>Ga0179593_1455438_pt1 | contig 12728 bp, 11 predicted proteins | sample CZODoug2_1_08_16_FD_185931 | JGI IMG/M metagenome (GOLD analysis project Ga0179593, IMG submission 185931) | Vadose zone soil fungal communities from Angelo Coast Range Reserve, California, USA - CZODoug2_1_08_16fungal (PacBio error correction) | ecosystem: Environmental > Terrestrial > Soil >... | reverse complement strand
GGATCCCCGATGGAGTTCTGTCTTCCGCTGTTTGCTTGTAAGTTTCTATGACGCGAGATTTTTTTCCCCGATCTTCCGTTGCCCTGAAGCGGCTTTTCAGTCAAAGGTTTGCTATACGAGATCACTTGCGCCAACTGCAAGTGATTTTCCGTTCTTCTCTCCATCCTTCTTTCTATCTGTTTTTTTTTTTGATTGCTATGCTCTACGTCTCCCCGTTGCGCCGCTGGAGATCTGCGGTCACCTTCTCCTTTTTATTTTTTTTTTTTTTTTTCTTTGGATTTTGCGTGGGCTTTCTGCACCCCCGCTTACTCTTTCCACCTCGCTCACTCCCCACCCACGCCGGCGGAGCTACTCGGTATCACGGAGTTTAACCAAAACCTTTTTTGGTTGGACAATTTGCATCAAGCTTATTCTGCCCGTGAACTAGTGGTTTTTTATTACTTCTCTGATCTCACATCCTTGAATGTTCGAAGCGTCAGGTTTCTGGACAAACCTGAGCGGCCTGTTCTTCATTTTTTTTTTGAGAGAGACTCGGGGCCCTCTTCCCGACAGCTTGGATTTGTCCACAAGAACTCAGTACATCTTCGCAAACCCCCCTCTTTCTTTTTTCTTCGTCTCTTTTTTTTCTTTACAGCGCGCTAGTAGGTATCAATATATGATCATTTGGGCTCGTCATTTTGTATACTTCGGTTGCCCCCTCTTAGCCCCGGCAGACTCTTTCCCTTACATGGCGCTCTTCTTCATTCGCCTCCCTTTTCGATCCCCCGCTGCTTCCCAGGCCCAGGAATTGGGTGCCCACGGGCCATGCCCCCCCCCCAGCCAATTTATTTCCGTCCCTTCTTTTCCCGCACCTTGATTTTCAGACACGTTTTCTGAGGTACTCCCCCGGTTCACTCGACCGGATTGGTGGCTAGAGAGTTTCACCAAAGTTGCTCTTCCCCCCCTCCTTACACCTCGCACGGGTGCCGTGCGCACCGACCCAGTTTTATGCAGAAGACCTCCTCAAGCACCTAGGGCCTGTGCGCATTCCTTCATTCGCCCCCACAGTGACGAAGCGCCCTGACGTCAAGTGTTTTCGTCGACCAGTCGACAGGTTGGAGTCTGCCTCGCCCCTCATTTTTTGCCCGTTTGTAGGTGGGAGAGAATTGAACTGATCGCCTAAAATGTATTTCTAGCCCCATCTTTTTTCCCTCTCCTATGACCCTGAGAATGGATACCTTCCTACCTCCCTCTCTGGTAATTTTTTGTGCCTCTTTTATTGCCACGGGAAATTACTCCTCCCCCTGCCTCGTTGGTGTTGACTTTTCCTTGCCCCAAGGTTTCTCTCCGAAGCGCTTTCGGCAATTCCATTCCCCTTTCGAGGATTTTTTCAAGCTCTGCAATCCTTTGTCTGGGCAACAATTTTTCAAGTTTTTATTTTGTCCTTCTTTTTTCTTGGTTCACTATTGCAGAGCTTGTCGGTCACACTCCTGTTCCCCTTGATCTGATCCTCCTGCTTTGGTGCTGTTGAGATAGGTCCTCTCTGTTCCATCGACAGGCCTTGAAAAAATGACCCCCGACGGCACTCTCTTCCCTGTTCTCCCCGCGCATACATTGTGCATCCCCTGTCCTTTCCCCCGAGGAATACGAACGCCCTGCATATTGGCTGCAATACCCTGCAACGTCCATGCGATCCTATTCCAATTTCCTCTCCCCCACACTCTCGGGCCCCCCCTTGAAATTCGTGAATGGGTCTTCTCGTCACCGTGACGCTGGGTGGCTTCTCATCCTTCCCCGAAAGTCCAGACCGATGCCCCCCCTCTTGCTGTTTTTTTGTGTTCGCACCTCTTTAATCTTGACGAACCCCGGAATGGGTTAAGTCTTGTTTTCTTAAATTTAGTTTGCTATACACCGCGGGTCCAGCCCCCCCTCTTTCTCTTATTTCGGCTCTTAACTACCGCAGTCCTTCTCCCCTTCCCTCGGTGTTGTGTTCCTTTCGTTTTTGGTCCCTGTCCACCCCGTAGAAGTGAAGGCCTAGAGTTTAGACGTTGCGTTTGCCCGTGTATTTTCCACCCCCCGATACTTTGCCGCGTTGCATCTGCCTTAGGAGAGGCCCGACCCTTTTCCCCCTTTTACCGTGAGAAAGCCGCCACAAGTTTCGACTGTGTGAATGGAAGAAACAGGCACACACTCCCTCTCTTGACACTTATCCAGCCACCTACTTTTGCGCGGTACCGGTTTTGGTTTTTTCTTGACCTCTGCACTTCTTCTTGAATTTCGTGAGACACACAACGTGGAAAGCCCTGAATGTTAAAGTTCATCGGTCGCGTAATTCCTTGTCGAAGGGCAGAGTCCCGCCGTGTAGCCTGTAGACAATTCAGTTTTGTCATTCCCTACCTGACCCTGGCTTCGAACCCAATTTGCTCATTTCCTGGTTTTGATTTCCGGTTGTTTGACAATTGTTCCCCCCCTTGCGCAGCCCTCTTAACCAAGCCACCGCCCTCTTCAAGAACCCCCCAAGACTGACCTTGACGATACTTCTCTCTGTCCCCTCATCGTCCCATAGCTGATCTTTGGAATTCGAATTCCCGATTTCCTACGTAACCGCTAATTCTCGTTGAGAATGGTTTCTCCCTTGCGCTTTTCTGTCAGTTGCATCTGCTGAGTCCCTCCCTGTCCTTCAACATACTCGAGCCACCGTGGCCGGAGGTTTACACTTCGAGAAGCCGGCCCCACCTTTCCTGGCGCAGGCCCGCCCGTTCCCCCTTTTCGCATCACGGAGTGATCTCACTCTCCTCACTCCTATGTTTCTGTTTTTTTTTTTTTTTTTTCTCTCTTGATGATTTTTTGCGGTCTGCCCGTCCAGATGCATCCGTTTGATCTCTGCTCGACTTTAGCAGCTTTCCCCACCCTGATCTTGCTTGTCTCTCCCCCCCTTTTTTTGAAGCAGATTCCGCCACTCCCTGCTCATACGCGATGTTCCCATGCGCGGAGTCCTTCTTTTTCGGAGATATGTCGTCTGTTTCTCTTTCTTTTAGCTTTGCCCCCTCCAGATCAGCTTCCCGATTATCTGGCTTATTCTCCCCGGGCGATATGGTCTTGCTCCCATGTCATCTCGGTATTGGGGCCCCCCCCTTTTTTCGTTAGAGTCTAAATTTCACCTTGAGTCACAGCTTGAGTTCTCTGTTCGAATTGATGCAGCGTAAAACTCTTTCCCATTACCCTTTGCGAGTGCGCTTCTTCAACGCTTCCCCAGATACGCGACCGATTCGAACCAAATCCGACCGGAGATAGTTAGTGCCAAGAATTCCATCATTTGACTAGCCAGCTCCCATTTACCTTCTATTTTAATTTATGAGCTGTGCCTAAACCCCAAACAATCTCTGACTCCGTGGTTTGCCCCCTTTTCTAGGGAATATTCTGTTGCGTCTCCGCGTTCGCGGGTTTATATCGGGTCGTCCTTAAAGGCAACCCACTCCCTTTACGAAGGACCTCCTTGATCCTGGTGGCGGCAAGCTACCCCCTAATGGCTTCCCCAGATAGACGATCCGCGATTCCAGGACCGAAATGGTTTCCTCTCCCCAACTTGGTCGTTACCTCAGCTATTGTTTTGTTACCAGTGTTCGGTCAACCCCCTACCGGACACCATCCCGTGTTGTTGACTCTCTTTTATGACTTGCTGGTCCGTTCAACCATCCCCCCTCCCTCAGGGGCTTGGAATAGATTTTTTTTCGACCCCCCCCCCCCGCCGCTTTCACCTGACGCTCATTTTTTTCTGGCGTCATTTCCCCCTGAGCTGAAGTAATTGCTAGGGAATGAAGTAGTGGGTTTTTTTTGTATTCGCCTTCTCCCTTCCTCGTTCAGTTTAAGTGAAGCCCTTCTGCCCCCCCCTTTTTATTTTCCAGCCGTTTTGCAGACATTCGTAATCTTATCATGATTGGTTCTGCGTTATTCGTTTTTCTTTGGCCCCAGCAGTTGAGTGACTCTTTGCCCATGCACCGCCCGCCTTCGTTCATTTCGATACATAACCCTTGCGGGTCTCTAACTTCTGCCCCTTATTTCCTACCGGTTTCTATGAATGCCTACTTTTTCCGCCCAGCCTTTTTTCGCTGAGAAGCTTGTTGCTCCTTTTGACGCTTTTTGGAAGAGCCGATCTTTGCATTACTCCGGCCCCTCTTTCTCTTGAATTCTGGGTTTTCTCTGCCTGATGGCATCGTACTCTCTTCTCTTATTCCAGGCGCCTTCATCCGCAGAGATTTGCATTTCTTTTTCTAAATGCTTTTCCCGATCCCTTCCCTTCTTCTCCCCACGACCCCCATGAGCCCTGGCCCTTCCTGGCGCGATGGCCCACTGACATTGCCTCTAGGTCATCTAGCATTTGACACCTTTCGTCTGCGAACCCCCTTCTCTCACTTGCCTTTCTTCCGAGGCTAGCAGGTGGAGAATGTATCTGAGGATACCACCCTTCCTCGGTATTACGAAATGGACTTCTCCCGCCGCTCCGGGCTCAATTTCCCTCGGTTTCGGATCTGTGGTCGAAATCGTGTTTTTTTTTTGTCAGCCGTGGAGGGTTTCATGATTTGTTCCCACACACTTTACTGGACCCTTTGCGTATTCTCCCCCAGCATTTTTCGACTTTTAGAGAGTCTTCCCGGTCAGGTTCGCCCCCCTGATTCTTAGCCCGCTTCTTTTACAATCAGGGATCTTCTCCACCGATTTTTTCTTCCCCGTCCTCACCTCCCCCGTCGACTTTCAGTAAACTTGCCGAACATTTTTTTCTGCTTCTTTCCCTGTGTTTTCAACCCTCCCACGTTTCGTTGTTTCCCTTCTCAAACTCACCTCGCTCGTTGTCCCCCAGCACCAAAACCAATGGCGGGCCCACGTTACTCCTTCCTCTTTTTTTTTTTCTCCCTAGTAATAATTTTTTCGTGCGTTTCGCGCCTCTACCCCCTTTTTTTGTTACCTTTCCCACGTTTTTTAGTGCGACGCTCCTGTACGTATATTTTGATCTCGCTTGGATTGGTTAGGTGGTTTTCAGCGCTCGAGATAGGCTCACTTCCCCTTTGTTCTTCCATGTCCTCTCGATGCTTTCTAGATCGCCTTCCTCTGAGCCTTAGCGAAATCTCTCTTTTCCTTCCTCCCTTTTTTTTTTTTTTATTTGAGTCTCTTCTCCGGTAGAGATACGAGGCTCTCATTGCGATTCCTTCCATCGATGCGTTTCGGCTGACATGCGCGCAGGTTTTCCGTTCCATTTCATACATCCCTCTTTTCCACGACCCGAAGCCGGTTCTTTCGCCGACATTGGTGGCTTCATCCAGTTCTCGAGCCTTACTTTTTTCGCTTTTTTTCATTCTTCATTGAGCTAATCTCTTCCTCCGAGGTTCCAGGGTTTTTCTCTTTCCCTTATGATGAGCACTTGGGTTACATATTTTCGTTTGTGAAACTTTCGATTGTTCTCCCTGTGATTTCTGTTCGTCCCCCCCCCTCCTTTTTTAATTTTTTCCCCCCCCCTTTTCGCCCTTTCTTCGTCCCCTTCCCGTTTTGCCCGTTGAAATTTCGCCTATCATTGAGCTTTCTTCTGTCTTCCCTTCCGGCATTCTTTTAACGGCTGACACCTTCCCGGCCAGAGATGAATCTATTAGTAATAGCCCTCCCCCCCCTTGTTCTCATCCTCTTTCCTTCCCCTATTTGGTTTGCACCACCGGTTCCCGCCCCCCTGAATAACGTTCCTCCACGATTTCGCCATATCAGCAACCCCGTTCTTTTGCAGACACCCACCTTTGCTTTTCTGTCTCCTCGTTCAATCAATCCAGGATTGTCTCGTTCGCCCCGAATTTTCCCTTCCCCCCGGCCTCAGACGAGGAAATCCACAGCCCGAGTTGTTTCTCTCTCTTGCTCTTTCCTACGAGAGCCTTTTGCCCAATCCGGCCGAGAAGATTCGGGCATCGTGGTCTTTTGTCTTGATCATAGGAGGCTTACCGCACCTCGTTGGGTGTGCCCTTTTTTTTCGCGTTCCCCCCCTCGTTTTCACTGGCTCATCGATTCAGCAACCTTCGTGCGATGTCTTATGGATCGACAGCCCGTAACTTTACTCTTCTTGAAGCTTTTCGCGACCGGGGGTCCCAATTACAGCGCCTGCCGTTCTAGTGGATCTTCCCCTTTTTTACCGGACTCCAAGGCCAGTTGCTTCCCCCCATACCCTTTTTACCCTTCACATGGTTTATTATTCCTGCCACGTTTCCCGAAATTGACGGGTAACTCCGCTGGTTTCGCCGCCTCTAATGATCCCCCGTTTTAATTCATGGAGTTAGTTTCTTTTTCGTCCCCCTCTGCACCTTTCTTATTTCTTGTGGCTGTTTTTTTCTTCCAGGGCCAGCGCAATAAATCGTCGTTTCATGCGTTCCCCCACTAGTAGCAAGTTCCTCGGCTGCCCTATCCTCTTCTGAATGTCTTTCCTGAACCCGAGGCCTTCGCCCAGATTCAGGTTGTGAAGGAAATTGGCCATTTTCTGACTTCTCTTAGCATCCTCCCCCTTTCCCCCCCTCTCGGTCCGCAATGTACCCTACGTGTGTGCCCCGGATTATCCGCTCAGTCTTTGCGCTGCGATCATCATCTCCCTCCGATTCCCCTTTCTCTTTTCTTCTGATGTCCGCAAAATTTCATCCCCTCGGGCACGTCCCCAACCTGGGCCAATTCTTTTTTTTTCCCTCAAAGGTAGTTTTTGCCCTCCCAGAGACCCCGGTTTGCTCACTCCCCGTAGACCAGATAGGATGGTCTTGGTTTTTACTCGCCGTTCCTTGCCTCCCTCATTAAGCGTTGCAAGCCCCCCCCCATTTTTCTTCTGCCTCTTCCTTGGGAAGTAAAACATGCTCCCCCAGTGATGTCTATTTTTTTCGGTTTGTGAGATACGAAACCTCCTATATGAAGCTTGCTCCTGGAAGTACACCCCCTGCACAAATAGCTCATCCCTGTCTCCCTAGGAAGCCCTATTGTGACTCCGCAACTCCCCAGATCTTAAATTGATCTATATCCCCTTTTAGCGTGATTTCCTGTTCTCCGACCAAGTTTCGTCATCCCCCTTCCTGTCTAAATTGCATTTGTCGTTCTCCGGCTTCTATCGTTATTTTCCCTAGTCGACCTTTGCCTGGTTTCATAATCGACCAGACTCGCCGCCCTCCTGATCCCTCGACTGAGTGGTCGGTCCCTTTCCACGAAGATAGTATCCGCCATTTGTCCGCATGCCGTCGCGCGATTTCTCGCCTGGGAGCACTTTCCCTCTGGCGGCATCGACCCCTGATCCCTGCCCCCTCTTTACCAGCTCCCTTGCCCCCCCCTTCTTCTCTTCTTGCGTTGGCTCGGGCTCTTTGCTGTTTTCCCCTCCTCTCTTCCACATACTTTTGGCAACGCCATCTGCATTTTGCACTCTCTCTTTCACTAGACTTTGCACCCCTCTGGCATCTTGCCGCTTGCCTCGGGCCCCTTTTTTTTCCGCATCAAGGAGAATTTCTTACTCTCCCGTGTTTTTTTCTCCTCTGTTTCTATTACCGTTTTGTGCGTAGTCACTCGTTCTGCAAGGATTTGTTCTCTTTGGGCTTTTTTGACTTTTAGACCCCAGTGATAAGTTGCCCACCTGTCTCTGGTATCTTTTCCAACGATGCTGAATCAATAATTCTGCCCCTTAGCTTTCCGTCGGAGTATAGTCCTTGTTCCCTTCAGATGGTCGATTGACCTTGATATGGATCTCTTTGACTCCTTTAGCCTATTGTGCGTTTTCCTGAGCAATTAGAGAAGACCTAAGACATTTTTTCTTCGTTCCCTCTTGCGTCCTTTTTGAACTGCTGATCCCTTCCTTCTCCTAGGGACTGGTCTTTTTGGTGAATTATTGATCCCACCCTTCTCCTTCTTGCGGTTCATCGCCTGAACCTATGCACTCGCTCCTCCCCTTCCCCCGCTCTCCCATTTGACTCCTCCTCTGTTGTGCTCAGTGGTTTGCTGGCATTTTAGGCGACCCTCCTCCCGCCGTTATATTCTACCCCGCGCAGATTCTATATTTGTCGTGGTTTCCTAACCATTCCTTTTTAATATTTTTTTGCATCTGGGTGCTCCCCGGTAAATTTGCGTGTTCTCCGATGAGCTCGTCGTTTTGGTATCGGTTTTTTGCTTCTCGCCTGCACAAGCAAACGCTTTTCACTCCGGCCGCTTTACCTGTTTTTCCGCACCGCTTCTCCCGCCATCACACCGCTAGTTTTCTTTACTTTGCTTGTCTCCGCCGGGGCGGTTACCCATACCGTCTCCGATATGCGATTCGTATTTCAAGCCCAGGTTTTTTGTGTCTTCCCCCCCCCACTACTGACCCAAACTCACCCATCGTGAGGGCCCGATTTTTTATTTTCGCCCACTTCCTCCCCTCAGTCTGGTTCAGCGTCTCTTATCTGCGCTCTCCCACCGAGCGGCTTGACTGAATAGTTTTTTCACTTCATTTTTTTAAGAGATGCATTTCACTCTTGGCCATGAAGATACGTGACTTCGAATTAGAACATGGACGTTGCGAGATCCCCAATTGTGCTCGGCGGTTAGTATTGAGAGGTGGTCCTAGTTTCTCCATGAAGATTCGAGAGGCTTAATCAAGTCCTAGGCTCTCTTCGTTGTTGGGGTGATATTCTGGAGATTGAGTGGCGGCAGCTCCTTATTTAGCAGAGCACAGAATGCATGTTTTTTTTTGTTCTCTTCATCCTCTGTTCTTTATGGCCTCCTGTTGGTTGTACTTGCGTTTGGTATTTGCGGCCGTTTTTTTTTCTTCACTTGAGTCCCTTTCGTTTTCGGGTCCATTTTTTAAGTTGTGGGCATTCTTCCTGAGGTCTTTTTCTGTGTGCGCGTACCATGGCGTATAGCCGGTTTCTTCGGTTTTTGGGGTTTCTGCGTTGTCACCCATTGTGGGTTCTCTGCCGTGGGCGGAAGTTGTTTGTTTGTATGTGCCTGTTGCGCTGTTTTTGTTTTCCTTTTTTTTTTTTCTGTGGGGTGGTTGTATTCTGCTTCTTGGCTTTGTTGTTTTGTTTTGGGTGGTCGGTGGGGGGATTTTTGTGTTTGTGTTTCTGCGGGTGGGTTTTTTGTTTGTTTTATATTTTTCTGTTGTATTTCTTTTTTGTGGTCCTGGATTTGGGGTTTGTTTTTTTGGGTGGTGGTTTATTTTTTTTGTTTTTTTTTTTTTTTTTTTTTTTTTTTTTGGTCAGTCGTCCCTCCTAAATTTATGATTTTGTGGGCCCTTTCTCTGTCGCGCGCCTCTTTCTTTTTTCCGCCCCCCAGAAGATTACGGTCGCCGTTGCGATCCCTCTCCTGAGCTGTTGGGGCATTTTCTTTTCCCTGGCTTGCCTCCCAAATTTCGATCCCACGGACTGCCATGGGCTTTCGGTCATTCCGTACTCTTGATCCCTTCCCATTCTGTTCCGACTGTGGCCTGTGATATCCGGCGCATGGTAATCCGCCCCGTCTCTGTATTTGGTATGAAGAGCTATTCGCTTTCCCCTTCTCAACCCCTCCTCCCCCTTCGTTGCGATGTTAGCTAAGCCTTCACGCTCTGTCCTTTCTTTCCAACCGCCAGCGATAGGCTGCCCGCCATCGTTTCTCCTTATACCCTCGCGCCAAGTCGGTTGCACCCCCTCTCCTTTTTTTCTGTGCTAGTCGGTGTTAATTCCTCCTTCCTGCAATACCCCCTTTATCTCCCCGGAGTCCTCCTCAGCGCAGGTCTTCCACTCCCAAGCGTCGGCGTTACCCAATCTTTCTCCTGGTAATGACTTTTTTCGGGTCTCCCCCCCTTGGGTTCCCCCCCCCATGGTCCTGGACTCCTTGATGTCCATTCGGGGCCCGATGGATTTCTGCCGCCCGTATGGTCCCCGGTAATTTCCGCAGTTTTCGATAGTTGCCCGTGGATTTTATGGTCGTTTAAATGATTCCTGAGCCCTTCGAAACCGACCGCACGTTCCCGTGTATCTCGGCCGCCCCTTTTTTTTCTTCCAAATCTCGCTTGTTTGGCCGTTTACCGAAGTCACGCCACTCCAGCGTGCGTCCTTTCTCTCCCGAAAGTTTCAAGCTTCTTTGCCCGACAAGGCCCGGCCATTGAGGGATCCCGACGCATACCTCCACTTATTGCCGGATTTAGCTCTTCTTCTCTTTTGCCCCTTTCTCGCTGCGCTTTGCGACTATCGCGCCCCTTTTCGCGTCTCTCCCCCCCTTCTTGGCTGCGTTGAGACTCGCTTAGGTTCTAGTCGTCGAACTTCCCCCCCCCCCCCTCCTCGATGCTGAATCGCAGTCTCGTCCCTCCAGCGCCCAGTGATAGTTATCATCGTAGATCATTCTCTCTTTTCCTCTCTTTTGTGTTAGATTTCGTCATTTGTCTACGATGATTTTCCCGTGCTGATGCGACGTGTTCCCCTCCCCTTTTTCCGGCACTGAACAGTCCTCTCAGGGCGGGATCTTTTTTTTCCTCCCTCGCTCATCAACGACAAAGCCCGCACTGGTGCTTCCTCTCTTCCGCATTTCCGCTCAAGCCCATCTACTACGCCCAGGACGTTGCTCACTCGCTGAGGAAATTTGAGTACTTCTTTCAGTTCGGTCTCTCGGTATCTCCGGCCTCTCCTTCTTTCCCCGTCGAGTGGTTTTTTTTTTCTCTAACCTGTAGAGCAGGTCCTTTCGTCTCCAGTCACTTTGTTACCAAAATTTTTCGCCCCCCAATTTTTCGAAGGCTTCTTCCTCATCAAGCTGCGACTGCGTTGCGTTTTCCTCCCCCTGTGATCCTTAAGAAAAGGCTCATTCCTTGTTGCTAGTTAGCCAAGGTTGCCCTTCTGTTCTCTGGCTCTATTGTCTGATTTCCTCCAATGTGGGTTTCTCTCAGTGAGTGAAAATTACTTTTTTGGGCATCCGCAACTGCATTGAATCCCCCCGAAGCATTTTCGCACACTATTCTCCCATCCACAAAACCGCCCTTTGATGGACAATTTGATTATTTGCGGTTCATGACGTTTCCTTTACGGGACACTCATTGTCGATCATTCCGGCCTAAAAAGAATCGTACCTTCGCACACGAATATCATCACGGTAACATCCGCCTCATGTGGTGGCGAGTCGGTTTCCCTCCTCCACCCTCCTCAGGTGGCCTCGCTCGACATTTGACGACCCCTTGCGACCCCAGACTCAAGCGCCGGCATTCATTTTTCAAGTGTCAGGGATCCCCAGTTCCGTGTAGAAGTATAAAGCCCTCCTCCATCATTTGGGCCTTGGGGTCCTTAATCCCCATACTAATCCATTGCTTGGTTCGCGCCATCAAGCAATCTATATTAAAGCGTGGTTTCCCCTCCTCCACCTTCGTACTTTCTCATCTAATTGCGTTCATCGCAGAAGAGGAGATTCCCCCCGTTAGTCCTCTACGTTTCCGCAAGCTCTTTGCAAAGACTTCAGACTCCTCCATGCTGCGTGAACATTGCTCGATCGGCCTCCTAGATCGCACCCCTTCCGCCATGAACTCGGTTGCGGTCCCCACAAACCAATATCCATGCGCCATATGCTCGGTCCCTCGAGCTTTCTATTCCCCTCTTCAAATTTATATAGCACGGACTGATTTCCCGTTTTTTTTCTCGCGCAAGGTGTCCATCGGGCTGCGCCACCCGCTAGTGTCTCCGCTGTTTGCCTTTCCCCCCGGTCACTTATCAACCTTACTTTCCAAAACCCTTTAGTGAATGCCGAGCCATGCGGCCCTCTTAAAACGCGCCATTTTCTCCGGCTTTTTCGACTCTTCCATGCAACGATAGCCCCCCACTGACTTTAAATCCTGTGCCCTACCTTGCTTTTCTACAGGATTCCTTTTTCTTTCCTCCCTCTGGTGGTTGCTTTTCAGGCCTCCCTACGGACTCCCCCCCTCCGATGTTTCCCGGATGCTGCTGGGTGCCCCCTGATCACATTTTCGCCCTCGGATTTGTGATCCGGTCTTGTTTATTCCTTGTCGTGACCTCCTCCCAGAAACGCGAGTGCTGCCTAGTCTGGATCCCTTATTTTTCGGTTCCCTTCCTCCTTTCTGCATTTTACGATTTCTCATTTTTCCTCTCCCTTTTTTTTTCTTGAGAATACGGTGCAGCCCCTACCTTGGCGCGGATTCCTCCTTTGGGTGTTGCGCGATCCTGACCCCCGATATGGCCGCGGCCGTTCCTTTGGACCCCCACATCGTGATTCCTGCCAGAGACAGATTCCTCATTGTGTCTTGCCCTACACACGGCCAGGACCTCTGCGCGTAGACTGGACATTTTTGTTCGCGATTATGCCAGTTTATGGGTCGCCGCTGCCCGCCTCTCCGAACCTTTTGAATCCTTTTCTCGTTTTTCCCTCTCCTTCCTCTCGTTTTTTCCGAGACCCCGGTGCGCGTGTGGTCGCATTTTTGTCCCCTACCGACGCGCTCTATGCTAATGATATTTCTTTGACTTCAGGCAGACAAAGGTCCAAAAGGGAGTGTTTACCGGCATCCATTTACAGATCATAAGTCAGCTCTATTATAGTCATTTTCCCATAGGAATTTCCTGCAATTGCTAACCTCCTGCCCAGATACTACTATCCGAGCCTTTTCTTGGTCCGTCCTATCGAGCGACAATAAGACTACAGTTTAGAGCTTGGCCTAATTTACCCATACGTTTCTAGTCTTTGTTTTCTGTGGAACGCTGATCAATGTATCTTGCCACTGTCATTCTTTCGCGCACAGCCTGTTTGTT
>Ga0179593_1447660_pt1 | contig 12728 bp, 16 predicted proteins | sample CZODoug2_1_08_16_FD_185931 | JGI IMG/M metagenome (GOLD analysis project Ga0179593, IMG submission 185931) | Vadose zone soil fungal communities from Angelo Coast Range Reserve, California, USA - CZODoug2_1_08_16fungal (PacBio error correction) | ecosystem: Environmental > Terrestrial > Soil >... | reverse complement strand
GATGCGTGTCCCCCCCCTTGTGTGGGGGGTTAATTCCTTGTTTTTCCTGCTCTGCAGTGTCTTTAAAGTGGTTGCCCCCAATTACTTTTTTTGTAGGTCGCGGTCTGAGCATTCATCTAGAGACCACGTAATTCTTTTTTTCGACTGGGTACGCCTCCAAAGGAAGGTGATTTACACGTTGGACCACAAAGTTTAGTCTTCCACGTCTAAGGTTTAGAAATGGTGAGTAGGGAGATGGGACAAACAAGAAGGGCTTCTCAGGGCCGTGCGCAGCTTGGTCATTTCACGAACCCCCGCGGACTATGGTTTCCACCCATGTTTTCCCCCCTCAAAACCACGCTTGGTTGACGATTGACCTGAAGTTTCACAGGCCTCTAAGAGAACCAAAAAAGGTTGATTTGGTCCCCTGTCTTTTTTTTTTCCCCTGCATTGACTCCACCTTTTTTTGACCAGCTTCCACGGCTATTTTCCAGCGATTGCCCGTTACGCGACCCAGAAACCCCGGGCAGTCCCTCTTTCTTTTGCGAGGTCGCTCTTTCCCTGCATGCTTTTGCACCCCCTTTAACTGAGGACCTGGAGAAAAGTGCCCTTGCCCCCGACAGTTCACGACCCAAAGAAAGGCTGTCTCGCCCTTTTTGTTTCCTCCCCCTTCCTGCTTAGTTCGCCGTCGTTTTTTCATCAGATGCGGGTGTACACCCCCACCCATGACACGCGCTTCACTTCCATCATCCTCCTGTGTGTTTCTTCCTTAGTGTGACCTGCAAACCCCTTCCTTTTTCCGCCCACCCCCACATACACGCTTCCAAAGTGGCCCCCGCGAATTCACACCTCCTTACTTGGGATTTTGCCGTGCGTTCTGAGGAACGCGGTGCCGTGATTGGCTTAACCCTCTCAGCGACCTTCATTGCCTTCCCGTGCCCGGGCGATCAGAACCAACTCATGAAGGTTCCCTTTTCATGCCTGACACCCCCTTCACCTCTTTGCTTTTTTTTCAATGAGTATCTTTTTTTTTTTCTTCCTTCCCCCCCGCAATCTGCTATGAAGAACAAGAGTGTGCCCCCCCCCCCCCATACCAACAATGGGCTATGTAATTGTTTCCACTTCCGCTATAGGTCACGCTTTGGTTACCCCTACGTGATCCAGCCTTTTTTAGAGGGTTGATCGCTCCCTCTTCACACCCCCCCACTCTTTCACAAGCACTGCGCCCACAAGCCGCCTCAACGCGCTCTCTGCAGATTCACACCCCGGCCCCCTTTTTTAAGTCCATTCTCCCCCATCTTCACGCCCAACCCCGGAAGATGTCCCCCCAACCCCCCGGCGTCAGTTCAGATTCACTGGGGTGCGCGTGTTGTTTTTTTTTTGACCCTTCCCCCCTCCCATGCCCGGGTTTCGCCCCCTTTTTCTGTTCCAGCCCTTCTAGAAAACCCTTTTTTTATATTTGAAGGAGCCCACAACTTGATCATCGAGTGTTTTATTCAGCCGCCGACTTACATTTTGCCTGGCGTCCCGCGGGTTTTTTTTACCCCCCTTCCTCGGCTTTAATTCGCGCTGACCACACGCTAAACTCTTTCCTCCTCCTTTGGTGTTTTTAGTCTTTTTTTGTGATGTTAGTTCCATTTTCCTGATCTTATAACTGGTTTCCCATTTTTTTTGGGACTCGGCGGACGCCGGCCCAATTGTCTGCGGCTGACCTCTGATTCTCTTTTTTTCAATAGAATTCCCCAACCCCTTTATAAACCCGTTAGAGAGCCCCCTCCCGTTTTTTTCCTCCGTGGTCCATGTGTTTCGGGGCTGCAGTGTTGGGCGGGCGGCCCTGTTTTCCCCCCGGTTAGGTTGTCTCCCGTGCTGACGCATTTTGTTTTTGGGCCTTCCCCCCCTCTTCTTGCGTGTTCCGTGATGGCTTTATCAACTGGCTATGGTGGGTCCGTTTTTTTTGTAGGATATTTTTTCAAACCTCTGTGATCTTTCTCGTCTTTGGTCTGCTGTGCTGTGGGTTTCGTGCGTTAACCCCTTTTCCCCCGTGTTGTGTTGTTTTTCACTTGGTCTTGCGGCTGGTCAACCCCCGTGGGCCCTCGTTTTCCTTCGGTCTTATTACGGACTTCCACGATTGAACCCCTCCGCTTCTCTGCAATTTTTCTTTCCAATACCTCGCCCTTTCCTTTTGTCGGTTTCTAGTTTAAGTCGTTTTTTGGTAGGGACCGGATCCCGGTCAGCTTTCTTGCCCTGTGGTTTCTTGAGGGATATTTTTTTCATGCCCAGTCGTATACGGGACGCCCTTCCATCGTGATTTTTTCCTGTCTCTGCTGGTTCAGTGGATGGTTGATTGTTTTGGATTTCCTTGTTCGCATCGACGAGGACTCTCTCGTCGTTTTTTGGAGAAGGTTCCCCGTTCCTTAGGCTTTTTTGGACGTTCCGGTGGCTGTGCTCACTTGACTTGTGGACCTGGCCCTGTCTTGCTGTTCCACCCTGAGAAGGTCCCTCAGGCGTGTTTCCATGGGTGAATCGCTGTTTTTTTCAGTTGCCCATGGTGTTTTTCACCTTCCCATGTGCTTTTATGACTTAACCGCGGTCCCGGCTCATTTGAGAAAAAGTCTTCAATTTCAGGCGTCTCAAGCCTTGGGCTTTTTTTTCAAATGGTTATTTGCCTTTCTTTTCTCTTTTCCTCTTTAATTTTTTACCTTTTAGGTTTCCGCCCCTGGAGGAAACTTTTTTTCACTGTTTTCTTCTTGGTTCTGCCCTGTCTGGTTCCGGCAATGGATCCTCTGGTGTTCCAGCGTTTTCTTCCTCGTTTTTTTCCTTTTTAACGGTAACCCCTCGACCCACTTCACCCGTTTATTCCCTAGTCACCCTTGCTGTGTTTTTGCGAAGAAGGGTTCGTTGCTGACTTTTTTTTCCTTGTCACTGCGTCACGTTGGCGGGTTTGGTGAAATTTCCCATCAAAACTCTTTTTCCCTTCGCTTCGCTTTCCCCGTTGGCGTTCGATTTCTTTTTTTTTTTCGGCTTTTACCTTTAGATCTTGATCAGGAAGTGAGAAGGATTCTTTCTATTTTCCCCGTGCTGGTTTTTTTTTTTTTTGCAGAGCCCTCAGTCCACCACTGATGAATCCCGTTTTCACCTGTCTCCAAGTCTCCTGTTTGGGCTATCGGATGTAAATTTAGAGTGTTCCCTCCTTTAAGGAGCTTTGTTGTTTTTCCCAGTTTTTCGTTTGCTCGACCCCATCCTCTGGTACTTCTGTCTGCCTTTTGTTAGAGGTTGAAATTGACCATGACCACCCGGGCACTTTCGGTGTTGCACTCGGTTCCTGCCGTTTTCGCCCGGGGTGACCCCGGCCTGGTTTCGGTTCGGTTGTTTGTAAAACGAGTCTTGACTCTTCTTGACACCGTCATCTCTTTCTTTTTTTCATCCTTTGTTGTTGTTTGAGTTCGTTTTTCCCGTCGTTTTTTTTTCTTACGAATGGCTCGTGGCAAACCGCCCGCAATGGTCCCCCTTTTTTTCTTGCCGAACGACTTTTTTTTGTCAGTGCTTTCACTCGACCCCTGTTTTCCTAGTCCGGCCTCATCTTTTGATGTTGATTTTTTTTTTTTTTTAGGCCACGGAACGTGCTACTTTTCCATCACGGCCTTTTTTTTTCCCCCCCGTCGGATTCATCGATGGTCCGCCATGGCCCCTCTACCCCTAGCCGTTTTTTTTGGATATTGTTTGCCCTCCCCCCTGTTTTGGACCCCCTTGTTGAAAGACAAACCTTTTTGCAGTTTTTTAGCTCTTTCGCAGCCCCCTTTCGTAGCACTTCGGTTTGGACTCTCCCTTTAATTTTTCAAGGGTAGGATCCCCCCAGTCCGGTGTGTGGACTCCTGCCCGTGTGCAAAAACCATTTTCGGTTTCCCCCGCCCTGGACCATTTCAATGGGACCTGTCGTCCTGCTTTTTCCACCCCCACAAACCCGTTTCGTCGTTTTCAGTGTTTTTGCTCCGCGTTTCAGTGTTTTCCCCCGCCCCCTTCTTGCTCGCACCCCGCCAGAACCACGCCTTTTTTGCTGATTTGTTTTTGACTCGGCAACCCCTAGCTGGACTGAAAAGACTGCAAAACAGGTCCCCAGTTAAAAACGGTATTTTTTCCTAGTTTCAACAGCCTCGTACACAGAATGCTCCTTTGATTTGTCCACAACACACGTTTTATGCGTTTAAGAAAGAACCCCCTGCGAACCTTTTCGTTGCCGTTCCGTCTGGCGTCGGCCGCTGTCGGAAAACCCCACAGACCATTAAATTCCTGATTTCCTTACAGGGTCCTCACTGACCCACAGTTTCCAGGGCGAACGCACCGTCTTATGGAATCTTGGAATCGTTTCCCCAATTCGTTTGAGTCTGCCCCGATTTCCGTTCATCAAGATAATGGGTATTTTTCACACCCCATTCCCAACCGAACCAGTCGCTCACTTTAATTTTCTGTCTGTCTTCTGCTTCCTTTGTAGGACTTTATCTGGAAGTCCACCCCCCCAACCCCTGATTTGGCAACAGCCCCGGCGACGCAAAACCACTTTCGTTTCCCGATTTTTTTTTTCCCTGGCTCTCCTTAGGTCACCTGCCGGCCTATGCTCCCCCGGATCAGTCGTTCCCCCCACCAGGTTTTTCTACCGGTCTTTTTTATGGAAACCATCCCTTAATTTATCTTATACTGCCCATTGGAACAACCCCCATTCCCCCTCTTCCAGCGATCCTGCCTTCACCCATCCTCGCAGCTGTGAAGGTACCGAGTTTACCACCTTGGTTTGCGTATGTATTGTTTCCCAAACTTTGTAGCCCGGTGGGTGGGGTGGTGGTTGACACTCTTCGTGTTAATTTCGGATTTTCCCGGGCGTTTTTTTTTCCATCTGTAAGGGCCCGTAGCACACCCCACCTGGTTTCTGTTAACTACTTACTCACGTTTCTAGCAGATCCGGACCTGGTGCCTTCAACTTTTTCATTTCCCTGTAAACCCATTATACTTTTTCCAACCCTGACGAAAAGTATATACCCGTTTTTTTTATGCCCGTAACCCCCCCCCCCCCCACACACTTTCCGGGGAACGTCATTTGGCCCAAACACAACCTTTCAGCTTTGCCAGTGGCCCAGTTCCACCTCTTGGGTCCCCCCCGTCCCCCCACGCGGTTAGAAAGGACCTTTGCCATTTTTGTGACACGTCGGTGCCGGAGTCACACCCCAAAGTCTCATTCCGTCGTGGCTACTGGTTCCCGCCCGCCACTTTCCCCCTTTCCCTTTTTCCGACGATTCCAATGTCCCAGTGGGATAAGATACCTGACCTCGACACATCTTGATTTCCTACAACCGTTGTTGTTGTTGTTTTTTTTTGGTTAGTAGGCTGTTTTCTTGTGTCCCGTCCGTCGCCAATTTTCCCTTTTTGGGCCATCTTTGATTTTCCCCCAGCAGGACCTGGTATGCGGCGGCTGTGGCCACTGATCCTCCCCATCCTCCAGTCCCCCATATAAAACCTTCTCGCGAGGTTTCCTGCTTGGGTGGTTGCGACTTGGAATGTTGTTTTGCTGGCCACGTTGTTTGGGTTGCGTCCGCCCTGGCCGGTTTTTATTTGGATGACCTTCTTTGTATTTTCGCGATGGTTTTTTGTGTTTCTGTGTCTGCATTTTTCTTCTTCCTTCTGGTGGGCTTGGGTTTCAGTTTCTCTATTGGTAGGTTTTTTTTTTTTATGCTTTGCACACAAGATCTCTCGACCTGAGAGGATTGGGTGGATGTTTTTTTCGTGGGGTTGTTTTGATTTTTGGATGTTGTCGTTTCTGTGGGGACCCATCGATTGGTTTTTCCCTAGGGCTTCTCTGGCCCGCCTTTTACCTCGACTTCGGCCTCTTACTCGTCGATCACGCTTGACCCGTCACTCGCTCGGTTTTTTGCCAATTTTCTTCCGCCCCCTTGTCCTTCCTTTCTTCTTTCTAGTCGGTAACTGTTTTATCCTTTTCCCTCTCGTGTGCCGGCGAGGCCTATTGTGCCAACGCGTATCCGGTTGCGCCTTTCATAGGATTCCTGTCTTTTCTGCCTTTGCGTGCCTGGCTGGTCCTTGAACCTTTTTCGTTCGAATCGTGCATACGTCCCTCGGGCGTTCCAGGGCGGTCGCTTTTTGGTCATCGAATATCCTGACTGTTTGCCCCGGAGCTCTGTGTGCTTTTTTCTTCCCTGTTTTTTTTTTTCGGTTTTCCTCCTTGCCTGTCGAACCAGTCCGCCGGCAAGACCCCGTTGCATGTGCGAGGTTTCCGATGATGGTGTACACACATGGGGCATTCTTGTGTGTGTTTTTTTTTTTTGACCTCCCCTTGTATCATATGGTTTTTTTTCCGGAGAGTGGTTTGTTCCCGGCGAAACTTTGGTGAGAGGCCGATTCACTGGATTGTTTCTCGGGGTGGTTTTTCCTTGTCACCTGGTTTTTGATGGCCCTTATAAAGCTTTTCCCGAGAGGTTGAAAGGGTCGTTTTCCTGTCAGGCGGGCCGCGCAGTTCCCTTCCTCCCCCCTCTTTTTCCGTTTTTCTTTTCTACTGGGAATTCGGGCTTTGCAATCGCAGTTTGTAGGGCATCGGTCTGTCTTCCTCGGTTTCCCCCCTCCCTTTTAGAAAGTTTTTTTTTTTGTGTTCTTTGTTCCTGAGGGTTCGTTGTCTGATTGCGTCTTTTTCTTTGCACCTTGCTGCCCTGTAGGTGGGTTGGTGTGCCCATCGTCCCCTTTTCACACATTTCTTAAAACACCTGGTCTCTGCTTTTCCCCCGACTTTTTGGTTTCCGCCCTTTTCTTCACTCCTTTTTCTGGAATTCGAATTCCTCGTTCTCCCTCGAAGTGCGTCTTTTGACTCTTACGGCGCACCCCGTTTTGTGTCTTTCTTTTCAGAGCAGTCCTTTAAACCCACCAACCCCAAATGATTGACTCCCCTCCGTCTCTCGTCGCGGGCTATGGAATTTCTCGCGTGTAGTCCCGCCTGGGCCTTTTGTCGCTTTGTCGGTGAATTATCCGTTCCCCGTTGTCTTAGAAGGATTTTTGGATTTTTGGCCCGGCCAGGTCGTTTTTGTTCAATTGCAAATCTGGGCATTTCATTCCCCTCGGTCCGCGTCTTTGCGAACTGCGTTGTTTCGGTGTGCACGAGGCCTAGTGTGCCTGTCCTGTGAACCACCCTCTCTCTTTTTTCACGTTGTTTGTTTTTTCGCGAGATGGCGCCGGGGGTTCCGTCGTGCCCTCCCCGAAGGGTTGACACCCCCTCCGACACGTTTTTCTTTCAGTTCGTTTTTTTTTGCTGTCCCGGTCAATTGCCAGTGTCAGTCGGCAAATTTCCCCCTCCGCAATTGGTTCCCTGAATTTCCATTTTGAAGCGTCCTCGCCAACTCGTTCTCAAGATCTTTCACCGAGCCCGGGTCCTACGGGCCTTCACCCGCTATACACTTATCTTACTGCTCCGACTTTTTTCCTTCATGACCCCTTTTGTTGTTGGCGTTGCTTTTGATTCTTGTTATCTTCATTTTTTTTTTTTTGGTTTCACCTGCTCTGCAGAGAGTGACACACAGGCCCCCACTGGTCAGGGTTATGCCTCGGGTTTAGAGCAGACATGAGAACTCTTGATTTGCGGCTTGATCGTGACTTTTCCGGGCCGTCCCCCAACATTGGCCGGTGAACTTACCTTAACTGTGTCCCTCACCCGGCAATGTGGCACGGACCAGTTTGACAAGACCCTTTTGGCTGTGACGATTTTCCTCTACTCTTTCTCCCCGTTTCTCGCGCGCTTCTTTTTTTTGGGCCCCTCCCCCTTTCCCCCCTGATCAGCCACCAAGAAAAACAACGCGGTTGACTCGGGAAATACAAGAACAACTTGTGATTTCGGTTTCAAAAACAAGCGTCCGAAATTCCCCCCCTTTGCCTATTTGACTTGTCAGCGATGCCAGTTACGCCGCCCCGACCCTTTCGAAAACCCCCCCTCGGCTCCTTTTTGTGCGTGTGCTGGCTCCCCTTCCTCCCATTTCTGGAACCACCCTCCCCTTTCCCACCCATTCTTTTTGAGGAACTTTCGTCTCACCTTCTACTTTTCTTTTGCCAGCTCCCCGCCCCTTTTTGATTGCCTGGGATACTCTCTTTCTCCCTGCCCCCTCTTTTTTTTTTTCAGATGTTGATTTCCACAAACACCCACCCATTTTTTTGCCCTAAAACTCTTCAGGAATCCTTTCTGCCTGTTTCTTGCGGCCTGTGGGATTGTCGACAGAAATCCTTGCCTAAAAACCCCAACCACTCTTCCCCCCTCCCCCCCACTCCTCCCCGGGAACAAAACACTTCGTCTGAGTCGACCCCCCGCGCGCCTGAGGAAATCCTGTTTTTTGTTTTTTCCCCGATCCCCATTTTTTCCACATCCCGGACTCCCCCACGTGTCCCCTTCGTATTCATTCAAATTTCCTATGAAATTCAGCTTACGCCTTGCATGCCACCCCAATTCTCTCCTTCCCACTCCAAGCGATCCTGTCCTTTCTACCTTCCCTGCTCGGACTTTCCCGAGCCATGGCTGGCAACTGTCCGCGTCCTCGCGGTTTCACCTGTGTTTCAAGAAAACAGTTGAATGCCTCTGCGAGTTGCTTCCTCAAGTTTTAGATTTTCGTAGTTCCCCCCCCACCGACGATGTCATCCACCTTCAGCCAACTTCCATCGAACAGTTGACCCCTTCCGCTTGGTGCCAGAATTTTCTACCTCCAGACGGACAGTCCCAGTCCTTACTCCTTTTGTCCCGGGCCCCCAACAGTTGATTTTTTTGTGGTCCCCCCCCCAAAAACATTTTTTTTTTTGAGCCCTTGGTTTCCCCCACCCTCTGTGCCCAGAAACATCCCCCCCACCCCCCCCATTTTCCGCCCGCCAATCCATGCCTTTGCCCTTTTTGTCAGTGCCGGCTATTCACCACAAATCTACTCGGTTGGGTAGATTCACCCCCTTTTTCGTCTGTTCCCGACTTTTTTTTTTCATGTCACGCGGTGTAGATCTTTTTCGTGCTGGGACCCCGTTTTTTTTCCCCATCTATATGCTTTGCCCCCTCCTCCTCCTTTTTTTTTTGTGTTGATCAGGTTTCGCTGTCACTGGTCTGTCTCTCATTCTTCCAATGTGTAAACAATTCGGCTTTCGACCTTTTACTTCTTTTTGCCGGCTGTCCTTTTTTTTTTCTTTTCAAACTCTCTATAGTTTTTTTTGTCTCTGTAAAAGAAACGTTTCTTCCTCGCTTTTTGCCATTGCCGCGTTCTGACTTGATTGGTTGTGCTCTTGGACCATCGGGGTGGGGTTTTTTTTTGGCGTGCGGCCCCCTTTTTTGGGCGTAATTCGTTCTGCCGTAAGTTTATTTTGGTTCCCCCGCCCCCTCGTTGTGGTATGCGCTTACTACTGCGGGGCTGTTTTGTGGACTTCTGTTTTTATTTTATTGGATTATGTCCCCCCCCCCCCCCATCTGCTCTTTTTGTTTCTCGCCGGTCTTTTGCTTCTTTGCTTGTGCTGCTTTTTTTTTCCAAGAATCTGTTGGTTTTTTGCTACCGGGCTTGCGAGACCCCCGTTCCCCCCTCTTACCTTCTTGACCATCACTTCTTTCCCCCCCCCCCGCTTTTACTCTTCTCCTTGGTCCATTCAATACCTTCTCTTTCGCGGTCTTTTTTTTCTCGAGCTTCCCTTTTTTTAGAAAGCCCTGTCTCCTCTTGGATTGCCTTGAGGGAATTGGTTTGGTGTTCCCCCCCTTTCCCAATGGCGGTATAACGGCTTCTTCAGGAATTTCCCTTTTTCTTCCGTGCCTGTCTTTTTCTGCCCTTTTGAAGGGTGCCCGTTGATTTTTCTCATCTCCGGAGGGGATTTTCCCTCGTGGTTGGCCTTTTTCCCCCCCTCGACTCTTCCGTGGTTGAAGGCTTCGCGTGGGAGTGCCTCATTCTGTTGTTGTTTTTGGTAGGCCTGTTTCGTTTGTTGGTTTTTTTGTTTTGGGTTTGAACCCTGACTGCAGTCCAATTGACCCGCTGAAGGTCTCAGGAGGCTGCTTTTCAGGCCAATTGCTCTTTTGACCATGGTGTTGTTCCTTCATAGTTATGAACCCTGAAAACGCGGTGGTAGAGACTTGGCTGCAAAGTCGGTCCCCCCCCTTTTTTTGAGGCTGATTCTGGTGTGCGGATTCGCTGGCATGGTCGGAGCTTTTCGGTCAGATCAATTTTGCAAACTGTCGTGTTCATGCAGGTTCGGTCCCCCTCTCTTGCAATTCCTCTGGTTCCTCCTTTTCGGTTGTAACAGGGCCCCATTCGCGTTTCCCCATCGTTTTTCCGGTCCCGTTCTTTTCCTCTTTTTTGAAACTCGACTCACCAGTTTTTTCCGCAGTCAAGGAGTGTTTTTTTTCTGGTGATGATAGTCCTTTTTGGTCGTTCTTTGAGTGCTTTTTCCTCCCCTTTTTCACGATTCTTTGGTTTTGGTGCAATCGTCCATCACCGGGTTTTTTTCCCCTGTTTTTATGATCGGCCTATGTTTTGTTGTCCCCGTCCTGTTAGGTTTCCCTTTTTTCTCTCAAGCTTGCTCTTGTTCTTTTCCTTTTCCTCCGTAACCTTGCTGGTTTTCTTCTTTCTGGTCACTGAGAATTCCTCCCCCAACCAATTATGACTTTCCCAACCCCAGGTCACTTGTTGTGACTTTTTTTTGATGAATCTGCGCTTTTTTCCCTGGTAGCCTGGAAGCTGGTTGATGAAGTTATTTTTTTTTTCTCCAGCTTTGGATTGCCCGTTCTTACTGGCCCCTTTGGACGTTTTACATGTTTTTTTTTTTCCTTCTGCCCCGTTGGATTCGTCCGTCGTCTTACCGGACCTTCCTTTTTTGGGGAGGTTGGGTTCACGTCGTGCCTTCTTCTTGCGCGACCCCGGCCAACCCCGGGCATCTCCGCTTTTTTCTCACTTTTGCCTTTGTTTTTTTTTTTTTGGTTTTGACCTCTAGATTGCCTGGTTTCCTAGAGAAAGCCCCCCCCGTCTTTTTTTCTGTTACACCGAATCACTGCGGTCTTGTTGTTTACCTCGCCGCCCCCCTGCTTTTGAAAATCCGGTTTTTTTTTAGTGTCCCCCAAATTCCCCCCCCCTCGGTCAATGTGGCCCACGCGCCTCCCAAGTTCGCTGCCTTTGACCACGTTTTTCCTACGATCTTCCCCTTTCACCGAGCTCAGGTCCCGGTGGCCCAGTTTCTTCTCCCTCTATGGCCCGTATTGAAGCTTACTGAGACCTGGTTATATTTCCCTATTTTGCTTTGTTCCTGCTCTGCCAGTCAACGACCAGCCCGTGTAGGGCGCGTTAGGATAGTTTTCTCCTTCCCTCTCTCCTTCGATGAGGCGAGGACCCTTACGTGGCCTGCCCGCCCGGACGGGTGGGGACTACTGTCAGTGCCCCCTCGCTTGTCTGGTGATCAAACGTCCCAGTTTGGCAATTTTCCCCCCTTGTTGGAGCCCTGCTGTCCCCCCCCCCCCTCTCTTTTTGCGCATGGTTGCCGCTTGATCAGCACGAAACACCTGCTTGGTTTACATCAACCCTAGGGTTCCTCTTTCCGACTAAATGGTCGAGGACCCCCCCCCTCGTCACAGTTCCCAGACCGTGCTACGGCGATTGACACCGGCTGGCCCGTTACTTTGCCAGTTTAAACCTTTTTTTCCAAACCATCTTTTGTTTTTGTTGTTTTTTTTCTCCCCCGGCATGAAGGACCCCCCCGAGTTCCCCCTTCTTTTTTGCTTTAACCCGCGTCTCCTGCCCATCAACCCACAGTCCAGGAAACGCCTTTTTTGACTCGTTTTTGCATTGTACTCTGCCTTTTTTTTGCCGACCTCCCGTTACCGTGTTCCATCCAGTCCTGAGACCCCCCCCCATGGTCACCCGACAGCGATGACCCTTTCCTTGCAGCTTCCTGAGCGTCTGGCGCTTCTTGTCTCCCCCGGTCCCACAGTTTTTCGCGTGCTTTTGGCCCAGATGATTCACAAAAACCCAGCACTTACTGGCCTGCAAACATCGTCTAGTCTTTTTTTTCTTCCTCCCCTGAGGCCCCTGGCGGCGGCGCTTTCAGATCAGCGTAACCTTCCATCTTCCCCCGGGTCCTCAAAATTCATAGACAGGTCTTCTGCCCCCTTTTTTGCTTTTTTACCACCCCCCCAAATTCCTTCTTTCTCCCCTCAACTCTCTTCTTCCTTTCTCCCCCCCCTTGACCTGGTGCTAGGCAGACCGCGTACACCATTGCGATGTCTTGCCCCAACTGCTTTTTTTGCGCGTTTGTTGCCCCAAGTGGTTTGAAGAAATTTTTTGTTTCTTCTCCTCCTTTCGGTCGTTTTCCCACGGGTTCTGGTGGACGCAGCCGTAGACACCCACGATTACCGCTCCACACTTTTTTTTCACCGCGCTTTTTTTGACGTTCCATCCTTCATTCCTCCCATTACCATGAGTCCCCTAAAAGGAAGAAGTGTCCCTCCTCCCACCCAGTTGCGCTTTTTCGATTAACCCAACCAGCTTCAGTTTGCCTCCGTTTCGCTCCCCACACCGGATGTTTCCTTTTTTCCCCAAATGACGTTTTGCACGTTGAGGCCTTTCCCTCCCCTTCTCTCACGGTGTATATGTGCCTGATTGAACACAAAGAGTCCCTGATTTGTCTTTTCTGGAGCTTCAATCCCGGCATGTTTCATCCAGATTCCCCCGGACCCTCGGGTGATTTAATAGAGAGGTTCCAGCTCCCCT
>Ga0179593_1443238_pt1 | contig 12728 bp, 12 predicted proteins | sample CZODoug2_1_08_16_FD_185931 | JGI IMG/M metagenome (GOLD analysis project Ga0179593, IMG submission 185931) | Vadose zone soil fungal communities from Angelo Coast Range Reserve, California, USA - CZODoug2_1_08_16fungal (PacBio error correction) | ecosystem: Environmental > Terrestrial > Soil >... | reverse complement strand
ATTGTTTCCCTTTTGGGTCTCTACACCGCCGTGGTACCCTTGCCTTTCTTTGGTTTTTTCCCATTTGCGACGAGCATGCGTCGTTTTCCCCCATGGCAATTTGAGTTCGTGTAGTCAGTTTTCTTTCACCAAAACTCCAAACTTCTTCCCCTTCAGGATCCGCCCCTGCCCGAAAAATGGACTTTTTTTTTTTCCGTTTCTTCGTCCTTTTCCCCTGTTGTCCTAGACCTTTCACCCCCGGTGCAAGAGTGGTGTCATCGCGAGCTGGCCGTTGGCTCTGTGACCCCGTTATTTCCTTTGGCATTGGAGCCCACGCTTTTCATTAACCTTCATTTTCTGACTGCCCTGTTCAATTTCGAGCCCCTTCCCCCCCCGTGTTTCGGGACCTCTCTTTACAGTCCTCATCGCCGCTTTCTCTGGCCAGCTTTCCCCCCTTTTTTCTCACTGCTAATTCCAGGGTGCCGCCGAGACCCCTCTCTCCCGAGCTGGTTTTGGGTCCTATTTTCATTCCGGTCTAGTTTGGAGGTTTTCCCTGGCTGGAGGAGCGACAGGACCTGTCATACACCGTTGGTAAGCCTTTTGATTATCTCCCCTTCAATATAGCCGTAGCCCCCATTCACACCCCCCAGCCTGCTTCCCGCTTTCAACCACCACAACCCTTCTTGTGAAATGTGCTTTGCTCTTTCGTCTCCCCCTCTCTTGGTTCCTTTGGGACTTTCCAGCGAAGACAGGCCCGCCCCCCCGCTCTTTACACCTTTTAACCATTCTTGGTCTTCTTTTAATTTTTTTCCAGTTGCGTGTTCGCCGCTCTGATTTCTCTGAGTTTTTGATTTTCCTCCTCACCTGGTAGGACCTCGCGATTCCTCTTTCTCTTCTTTCTTTCTTCGCAATCTGGCCGCTTCAGGAGAAACTCGGCGGTCGAAACCCTTCGGTGGGTGTCAACTGCTCTTTCTTTTTCTGGCTTTAGTCGACCGCTTGCCACAGGACGATAAATTTTATCTTCCTTTTCTGCCGGCAGAAGATAGTCTTCCCTCCTCAGCCTTCGTTCCCAGAACAACTTGAGGCTGACGGCGTGGCCATTCGTTTCCTTCTTCCACTCCCTTCGGAGTCTTGTATGGTAATGGTTGTGGGTTTTTTTGACATTTACTCCCTTCCGAGTATTGTGTTTCCTCGTCTTTCGAAGAAGTCAGGGTTTCTCGCTTAACGGAAACGAACCTCTCTCCTTTTTCCTTTTCCGTGATTTACCTTACACACCCTCGAACTTGTTCTCCCCCCCCGTCCAGGCTTTTCTGTCGGATTTTCCAGATCGTACCCATTTATCCACCCCCACTCTGCTCCTGAAAAGGTAAACATTTTTCGTGGATATCTTTAGGCCTGTTTCCCCCTGACAGTTCAAAGTCCTTTCTCTCGACAAGGTCCCCCCTGGTGACAGACGTTTAACTCATGTAATGATACTTCTCCTGTGAAGATTTGGAAGAACAGAGGCTGCTGCACCGATTCCTTTTTGTTTTGTTATTTTTCTCGCGGATCCTGAGAGTTAGTCCTTCCCCCCCTGCTCATCGTTTCCCTTTTAGGGAGTTTTTTCAAAAACAAGTCGTCTTCCTTCTGATGATTCGGACTAAAGTGGGGGGGTGTTTTTGATTTTTTAGGAGAGGGGGGCCTCCTTGTTTAAGGTTCCTCCCCCCTTTTGTTTCTCCTTATCGTCTCCCTCTTGCCCATCCAATTAATCCCCTTTTTACTGTAAGCGGGAAGCAGCTTTCCAACTGATCACTGGGTCACCTGCCAAACTGCGACATGGGTGGTCTTTTGTCCTATTATTCTGTTTTTTCCGTGGTACCCATTTCCGCTCCTGGAAGGGTTTCCCCTGCATGGGACCACGAATGTAACCAAAAGATGGCGTCTCCTTCCTATTTTCTTTTTTTTCCTAACCTTTGTTCTTGGACAACCCCACGTCCTCCTTTTTTCTCCCTCCGCTACCACCCTGGCTGTTTCTCCCCCTTGCCAACTTCCCTTTGCCAATACACCAATCCACCAAATTCTTTCTCCTGGTTTATTTACTTTTTACTCCTTCAACTACTTTTTTCCGCGCCAGGCAACGTTGTTTTAACACCCACCTTACTTACAGCCTTCTTTACTTACCCCATGTGCCTCCTTCCCCTCATCCAGTTGAAACTTCGTTGTCCCCTTTTGTAATTCTTTCGTGTTCTCCAAATTTTTAGACCCCCCCCCCCCCGGACCCCCACTTCCATTACCCCCTTTTCCACCCCAAGGTCATTTTTTACTTTACATGTTTGTTCCCTCAATTCTCCTCTGAGTGAGCTTCATTTTCTTCGCCCCCCCTTTCCTTCTTTTCTTTCAACTCGGGCACCCCCCACCCCGTCTTTGTTATTCTTGATTTCACACTGGAATAGCGCGGGCCCCTTCTCTTTTCAAGAGTGTTCAGGAACAAAACTTCCCCACCTCCGTTCAACCCCCCTGGCCTTCCTCCCATTTACGGCTTTTCCCAACCCAATTAGAGTTTATTCCCGCTCGGTTATAGAGCATCTAAGGGTTTCAAACATATGAACCCACCAAGACCCCCAACTTTCTTACATTCGTAGAGACTTTCCTCAATGGATCCCCACCTTCCGTTTTTGGCTTTTCTACCTTCAATAGTAGTTCCGATTACCACGTTTGCCCCTAAATTTCACCGGGTCCCTCTTGTCCGCCCATCCCCTTGAAGTGAAACGTGCCTCTTTTCAGCTCTTGAGGCCTCGGCGTTCTCCTCCCCCCTGTACCATGGGGTTTGCGGCCTTTTCCTTTATAGGATTTCTCAAACTTTCTTTGAATTATTTGTCCTGTCCTTCCCGAGGAATAGACTCCTCCCCTTTTTCACTCGCCCACTTACCTGTTAAAAGTCTTTCACAGTTTTTCCAGCTAGGAGAGCTCTTTTTTCCCGCGTTTGATGCCAGATTTACACTTTTCCAAGGCCTCCCCGTTACTTAGTCTCATGCACGTTTTTTTTCCCTTGATCTGGTATCGGCAGATTGTCTCGTCATCCGACGTCTTTTTTCCTCCTGGGCCTATTTCATTCTCGGTCTTCTCTTATGGGAGGAAGCGTTTTTTTCTATCCGGTTTTGACTTTTAAAGTGGGAGAAGAAAATTGACCAGCTGCGGTACTTTTTTTAAACCCCTTCATTTCTCTAACTGAACTTTTTATCTCCTCCTCTTTCTCCCGGTCAGACCGACACACCACCTCTTTGATTTCTATGGTAAGGATCTTCCCTGGTCGAGCTAACCAGGACCACTCAGAAGAAGTCGGTCAGTGGGGTTTGTTTCTCCCCCCGGGGGGCTGGTGAACATATCCTTCCCTCTTCTTTTTTTCCTCCTCCCTCCAGTGTTTTTTTTTTCTTTTTTTTTTTTTTTTTTTTTTTTTTTTTTTTTTTTTTTTTTTTTTTTATATTCTTCTGCGAGAAAAGTGTTTTTGCCGTTTGTCTCTTCCCCCCTCCCTTTTACAGGTCCCCCCCTTAAAGATCTCGGCGTGGTCGAACGTTCTGACCCGAAGTATTCTCGTCCTGTTTCTATCTGCCTAGATTTGTGTTTCCCCTCCGTTTCGTGACCCCCTCTTTTTTCCCGTTTCTTTGAAACGGGTTTAAATTTGAACGTTTCTCGACCTACTTCGTCTCTAGGGAGCATCGTATATTCTTTGATTTATTTTCAATCGGAGGGATTTTTTTCCCGTCCGACCAGCTTCCTCTCTTTTGGGACACTGTAGGCCTGGGCGTTTTCCTACTTCCCCCCAAAATAGTCTAGAGAGCGTGTGAAGTTGGTATTCTCTTGTCTATGTAGTTTAGTCGTTCGTTTGGTGAGTATTTTCCTTTTGGGTCCCTGGCTACCAACCCTTCTTTATGAAAAGGGTTGAACTGAGAATCTACCCCTTTCAGAGACCCCCTGCCTCGGGGAGCCGCTTGTTCCAGTTTGTATGAGCCGGTCTTTTTTTTGCCCATCTTTTCTTCTCAGTCGCCCTCCGTTTGAATTTCTATTTGGGTGCGAATGTCTCCTGTCCCTCTTCTTAGGTTTTCACGGAGGAACCACCTCCTCTCGCCCCTGTCGGAACTTGCCCTCTCGTCGTTTTCTTCCTTTTCTCAATGTTGGGTGATTTGGCAGAAAGGTCTTTTTGGCTTCAATCGTGCTCCCCTTTTCTCCCCTGCGGGGAGGTTTTCTTAGTGTACCTTTTTTTTTTCTTTTTGCTTTTCCCCCCCAAAAGCCTTTTTCAGGACTTTCCTTTGGTGCTTTGGTCCTCTTGAATTGTGTTTTTTTGCTCCCTCCATCCTTTTTTTTTCTTCATTAAATTGGTTAATCATTCCTACGCTCTCTGGAGGTTTGCGAGCGGAGTTGACCTTGAACCTCTTATACCCCCACCGGTATTCTCACCTGTTCACGCTCTCTCTATCTTTGCGAATTTTTATTACAACCTTCCCCCCCCACTCCTGTTCGTCAGTTGTAATGGTGTGGTTAGAATTTTTTTGGGATTTGAGTGCCCCTTTTCTCTTTATATTCCACAGTGCACCACATTTCCTGATGTCCCTCTATGAGTCTGGTCCTTAGCGCTGCTGTGACCGGATTTCCTCCCCCCCATTTCGAGACTCTTTTCTTGTTACCCGGACTTACCCTTGTTAGTAAGGTTACTTTTTTTCTTTTTTCTTTTCGTAATTGCGTGGACACGTACGTTTTTCCTGTTTTAGAGATCTTTATGGACATCGGCGGCGGGAAGACCCCTGGAAAATTGCTTTTCTTTTCAGCCTTCCCCCCAAATGTTTTTTGTGTTTTTTCTTTTTTCAATGACCTTTCTTGAGTAAGGGAAGTAGGCTTTTTTTTCTTTTTCTTCAATGACTGATACTTCTAGTAAGGATTGCATAGGCTGGTTTGGAAGTGCTTCTTGCCCCTTGCTGATCCTTCAGTTTACGTTCTTGCTTTCCGGAATTCCTGGCCTTGAGGAAATACGGCTCCTTTTCCCCAGGGCCGGTCCCTTTCTACCTTTCCAGAACCCCTGCCCTCAAAACACCCCCCTCCTCGCTTCCTTGCTTTTTTATCACCGACTGCCAAACGTCATCTGGTCTTCACGTCCGCAGTTCCCTTAGTTTGTTTTCAGAAGAGTCAGAGTTTTTTTCGTTTCACCCTTCCCACAGTCAGTATCTTTCCCTTTTTTCCCCTTTCTCTTGGATGAAGGGTTGAGAGCCGTTCTTCTTTTTTGAGGTCGCGGTCCTTTCCTCTCTTAACAGAAGTTCCCTTTTTCGAGACAGGCTGTTAGATCTAGGCCTCATCCCAGACCTGCCTCATTTCCCTCTTTGACTCGGAATTGGGAGTCGAAAAGATCCTTCCGTAAGCGGTTTCTTGAGCCCTGAGTCTTCCAGAAGGCCCAATTCTGCGAGAATCTTACCATTTTCCGTTGAGCCCCCAACAACCTGAGTAACCTCAACCCCCGACCCCTCCTTCTCCAGGCTTATCCCTGGCGCAATCTTCTTGGTCGACCGGACTTTCTTCTTTCCGACTGGATTTCCGTTCCCCCCCCGTTCCCGCCTAGTGAGATTTCAATGGCGCGGATTCCTTGAGTTTGCGCGTTAGACATTTTTTCCAAACGACCCGTGTTCGGGGACTCTCGTTTCCCTCCATTTCTTCTTTAACTTGGGGTGCGATTTCTATATATTTTCTTTCCTCGAGCCGCTTTTTATTTTTTTCCTTCTCTCAGGCCCCACCTCTTAAAAGCGCTGGTAATTTACTCCGTGGTTTCGTTGGATTTCCCCTTCCACTACACCACCAGTTGAGTTGGACAGTCTTATCGTAGGGGGCAAGTTGGTGTTTTTGCTTCCTCCCGGGTCGGGCTGCTGGTCTTATACAATGGTTCTTTAAACCTCGTTCCCCTATTTCAGGCGGGGAGCTTTTTTTCCTTCCTTGTTACGCTTCCCCCCAAGGATATTCGGGACCCAGACCCGCCCCCCCCCGAGAAGAGGTTTTGTTCCCGGGACCCAGCGGTTTTTCTCTTCCGAGGACATAGCTTTTTTCCTCCCCTCGGAAGTTACTCAGTCCTTTCTCAGGCTGTTTTGTGTGTCTTGAGCGTTTTTTGCAGTTTCAACACCCCTTTCTTTGTCAACGGGCTGGGGATTTACCTTTCCCAAGATCCTTTCCCCCCTGGTGCGCACCCATCTGCCCCTTTGCGTCCTTTTTTCTTTCTGTTACTGTACTGACTTTGTACTTTCTTCTTCCCTTTTAGCGTCCGGCATCTCACGAAGTTTTCTCTTTTTCCTGACCAGGTGCCCGTGGTCCTGTCTGTCTGCGGCCCCTCTGACCTTACAAGCCTCGGTTTTTTTTCCTCCATGCCGTGTCGGTGTTAGGATAACTTTTCTTTTTTCTTCTTTCCTTCTCCTCTTCCGTTTTTTGTTTTTCTTCTCATCTCATTAAACCCCAACCCAAAAAAACCCTTTGAGCCATCTTGTGGGAACCCACCTCCTTTCCTTCTTTTTTGACCTGGGCCCCGGCGACGATTTCCCTTTTTTGCGACAACTCTCTTTTTCTCCAAAATTTCTGGAAAAAATCCAACGCGCCTATGCTTGACTCCGCCTTAGGTGCAGTCTTTCCCTTTTCCCCATCCCCGTGCTCCTTCATGACAAAACCGGGTTTTTTTTTTCCACCTTTTTTGGCTCGAAATGTCGTTGTTGTTTTTCTTTAAGAGCCCAGTTCTTTTCCTTTTTTGTAAGGTCCTGCTTCCAATTTCACATTCGGTTTGATGTTGACCTTTCCTTTTCCAGGGGACGCCCCTTGAGAGACTCTCCTTCTCTCTTTCTTCTTTTTCTACCTGCCTTCAGTGATACCCGACATTTCTGTAGATGTTCTCTTGCCTCCCTACTTCCCAAGGTCCCCTGAAAAGAGATAGGATTCCTAGTTTATTTTTTCTTGTGCGGTGCCCGATTCTACTTTGTACACGTGTGTCCCTTCCTTTCCGGCGCTCTTGCCTTGTCAAGGTAACTTAAACCCCCTTTTTTTTATTTTTTTTATGTTTTCCTCCCCAAGTAGGCTTTTTTTCCCCCTTTAAAGTCATCTTTCCCACACCCCCCCCACTTTTTTGAAACGGCGTTGTTTTGGACGGAGCTTTAAATTTTTGTGGTGCCGTTTCGGCAGTCATCCCTACTTTCACCAAGAACTGGAACCTTTATTAGGTGACCCCTCTTGGAAGGGTGGCGCGTTGCCTAATCTTTTTTCCCCACATATCAAAGAAGAGGTCAAACTCTCGCCTTTGTTAGCAGAAAATCTTTCCTTCGCCCCGTGCTGGTCCTCCCAGCTTTCCTTTCCTCCAACTTTAGTTTTTTCCCCCTTTTTCCTTTTTCTGAGAGAAGTGAACCTTTATTTTTACTTTTTTCCTACCCTTTTCATTTGATCCAGACCCCCAGCAACCCTCCCCCTCTACCAAAGTTTTGACGTAGGTGACTTTTTAGCGGAGAATTCTGCTAGTGGAATGTCTCCGCGTTGGTTTTCTCCTCTTTTCTTTTTCCTTACATTTTGGGGGATCGACCAGGATTTCCTACTCATGGGAGTTGATGGACTTCCTTTTGTGGCCGTTCGCCCCCCGCCCCCCCCAAAGAGAGTCAGTTTTATCGGGATCACCAACGGCCTGGGGAAGTAGTCCTATTTTTTATGTGTCCTTCGCATTTTTCTTTTCTCCTCCCTCGTAACAACCTAACGGTCGTGGGTGCCTTCTCTTTTTTCTATCCCCTCACAGGCCTTTTTTTTTTTTGACCGTGGCGTTCATCTGCGCGGCTCGAACTTCCCCCTGCAAAGCCATTTTACCCCGGCGCTTTTTCCTTTCTTTTCTCTTTTTTTTTTTTTCGCTTTGTTGCACTCCAAAGAGTGTGTCTTTTTTCTCTCCCCCGAGGTTAGAGTTTCCTGAGTCAGCTTCAAAGTCCGTATCGGCGGGGCTACGCGGGACTCTTCTGTATTCCTTCTGTAGTTTTGTTTCTTTTCTCGTTTGATCGAGGTTGATGGGGCATTTAGACCTTTTTTTCCTTTTCTTGGCGCCCGCGGGCTGGTGGATGACCCTGTTTTAAGTCGCCGGACGGCGCGACTTTGTATCCCAATTTTCTTTGACTGACCTTGTCCACCGCCCGACACAGCCCTCCCTGGTCTTCCCAGAGCAAGAGGCTCCCTTTCCCTTTCGCATTGAACATGGAGACCTTCAACTGAAGCGTTGTTGGTTGCCGTTCTTTTGCCCGCACCCCCTTTCCTTGGTTGACCGATTACCCTCTCCCCCTCTTTTTTACTGCTTTTGTCGTCCTGGAAAAGATGAAGATTTTTTTTTTTCGCTACCACTTCCACTTTTCTCCCCGCCCTTTCCACCGCCACCCCCACCCCTTTACCCCCCCCACCATTTTAGGGAGATTGTAGTTCGTTTCCCCCCCTTCCTTCCACTGCGCTTCCACCTTTTTCCATCTTACCAAATCTCCTCACGCATCGCTACGCCATGCAGATCATCGTTTTGTCATTTTTCCCCACCCTGTCCATATTCGATAGCCCTTTCCCCCTCCCTCCAATGCGAACCAACCATACTCCCCTCCTGAACCACTGTCCATTGTGAGTTCCTGTTTGCGAATTTGTTCCCTTGCTTTTTTTTTTTCTAAGGTCTGCTTTTTTTTCACGGTCTGTTGCTGCCCCCTTTTCTCTGCGTTTTCAACCTCCCGACCTTTACAACGCAGGCAGTTCGGTGACCTTCTATTTTTATTACCTCATAGCTTGCTTCACCCCACTTTTTCCGAACCCCCCAACTTTCCCCGTCCTGTTTGTCGCGTGGTCCCACAACTGCAATCTTCCCTTCCCCCCCCCCCCCCCCCCCCGACCCCTGCTCCTCCCTCTCTGTTTTGCCCCAAGGAAATATCCTTATCCTTTTTAGCTTTTTCTTTTTTTGTCCCTCATCTTTCAAAACCGTGACCCCCAAGCCCCCGTTGATTCGGCGCGTCTTGAAAGGTCCTTCTCCTGTTAACCCCACCCTGCTCTGCGCATCCAACCTCTAGAGTTTAAGTCCCCCTTTCCCGCAACAAGTCCTACCTTTTTCAGGACTGACTTCCCAAACCTGCCCTTGGCACGGGCGCAGCTCGAGGCCGGTTTTTAGGATAGATATTGTTCAAGTGCGCTGCCGGTTTTTTACCTGTCCCCCCCACCTGTACTATGGCGTGATAGTTGTTTTTCGCACTTTTCCTCGACATAGGCCTTCCCAACAGGCGGAGTTCCCCGCTACTTCCTGAAAACCCAGTTCACGCTTAGATAGGTTTTTCATCGTTCTTTTTTACAGTTGCCCCGGGTGCTTTTAACGTGCCTCTTCCTCTGCCGCGGTTTTTCCCTCGATTAAAGACTTGATTGGAGGGGGTGTCCCCGTCCTACTTCTCCCCCTAGCTTCTCTGTCTTTTTTTTCCTTCGTCGGTAGTTTCCTTTTTTTTTTTTCCCCTCTGGAACGTTCCCCGTTTCGTCAGAATTGGAATGATGGGAGGCCTTTGCCCTTTTGAACACCCGCGACTCTTCGTCCTGTCTTGATTTTTCCGGCTGGTGTTTTCTTCACACCCCCACCCGTCCCCTGAAGTGATCTTTTTTTTTTGTCCGGATTGTGGTCCTCTCCTTCCAAATTTAAGTTACTTTTCAGGGGGGCCAGGGCACGTTTCCGGACCGTGGGTCACTTTTTTTGGCACACTCTTCTTACCTCATACTCTTTGTTTGGGTTTCTGAGATGGTTAGGACTGAAGTTCGTCTTGCTTGTCCGGGAACCCCTTACCCTCTTTCCCTTGTTTTTTTTTCCTTGTAGTAACATCGCCCTCTTTTTTGTGTTAGACGTGGAATAAGCTTTCTCATTTTCACCCCACTCTGTCGATTTAAGTTTATGCAGAAAAAGGCCCCCGGGCGACCCTCGCCCAACCAGGTCTCCCCCCTTGCTTTTTCTTTGCCTGCAAGTGAGCAGTAGAGATCGTGCCCTTTTCAGGGCCTCGAACCATCGGCGACGTATCCCTTTTTGTGCCCGGTGCATAGATAGGTCACGTAGGCGGGCCTCCTTAAGTCCACCCCTCCCTTGCGAAGCTTTTTGGTGTTTCCACCTGGTACGTAGGGGATCTTTTCTCCCCCTTTTCCTTTTGTCCCCTGGGCTCCCCCCAAGAGATAATTGAACAATTTGCCGAGGAGAAGGAACATTGGCCCGGCGAGTCTATAATTCCCCCTCTTATTCCTATTAATGCTTTCTGTGTGCTGTGCATCGGGGAGTGGATTGTCTTTTTTTTTTTTTCCTTTGAAGGTCTGGGCCGACTTGTATTGAGTCCACAGAGTTTGGAGCCGGCGCAGCAACTCGTTGGTTTTTTTTTTTTTCTTTGACCTTTTCCCCTTATTCCTGCATAACTTTTTTTTAGTCCACTTTTTTTTTTTTTTTCCCCTAGCTCAAGTCTTTCCACCTTCGGAGGTATTGAAGATGAGATGTTTGCCGGTTCTTTGCCCCCCCTGTCCCTTTGTCTTTCCTTTTTTTTATTTTGTCGTTTTTGCTCGAACTAGAATTTTTCATCTTTTTTCCCTCTGTCTATAATGGTAATTCACGTTTCTTTTTCGGCTGAGTCCGGTTTTCGTGACACGCTTATGTCTAAGGTGTAGCTCCTTCCTCCTCCTTTTTTTTTCGCCTTTTCGAAAACCAGAAACTCAACCCTGGACATTTTTTTCTTCCCTTTTCCTTCCTTCTTTTTTTCGCATTCCCGAATTTCTTTTCCTTGTGACCTTTCCAGCTCCGAATATTCCCACAAACTGACCCGATGTGACTTCTGAGTCTTCTCGCCCTGACCGGGTCCTTATCTTTGTCCCATTACACCAAGCCTTTCTTCCTCTTGGGGAGGGCAGTTGGACTAACGTAGTTCACAGGTTCCTTTTGGATTTTTGTGGTGTTTTTTTTCTTTTTGGCCTACCATTTTCCTTTCCTCGTTTTTTCCCATTTTTGGTAAGACTTCCTCTTTCATGGGCACTTTCACTCCTTTCTCTCTTTTTTTTTTGAACACGGTGGTGCGGTCTTTTTCCCCCCCCCTGGCTTGTTTTCCCAACGAGTAACTTGGCGGGGATGGGGGTGTCGACCCCGATTTTTTTTGACCTCTCTCGTTAGAGGCTTCTCTGGGAGTTCTTCCTTTTTTCTTTCTTTATGGCGGTTCCCGGCTGCGCTGTGTTCGTACCCCCACGACCCTTCTGGTCGGCTGCTGAATCAGGAGTTTCCCACCTATTTTTCCCCCACGGCCCTCAAAAGTGATGACTTTTTTCCCCTCTCAGTGCCTCCCTACCCAATGAAGGAGGACCCCCCTTTCTTTTCAGCAGTTATTTCGTGCCCGCTCCAAAAAAACGCCCTTTTTTTTCGTGACCTCATTTTCTCGACTCTCCCCTTTTCCTTTTTTGGGGGCGCCGTCGTTTTCGTCTCCCAGCGGTCACCCTTCCCTAGCTTTAGCTTACATTGGGCGGCTGTAAGGGGGTAGCTTTTTTTTTTTTTTTTTAGTCATTTTTGCAGCTCTGGCTCTTCTTTCCCCTCTTATGTCCTGCCTTATAAGAAATGAAGTTCATTGGTACGTCGTAAGGCGTTCGATGTTCATATGAGAATGCCTTTTTCCCCCCTTCCAAATGACTTCTCAGAAGTTAAGGAACTTCTTTCTTTTCTGAACCCCGAGACCCTTATCCCTTTTGGGGATTAAGAGCCCCGGGGGGCGCCCGCTCAAGCTCTACCTCCTTGTTTTTCTGAACACAAACCAGAGTAACCAGTCCCTCCTTCTCTCTTTTTTTTTTCACGGCGCCCGCCCAGATTAACAGCATTGAAGGAGAGAGACGGCGTGTGTTTCAGCGATTCTGAGTGACTGCCACAAATGGAAGAATTCCTCTTTTTTTTTAGGCGCGGTATTCTGAGCCATTCACCCTCTTCCTTCCAACTCAGTGTCTCTGTAACGACCTCCCCGTTTTTCTCCTTTTTTGAGGGTCGCCGGGGTTGAATCTTTAGACCCCCCGGTTTCAGTATTAGGAGTCCCCATGAGTGACTTCTTTTTCTCTCTTCCAGTCGCTGGGATCGCTTTCCGGTTACCTTTTAGGTTCGTCGTCGGCGGCTGACGCATCCAAACATCTGTGGCCCGACCTGATGTGGAGGTTCCGTTTTTCGCCTCGGAACTTTCTTCTTCCCGTAGTTTTTTATATGGTTCGTGGGACTTTCACGTTTCCCCCAGGTTTTTTCCTTCGTTTTTTTTTTTTTTTTTAGGGCCCGAACGTCAACTGGCAAGTTCAACCCCTTTTTCCCCCCTTTTTTCATAGGGGCGGGCGCGCAGATCCGTTTTGCTACAGAGTGACCCTGACTTTTCTAACAGGGTATTTCTAGGCCGAGTCAATTAAAGATGGATCGCGCACCCAAATTTTTCTCCCCCGCCAGTATTTCTTCGGTAGGACCTCCTTTCCCAAAACAGCCATCGGTCGGCTTTTTGTCCTCTTAAGGTTCCTTCAAAGGAAATGGGTGCGCGGTGCTTCCTTCCTTGAGGAAATGCTCTCTTTTTCAAGGTTCTATGCCCGGTTATATATCTGCCAGGTTCCCCCCTTTCTTCGTCCCATTTTCAAGCCGTCCCTTCCTTGTTTTCTGTTTCGCCATCCTTGTCGCTCCCTCTCCCTTTTTTCACGGCTCTTGGTGCCCGAGCCCACACTCTGGCGGTTAGGATCCAAAATTGTGT
>Ga0179593_1410639_pt1 | contig 12729 bp, 21 predicted proteins | sample CZODoug2_1_08_16_FD_185931 | JGI IMG/M metagenome (GOLD analysis project Ga0179593, IMG submission 185931) | Vadose zone soil fungal communities from Angelo Coast Range Reserve, California, USA - CZODoug2_1_08_16fungal (PacBio error correction) | ecosystem: Environmental > Terrestrial > Soil >... | reverse complement strand
CTTTTTAACCATTCCAATACTTTTTTGTGGCGTTTCCCCCCCAGGCTGTGTCGAGCACTAAGAGGTATTGCGGTGGCTGCGGCTAGGTTTCTATGACCCCCTAGCCTGACCTTTCCCGATTTTTGATTATCTTGCTTGTCAACCCTTGCTTTGGGCAGGGAAGCTATTTTAAATTCCCCCGACTGGCCAAACCCTTTTGGCTTGTACCCTTCACGACCTTTGTAACACAACGGGATCCTTTTTGAATGGGTTTGCGTTTTCTCCTCCCTTCTTCCCTTGTGTTTTTGATTATGTTTTTCTTCGCTTCTTTGGTTATTCAGATCCCCCCTCGGAGAACTTGCTTGAGTTGACCCGGGCACAACCTCTGCTGCGGGACGCACCTTTTTGGGTTACCCTCCCCACTTCCGCAAGATGAAGAGGTTTTTGTTCTTCTTTTCCCCCATTTTCGGATTGTACTGCAGGTACGTCTTGGATGGGAAAGTTTCACTGTATTTTCGAGTTCCCCCTCCCCTTGTCTATTCTCTTTCTATCTGTGCCGCCCGTCTTTTTGGATCTTCCCCCCTTTTCAAGGTCTTTTAGAGTGGGGTTTTTTTGATTGGTTTACCGTGTCTGGTTTTTTTTTTTGCCCTTATCTTGTGCCCTTTTTTCAACGGCTTGTGAGGATGGTGGCGTACGGTTTTTAAGGTCCTTTTTTTTTGTGACCGAAACAACTGTTTCTTCTTCGTTCCTGCAAAGATAGCAACCCCAATTTAGCTGAGGTCCCTTTTCCCCCCCGTTTTACTCCCCTTTTCGCTCGGCTTCTCCTGTTTTGGATATTACTTTTTTTTCCTCTCCGTACAAAACTTTGGTTATTTGTCCCCTTATGCCAGTTCCCCCTCCGTCTCGCCCAAAAACTGAGTTTAACCAACCCCTTCTTGACCCGGACCGCCTTACTGCTCCCTCCACCCCCTTTTTACCAACCATCGATCTATTTTTGCCCTCCCGTTATGGTATTTCCTTTTCCCTTGCCAACTAACTAAGCGGGTCGGCCCGTCTTGTTTTCTATCCTTTTCCAATCCCCTTGCCCCCAAAGTCCTTTTCCCCCCTCTTTTTCCATCAACTAAGTTTTTTGATTGTTCCTTTGTCCCCCGTCATTTTGCATTTCCTCGTTTCTACGGCACTATGGGTTTTGCCCCTTCCAATGCAGAGGTTGAACCGTTTCGTTTCCCTATTTTTCGTCCCTTCCCCCTCTTCTTTTTCGATTCCCCTCCTTTTAACCCCACGACGCCGTTTTGGTCCACCCGCCCGCAGCTTTTATTTTTCCCCCAACCCTGTAAGTTCCCACCCTTCCCCCCTTTCCCCTTTTTTTTCCCCCCCCCCCTCCTTGGCGCCGGGACCCTTCAAGACCCGTATGCTGTTCCCCAGTTTACCCCAACACGAATTTTCACCCCCGCCCTGACTGCCCTTGCACAACTTTACTCCTCTTTCCTTTTGCTCTCCCCCTCAACGTATGAGTTAAAGTTCACCCTGGAAACCTCGTGTTGCGGGAATTTTTACATTTGCCCTTCCCCCCTGCTTCTTGAAAGTTTTCTTAGCCTCTTTTGTCCGCCTTTTGTCTCTTTGTGTTAGGAATACCCCCCCTGTTAATTAAAGTAGTTTTTTCTTTTTTCCCGCATCCCCTCCCCCGTGATGGTTTGCCATTAGGTTGGTGTTTTTGTTCCAATCAACGAGGAGCCTTCCCCCCCCCTCATTTTGTTTTGTTTCCTTTTTCATGCAGCTTTTTTAAATTGGCCAGTCCCCCCTTTTTTACTTTTGCTTCCCCGTCCGGACTCAAACGGCTGCGTAATCTCGCCAATTGCGACCCCCTTTCCTGGCCCTTTGTCCCCTGTTCCTTCTTCTTCATCTTTCGGTCGACCGGGTTTAGGGAAACTTTCCTTTATTTTTCTTGCCTCTTGTCTTTCCTTGTTTTTTTTGATTGTCATCTAGTTGGAACTTTACCCCCCTCCCCCCTTCTTTTGCTTGTGCCCGTGTTTCCCTTCCAACCTTTCGTTCGTGCAGGGGCTGTGCTCACCGTCCCCCTGACTCTTTTACCCCATGCTTCTTTGATATTTTGCCTCCCCTTCCCCCCTCCAACCATGACTGCCTTTTCCTTTCCTTTTCCCCGAATCTTCCATGCGGGATTTCCCCTCTCCTAGTTGTCCCTGAAGTTAACCCCGTTTTTTGAAGTTCCCTTTTTCCTGGTTTCCCACTCCCCCTGTGTTTTTTTTTGACGACGTATTTTTTTTCCCGTCACCCCTCGCGCCCCGTCAAGCCCACCACCCCTTGTCGATCTGCTTGAGAGCCCCGGGGTTTTTACGTTTTGTGGCCCCCCCTTCGATTTTTTTTTCGTACTTTTTTTTTTGCCCCCCCACCACTGGGTTCCAATACTACTAAATTGAGGTAGTGTTTCCCCTCGTTCCAATTGAATGCCTCACATTTAATTAGTTCCTACCGCCGCCCCCGTCCCCCCCTTTCACCGTCCATCATGATGGGTTCATTTTCAAGTTTTGAAGTTCCTCTATTTCCCGGTCCTTTGGGGTTTTTTGAACAGAGGCCTTTTTTTCGTTCCTTTTCCCCCCCCCCATCACCGAACCCCCCCCCCCCTCTTCGAAGATGGCTGTAATTTACCCACGTCGGGATCTCCCAGGTTTTTTTTTTTCCCCCAACTCCATTTGTGGTCTACGTAACCGGATGAACCCGTGATTTTTTTTCTTGCCTTTTCGTTCCATTAGATGTTGGATTTTTGTGCTTGATCCCCTTTTTCCTTTAATGTGATGTTTTGGATTTTCCTTACCCGCTTTGATCCCTCTTGTCATGTTTGATCCCAAAAGGGGTCTCGTAGTTTAGTCCCCTAAGTTGCCTTCACTTCTCCCCCCTTTTTTGTGGGTTTGTATCTGTGCTTAAACGACACAACTTTTGTGATCCGAGCCCCCGATTTGACGTTTCCCGGTTTGAAAACTCCCTGCTTTTTTTTTAAATCACATTTTTCACCCAAATTGTGCCGTTCCTGTTCTCTCACCAGATTATATATTTTCTTCTGGCTTTGAACAGTTCCCTTTTTTTGACCTTAATTTTTTCCCCTGCGACGTTGACTTCTTTTTTTCCTCCGTCCATGTACGGTTTGGATTAGTTTCCCCTTTTCCCCGTTTTTGTGTGAGTGAGATATTCCCGTCCGCTGACTCTTGACGACTCTTCCTGTCGTTTTTTTTTTGACACCGTCTTCCGTTCCCCCTCCCTTCTTTCCTTCGATTTACGAATTCAGACTTCTTTCCTGTTGGCGTGTTCCTTCACACGAGGCCGGTATTTTTCTATGGTCACAGTAGCCCCTTAGTTTTTTTTTTTCCCCCCTTTTTTGCCTTTTTTGTTCTCTGCTCTGAACCCCCCCCCAACGAGAATTGTCTCCCTTGGAATTCATACCTATTTTTCCCCTACTCTCGTACTTCTTTTTATCAACCCCTTCCGTTTCGCCCTTTGTTTTTTTGTCCTCCCCCTTCGGACTGATTCTGCATAGCCGCCCCCACAATCAGCCTTGCACCGTTACGTTTAGGTCCCTCCCCCCTTCTATTCCCCCTTTCCTCGGGCTCCACAGGGATTTTTCCCCCGGGTTCTTTTACCACCCCTGACCAGTTCCGGTTTTTTTTTCTCATCTTCCTCCCTGTCGGGGGACCCGGTGTTGTTTCTGGTTCATTTAACACGGGCCCTCGTTTGTTTCCCAACCACCCTTCTCTCTCTTTCCCTTCCCCCCCCACTGGCCCCCTCCCCCATTCCTTCACGGCCGTTGTCTTGGGAATTTAGTCGGAGGCCTTTTCCCCCCCTTTCGATTTTGAATTTAAGGTCTTTTGACATGATTTTCCAATAAAACCTTCCACTTTTACCAGTTCTTTTTCCATTTGTATTTCAACCTATTTTTGGTCAGATAGGGTGATAACCTTTTTTGGACTACTTTTTGCACCCCTTCCCTTTCACCACCTGTTTTTCTAGATTCCCCCTGTCGTCTTGTGAAGTGGACTGCCTCTTTTCTCACAAGTTTCCCTTCCCCAGCCCCCCCCTTTTGTTGTTTTGCCGTTTTTTTTTTTTCCCCCCATTCTTTTCTTCCACCTGTTAACTTGGCACTGCGTGCCTTTTCAATCAAATTACCACGTGAACGTGATTTTGACCCCCCTTGTTCTGTTTGTTGGTTTGTCCTTGCCCCTTTCTTCAAAATGCTTTATGCCTTCCCTCCTTTAGGAGGCGGTTGTAACATACCCCTCTCGGATTTGTGTACTGGCAGGTTACGCAGAGTCTGGTTTTTCTTTACACTGTCTCTTTCCCTTTTTTTTCCCCCTGCCGATCCGCGCCCCCCTCCCTTTTAACTTTGTGCCGTCCAGACAGATCCCCCCTCCTTCCCCGAGCGGTCCCCAGGTGTTTTTGTCGTTCCTTGTCCCCCAGTTGGCGTTTCGCTTCCCCACAGGTTTTCCCTGTACCGTTGATGCAAGGCCGCGCCCCCTTTCGGAGGTTTACGTTGTCCTCGGCGCTTTTTGCCCCAGGGTCTTTTTTTTTTCTCTATTCTTGTTTTTTTTTTTTACTTTTCACACCAAGCCCCCCCCCTTTTGGTCCCGATTTTTGCCCTAGCACCTTGTCGTGTACTTGGTTTTTGCGTTTTCAGTTTTAAAACTGAACCCCCACTGGATAGTTTTCTTTTTCGTCCACCCAAGTCGTCCCTTTTTGAACTTCCCTCACTTCTTGCACCCGCCCGTTTTTCAGATAGAATTTTGTCCCGTTTTTTTATGTCCAACCTTTTCCCCCCCTTTTTTTTTCGATTGATTACGAAGTCCGTTTTTTTGGGTCAGGGCTGCTCGTTGAGGGTGGGGTTGTTCAAAGGCTGTGTCGACTTTTTCTGTTCTCAGTGTTTGGTGACCCCCCCTGAGTATACCCCTCAATTCCTGTTTTGTATTTCCTTCGCGGTTTTTGTGTAGGGTAACAATTCTGCGGGGTTTTTTGGTTTGTTCAGTGGTTTTCCCTCCCCCGTTGCGTTGGCTTCACGATGAGGTTTTATTCGGTTTCACCCCGAATTACTTTCCACTGCTTACGGTTTCTGCCGGTCAATGATTTCCCTGTGGTGTTTCCCACCCAGATTTTTGGAGTGTTTTCACCAAGGACGTTTCGTTCTCCGTTCAAGGCCCCCTTCCTTTTTTTTCCCTTTGACGCGCTTTCTGCCTTGTTCCCTTGGACTCTGTCCCAGTCTGGGGCCTTTGCAAAAGCCTCGAAACGCGGCCTCCTTCGGAGGGTAGTTTTTTTGCATTCTCGAACAATTCCTTTCCCCCAACTCTCCTTCCCGCGGTATCAGGATTTTCTCTTTTTTGCGGTTTCTCTTTTTTTACGCCTGACAGAAGTTTCCCCAGTTTGTTTTGTTTTTGAGATATTTATATGGACTTCCATTTCCCAAAGTCCCCTTTCTTCCCTTCCCCCCATGGTTGGTTCACGGATTTCGAGGGCACCTTTCCCCCCCCTCCCGTTTCCCAAGGACTGCTCTTTCCTTTCCGCCAAGGTCGTTGCCGTTTAACGTTTCCCCGGATTTTTTCCCTGACCGGTTTTACCCCTCCGGCAACAATGGTTTTTCGCAGCTCCTCCGGGGGCGTCGCCCCATCGGCTTCGTTGTTGGTACAGTTTTTTTTTCTTTTTTTCCCCTGCCCGTGTTTTGCGTTTAACACATCTCACCTTTCTCTTGCAGCACTTTTCTGGACCTTAGCCCATCGGTCCCTGGGACGGGTTTTTTCCCCCTTCCGGGGCCAGGTACCCGTAACCAAATTTTTCCTTTCCCTTTAGTTAACTCCTCCGATTACAGCTTCAATCGGATGATTTGCGTACCCCCCATTTCTTTGTGCCCCCGCTAGGGAGGGATTCGTCCCCCCCGCCCGGTGGCTCCCCTACGACCCAAATTTATGCTCTTCTCCTTTTACCAAATCATCCGACAGGCCTGCCCCTTGGACAGACTTGCTCCACCCATGTAGCAGGCTCTTTTTTTCAAGGTTTTTGGCGTTTTAAGACCTTTGGTGCACGAAATGTTATCGGGCTCCCGTTGACCAAATCTTGTTTTTTTTTCCTCTTCCCAGCCTATTAACCCATCTGTCTTTTTCAGTTCTGTCGAATTTTTCCGTGCGGTTTTTGTTCGCGATTTCTTCCTTATTCCTTTCTTCTTCCGCTGTACCCATCCATGTATGCCTTTTGTTTTCTCTCCTTTATTTTTCTTTTCCTAATAAGTTGTTGTGTCTGAGTACTCGACCCTCACCCCTTTTTCATGTTTCCCGTTGGTTTTAATGGGTTTTCCAGTGGTGCGGACTCAATTTGATGCGTTCTGGGAGGTTACGTTTCGTTTGTTTAGACCTCGTCCCCCTTCATGGGAACAGATGGTGTGATTTGCTTGATCGTCCCCCCCCCCTTTGCAAGGTTTTGGTTTTTCAGTTTCGAGCACTCTTCATCCCTCGATGGTCACCGGTCGTTCCAGGGGACTACCCATGGAAAAAAAACGATCTGTCCCTGGTTTGTGTGATCCTCACGTATTTGGTTCCCAGTTTCTTTCCTGCTTCTTTCTTTGTTCTTTTTCTTTTCATTTGTTCTGATTTTGTTTACCATGACTCGGGCCATCTCCCCGTTGGCGGCCCCCTTTTTGTTGGTGGACTCCCCAGACTACTTCTTTGCCTCTTTTCGTAGTCAGTTAGTTACTCAAGGTGGGTGGCTTTCCTTCCCCCCCCCCCCCCATTTCCCCATGGTTTTTTTGTTTTTTTTGCCCACCTTCCCTCCGTTTGGCGATGTTGCTTCCCGAATTGTTTATTTTTTATTCGCAGTTTCTTCTTTTTGTTCGCAATTCCTTCGTTCCCTTTTTTAAAGTGAGTTTGAGTCCGCCCCCGGGCCCCCAGTGGTGTCTGGGGAGTTTTGTTGGTGGGGTTGGTGGTTGCCCCCGCTCCCTTCCCGCTTTTCGCTCCTTGGTGATTTGCCGTTTCACGCCCTCCGCATCTTGGGAAACACTTGTTCCCCTTGGGGCCGGTCCCGACCCTCTTTCGTCCCTCAACCCCCCCCACAAATGTTAGGTTGCGCCTGGTTTAATTTCCTTATTGGATTTAGGACTGTTGGTGCCGAGGGTCCCAGCCATTTTTTTGCTCCTTTCCCCCACCCGTTTTGAGGTTTTGGATTTCCCATCATTTTTTTTTTTCCCTGGTCCAACGGTTCCAATTCCCCTGCTCCGTAACCCCCCCCTGGGGGCACCCCAATTTATTGCTAAGGTGGGCGAAGCATCCCCCCCCTTGCTTCCCGTTTCAAAAACTCCTACCAAGCCCCCCTCTTTCCCGCGTTTGTCCAATGTGGTTGCCCGTTCCCCCCTTTCCAAACTGTAACATTTCAGCCGTTGCCTGTTTTGTTTTTTTGTAATTTGTTTTTTTTCTTTTGTCCTTTTTTTGAACAATGCATGAGGGGCCTCCGTCCTTTCTGTTCCCCCCATCAATAGGGTCGTCCCCGGGGTTCAGTTGCCCCCCTTTTACTTGGTGGGCCTTTTTTTTCTGGTTCCTACGCCCCTTTGGGGGACGCCCAAACGGCAGATTTTTTTTTGAACCGTACGGCCCCCCACCCCCCCCGACGGTGTTTCATTACTCAAAAACACCCTGAAATGCGGGGTCTGTCTTCTTCGGACCTCCCCTTTGTTGTTCCTTTCTGGGGGCTCAATTTTGGCTTTTGGGTACACCATCTCCGAATTTGTTGTTTTCCCCCCAAGCCACTTTGCTTGCTCAACTGAACAGTCGCATAACCTCATCCTTCCCCCCCCCCCAAAAACCTGTTAAGTCCCTTTTTTTTGCACCTTCCTTTTCCCCTCCTTTCACTTACACCACGTCCTACCCCAGCCCCTCCCCCGCCTTTAACCCCTGTCTTCCGTGCCCCCATGACTGATCCGTCCCCAACCTCTCCTTTCCCGACCTTCAACTTCTGAAAATGTCGATAGTGTCCTTGGGGTCCCCCCACTCGGCCCATTATAATACCACTTTTGTTGACTTTGCCAGCTTCCCCCCCCGCTTGGCCTATTTTTGTCCAGTGACGTCTTGGGTTCTTACCTCACCCCAAAGGCCCCCCAGATTGTTGTTAGGTGTTCCCGCTTCCCTCAACCTCGCTTTGGCCTTCTTTGCTTTTTTTCTGTTTTTTTTACAACTTCCATACACCACTCATTCGCTCCCAGCCTTCCGCCGTGGTCTGACTTGGAATAAAGGCTCCAATCTGGCCGTCCAAAGTGGTATCTGTTGAGGTTTCTTGACTTGTATCGTTAAGTCCCAACCTGCTGGCGTGAGAGATTTAATTGTTTTTTTTTTCCGATGCCTCTCCCGCGGAGGGGTATTATATATCCTTTGACCTCCGGTTTTTAGGGCCAAGTGGTGAGTTTTTCATTTCCTTTATGCCCTCTTTTAATTTGGCATAGGGACGGCACTTTTTTTGAAACTCTTCCCCCCCCTTTTCCCGTTGGGTCCCGGTTCGATTCCTTTGACCACCCCCCTCCCCGTAGTTTTTTTTTTGCCGTTGGCGTCCGTCTTTCCCCCTTCCCCCCGCAGCTTTTCACTGAGCTTCCGATGCAGTCAACTCCCGTTGTCCTTTTTCCCCCCCCATTTTTTCCCGTTTTCTCCTTCCCTTTGTTGTTTTTTTTGTGTTCGTTTTGAAATTTCGTTCCTTGTGTGCTGGGTATTCGAAGCAGCGTTTTTTGTCCCGTCCCCTTTTTCCTGCCTTTTCTTGTTTTTTGCATACCGGGGAGTTTCGGTCCGACTTTTCTTCAGCCACAAGTTCTAGGCCCCCCCCCCACGTCAAGCCTTCAGGTTCACGGGAGATTGCTGTCTTTCTTCCCGCTCCCGGGGTGTTTTGTTTGAAGGTTGGAGAACGGCGGTCTCTGGGGTCTGCACGAGGACAAACCCCCCTTTCTTGGTTTGAATGATAGAAAGTGTTTTTTCCTTTTCCTCTGTTCAAAGGACCCCGTGTCCTCTCGATTTTCCCCCCCCCCTTTCCCCCCTGAGAGTGCACCCCCCCCATCAAAACGTCCGTTCAGAGGTGTCGTCCTCTTTGCTGTTCGTGCTTTCTGCCCGGTTTTGGTTGGGACCCCCCTTTCTTTGAAGTTGTGGGCTGACCCCATTCCCAAGCCAAATGATCCTATGGCTGTTTATCCGTGATTGGGCGGGCCCACCTCCTGGAACGTTTTTTTTTTCTTTCCGTGCCCCCTTGCAACCTCCTGGGGTTTCCCGAGTCTCTCTGTGTAATATCGTGATTCATCAGTCTCGTTCATTTTTTTTGATGTCTGTACGTTTTTGAGTTTGCTTCTTCGTTGGGTATGGATTTGTTTAGGTCAGCCGAGTCGACACCCCTTCTTTTTTGGTTTGATCACCTTCTTGTTCCTATAGCCTGTGAATTCTGGTTAATGCTCAGTGGATCAACAGTGGCTGTTGGTTTTGTTTTGTTCCGCTCCCCTTCCCACTTTTTTGGTTTTTTAATCCGCTACCTTTTTTTTTTCCCTCGGGGAAGACAGTTTTTTCTTAATCACCCCGAACCCCCCCCAACCTTTTGCGCTGGTCTCCTCCTTCGTATATCGGTTTGCGGTTCGAGGTTTTTGACTCCCGGTGGTCCTTGTCACAGCCGGCACCCAGTCTCGCCCAGTCTAATTCCTATCTCGTATTTTCTCTTTTTTTTCAGACACTGTTTTTTTTTTTTTGTTTGAGAGTTGCGGGATTTTTTGAGACTCCCGTACGTTTTTGCTTAGGGCGAATGCCGCCTCATTGCGAAGCTTTTCACTTCCGGCTTGTTTCGCCGCTTTGCGCCCCCTTTCCCTTCCCTATCTCGATTTGCCGGAGCAGGTTTGTGCGTTCTTCTCTCAAAAAAGAAGCACTGGGCATCGGTTCACGATTTTGGGGATGCTGACCCCCAATTATTTTTGGTCCTGTGGTTTTGTGGCGTTTTATCAACCAAACCCACCCCCTGATGCACTTGTTCCGTTGACAGATTCTGATCCAATATTTTTCGATCTAGTGGCACCGAGTTTTATCACCCATTACCATTTTGGCCGTCGGATGTTCCACCCATCCCAATTTTGCATATGGAGCCATCCACGAAGCTCCAGTGTTGTTGTTTCATGAATTCAGGTCCCCTGCCGAATCACGTCTTCTTAATGTTGATTTAGGTTGACTGTCCCAGGATGTGGACATTGTTGTTTTTGTAACATCATCCCCTTTGGGATCTGGCCGCACAACGCGAGGTTCCGAGGATTTTTTTTTGTATTTTGTTAGTTTTTTCAGCCGCACCCGTTCCCTTTTCTGTTGTTCACCCCACCCAACGGGGCCTCTCTGGTACTTCCCAAACAGGACAAACGTGATAACCCCCCATTCAGGTACGTGTTGCTTTGAAGGCCCGGTCCCCTGTACGATTGTGCGTAAAATTGATTTGAAAGATTTCAGTTTGCACCACCTCACTTTATCTTCTTGTACCAGATTATTTTTTGGCATATCTCCCAATCTTTGAGGGAATTGGCACCCCTTTCCCAACAGTACCCAACCCCCTTTCTGTTGCGAGCTCTTCTGTTCTTGAGTTTTGGCTTCGCGTTTCCTCCTTGTTTTCCTACACTTTCATGTTGTCCAGTTCACTTTAGTCAGTTGCCCCTGTTTTTGGTTTGACGGTTTATCACACTCTTTTTCGCCATGTCCCGTTCAATTTTTATCCCGGTTCCCTTTTCCTTGGCGGTTGCCTGCTTTTTTGGGGGCGTTCAATTTTCCCCACCTCGGGTTTTGCGCTCAGTTCAAGACCTTTCGGTTTACTTCGCCTTCCTTGCTTCCCTGTTGTTCCCTGCCAACCGCCGACGCCTCCATTTTTTTATTTCCCATTTTTGCTTGCAGACCGGAAGGAGAATCCCGCTGCCCTTTGGGGGGGACCCCTTCACACCCTTCGCCGCAAAGAGATCCGCCCTTTCGGGGTGGGTCGGCCCCGTGGTATGATTTTTTTCCCCCCTGGGGCGCTTCTGGCCCTTCCAATTGTCTCCGGACTTCGTTTCCACTGGGTTTTTCCTTCTCCCCCAGGCCTTTTTTGGCGGTCACCCCCCCTCCCTGAACTTGACGTCTGGACGGCATGTTTTATGTTTGTCTTTTTCCGTCCACCCCCTTTTTTTTCCTCCTGGGTCCGCGTTTCCTGGTCGCTAAGATAAACTCCACCCCCATCTTTGAGCTTCCTAACGTTCGTCTACCCCCCCCCCGTTTTTCCTGACAAACCCCCCCACTTAACTGCCCGTAAGAGGGCTCAAGCCTTTGAAGACTAACTTTTGTTAGGCAGTTGGGGGGTTGGCGATTCTACACTACCTTTTCGAGGGTCCTTCGTTCCCCCTGTGGAGTGCTTGGAGGCGTTGACTCGGTTCTTGTTGCTTAGGAGGGATCTTTGTGTTTCCCGTTTTTGGGTTTTTTTTTCTTGTGCAACGGCTTCGCGATTTTGCGGCTTTCCTCCTGTCGGTTGTTTTTTTCCTGATTTGACTTTTTTTGTTTTCCTTTTGTCCTGGTGGTGACCCAGGGAAAGTCCCCGATTTCTCTTTTTCCCCCATTAGGCTTGTGATTTCACAGGCCATCTTCGAGATTCAGGTTTTTTCTTTGCTGGTGAACAAATGCCGTTTCTTGTGGCCCCTGTTTTTTTCCCCCAACATTTTGATGGCCCACCCCTTCTTTTTTTCTTGCCGCCAAGAAAACATTTTCCCAAACTTTTTGGAAGGTGGCCTTGACCCCCGCGGCTATAGGTTGGAACCCTTATTCTTGATGGACACTTGGCTTTTCAATCAAAGGGTGCGCGAAAAACGTTGTTTTTCCTCCCCTTTTTCTCCCGGTTATGTTTTCCCTGGTTCCCCCCATAACTTTTTTTTTCTCCCCCGTCGTTGGACTGCTTGTCTATTTGGTGCGGTGGAGCCATGTGTATTCTCCTTCCTCCTTTTCCTTTCCCTGTCAGTTTTGTTTTGCTGTTTCCTTGTTCCTCCCCCTTTTCGTACGCCCTCAGGGTTCCCATTCGGCGTCAACTCGTAAATATCCTTCCCCCGAAGAATTGGAATCCTGTCCTCCGGCACAGGCGCTTAGTGCCGATTTAGCGTCCCTCCGTGCACTGTTTTTTCTGGCCACCAAGTCCAGTTTCTTCCCTCCATCGGGATAGAAACCAATGCTTTTTCCGGATCCGCTGTATATTTTTCTGAATGTTTGAACCCCCCCTCCATAACTCTCTTCTCCCTTGCGTTCGATTTACCCCACCTGTTCCTTTTTTTGGCATTTAACTCCCGGAGTACCCTGCTTAAAATCTCTTGGTGTCTTTCCTTAAACCCTCCCCCCGCTTCATCTTTTTATGAGTGGCCCCACAGTATTGAACAGAATATACTTCTTTGCTTTTGCTTAGCCAGTCCCCAGGTTTCTCACCTGCCTCCGATCTCTCCCCCCCCCCCCCAGATTGCCCTTGACCTTCCTTTGCTCTCCCCCCATTTTAGAATGGATTTTTTTTTCCCAATTGGCGTGTATCCTGACCCGTTGGTTGCCCCATCGTTCTTCTCGTCGCTGCCCGGTAAAAAACCCGGTTCGGTGGACTTCTGCCCCTCCCCCATTTCAGGTCCGGTCGATGGTTTTTTTTTTTTGTTTTCGCGCGAAATACTCCCCTCGCCGCCCCCATAATCGTTGGCACTTTGCCCCCCTCTGTCCTTTTTTTGAG
>Ga0179593_1264556_pt1 | contig 12729 bp, 15 predicted proteins | sample CZODoug2_1_08_16_FD_185931 | JGI IMG/M metagenome (GOLD analysis project Ga0179593, IMG submission 185931) | Vadose zone soil fungal communities from Angelo Coast Range Reserve, California, USA - CZODoug2_1_08_16fungal (PacBio error correction) | ecosystem: Environmental > Terrestrial > Soil >... | reverse complement strand
GACCTTTGACTCCAGCCCTTTTATGGTATGATCCATTTTTTGAATACTCTTTTCCCCTTTAATTTTTTGGAGATCAGGAGCCCCCCTTGACACTGAAAAGGGATAGCCCCTGGGTACAGCTCGGTCTTGGCCCCCCCTCTCTTCCATGACGTATCGTAAGTTTTCAACTTTTTTTTGTGATTAAGTCAGTCTTTCGAGTCCCCAGAAGCTATCTACCCCCTGAGTTTCCCTCTTTCTCCTATGTTATTTCCTTTTTTGCTCGTTGCGTGGTTGGGAAAGTATTTTGGTTTTTTCTGTTTCAAAATCGCCTTTTATTTTGCTAGCCGGCTCCCCCCCAACACTAGTAGAGGTGAGTCCCTTTCCCCCTGGTCCACTGCCCGGCCATCTTGTTTTTTTCTTTTCTCTGGATCTCTGCTTGATAGACGATTTTCTCGTTCCCTTCCTTGATTTTAAGAGTCAGATAAAATGCAAGATTCCTTTCTTCTTCTTGATTTATCATTTTCTTTTTTTTGGATTCTCCTTCTCACGAAAAGTTTCCCCTTCTGGGATATGGTTTTCACGGATTCTTTGACCCTCCTTCTTGCGTCTTTTTTGGCTAGGATTTTTTTTCCGACTCCTCCGATGAGTCCTGACCCCTCCCCCCCGACTTCTGATAGCTAGCTTTATTTTTTTTCAATTGAGGAGGAAGTAACCTACGCTTCCCTTTTTTTCTCCCTCTTCCTTTCCGTGTTTTCAACTTTAACAGGACCATTCTTGAGTAAGGTTCTCCCCTCTCTGTTTTTTCGTTTCGACCCGCCGCTTTTCTTTTTTAAGGCCCGCAAAATGTAATCTCCTCAGGTGACCCTTCCTGAAGAATCCCCCTTTTTCAGGGTATGGACAACTGGCCCTCCCTTCCGAGCCCCCCCCTTTTTAATAAGTTCCTTTTACTTTCCGCGCCGCTCCCCCCGACTCCCCCAGCCGCGTCAACCCAGTATCTTCCGCTAGTACTTCTCGCTCTTTTCTGGGACGGCTTGAGCCACATAGAAGGGGTTCCATCTTGTTTCCCCCTCTTTCCTTCCTTCCCCTAAACTTGTCATCCTTCCGTCTTTTTTTTGCCGGGCCCTCCCAGAGTCGGTGGTCCGTAGTCATTCTCCCTCCTCCTCATTGTGGAGCATCTCTATTCACTTTTTCCTAAGAGCTTCCTTGAACTCCATTTCCTTTCCCCGGTTTTTGCCCCCCTGCCTCTAGTTTTAGAGTCGTGAGGTAAGCGGTCGATTGATTTCTCTTTTTTCGCCCCTCTAGTGATTCTGCCTCTCTGGGTTTTTTCCTTTATGAAACATCATCCTTTTTGAAAGACGACCACGCTTGACAGCTTTTCAAGACTGTTTAGTCCCGAGCCTTTCTCCTTTCTCCTAGATTCCCCGCCCTGATTCACTTTCTACTCCCAAACCACTTTTTCTATGTCTTTTCCTTTGCCACCAACTCGCCTCGGCTCTTTTTTCTTGTATGTCATAATGTTTTCCTTTCCCCGCCTCGGGAGGTCTGATTCTTTTGCTTGTCTCTCCCTGACCCTTTCCTTTCATTGGGCAAGTACGATTTTCCTTTCTCCCGAATGAGATGTTCGCTTCCTTTTCGACCCCTACGCGACTTTTCAGCCGATCGTGAATTTATTGACCGCGAGGGCCTCCGACCTTTGAAGGAGACCCCCTCACAGCCCGGCTCTTTTTCTACGACCTTTTCCCCCCCCCACCCGGATGCCGATGGCGAAGGTTTCGCCCATCGTTCCTTCCACAGATTTGTCCTTCTTTTTTTTCATCACGGGGTTTTTCTCTAGATTGCCCGAGAAATGGACATGATGGCTTAGCCCCCTACCCCCTTCCCCCCTCTTTTTTGTTGCCTTTGACTTTATTTTACGGCGATATTCGACGATTTTTTTTCTCCCCAGAAGTTCTGTCGTCATCGGTCTTTCCCCGCGCCGGACACGCTTTTCTTAAGTTTAGGCTCTTTATACCTCATATCGCGAACACCTAACTCTCTTTCCTTTCCTTTTTTTAAGAACTCTGAGTTCTTTTCGCTCAGAATCCCTTCTAGGTTATCCCTTTTCCCTTTCCGCCCCTTTTATGATGAATCATTCGTCGAGGTGGTTTTTTTCCCCCAGAAGCAATCCTAGCCCACGTTTTTTTTTTTTTGAGTATTCTTTCTCCTCATTGCTGGCTTTTCTGGATCCAATTCGCATCGTAAGGCCGGGCTCTCTTGATTCTTGAATTTTTGTAGCTCCGGATTGTCGGTTTCCGCTTGATGATTTCCTTTATCGACAGAGGGGGATCGAATTTCTCCAGGCTATTTTCTCCGCATCTTAAGCTTTTTTGACGAGAGAAGCCTTCTTTATGTTTGTCTGTCCCCTGACCTCCCACTGTGGATGCTTAGAGTCTAGTGTCGACGGTAGTTATAAAGTCTCGTCTGCTTTCGTCCGCTACATCCTTTCTTTTGTCTCCCTGTTTTGAATGTCACGGTCTCCCTTCTCCCGTGCTCTCCTAATTTGGGTCGCGGCGTCGCCCCGTTCAACTTCGATTCACGTTCCTTCCCTTCCGCCCCCCCTTTTGAACTGCCCTACTCTTTTTTTCTTTCTCTCTTGTCTCTTATTTTTCTCCTGGTGATTTACTTAGGCTGTTTACATTTCTATTCTACTGTTTGAGCCGTTGCCCTCCCTTCTCTGACTGACGGTGGGGTGTTAAGTTTTCACTTTTTTCGCACCGTTCGGTCTGCCGGCCCCTTTCCCTGATTTGGTCGAGCACTTTTCAGCTCTGGGATCCTCCGTCTGCGTTGCCTGTAGCTCCTGAGGGGGCCCCGGTTTTTCCCCGGTACGAGTTTTTGCCCAACTTTTTCTAGGACCTACCGCATTACCTCCGCTCCTTTGGATAGCTCTCTCGTTATTGCATCGCGGTCAACGGCCTTTAGATAGACTAAAAATCGCCTCTCCTCTCTTCTTCCGGACGTTTTTGCCCCTACTCTTCCCGCTTTTCGTAGTCGCGCCCTTTTTCTTAGACCTCCCTTCCTTTTTCTCCTAAAAGTAGCACTCCATTCATAAGCGTTCAAGGTATTTTTTTTCTTTCTTTTTCCTTCTTTCCCCCAGACTCGTTTTTGAATCTGATCCAAAAGAAGCCCCCCGCTCCCGCTTCCCCTCTCTTGGAAGGTCGGTGTCCCCCCCTTCAGAAAGATCTCCCCCCTCTTCGTCTCAATTTTCTTTGCCTTCCCTTCCTCGGCAGTCTTCATAAAACCTTTTTCCGGTCCCAACCTTCCTCTTCCCCGACAACTGGACTCTTAAATAGTTATGCAGAGCCTAGATTTAGTAGTCCTTGAAGGACCTACTGTAAATCCTGTCAGGCAGTCATGGTCCCTTCTCCCCTTACGCCCCCATCGGCTCCCTCTAGTGTTCCTGAAGACTGGGTCCCTTAAAGACTTTTTTTTTTTCCCACGGATAATGCCTTCGGCCTCGCGCGTGATCATCCAGGATCTCATTCCTCTTTCTCCCAGCCTCCACCTACATTTCCTTCGCAGCCAGTATTATTCGTTTCCCTCTTTCTGTCCTCCTTAATCTTTTTTGGAGTTCTGTTTCCCACTGATCTAGTCACGCCGCGTTTTTTTTTCGACAAATAGGAGGTTTCGGTTTCCCTCTTCCGGCCTATAGCGATTTCTTAATACTTTCCCTTCCCTCCGAAAGCGGACGGAACCAGGCGACCCGAGACAACCCCTGCGCCTTTCTCTAGGTTCGGCTCCTTGTCGCACTCCCTTCTTCGTCGTCCGTCCAGGCTTTAAAAAGAAGACCCTCGTTTAGCATCGATCTGCGTTGCTTTTTTTTTTTTTCGTTGGGGCCTCTTCGTTTCTTTTGACCCAAGCGTGTGGGTTGGCGTATGTTTTTTTCCCATGAATCAGTCTAGGTCCTCTGTAGAGGCCTTAAAGTCCTAGTGAGCTTTAGATTTTTCTTTTCGTCCGTCTGTTAGCCGGCTCGTTCTTCTCCTGTCTGGTTCAGAGTATCTGCTTGTCCCTCCCCCTGCGGCTAGGAACAGTCTTTTTTTTTGAGGAATGCCCCCCGTCCTCCAACAGTCCCTGTGTTCGTAGGGCGTCGTCTTTCTTGTCTTTTTCCCCTAACAATTCCGCGCCTCCTTTTTACTTGCGGGTTCACGGCTCCATTTGTTGCAGTACTCTGCGTTTTGTCGATCAATTCGGATCTCCTCGATGCTCTTGCCCTCTCACGAATCTTCCTAGATGACGCTTTCTTCCCGCGTCGTACTTTTAAGGCTTCCTTCTGGTTGGAAGCTATCCCCCCCATTTCCCCCCTTTGATGAAAAATGCGGCGACGATTTTCTACAGAGGTAAAGATTGCGTCGACTTTTCAGAGCTGCTTCTGTTTTCTCCCCTCCTCCTTTCCATTTGCTTGCAGACCGCCCCCTCTGGATTTTACAAATATTTTACATTATTAGAATATCCCCAACTTTTTTTTTCTACCTTCTGTTGCCCCGGCTCGTCCCGTCTTCGCCGAAGTCCCCGAACCCTTTTTGGAATGCCGTCCGAGCCTTAGAACCCGCTCAACTCCTTAGGGGCCACCGTAGCTTGCCTAGTTCTGGCGGTTTTTGGCGGGGGACGTTACCGGAGACAGACTTTGTTCCCACCCTGTCTTTTTTAGTGCGCGAGGGCCTCCCTTTTCCGAGGCCTGGTAAGTACTTAATTGCTTCCCGCGGTGACTTCTCTCTTTCTGGAGAGAATTCCCCCTCGTCTTCTCTTAGTCCTCTCAAGATAGAACTCCTTAGGCCCTCCTGATATTTTCCAAGTCTAATTGTTCTTTTTTTTTTTAATTTATCGTTTTTTTCTTTTGAGGTGTCAGCAAATTCCCCTTCAGTCCGGGCTCCCCTTTCACACGGTATTCTTATGCTCATTATGACGACCAGCCCCTTCCTTCTCTTCTTGCCGGTTGTGTTGATGAACCTTTCCCGCCTACAATCTCTCTCAGTTGTCCATTCATTTGATCCTTTGCCCTTTTTCATTTCCGTTGTTATCTAACCCAGTCATGCCGACATTCCCCTTTTTCCTCGGCCCAGCTCAGGCGCCGGCAACACCAAGTTTTCTATGATGTTGAACCACCCCCCTCCCTCCCTTCCTTCTCTTCATTGGCTGGCTCACTAATTCGATAGAGGGCTCTTACACAGCGGTTCTTACTTTTTGATTCTGTTTACCCCTCTCTCCGGAGTTCTTGGGCCCTCTTCTCCAGAGACCTCAGTTTCTCCCTCTCCGGCTCCTGGCTGGTCGACTAACCTTACATAAGTGATTGATGACCTATCTTGGATACTCTTGCGGCCATTTTCCAGACATTTCCTTTTTTTGGATACTACAAGCTCCCAGACCTCCATAGTCCCTTTCCCCTTCTTACCACCCCCCCCTTTTTTCCCCTGATGTCATTTTAGAGAAAAGAAATATATGGTGAAGATATTATATTTTACAGCACAGTGTTTTTTTTTTTTCTGAGTGAAGATGGTTTCTGGATGGAGTTGTGACCCCCAAATGACTCAGTTTTCCTCCCTTTTTTTTTTTTTTCCTACCCAGTTCCGCCCTACTCTCTTTTGATCTTTTTTCTTTTCCGATTTGGACTGCAAGCCTTATTTCTTTCTATTCTGAATCTCTCTGTCCCCCAGATTCTTGAATGGCTAGTCTTTTCGCCATTGCAGTTGGCATCTCTCTCCCTAGCATTCCTCTTTCGACCCCCCACCCCACCCCCCCCCACCCACCCATCCCCCAACAAACCCCCCCCCCCCATTCATGTTCCCTTTCTGAGCGGTTCTTTTTGTATTCTCATCACGTCATCGCTGTGAATGCTGAAGATCGAACTCTACTCACCCTTACTCACCTGGCCGCTTTCGGTTTGGGGCAACTATCCGCAAAAGTTTTTTTTGTTCATGAGTGTGGACTGACTCTCCTCGCAAGCGCGTTCTTTCCTTTCGTTAGTCCTTCCTTAATTTTCTTCCCCCTCTTCTTTCGGTTTTCCCCCTCCAGAAACTTTATGCTGTTCATCATCGGCCTTTTTTTAAGGAGAGGCCTTTCCCAGCCCCCTAATGAGGAAGAACTGCTCTCCCCTCGCCGCTGGCGTACTAATCTACTCTCACTCTGCGGTGGCGCCCTGTCCCCTTTTTCGTGAAGCCCGAGCTCGATTTCTTTCCCTATCTTGATCTTCTCCCCACTTCTCTCTGCAGAGAGATCCATGATTAGAAAGTTCGTGGTAGTGAGCCCCCTAGAGATTCTTTTTCGACCCCCGTCTCGTTCTTTGCTCTTTTTTTTGTTCTCCCGTCGAGGCGCCCGGACGGACTTTTAAAGGCCAATCCTCCCCTTTACTTCCCTTGAATCCCTCCCTCCCCCTTTTTGCCCTTTTGCGTCGAGATTTCCTTGATCTGAATTAGGACCCTGTTCACTATCGGAATATTTGCTGTATTCCTTTTCCCACAGTTTTTTCCAATTGACGTAATTTATGAAGTGTTCTCACCCTTGGCATTTCTGCAGGGCCCCCTTCTCATGCTGGGTAGAGCCACCTTTCCTCTTATATTTGAGTACTTCGTCGTTCCCGTGCGTATTGTCGCCACTCGGCGCTTCCCTTTCTACTATTTTCTACTTCACTGGCTTGATCCCCTCCTGACCTATCCTCTGATTTATCAGCTCCCCCCGCTTGGAACGTGTCGATCACAATCTGATTATCTTCACCCCCAAGTTCCTTCGAGACGTAAGGACGGGCCTTCCCTGAAATCAGTGCAACCCTTCCTCTTTTCAACCTCCTTCTTTCGTGGGAGGAACCATTCAAAGCCGGGCAACGTTCCGCGTCCCTCCCCTACGTCCTGGCCAATTCTTTCGAGCGCTTTTTTGAAACCAGCCTTTATAGGTCCCGCATCTTCCGTCCAGACCCAGCTCTAAGCGTAATCCTCCGTGAAACAGGTCGTGGACAGTTGGTCCACTCTCGACTTTGAACTCTACGAGCTGGATCCCCCCCCCCCTCTTCCCTCCAAGTTTCTTTCCGTTCTTGAGGGTACCCCCCTCACCCACCCCCCAGAGGTCCGGACCCAATGAACGACCCCTCCCCCCGGATAAATTTTTCTTTGTCCTGATAAGGGCATCCTTTGTACCCTTCCCGACTTGAAATCACGTTGATTTAGTTCATTCCCAGATCTGCCAGAAAAAGAGCAGTCACGGCGACTGTGTTCGATCAATTCCTTTTCAGAATTCCCTGCCCTCTTTCCTAGTCGAGTCTCTGGTCCCTTACAGTACTTGTAAGTCACCACTATCTTTTCCGACACAACTCCTTTCTAACTTTCCTTTATGTTGTCCATATTCTCTTCTTTTTAAGTGTTGTGTTTTGATGTAACCACCGAAGCCTCTCACGGCTTTTACCCGTCGGTCTTCTTAATTCTGACTTTCATTTTCTCTCCACAGCGTGCAGAATCCGTAATTTCCTTGCCCTTGATTTAAACGGCCCCCCCTCTTCCAATTCTCTTGCGCCCACTTTGCTGAAGCACTGAGACTATGGGATTTCATCTCCAGGGCCCTCGTACCAACAGTGAATCCCCCCCTTCCGCTTCTATCCTTCCCAGGTGTCTGTGTGAGGTAGTATTGTATCTTTTTTTTGGCCCCCTTTCCCTCCTTTTTTTTTTGTTGTGTTGTCAATCCTTAAAAGCCTGCTAGTTGCTCTCTCTTTGGTTCGACTTAGATCTGTTCGCCCTGGGCCCTGGTCTGCACTAGTCCTTTTTCTTGGTAGTCGTATCTGCTTTTTCCTTTTTTAAGTTCGGAAAGGCGAATATTATGTTATTTCCGCAGGCCATCCCCCGACATGCCGGCATGTCTCGTTACCGTTCTCCCTGTGTCTGGTCCGACGCGGCTCACCCCTCAAGGACGCCCGCCGGTTTCTCCGCATTCTGCCAGCCTTTGCCTTCCGTCGTCTCGATATATCTCTGACCTTCTTTTTGTCTGCCAGAGCCTTCCCCTCTCTCCTCCCGATAGAGAATGCCCTAGCTCGCTTGGCAGGCCATCAGGCATCTCTACTTTTTGCGCCCCTCGTCTACTTAAAGACCTTCCTTGAGAAAAGATGCTTTTGTTGTTCCCCCCTTTTTCTTTTCTTTTTTTTTTTTACCCGCTCGACGGTTGACAGTTTTTCTCGAATGTCATTGTTTCTTTTCCCCGCATTTAAACTCTAGGAAGCCCGGACCCTTGCTCCTGGGAGCCCGACAGGCCTTTCTTCAAGGCCCTCCCTTCTTCTCACTTTTAAGTCCGCGTCGAAAAAGCTCCTCCTCTCCCACCGTTCCTCGCCTGGACCAGTTTGCGATTTCCGGGGAGTGTCCCCCCTAGTATCGTTCTCCCACCCCTCTTCCCGAGCTTGCGCGACTTCCCTTCCCAGATCTTTACGGCGGAACTAGTAATGCCGCATTTGGTGAGGGATTCATTGTCTCTGGGCCCCGATCGCTGCCTCCCCCCCTCAAGCGATTCCTTCCTCTGAAGGCCACTTTCCCCTCCTTGTTTTTTGCGCAACGCCATTTTTCTTCTTGAGGGAGCAATAGGGTCTTCAGCGGGTCTCCCTCTCCCTATTCTAGCCGGCTCGCTCCCTTTCTTTGAAAATAAATTTTGAGTCCCCTTTTCCCCCCTTCCACGTCTCCCACCATTCCCGGTATTATGATCATTTCCTTTTTAAGGAAGCTTTCCCGGACCCGTCTAGAGATCTTCCCCCCTCCCACTGTCCATCTCCCTTCCTCCTCCCCAACACGTGGGCGCCTTGAGCGGCAACCCCCCCCCCTCTTTGAAGATTAGGGCCCTCTTTTTGATTTCTCATGCAGTACGACTATTGAGGATAAAAGTTTGTAGTCTTCCCTTTCTCTACCGATTCTGGTCAAGTACGCGGGAAGGCAAAGCTATAAGCCTTCCCTGGCGTCTCCTACTCCTCCTTTGGAATCGATAACCGTCTTGTTATTTTGATTAATGCTACTGTCCCCTTCTTCAGGCGATACCCCTACCCCTTCCCCCCCTCAGCTCCCCCCGCTGACGACCTGTCTTTTTTCCCCCCCCCTCTGGCTTTTCGATTTTGGCATCAGTTTTTTTCTAAACCGCCATACTGGTAATTCCCTCGCTGAAACATACTAGTTTCATACCCCTCAACCCACAACCTTTTGTATAGTGTTCCTCTGTCACCTCCGGTATTTGCTTGGGCCAACTAAATAAGACGATTTTTTTGGTGAACTAACAGGTCGTCTCCGTCGAGATCTTCTTGCCTCTTCTTGTGATCCCCTAAAGCCCTTCCTTCTGACTAGAACGCCATCTTCACGCTCGGCGTAGTAGTCTATGACGGCTCCCTTAATTCCCTTTTTCTCCCTCTTCATTTTCCCTGCCCTTCTTTCTCAATATTTTTAGGGCAGGGAGTCTGCCCCCTTAATAGCTTATATCAGATAGATTCATCATCCTCTATCGTTACGAGAGGTTGGCGCCATAGCCCCCTTTTTTTTTTTGGCTTCTTCCTTGAGCTTTCTTGGGAGTTGTCGATCTCGTAGTGAAAATGCTGATGTGGAGCGGGCGCCTCCTTCGATTAGGTATGGATTTTGCGCCCTTTTTTTCATCTCGTCACGTTTCTGTCCTGACTTTTTCCCTCTTCCATTGAGAGGCCCCCATCCTATATCCCCCCTCTGCCTCCCCTTGTCGTAACAGAAAGCAGTGGACTCTCGGATGGAGTTGACCTCGCTTATTGTGGACGCTTAGAGTCGGTCGATGATTGCTCCCTCGAGGGAGATCCCTCCCCTCCCCAAGTTCGACTTCCTTTTCTTCCTGAATCCCTTTCCATCCTATAGATTATTGTAGCCTTACTTTCTTCTAAAAGAACGGTGTAGGCCCTTCATGAGCCGTCCGACCGGCCATCGCCGCTTCCAGTCCCCTTTATAAGCCGGCTTTTCCGCTTCATTTCTTTTTCCTGGACTTCGGTCAATTGACTCCTTGAGGACATAATGTTAGCGAATGTTCAGAATACCGTGAGCAAACCTTTTGGCGGCTTCCCATGCTCGTTCAATTGGCTTTCTCCCTCCCTTGAACAGCTCTCTTTTCCTGTCCCTCGAGCTCTGGGAGCAATCTGGAGAGGATTACTACAAGCGTTAGGCAGCCTCGGGCATAGGCGCTGCGGTCTGCCTACGACCTCCCCTCCTATCACGAGATTTTTTGGATTAGATCGAGTTCCTTCCCCTCTTGGCCTCGCGTGTACCTTATCCATCAGACAGCCCCCTATATCGAGACGCTCATGGAACCCCCCCCCCTTCATAAGTGTGACCCTCCCGCTTAACCCCGTAGATTTTTTTCTTTCTCCGCTTGCACACTCGCAGGGAAACTGAAAGAAACCTACCCGCTTTTCTAGCGTCTGCGGGGTCCCGCCAACGAAGATCGTTTCCTCTCTTCTCGCCCCATCCTCCCTAACTCTTCAACTCTTCCCCAAAGTTTCTTTGGTCCCAGTAAGGACGCACTCTTCCGCCTACTGCACTTCTCGAGCCTCTACCTCCTTCCCCCCCCGAAGCGATTTACCCCCCCTCACCCCCACACCACTTCCTTTCCTTTTCAAAACGCAGAGCCGCCCGGAGTTACCAACGTCTCACCCTTCTTTTCTATATCAGATCTTCATTTACCTATAATGGCCCTCCTGAAGGCTACGAATGATGAAGCACTATTACAGCGGTTGGCGCACCCTTCGAATCCTTTTTGTCGCTCTACTGTTGTCTATCCCTTTATTCATAGCGGTCATCATGAATCTGGCAGCGTTCTTGCGAGTCGATTAGCTCTCCTCCCTAACCCTCCCCTTACTCCTCTTTTAGAACCCGAAGTAGAATTATTGGTCCTTCTTCTTTTCCCTCCCATCCGTTTAAGAACCCTTATGACGCCGGCTTCGAACTCCGATTCACTTTGGTGGATGGATCCCCCAATGAATTCGATTCTAATCGACACTCTCCCGTAATTCGGGAGGGCAGGCTTTGAGGGATCAACCTTCGAGATCCCACGGATAGGGACGACTCGGCAGAGATTTTACAGCTAGAGGTTAAGTTTCTCGTAGTTTATTGCCCTCTCGACCGCCTCTCCTACCCTTCCCTCCCGAGAATCCCCCTTATGGGTGCCTGTTTTGGTCGCCACGTCGAAAGAACGTCGTGGTTGTGGGTGATTTCCCAGTCCCTTTTCCTTTTTCTAGGAGAGCTGCCATTTCTGTTTATATAGAAGTAGATATTTTTCTTCGTCGAGTTTAAATGGTGATGCCTGTTCTGAGGGTCAGAGGTAGGTTTAGTGATATTACGTGACTCTTTTTTTATCTCCTCTATTAATCTTCCGCCTTTATTCTTTTTTTTTCCTTAAAGAAGCTTGGCTGATCGACCACGCCCACGATGCCGCGGTTGTTCGCTTTTCTTCAACGTGTCAAGCAGTTAAGGATGACCACGCGACGCCTAGGTTGAAATGCGATGGCTTGCCTGCGCGGAGTTCCCTCTCCTAGATTTATTCTCCTTACCCTTGTGATTGATCTTCCCCCTCTTATTGTCTTGTGTGGAGATCATGACGCGATCGCGAAGCCCAGGCTCGTAGTTTCGTCGTTCTCTGCACTTCCTCTCATTCAATTGCGCAACTCCGTCTCCCAAAAGCCCTTATTGAGAGAACTGCAAAAAAGATGGACGCGTTTTACCTAGCTGTAGGTCGTGCTTCCCCCGCTCCGTGACCGGCCTGTAGCCCACCCTCCCGTGTCCCCCCCATTTACCTCCGCCACCCTTTCCCGTCATTTGCGCCCCCCCCGGGGAGTGCCCACAGCCAGCCCTCCCGGAAAAGGTCTTTCTCCCATGAGTGCCATTTTTTTCGCATTTGTGGCCTCGACCACCTCGACAGCCGGGCCATCCCACAGTATGCTCGGTAGTTTTACCTTTTTCCGCGGCGCGATTTTCCTTTTTTTAAGTCAGTCCGGTCCTCTGAAGAAACGATTCTTTTTCGATCCCCCCTTTTGCGACACCTGCTACGTCCAAGGCGTCGCGTGGCGGTTCCCTTCCCTTAATGGATTTTTTTTGCTCTACGATCCCCCTCTTTGACTTCTTGATCCTCTCCCGATCGCCCGCGACCTTGAGCTTTTTGACGTCTGTCGGCGAGCCAACTCTTTCTGTCGCCAACTGCCGGATTAGCCGGTAGTAATGAGCACTTCCCCCCTTTATTTGCCGATGCTTTCAATTCCTTAATGGAGGGAGTACCGCCTGACACTTTAGGGAAAAAGGAATTAATTCTAATACTTTTTCAGGAGAGACGACGGGCCTCGACCTCAACGTTCCGCGCGGCCACTAATCTTGCCACCCCCCAAATGCGATGGGTCTTTTAACCCCAACCTCTCCTCTTCCTTCTTCGCTTTCCTACTCATTCCTTCTTTGGGAAGGATAAAACTATGCACTAGGTGTCTCGTCCCCCTTCCTCACCGAGTCAGTAAGGCCGTCCCCCTGTGATCTCAAGCAGTTTCCCCTCCTGAGATGAAGTCGGTCATTTCGTCGCCCTTCCCTCCTGCTCTTTAATCTCTCCCCTTTCGTAGACGAGGAAGGAGGCGTTTAGGACCATGGCCGGCGTTTTTTTTTTTTTTTGTAACCTCTCGGCAAGAATCCAGCTCGTCGGCGGATGTCTTCCCCCAACCCCCCCGAGCTTTTCCTCTTTCCACTTTTTGGCTTCCAACGACCTCTATAAACCCGG
>Ga0179593_1631977_pt1 | contig 12731 bp, 7 predicted proteins | sample CZODoug2_1_08_16_FD_185931 | JGI IMG/M metagenome (GOLD analysis project Ga0179593, IMG submission 185931) | Vadose zone soil fungal communities from Angelo Coast Range Reserve, California, USA - CZODoug2_1_08_16fungal (PacBio error correction) | ecosystem: Environmental > Terrestrial > Soil >... | reverse complement strand
CCTTTTTTCCTGGGGACCTGGAATACGTGTTCTCCATCGACAACCCTTTCTCCCGATTTTTGTTCATTTCAGAGCTCCCTTTTCGAAGGATTCTCAACCAGAGGTCAGCAGGGTGGAGACCGGGGGTTTGTTTCCCTTTGTCGCCATCTCCCATGGGCAACCGCTATGTCGAGCTAATCTTTACGATGAGGATCCCCCCACGCAAGACTGATTTTAACAGTCAGACTCCCTAGGGGAGGGTCTCTTGGAGTGGCACGTACTTAAGGATGTTTATGTCTTTTTTGGTGTATACTCAAGAAGGTTCTATCTTTGATGTGATGAGTAGGGTTCCCGGCCTCTCTGTTCAGAGGCTCTTTGTGTTTTCCATCCGCGAACTCCCCCCCCCCCAAAATGCTCCTTTGTTTTTCCGTGAATTTCGGTTCTTCATCGCATTTTTGTTCAGAGCCGAGTTGTCTCCCCCCTCTTTTCTGTAGAGCGGATTTCTTTTTTCTTCCTCGTTCCGTTTTCCCTTCTTCGCTTCCTCCGGTGGAAGCGGTGCCTCCCACCGTTTTTTCGTCAGCGGTGAGAAGGCGGATCGTATTTTTTTCTTAAACCCTTTTCCTTTTGACTCTTCAGGACCAACGGTGCGCTGCTCGTTTACCGACTAGATACCCGCTTTTCCGCAGAGCTTCCCCTCCCTTCTATCTTCCCCCCCTTTCTCATGAAACAACTTCTCTTCCAGTCCTTCGATTCAGGGTACCTCTCCCTCCTCCCCCTCGAACCTTGGAGATGTTTTTCTCAGTGTCGTTCCTTCCGATCTTGATAAGGCACGATGCGTCGCGGAGTTGGATCTTTTGCCGGCTTATTCTTTACGTACGAGTTTTTGTCCAAGGAGTAGTCTCCGTACTATGATATCGATTCCACGGAGAATCCCTGCCTCTTTTAGATCGCTGTTTCCCCCCGTATAAGCGAAAACTATGAGGGCCCCCCCCTTTCCTCAGCCCCTCCCCCCCTCCAGGGCCTCTTTGGGGGGCTCCCTTTCTCTCAAAGTTCTTTTTTGCTCATACGAACGTCCTTCCATCGCCTCTTCGGAGAATTCCTTTCCGGCTCTTTTTCAAGACTTGTGCGCTCTTCGTTGAGGACCTCCTTTTTCCCCGTGTGCCTTTCTTTTTTTCACCTGCGCGTCACCGCAACGTTTTTTTTGAGCGAAGGCCACTCCTTGTCGTATTTTTTCTTTTTTTTCTTTCCTGCCGCGCGAACGCACGAATGCCGATAAATGAACTTCCTTTAACTCCCCTGTCCCACGCCCTTTTTGATGAGAACGTCCCCGACGTGCGGCTCTCAGGGGACGCAGCTTTCTTTCCCCTTTTCTTTCGAACCTCCGTACTACGTCCAGAGCTCTCCTGTCGATCAGCTTTTCTTCAGGGACTACGTGAAAGTAGACCGTTTTTACTCAGTATCGTATTCTCCGGCTAAGGCTTGTCTTCTGACCCTGACTTTCGGAGACATTCTCCCTTCCTTAGCGCAGTAGAAGGTGACCGCGATTTCTCTCCTTCATACTATTTTCTTCCACTCTTTCCATTATTCCAAAGAGATGAGCATCGAAGTTTTGCGAGAACTTTAGTAGGGGTAGAGGCTCTTTTCATAAGAAGTCTTTAATTTTCCTCTGGCTACTTGGTATTTCTCCTTTTAAAGTTTTCTGAGCTGACATGGCCTCCTCTCTTTAGCGCGTTTTTGTTCCGTGGTTTCCCGGCGACTTTCCCTTTTTGCGCCACGATTGAGCAAAAGTCGGTGGCTTCCCTCCCTTTCTCGCGGTTGACCGTTCCCGTTCGAAGACCTCTTTTTTCGCTTTTTCTTGCATGCGAATGTTTTCGCTTCGTCTTTTCCCGCACTGCTATCCCCTCTAGGCGAAGTCTTCCTTACCTCCCTTTTGTCGTTGAGTCAAAGGCTTTCCCATCCGGTTCTGATAAAACAGCCCTCTACTAGAATTCTTTTTGGTATGTTTCCGTTATCAGAGTAAGACGTTTTTCCTGGCAAGTCGCCCTTCCTTGGTGGTAGTCGGTCCCCCTCTTTTAGGGCTCCTATTCACCACATTCTCTTTCCCCTCCCGAGGACCGCGGCTTCTTTGAGCATCTTTCGAAGACATCTCCGATCGCTCCCCTGATAGTCGTCTTTCGTTTCTTCCGAAGAAGTAACAGAATTTCAGCCAGTTTCTCACGAATAATCGCACGCACCCTCCCCCTCGAGAGCCCCCCTCGTTTTTTTTGTTCCCACAGCAGGATCCCACCCACTTTTTCTAGGAGTTTCCAAGCAATATGTTTTTTTCCTCCCGCGCCCTAATCTTCTCTACGCCATTTTCCTCCTTAGACTTGATAGCTCCTCTTGCTTTTCCCCCTTGAGTCTCCGTCGCTGCTGGTTGATTTTGACTTCGGAACACGTGGGCCGACCTCCTTTCCGCTTCACGTCTCCTCTTGGCCCTCTCACTGGGGCTTTTTCTGGACTTTTTTTTCTTTTGCGAGGGCACCGATTTTCTGCGACGTTCTTTCCCATTACCTGGCAACGAGATAGTTACACCGCGGGGTCGATCCCCTTCCACAGCGCCACTACGCCTTTCCTCCCCCAGACCTCCCCCTCCTCAAGTCGCACGCGCAGTGATTCTCCATGCTCTTTCAACAACGCGGCGCGCCCCTTTTCGATCAATCTCTTTCTCCGACTTAGGTGGTCGCTACCCCGGGCTTTTCGAAGATCCTTCTCCGCGTTCGCCTAAGTAGTTTCTGCAGAGACAAGTCCCCTTTAGCGACTTTGAAGGGGGGGAGACTTTGTACACGTGACACGCAGAGCATTTTCCTTCGAAATTCGCGGCTCCCCCCCCTCTTGCCATTGTTCTGAGTCAGAGTCGATTTTTCCGAAACCCGAGGCCTTCAGCGAGGAAGCCTCCTAGAGCCCCTTGCAACAGACATAGGGTAAAGTGTTTCTCTTGCTTTCTCACAGTTGTTCGATACCGGATGCCTTGTCCCCGGAGCTCTTCATATTATTTTTCTCTCCTTACCTGGTTTTTTTTTTAGGAACTTTTGAGGAACAGTGTTTCGTTCCTAGGCGCTCCCCTCCTTCTCACACAGGTGAGAGTAGAGCACCTTTGCTCCTTCGGTTACGGTCAGAGGTCGTCTCTTTCGGCTTAGTGTTGCTCGCCCGTTTCCTTTCGACTCCCCATGTACATGTCGTGACTCGCTCTTTTAAGAATTCGTCTCGAGGATACCCATCCCGACTCTTTTCACTCTTTTTTGCCGCTGTGCTGGTACTTCTCTGCCCGGATTCCTGATGTTCGGTGTTTCTTCGTTTTTCTTTTCGGCCCTAAGCCGGAGCGACCACAGCCGGGACAGATTCTGGCTTTTGATTCGTAGGCTCGATCGTTTTTTTTTCTTACCCCGCGCGAATCGCTTTTTTTAACGCGCACGAAACCATTCTTTTTCGTTTCTGGGCCTGTTTTGACATTCATTTTTCCCCCGCAGGCTCTTGTTAGAGAAGAGTGTTTCTCCCCCCCGACTTGGTTGACTATATCCTTAGGATCCAAGCGGATCGAGAAGAAGTTCTTTTTTCTTTTTTTTTAACGGAAGGACTCGACCCTTTACACTGCTTTGATCTTTCCTGCTGGAAGCTCCTCTAAAAACTCTCCCTCAGGGAAGCTATTCTCATTTTTCATTTAGGCAAACGTTTGTTTTTTTTTTGCCAGATAATCTCTCAGAGAAGGCGCCCTCTTATCTTACTGCGCCAGTAGAAGTCCCCTGCGTAGCTCCCCTTTTTCATTCCGGGTTTGCTCTGCCTTAGGTCTTGGTTTTCTTCGTCTTATTGTTGCCCGCTTTGGTCGATTACCCTATTCTAAGGCATTCCCGTTTTTTCTTTGTTTAATTCGAGTCGGCGGTTTTTTCTCATAGGCTCCCTTAGGACGATTTCTTCGTCTTAGCTTCCTTCATTTTTTGATACTCACTTCGGAGAGGTGTTGGAAAGTCTCCTTAGATAGGTCCCCTCCTCCCCTTTAGTTTTCCCGCGACGAGATGGTGGTGTTTCCCGGATCTTCTTTTCTTCTCAGTCCCGAAGAATTCCCCTCCTCTCATTAACCTAGCTTCTACTCTCTAGAGGGAAATTCACTATGTTTTTTCCCCCCTTTATGAGCTCTCCTTTTGTTGGAGTTTGCCTTTAATGATCTGGAGGCTCTTGGAATCCGAAAAGAACAGGATGGTCCAAGTGGCGCTTTTCCTTCAACTTTTTTTTTGTTTCTGTGTCGATGCTTTTTTCCGAAATGCTCTTTTTTCAGAATACTCCCTCCCTGATGCACTGAGTTTTCCCGCGTTTATTTCCTGACGTCTTTGCGAGCCGCCCCCCCTTTATTGTTTTTTCCCCTCTTTCAGCTCGTTTTTTAAACTCGACCCCCCCCCCCTGAACTGGCTTCGAAGACGGAGCGTTTCCTCTTCGCTCGATTCCATAGTCTTGGACACAGGAGAGAAACCCCCCCTTGCCTTAGCCGTCGTTGAGAGTCGTCCGATCCCCCCCCCTTTTCTCTTTCAAGCCCTCGTGTCGACAACCGTCGGTTTTTTTCTGCGCGGTTCTGTGTCGGTGGTGTTCTTCTCCGAGTTCGCCCTTTTCCCTTTTTTGAGCATCTTCTTCCTTTCCTACACCACAGCCCTCTTTTCATCGAGGCCGCTTTTTCTTTTCGGACGTACGGGCTCTTTCTTTGCCCGCAGTTCTCGATTACTTGTCGGTCGATCGCCTGTTAAAGAGTCTTTTTTTTTGGAGGATCTAATGCGTATTTCCACGAGACAGCGTCCCCCCTAGTGCTGACCGGAAGCTGCGCACCTTCTCCTGATCCGAGGTCTCCCCCTTGCGTACGCCTTTTTCGCCCGGATTTAGACGTAGACGACCTTTCTTTTCGTACCTAGGTCTTTGGTAGAGAGCCCTCTTTTAAAGCCCTTCTTTTCCTCTTCCGGTGGAATTTTCTCGAGAACAAAGAGTGGTCTTTTTTCGGCCCCAGGATCTCTCTTTGATCAACGAGCTGTCGCAAAAGGAATTCTCCTTTTTTTTTCCCTTTTTTCCCGAGGTCGCCCCCTTCCTTCCTTTCTCGAAGTATAGACTTTTCGGGAGCGCTTTCGTCGATATCCCCCTTCCCTCGAGCGAGCCACCCCTTTCCTCCTGGAGCCTTTCCCCCCCCATCGCTTTCTTTTTCTTTTTGAGGACAGACGTACCTCCTCCCCCTCGCTTCTTAGTAGCGCTCTTCGATCTCCATCGGCGCATCAGATGCACGTCCCTAATCGCCTTTCCCCAGACCCCCCGAGCGTTTGCTCGTACCTTGATGTGAGATTGGAGTAGGAGCGCCTTTCCGCTCCAGACGAGGCTTTTTGAAAGCATTTTCGTGGACGAATCGCTTTTTTTCCCGGATATGCCATAGTGAGGAGATTTCCCGGTTGTCCATTCTTATTTTGAGTGTTTAAGTTTGATTCAGACCCCTCTTTAGACAGTCTCCCCTCTTTTTGTGCGTTGTTTTCTTTGACCAGTCACCTAAAGCTCCGGGTTGATCCGCATTCTCTCCAGTGATTTTTTTTTTGTGAAGTCCCCCCTGCGTATTTGACATATTTTTGTCTTTCCTTCTGATTTTAGCGGGAACACCCCTCCCCCCCCTGGGAAGGAGTCTTTCCCTTTTTTACGCCTTTCTTGTGCCCGGGGAGACTCCCTTTCCACACCGAGTGTAGAGCCCTTAACCCTGCTCTTCGGGATTCCCAAAGCGTTCCCCTCAAGAGCTGTCTTCCCTTGCATGTTGATTTGTCTCTTTTGCCGGACCCCCCCCGGGCCATTTCGATAAAACAGATAGAGCCCGCAGCAAGACCCCGACCTTACTTCAGGTGGTAGATAAGTAACATTTTTCTACAAGATCCCCCCTTCTCGACAGTCCTTTTAACTGACAGTTTTTCCAGAAAACCTCTTATAGTGGGGTTTCCCCTTGACGTTGGGTGTTTCGCGTTTCCCGCGCCGACCCTGGAGGTTCTTAGGAGAGCCGAGGGTAACAAGAAGACACGCATCCATCTTACTAGCAGTCACCGCCCTTTTGAGCGTTTGACCCTTTTTTTCTACTAGGGATTCCCTTCGCCGATTGTTTCTTTTCTATTGTGTTTTGCATAAGGATGCCTTCCCCCAGGATCCCTTCCCTCTTTTCAATTCCTCATCCTTTTTTTTGAGTCTGCTTTTATCATTCCCTCCGTAGAGCACCCGGGTCCTCCCCAGGGAATTCTAGCATCTATTTTTTTCGAGTTTTTCCCTCCGCAGAATAGTGAGCGATCTGTTAATAGATGGGCTTCGTCGTGATGAGTTTTTTTAGAGATGCGAGACCCCCTTGCGTCCCTTCTGGTTTCTCCCGGTAGCACCTCTTTTTATCACACCACTTGACCCCCCCCCCATTCGGGTTCATCTAGGTTGCTTCAGGGCAAACGGATTAACTCTGTTTTTGACTTTCAGTCACGGTTCGGAGGCCTTTCTCTCGTTTCGTGAGTTATTTCGTTCTTGTCTAGTAAATGTTCCAGTTGCAGTCCCGGCTGTTACAGGGATTTCACCACCCCTCGCTGGACTTTTTTCTCTTTTTGGAATCTACTTCACTCGTTTGGTTAGGTTCTCATAGAAGGCGGATGGGCCCACGTGTTTTATCGAAAAAGGTGGATGTGCCCTACCTACGATAGTTGCGATTCCTCTCCGAGGGGTCTTCCCCTCTTGATGTGGAACCCCTGTTCCTATTTTCACCTTCAGAAGTGAATGGCTCTCCCCAGTGAACTTTCATCAAATATCCAACCTCTTACTACGGGCACCTGACCTTCTTTCTTCCCCTTCGGCCCGATCCCTTCACGACGCGATCGCTCTTTTGCGAGCTGAATCCCCTTTCTTAATCCCTCATCGTAGCACTACCTATAGTTAGTCCCCCCATGAGAGCAAGGTCCCCCCCCCACCTCTCTCGCCCCAGTAAGATCACCCGTATTTTTTTCTGCGGCAATTTTCCCCCTCCTTCTCAGCTGTCGATCCTTCCGGGCGGAGTTCTTCGTTGGATGAGGGTGCGGGCGTTGCTACATTCTTATGAACAAACTTCGGCCCTTCGATTAGGTCGAAGAAACCGGATTGACTCGTTGCGTTAACGCTTTTTTTTTTCGATTTTCTCCCAGACAGCCAACCCCTCTCGCGACCTTTTCAATCGGCGCCGGCCTCCCTTCTGTGGGCTATCTTAAGGAGTCTCTCTGGTACAGTCTTTTCCATTAAAGGCCCTCTTCTTCCTCTGCCCGACTCGGTTCCCTGGGACCACTCTGCGCGATGCTGAGTCGTTGATGACCTGTCCCCTTTAAAGGGCAGATTTTTTTTTTGTGCCCGGATTTTGTTGGCCCCTCCCCCCTTGACGACGGAAGTGTCTCATTCGAATCCCCCCGTGGCGTAGGTTTTTTTTTTCCCCCTCTGATTGCCGTTTCCGGATCCCCTCAACCCCTCTTCAGGTACAGCGCCCAACTGGTCGGCGAATGTTTCCGGGGTTGTGTTATCCCCCTATCCGAAAAAGACTTGTTTCGCCCCGTATAGCTCTTTTGCATTCCGGTCGCCCTTTTTCCCTTTTAAACTCTCCTCCTTTTCCGCGTCGGAGACCTCTTAGCGTAAACCCTTCCTCCTTGAAAAAGGAGACACAGCCTTCTCGACCCTTTTAGATAGTATTTCTCACGTTCCCCTCCCTGTCTTCTCCTAGAACCCCAGACGTCCTCCCTTTCTTCTCCTTCCCGGCGACTGTCTGGTGCCCCCTCCTGCTAGGTGTCGGTGGTTGATCATTTCTCGTTCGCCCCCTCCTCATCTCTAGGACGAATCGAGGCCCCCCCCCGAATCGAAGGCCCTCTTTTTCGACGTTTGTTTCCCGTCCTTTCTATTACCTTTTTTTCTCTAATGAAGGGGAAGTGATCCCTATTCCCTAGTCCTTGTCGCACGGCTACTTGTCTTTTTTCCCCTCCTTTCTCTTCTCTTTCCCGCGTCGCGCTCCCCCCTTCTTCTCTCGCAAGACTTTCAGGAAGTGCGACCTCTTTCGAACATTTTTTCCTGAGATCCTGCCGTGAGCCGTTCGGCCGTCCGGTCAGCGTTTTCCTGGAGGAGGTCGATTCCGGACTCTTTCTTTCACCCTACTCTCAAGGGGAAGGAGATTACAGAGCACTCGAAAATCTTCGGGCGTTTTTCCCCGGATGAACCCCTTTGATTTTAAACTGAACCTCGATTTCCAATAGCACTCCCAGCTCTCGCATGTTTTAGGCGTACTCGAGTCTCTTGCAGAGGGCTTTTTCCGTCGGAGGTAGACCGTGTTTTCTGTTACACTTTTCTTGCTTCCCAGCCAACCCCTCCCCGCAGACTCGGCGATTTTTCCTTTTCTTAGCATCGGGTGCTGCTTTCTTGTCCTCGCCGACTTCTCGTTCACTCCTCGTCGTTTTCTTTCGTCGAAGACTCCGATGTGTGTTCGACGAATCCTCCTCTTATCCCCGAATCAGTTCCCTCATTCCCCCCCAGAGAAGAATCGCATATTACTGAGCAATTCCGGGTCTTCGCCGCCGTTGAGGACACGACTCCTCTTTTTAGTACTTTTCCTTGTGATGCGTGTTCTCATTTTGTTCCGTTCGTCGATGAGAATTTGGCCAATTTAGTGGGAGGGCTCCCTATTCTTAGCTTTTAGGATTTTCTCTTCGCTCCGATGCAAGCTCTTTTGATGATCTTAACTCTCTTCGAAGTTTGTTTTCTGTTGGACTGATCGTTTTTCCGTTCCCAATGTCTGGATGCTTGTGTCTCCTCGTTTTTCCTTTTCCCGAGCCGCGGTTTCCAAAGGAGTGCCCTGTTCGATTCAAACAGCACTTATGAGCCCGGCATCTTTCCCGATAAATCCTTGAGCCTCCCCCCACCCACGAGTTCCACAAGAGGAGCCTCCTTCATTCCTCCTCCTTTTATGATTTCCCACAGAGTCCACGGGATTCCCCGTAACCGCCCGTCTCTACCTTTGTCGTGCGTTCTTCCAACGCGTCTTTTATTGCCAATTTGATCCTCGCAATCCGACCGCGCTCACCTTTCCTGCTTCAGCCCCCCTTTTTCCTCGACGATAAACACGGACCTCGAACAGCTTTATGCTCTCCCTTCCTTTCAGAGAAACCTTGTTTTTTGCGTTGGTGCCGAGCTCGTAGTGCTACCTGTCGCGAAAAACTGGCCATGTGAGCTACCTTCGTCTGAGTCTCGCCAAGAAATCCTCAACCTGCACCTCTTTTTTTCAGGAAAGCTCGTGAGCAGCTCCCCAGTGCTCCTCCCTACCGGTTTCTTTTTTATAGTTGTATCTTAAGGATGCCTGTCCCCCGGCGCTCCGTCCTATCACTTTTTTAGATACAAAGCTGAATTGCTAGCCGCCCGCGTTTTCCTTCCTTTCCCATTCCCTTCAATCGGTCGCGCAACTGGTTTCTTCTTTTTCCTCGAAGAGGTTCTTCCCTTCCTGAGGTCGAGGCGGTCCTGCGTTTCCCCCTTCACCCTCTTTGCTATCCGCAGTTTAGCCCTACCTGCCTGCGATAACACAACGACCTTTTTCACAACTTCGTGTGGTGGTTTTTTTGAGATTTTAGCGAAGTTCTTTTCTGATTTAGCCGGGAGATTCGTTCGTCCCGTAGAGGCCCCCCCTCCCCCCTGTTCGGAGTCTTTTCCCCTTCTCGCTGTTTTTTTGCTCGACTTTTTCCATGTTCCAGCTCTTTTGTTGTTCCGGACCCCTCCCCACCAACATCAACATTTGATCGTTTTTCAAGTGCAGCGTTTTTAGTTGACAGTTCTTACCTCAAGGGCGCTTTCTCCAGAGGTCTCCCCCCTTTTGAGCCCTAGTTGATAGTGATCGCTGGCCTCTTTCTTCCCTCTTTTTTCGGTGAAAGACGAAACCCCTTTCCGACAGTTCGATTCGCCTGCTTTGGTCGAGGCCGTCCCAACTGAATGGGACGAGTTATTTTCGGCGCCCCCTTCCCCCCCAACCCAAGTGGCCTCAGTTCCCTGATACAGTCCCCCCCCCCTGTCCCAATGTTTTCCGGAGAGAGATGAAGTTTCCATTATCGCGACATACGAGCAATCCCCCTTAAGTAGAATTCCCCCCCCAAACCAAGTTTCCTTACGGGTAACTATTTCCCCCCCCACGAGAAAACGTTCCGTTCCCCTTGCGGCCTTTGTTGGTCTTTTCCGGACAGACCTCTGGCGGTTGTGTGCCAGCTCTTTTGAGGGTTTGTTCGCTTCTTTTTTAGCAGGGGCATTTCTTATTGCCCCCTCTCTGGCGAGCGCTTCCTGCGGCTTCCAAGGACGATCGCTTTTGGCTTCTAGGAGAGGTAGGTCATAAATGCCGTCCCCCATTCTGACTCTTTGTATACGAATTTCCCCCTTCTGGAGGATTTTTTTTGGGAAGCTCTGCTCTCTTTTGGTATCTTTCGAAGAAAGCTCTCCCCCCCCCTGAATTCAATCGTGCCCTAGACAACCTTCTTTTTCCCGAGTCTGTCACCTCCCGAGGTGTTCTCCCGAGACCGAGTTTTAGGAGGCCCCGCTCGTTTTCACGTTGCGCTTTTCAGCTCCTTGTTGACTCGGCTTCCCCCCACGTCTTTTGCCGGTTTGTTTTTTTTTTCCCTCCCGTGCGTAGGGGAGCCCCGAGATGCGGATTCCAGCGCTTCGTTCTACCGCCGAGTTTCCTGCAATGTCAAAGGCTAACACCTCCTTTTCACAGCAGCCTGTCTCACCGCTCGAATACGATCACTGCGCACTCTCTTCAGCGTTTTGTACCCTGTCGTTCCGTGAGAACGCCCTGTGTCGCGAGCTTTTCCCCCTCAGAGATAGTTTTTTCCGTGAAGATACATTCCCTAGTTGACAAGCACCTATCTGGCAGAAACGACTTTCTTCGTAGCCTTAAGGATATGCGAGGTCCCCCTTTCCCCAGTGACAGTCTTTTTGACCCCCCTTGCGTCGGCCCCCTTCTTCTAGGTTGTCCTGTTTGAGAAGGTGTACCTCGTATTTCTCCCTGATTCGATCTTTTTCTCTTGTGTTGCGTGAACGAGGATCACTTTTCCCCTTTTTTACCCCCCCCCCCCCGTCCCTCTCCGAAGGCCGCTTCGCCAGACTTTTTTTTACCGGCGGCGTGACGCGCACTCGTGATTCGTCTTTCGCGATTCTTTCTAAGGGCTAGTCCTTTCCCACGCGTCGGCCTCCCAGGGAAGATCCTTCTGTGGAGCCCTTTCGATATACGTAGAGTTTGTAGCCCTCCGGATCGTGGGGGGGGGGGCGGACGCTTTTGCCCCCCTTACTATCAGCCTGCCCCCCTTTTTTGAGTTCTCTTCTCTTTAGTTACACCGTGTGTCTCTTCCTTGACGCGTAAAAACTCCCCTCTCTTTCTCGGTCGAGTCCTTCAACGTGCCCAACTTTCCCCTAGATCGGTGGAATTCTCTCTCGCCTTTCCCCCTCCCAGACGTGCGTCACGGTTTTCCTCCCTCCTATAGCCTTATCGGAAACGTTTCCCCCCTTCCCCCTGTCGGTCCTTTCTCGCAAGATGTTGTCCCCGTGAGTTTTTTCACGTACTGCTCCTAGTTGTGTTTTGAAGAGTGCGTCTTCGAGCTTCTTTCCTTCGTCCCGTTTTGTCAGGGAGATCGGCTAGACCCACCAAGAGCGCAGCTCTCTGGACCGCGGCTCTACCTCTCGGGTGGTTCTTTTTCTCCCGACCTATAAGAGCGGGACCTGCCCCTCTTCCTCAGATCATGTTCTTCTGTCCATCGCCGCGCAGGTGTCGCTTTCGACTCTGGGTCACCAGACCCAGTGGCTCCCCTGTACGAAAGAATCCCTCCCCCGCCCATAAAACTTCGAGAACTTCTTTCCTGATAATTTTTTGTCCTAAAGAGGAGTCCCTCCCCTCCTAGGCGTGACGCAGAAATAGGGGATAGGTTGCCTAGGGACAGGACCGGGTGGGTCTCCCTGCAGGGTTTTTCCAGGGTGGAGTGAGCCTCAGTCGGATTTTCCCTCTTTTTCCTCTGAAGGAGAGGAAGGTCGTGGTGATTCTGCTCAGCCGCCCTTAAGTGGGACGGTTCCCTGCCCCTTCCCTTTGGTCAGTCTTGAGATGGTGTCCGGTATCCATTTTTTTCTCACTTCCCTTTCTTGAAGGACTAGGTTTTTTTCCTTTCCTTCTAAACAGCAAGAGGACGGCTTCCACAGCGTACCTCCCAGATCCTCTCCTGACATCCGCCCTTTTTGTTCGAGCAAATAGGCGGCCCTCCCCCTCCGACGTGATGATGACAATCCCAAGCGTTTCACTTTTCCTTTCACATTCGGGTCTTGTGGTGTAGTGTTTTTCTTTCCCAAATGTTCTTGCCTTGACAAATTGAGATAAACCCGGCCTGAATGTTTTCCCGACTACCCCTCTTACGATACGGCTTTTATTTAGACGATCCCTTTTCAGCGGTCCAGGCAGCCCTGCTCCCTACCTCTTTTTTCCGCGAACTTCTTTCTCGCTTCGTCGGGAGTTGGGTTGTTTTCCGTGCGTTACTGTGTTTCCCTGGTACTTACCCGGTTGCCATTTCGGCTGTCCTGGTTTTATCTAGAGCGACTCAGAATCCCTTCGATCTTCTTTCTGGCCGACCCCGTCTTGAAGAGAATTTTGCGAGTGTACTCTTTTTATGGCGAGGATAGGGGCGGAAGGTTTCTCCTGGAGCCAAGGGTCACTT
>Ga0179593_1460471_pt1 | contig 12731 bp, 13 predicted proteins | sample CZODoug2_1_08_16_FD_185931 | JGI IMG/M metagenome (GOLD analysis project Ga0179593, IMG submission 185931) | Vadose zone soil fungal communities from Angelo Coast Range Reserve, California, USA - CZODoug2_1_08_16fungal (PacBio error correction) | ecosystem: Environmental > Terrestrial > Soil >... | reverse complement strand
CTTGAACTCATTTCGACCCCCCCTCTTAAAGAAAGTCCAAGTCGATGTTAACCGTCGACCTTTCAACGTACTCGTTCCGAAGTTGACCCTGCCTTTCTGGCTTCTTCCATCACCAACCCTTCTTAAATGATAAAACTTCCACCTCCCTTTCAGATACACCTCCTCCCCCAGACATTTGAAGGCTAAGGATTAAGTAGCGCGCCGGAAGGGTTCAGGCCGAGGTAGTGGGGCTTTTCAGTGGGAGGAGGGGTGGAGGAGCGGGTCTTCCCCGGTGCGTGTTTTTTTTCGTGCTTTTCCGGTTCATTGTGGAGGAGATCCCTGTGGTCAGAACGTTGAGGCGTGACCTTTTTTCTCTGAAAAGGGAGGAGGCTTCTTTCCCGCAGGCTGACCCGACCTTCCCCCCCACCGGTACGTATCCCTTCGATTTTTACCCTTCCTATCAAACCCCCGGTCGCAAACTCCTTCCACACAAAAGCTTATTTTTGATTGGTCCACCTCCAGTCCACCTCTAGGGCGCGGTGATTACCCCTTTTTTATAAGTGTGTGGGGTCCGTCGATGATAGGGCGGGCATTGGAGGTTAGCGGCTTTTTTTTTGTTGGCGATTACCTGTGACTGATGCTCACTCGTGGTCTCCTCAGACTCTTAGAGTTTCCTGGCTTTTTCCTGGACACGTTCAAGCTGCAATTTGTCCCGACGACGTTTTGATTCCCACCTTCTCCGCGTTAGCTAATGGAGGCGTCGGCAGCCTCCCCCTCCGCTGTAGGAGATCCTCTTAGTCACTTTGTAAGAATGGAGCATTCTTTTAGTCGATTTTTCCCCCTAAGAAGGAAGGAACTTTCTAGGATCGGATCTTAGCACTTTCATAATGATGTGCAACCCCCAGTGTGGAGGTTTTAATTATTAGGGCAAGACTTCGATTCCCTCCCGGAGGGGATTTCTTCAGAGTCTCCCAGCGTGAGAGTTGGCCCTCCCCCTCCCGCCCCTCCCCCTGCACGCCTCGTCCACAAGGACCGACTCATCTTGGCCCGGGAGTTCCCCTTTTGATCAAGAGTGACCTTCCGCCTCCCCCCCCTAATTATAGGAGAAATTCACCTCATCGGCGAGAGACCTCGTGAAGACGCCCCCCCCTCCCCCTAGTAACCTTTCTCCTTGCGTAGACTAACTCTCCTTTCGAGTCTCCCCCTTTTCTGTCCCCCCACCTAAGGATAACAGTATATCCCCTCCCTTCTCTGGCCTTCCTGTCCCAAAGTATTGTTGAAGTGTCATCCATCCCACCACTCCGAATAAGGCGACCATCCGCCGGCTCCCCTACCAGGACCCTGGATTTTCGGGTGTAAGCGTTTTTTTTTTCCGTCCTTTCACCCGAGGTGGCGGCTGGTTATCCCATCTTCAGGCGAGATGACGTCTGTTTTTGATCCCTCAGTGAGGAAGATTTGAGTAAGTAGACTTCTGGTTTTTTTGAGAGTTTTTTTCTCCCTACGCTTCTTTTGAGTCCATTCGGTGTCGGTAGTCCGTTCTTCCCTCCCCTAGCCCTTTAGAATAATACTACTACGTGGTGTTTTTGATCTAGCGCTGCTCTTTTATACCTTTCCCTGAAACCCCGATGGAAGAGCGATGCGGATTGGATTGCGAATCACCACCCCCCCCACGCATGGGTAGACCCTTACTTTCCCATTTCCCGATGGTTTTACGAGGCCCCCCTCCCTCATGCTTTCTCAGAAAGAACAAACGGTTATTTTCGCATTGGGCCTATTTTCTTTCACTTTTCGGCAACGCCATTTCGTTCTAGCTGGCTTTCTCCTGATGTTGTTTTTTGTTTTTTCTGAAAAACCCCTCGCCACTCTCAGTGGGCCCCTGGATTAACCCATTCACTTCTGGCCCGGCCTATATACCCTGCTGGCGACGAGACACTTCCGTTGCGCGAGTACTCCCTGATCCTAGGCGTAGTGTTGTCTGCCGGACGTTTGGTTTCTCTCTTTTTCCATTTTTTCCTAAATTATTTGATAGGGGAGAAGTGATATCCGTGCAGTCCCCCATTCCTACCTCCTTGAACCGAGGAAGACCCGCCCCTTTCCTCCTTTCTTGCGAGGTTCTTCTTTAGGACGGTACGACCTTTTTTTGGCTGTCTGATAGTAATAGAGTTACGCCCGCCTTTATACCTCGCCGATCGTTGAAGAATCCTGTCCCTTCACCCCGCGGAGTGTTCACCTTTCGTCCTGGCTAAGGAAGCTTAATGGTCCGGTCCCTGGGATCTCCTCCCCTACAGTTACTAAGATGTTTATTTCCCTTCCCCTTGCAGCAGATCCGGAAGGATAGCCCTAGCCGTCACCCCGAGCCCAGGCTCTCTTCCCCTCGGTAGTTGCTTGATTTCCTCTTTCCGAGGGGACGCTATTTTTACGCGATGCCGATCCCCTTTAAGACCAGCAAGCAACCCTACTGGCCCGCAATTCTTTGCGCCCCTCCCCCGGGCACCTTTTTCTCGCCTCCCCCCCCCTCCCCCGCCGCCAACACGCCCCTTATCGCTTTCTTCGCCTTCCTCCCCCCCCACGAATTATTGCGTTGCACCCTTGGTGCCAGCAACCCCCCGCTTTCCTTATTTCGTTTTTTTGCTTTTTGCATCAAGGCCTCGCGGGTGGAAGAGTTCGCCTTTGGGTTCTAGTCCAAATCTCCCCCTACGATCCCTTCCCTGTTTCCTGGCGTTCGCGCTTCCTTAGCCAAACACCTGGCCGTCTTTTCCCCCCCCTCCCCCACCTCTGCGAGCAGAAACCTCCTCCGGCCTCACAAATGCACCGCCCCGCCCCCCCCCCCGTAGAGAGGCCCCGCAGTCCCCACGCCTTCCAAGGAAGCAATCCCACTCCCAATCCGATTTTTAAGCCTTCCCCCCCCCCCCCCTTCTAGTCCACTTCGGGGTGTTCTCATTATCCCCCTCCTTTTTATCAGTCAGAAGGACAGCAACCACTTACCCCTGTTTTCCCTCCCCCCCCCCCCGATCATGACCCCCCCTTTTTTTTGAATCGTCTCAAGTTCTCGATCTGCGATTACCTCTACCTGCCTAAAGGGCCGCCCTTGTCATTTTTTTTTTCTTTTCCTCATCCCCTTTTTTTCCCTCTTTTGTTTTTTTTCTTCTCGACGATTCCTCTTGGCCCGGGACTCAAGACCTCCCGCCGTCGATGTACTAAATCCTGCTTTCCCCGTGATTCCTTCCGATTCCATTTCCCATTTTTTTTTTGGTCCAGGATTTGGTTTCGTTTCCAACGGACCTTTCCTTCCCCTTCCCGTCTGCCACACCCCCTCCCTTACCTAAGTGACTGCTTCTACGGCAGAGGAGTTTAGGTCGCGTGGGATTTGGGAGTTGGAGGCGTGTGGGCTTGGCCAGGGAGGAGGAGGGGTCTAGTTCGAGGGTGCGGGCGGTTCGGGGTTCGGGGGGGCTTCGGTGGCGGAGCCGGAAGGTGTCGCTTAGGCGCTAGGGACGGTTCGGCCCACCACGTTGGCCCTTCTCCGATTCCCCCTATGTAACATCCGAAATTTTCATTCTCTTCTCTCTGTAAATCACTATACCCTCCCAATTGACCCCCCCCCACAAAGCTTTTTCCCTCTTTTTTTTTTTTGTGATTGGTCCCCACGGAAAAAGATGAAGCCTGCACCGCGCTGGCCAAAAGTCCCCTTCCCAAGCCTTAGTTTTTCCCGCCTCGTTTCCTAATTTTTGCAAGCGGGAAGAAGGGCGGCCAGTGAGTTTCTTTCTTTCTTTTTTTACCTCTTGCATTTTTGGATGCGTGCCCCTGCGGTTTTCTCAGCTCGTCTCTTTTAGCGTTTCTGTGTTAGGACAATTTTTTCGATAGTTTACCCACGGATGATTCCAGTAGGCCTCCCGGCTCCCAGAAGATTTGTGCTTCGGCTTCCGCTCAGAAGTCCGATTCTATGTTTTGAAATGAATCACTTCTCGAGTAGTGTAGGGTTATAGAGTTTTTCCCTAAGGCCGGAACTTGCAGCTCCGTTCTTCATGGTCCCGCTTTTTTTTCAACCTTTTCCGCTGGGTGCTTTTTCGGATTGGCCCTCGTGGGGTTTTTTCGTCGCCCCCCTGTCTTTCGTCCTACCACACCATGCTCCTCCCTAGAAAAGCGCCCCCACCGTCCGGATCCCCGCCCTCGCCCGGTTGACGCCCAAGGTTTCCTTCCTCGTGGGCCAGGGGTTATACTCGTCTCTGCTCGTTTATCCCCCCATTTGCATCTTTCGTATTCACTTCTATTTTTCAAAAAGTAGTGACAACGGCCCCCTCTTTTTCGTAATACATGTCTCTAGAACTTTCCCCTTTTTTTTTCTTCCTATCCCAGCAGGATCTCGATGAATTGATACGCTGAATGTTTTTCCCTTGACCCCCTTTTTCCTGGAGAGTTTTTGTTTGCCCCTAATCCCACCCGGAGTTTTCCCGGCCAACTCCCTTCATTGAGGTGCCCTTTTGCGCGTCTCTTTGTGTGCCCGGCACCATCTCAGCGCGTTGCTGTCTTCCCCAATAAGGGAAGCCTTCCTGTCCCGCCCGGTCCTCTTCTGTTCTCCTTCGACAGTAGGTTGTGGTGTTTTCTCTCCCTCCCATAAGGGGGTGCTCATTCACTCGTTCCGTAGTGTCCGTGATCGAAGCGTTTCTTTACTAGTTTCCTCCCCTAAGGGTTTTGGAGAGAAATGAATTTTCCGATACCTCCTCTCCTCACGAGGTCCTCTCCTCTCCGAGAGGATTTTTGACGCAAACACAACCCCTTTCCGACGGGCGACACCGACCGGAGGGTTAACCTTTCATGCTTCGCGCGGACTTCTGTTTAGACCCTTCTTGACCCCTCCGTGTGTTTAGTAAACTAGCCAAGGACTGCCTTCCACAAGCATCGCCGTTTTTTCCTAACAGCTGATGGAGCCCTTGATAGTTGTGGATATCCTTCAAACCCTTTCCCTCCAGGACGGTGGGCCTCGCAAATATTTATTTTCAATCTTAGCTCCTGTCCCTGTCACAATCTTTTTCCAGAAGCCCGCCGTTGTCTCGAACGGCCCCCCGAATACGCGGGCGTGTTCCTTTTTCCCATTTTAAGACTAGTAGTGCATTTCTGACTAATGTACTTTTTGTTGGCTTTTAGGGACTATGCTTCCCACGAAGGTAAGAGTAACACCAGAGAAGTCTCTCTTTATCGTCCCCCCTTTCTTATTCAGTCCTGCAGATCGGTACATTTTTTTCGCTATTTGACCGGTAATGAATCCGAACCTCCCCGCGTGTTTTCCTCCTCGTTTTTCTCTTGCATCTGTCCTTCCCCAATATCAGATGTTTAACTCCTGGATTGATTTTGCTGAGAGACGCAGTCCGGGCATGCGTTTGTTTCCCCGAGACCCCTCCCTGAAGAAGCGAAGCCGCTAATTTACTGACGATAATACTCTGCTTTTATCTATCCTCGAATGTTCCCTCCCCTTCAGGGATGGGACACTTCTTCTCTGCTGTGGTTAGTCTGCCCTTTCTTTCCCCCCTGAAATTCCCCTACCTACATCCGTCCTCCCTTCCTGCATTTGCTTGCAATTATAGACAAACTCCCTCCCGTCTCCCTCCCTGTTACCCGAGTAAGGACTTCTAGCCCTTCAACTTATTGACCTTTTCCTAATGGCCTTTCACCCCGAGTAAATCGTGAGCTTTTGAACTCCCTCCCGCCTAGCTGTGTTTTTCCTATTTTTTTTTTTTCTGATTTTGGGTTTTCCAAAGTCACGGGCTACGTAATGGTGGTCCTTCTTGTACTCTACGACGTTCCTTTTAGCCAACCACTTTTGGCCCCGCCTCTCCACTTCGACACCTCCGCATTTTTTAGACGGCCCCACACACGTCTTCCATAAGCAACAAACTCGAACCTCAAACCCGCCGCCCTGAAACCCAACTCCCCAATCCCCCACTCCGTAACGCACCCCCTCCACCCGCCCTTCCGAGCGAAGCGTCAGCTTCAGCTACTTTTCTTTTTTTCAGTAACCCCATCCTTTTGCTCTCAGCATGACCCCTTTCCCTCCCTTCCCGATGCAACCGGACCTAACCTTCATGTTTCCCCCCCGTCTTCACCGGATACCGTTTGAGCGTCCGGATTTTTTCCTCTGCAGGAGAGTCTTGAGAACGAGTCGCGGGCCTTCTAACATACTTTTGTTGTTGTTGATCTGTATGAATGCCGCGGGCCTTTACAGGCTCAAGAAGATTTAGATTAACCTCGATTCCTTTCAACCCAAGATTTTCCCGATGTCCCTTACTTTTTTTGTCTTCAAGTATTTTTTTTTTTCCTGAGTGTTCCGGCCAGTGCCGACTCAAGGAAAGCTTGTTAGAGATTCCTTCAGACAGCCATTTGGACTTTTTGCCCCCGGCTTGCGGGAGTCCGAAGTTTTTGTAGGAGTAGGCTTTTTTAGTTTTTAGCTTTTTTGGTTTTTTTTTTTTTTAGTCGTTCTGGGTTCGAGTAGTTTTCGTTAGTAGGTCGCGGTTTTTTACTTTGGCGGAGCTTGTTTTCCCAGTAGACCTTTTCTGTTGGTTGTTTTCGGGGAGAGGTGTCCTCGGTGCGCCGATTCGATTCCACAGTTTGGCTAGCCCGCGGCTTCCCTCAATCCCCAAAAGTGAAGTTCGTTCATTCGATTTTATCCCCCTTCATGGTTCCCCCCCACCAGGCGGACCCGAACCATATCCCACAAGCTAGGTTGCCCGTGCAAACAGCAAACCGTTCACGCTATTTGCCGAATTTTTGTGATTTTTCAGGGGATTTTCAATATTTTTTTTTTTTCCGGTGGAGTCACGTCGCCTCCCCTGGATAATCGGTATCCGCTTTTTTCTCTATGCTACCGGCCGACAAACTCCTGGGTCGCCCTCCGCTGGATAGTTATATTTCTGTAACTATATGTGAGATAGGGAAGGTTTTTCCGCCTTGACGTCCATTAGATCCTCCCTCGCCTCAATCGATTCTGCCGTCCCTTTTCTTTCTACCAGCGAGTATGCCGGCATAGTTCTGCCCTTCTGCCCCCCTGAAGTGCCTTCGAGTAGTATGGGAGGTCTTATTTTTGCATCTCCGAGGAAGGAGCCTAAACGGCCCTCTTTCAGGAGAAACATCTAGCTTTTTTTTGGGCCGGTATTTGCGGTCCAGCCCCCACTCTTTTTATTGGTCTGTTTTTTAGTTTTTCCGACAAGTGGGAGTCCGCCCTCTCCCTCTCTATATCAGGCATCCCAGTCTCGAAGTTAGAAGACCAGCGATTCAGGTGAGTTTTTCTCCCCTTGCCCTTACCGGCCCTCAGTGGGTCCAGCGATGTACGTCCACGGTCTTTCATGCTTCAGCCCCGATCGGACGGTTTTTCACCCGAGCCCACATACTCTTCCGGTCCCATGAACCGCTCGGCTCTTAGTAGTTCCCCTAGACAATCCTCTTCACCTTCGACCCCTGCTTCCCCATCCTCCCCAAATGTCTTCTTCACGGTTGTCCCAGCTATACCGCCTCTGCTGTCCTTTCCCACCCCGTAGCCCTTGTTCCCCTCTGGGTTCCCTTTCACCCCCAAACTAGCCTATGCGACTCCGCGCTTAAGGGATTTTCGTTTTCCCTCCGTAGCTTTTTTGTTAAGTCTTCCCAACGTAGCCCCTCTTTTGCCTGGAGAGTTTGATTTCCAGCTCGCCCATTACCGACGGCTCTTTTTCTCCCCCCTTTAAACGTGTCTGTGTTTTCCCCGCTCCGCGCATCAGGTCTTTGCGACGACTAAAGTATTTCCTTAGGTCATGTATTCTACGTTGCCCAAGGGCCTCTCCCCTTTTCAATACTCTTTTTTTTTTTTTTTTTGGTGAGACCCCGCCTGCTAGTCGATCATTTTGTTCCCCCCCCCTGATACTCAGGACAGAGATTTTCTCGGGAGCTCGAAAACCCCTGAATCCTCCCCCCCCCCACTCGACCGGGTGCACCACCCTTTTGCACTCTCGTCTGTTCTCAAAGAGGCCCACCCAGAGGGCTTCTATGTTCCCTAGGGTCCCCACCAAGTAGTCTTCAACCGTCCCCTTGGGGTTTCTCGGGTCCCCCGATCCTCTTTTTGCTTCCTGGCTTTTGGATGAGATTGACCCCCATTAAGGTTTAGGAAGGGCCCTCCATTCTTTATGCATTCCTCGTTTTAAATCTCCTCCTATCAAGGACAGTTGCGCGGTGAGTGACTCGTTCGTGTCGCGCCAGTTTTCTTGGGGGAAGGCTCGCGTTTCCTGGCTCCTCAACGGGGCTTTGGTGACTTTTTCTACGGATGCTGTCCACGGGAATTCAAGGTGACCCAAAGTTCAGTTCGATCTTCCACTGTGATACGCGGTGCGGCGAGACAGGAGAAACTCTCCTAGTAGCTAGCAGCATTAAGACGCCCTACTCTGGAAGCTCGATATGGAATAACATGACCACGTATGCGGGTTAGCCTGCGTAAGGGCTTTTAACTCTCTCTACGACGAATTCTTACATTCTTTTCCCCAGATACCACCCCGCGAATGTCTTAGTCCAGAAGATAGCCCTAGCTCTCTCTTCCTCCCTCAGAACTGTAGCGAGATCGAGTCGATGGACTTCAGCTATGATTCTCAGATTTCATATTGTCCTCGCTTGTTAAGACCCCTCGCTATCAGAAGCGGAAAGAGTGACTTGATCATCCCTTTTCCCCCTTCTCCTTCGCACCCTTCCTATACTTCCCTTACCCCGAACCCCCCCCGTCTTCCGTCAAGGATCGCCCCACTAATTACTTCCGGGCAAGCCATTTTCCAGGCACACGATAGTCCCTTTTTTACCCCTTTTCTCTTTTGAGGGTATAAAGCGCATAGATGTGTGGCTTTTAGTTGAATGATTGTTTCATGGGTAATAGCGAATATATCCCTTTTGATTGGTCCTATTACTAGCGACGCGCAGAGAAGAACCCTGTGATCAACGACCACCACACCCGGTTTCTCGCCAGTTCCACTTTCGTGCTAATCAACCCCGAAACAGAGATCCCCACGCCGCCTCCCCACTCACCGACCCAACACCTTGCAAATCCACTCCCCTGTCACTCGCCCCTGCTCAGTCAGTCCCTTAGTCGTTTCCCCCAATGGAGGGTATAAGATTCTCGCCCACCAATCCGGTTTCGTGTCTCCTCAGCTTTACCCAAGGGAAGAACGACAATCTCCCCCCACCTTTCCAGTCCTTCAATTCCCTCCTCCACCGCCCCCCTGCTTCATCCCTGATTTTCGCCATATCTCTATTATCTTCCCAACTTCCCTCCCTACTCCTCTTCTATCTCCAATTTTCCCCTGCCAACACGTTTACACCCACCATCCCCTCCGCCATCCATTCCCCCCACTTTCTTCCCCTACCTATACCCCCCCCCACCACTTCCCCCCGCTCCACTGACCTCCCAAAGCTGAATTGACACTCGGATCTAGATCACCCCCCTGGGAGACCCCTTGAGCCGCGACGGAGCGGTGATTGAGTTTGACGGGCCCTTCTTCATAAGCTCTCTGAGTCGCTCCTTCTTGTTTTGTTTTTCGAGAGATCTTTCCGCTCGGATTCATGTGGCAGACTTTCAAGTCGTCCCGCCCGTACAGGTTTCAAGCATTTCCGCTCACCTTTCTATAAGCTTTCTCGTTCCCCCGACCCTGGTGCTGGGGGACTAGGGCGGAGGGACGGTATTGAGTCATCTTTGCCCAGATGAAGTTTCTTTTCAAAAGGAACGATTTGGCGATTTCGCACCTTTTCACCAAACGCACTCCAGGATGCCTTATGAGGTTTTACTTCCTGAGGCAGCTCAGTGTAGGGGCTGGTCGGAGTTGCTGTACTCCTAGCATGAGTGGACCTTCCTCTCTCCTTCCCACTCCTGCTTCCCCACATATCCTCCTTCACCCTTCACCCCCCCCACTTCACCCTTCCCGTCCCCTCCACCCATCTTTTCCCCCTCAACCTCCTCGTCTTCACTCTCCAGTACCGGTTCGGGCGTCCTGTTCGTGTGTATCTTCGGGGGCGGAGGAGATTCGGGGTGGTATGGCGTGTTTTTTCGACAGTTTTTTTTGATGTTGTTTTTGGTAGCTGGTGGGTAGCGAGTTGCCTTGTGATTTTGATTCCCTGGCGTCTGGGCTAAGTACCCTCGGCGCTGATTCGAAGGCCTCCCCCCAAGTACGTGTCTTCTTTTTTGCCAAGTAACTCTCCCTCAAGGGACGCCACCCCACCCCCACCCAGATAGGTCTCTCTTGTCCCCCCACGCAAAACTCGCCCCCCCCGCTCGGTGAGGTTATGGCCCCTTCGTCTGACCCCTTGAGTTTGGGGGCGAGAAGACGGACTTTTCTGAAGAATTGCTTCCCATTGAGGTAGCCTTGCTTTTGAGAGATGCCGTCCTTAATTCCCGCAGGTGTCTGAGACTCCCCTGAGAGTTCTCGAGTTCTTGTGGACGAACGATTCCTTATATTTCACACGGCTCGTCCCGAATCGACTATCCCAGACAGACGCATGGCTTCCTCATTCGATCAGGCGATTTCTGTCCCCAGTAGCGGAGTCCAGCCCATCTTTCCCGCGTTTAGTCGACAGCAGGCACGTGCCTTCGCTGCGTGCCGCTCGGCCCTAGACGAAGATTGTTTTTCCTTTAACTGCGGTCCGCTGATTTGCCAGCTCTTGTGGTTCGCCCGATTAGCTTTTGAGAGAGGCGCACCCCGTGCTCCACGTCTCCCTTAGAGGCGCCCCCCCCTTTTTTTCCGGTGCGATCCCCAGGGACGGCTTTGTCCACGTTGACGTAAAAGTTGACTGTGTTCGGGTTTTTCAACTCTTTCCTCATTTGCCCCCTCTTCCCAGCGTAGATCGTTCGTTGCATCCCTGACCCTCCTAAGCTGAGGTCGCGTCGTTCTGTCCGTCCTTCTTTTCCCAGAATTGATCTAATACAAGGAACTTGACTGAATGGAGGCCCTTTGTGCCCTTCCCCCTTTAAGCCTTTTAGGGGTGCAATCTCATCCACACGATCCAGCACTTTAGCCCATAAGATCCTTTTTTCCGAGGAGATGTTCACGTTTTTCCTGGTCCTTTTGCCTTTTTTCCGCGCATCGTCCGCCGCTTTTCTTGAGGGGGACCCTTCGGAGATAGTGCGCCAGTGTGGTACCCCGCCGTTTTCTCTTTTTGTAGCCCTTGCCCGTGAGTTTCTCCCTCTAATCGGGTTTTAGGTTTATTCCTCGATTCCATGTATGTAGAGGACCGGGCCTCGACGGCCGCGGGAACTCCTTTTTCTTCTTTCCCCTTTCTTCTGTTGGTGGTGTGCGCTGACCCCTTCGATCCGTGACCTCGACCTAAAGATGACTTAATAGCGACGGTATGCGCTGTATCGCCTCCTCCCCCCTCTAACGAACCCCAATCGGACCCCGGTTTGACATTAATGGAGCGCTGGAGTCCGTAATAGGAACCACACTTGACTTCGATTTTTTGCTCGCTTCAACCAATTGAGTGCCCACTGCACCTTCCCCTCCTTTTTTGCTCCCAGAGAGCGGCATTTTCTTGGTGGATGTGATTGCAAAACTTAGACCAAGTGATACGGTTTGGCCAGGGCGGATCCCTTTGGGAGAGCCCTTTTACTCCTGTTTTGTCCTCAGGACGCCGCGCAATCTTCCCCTTGCTCTAGACTGCATGTTCGAAGGGTACGGCTTTTCTTCTTCAATTTGTGCAGATATCTCTAGTGCATGGAGAGACAGATTCTTTTCCTCTGGTGTTCCGAGAAGCTCGTACCCCTTGCTTTTCTCAGAAGATTGAACGAGTCTTATGTCCTCTGTTTAGTTCGTACTTTTTTTTCCTTCAGGTGCGATATGGCGAAGGTGAGCACGTTGCCCTCCCTATCTCATCTAGAGAACGCCCTTAGAGTTCCCTTCCGGCGTCGTTGTCCTCATCATGACATTTTCACCCTAGCGCTTTTTCTCTGAGTACTTGCTCATAGCGAGAGACGTTTTTGCTTGTTACTTTCCCATAACCAGGACTCCTCCGGGGGCTGGGGTTCACTCCGTCCTTCACGAGGAGACTGTCTGGCTCTCGACGACCTTACGCCAAGTGGCCCGTCTACTGGATTCCCAAGATCGAGTTTTTAGATGATTTAAGAAGGTCAAATCTTCCGTGTCCGACCATGCCTCGAAGCTCTCCTCCTGAGCCCCCCCGTCCTTGATCATTGCCGACTGCGCCCCCAAAACAGTAGAAACTTTCTATTTCTTTTGGAAGGTCTGTCCAAGAAATATGACGGAACAGCAATTTTTCCCGATCTCCATCGTTTCTGTTGATGCTTACCACAGTCATAGTAGTGGGTGTTTTATTCAGACTTTGAGGGGATCTTTTCCTTTTACCATGAAGCAACGTACTGGGTGGATAGGTACCGCCGCCGCGGCCCCTATCCACTACGAACTTGATCATCGGAGCCCCGACCTCTCCGAGGGACCACCCCCCCGCTTCTTTTCTCAAAAACCCGCCAAAAATCCCACCCACCCCTTCTGACATCACCTCAAAGAACCTCCTCCCCCCCAACCCCGAAACGCAACCTTCCCCAAGCCGACTCCGTTTCCCACCTGACTCGCAGCCCGCAACTTTCCCTTTCTTGGTTGCCAGGAAGGAGACACTCCGGGTGTAGCAGTCGGACGTCCCTCTGAAAGCATCCCCCTTCCTACACCCTTTTCTTCCGGCAAACGTTCGGACCCCCTGGAGATTCCGTTCTCAGATTCAGAGGAAAGTCCTTCGCGGTCGTCGAGGAC
>Ga0179593_1699346_pt1 | contig 12732 bp, 15 predicted proteins | sample CZODoug2_1_08_16_FD_185931 | JGI IMG/M metagenome (GOLD analysis project Ga0179593, IMG submission 185931) | Vadose zone soil fungal communities from Angelo Coast Range Reserve, California, USA - CZODoug2_1_08_16fungal (PacBio error correction) | ecosystem: Environmental > Terrestrial > Soil >... | reverse complement strand
TTTTGATCCACTTGCTTCTATCCGAAGTAAATGCCTACCCTTTTTTCCTCTTCCAGGCCCCTTAATGGATGCTGTGTCTGATTCGGTCAAGGGCCTGCATAGGAATTTTTTTAATGACCATACGCATTCTCCTTCCACTGTTCACTTAACCCCCCGCCTCTTCTTCCGTTCGCTCCGGGGATGGTTCCCCCCGGTTTTTACTGTTCTCTGAATACTCGGACTCCCGTGGCGCGATTTGAGCCCCCTCAAATTTTACCTTTCTTCCTTTTATATCGTGCCTTGTACCGGTCAAGGGACCTGGACATCTTCTCCCCCTCCGACGAACCCCCTTGGTTTTCCCGATAATAGATGGCATGATGTCCCCCCTTTTTGCCCCCTCCAGGCCGCGGACAAAGCCCGATTGTTGTCCCTATCCCTTTCTCTTCTTCTGCTTCGGTCGTGAAAACAATAGCACTACGGGAAGTCCTCCTCCAGAGGAGTTTGGAGTTTTCTTTTCTCCCTTGCGCTGACTTCATCACCCCTTGGCCTCGGTCTCCCGACCTTAGCGGTTCAACGTTGTCGCGGCCACGGCAGCGTTCCTCCCTCGCGGACCCTGACTGTCTCCCATCATGGTGCTGACGAAGCCCACCCCCCCAGTTCGAGGCGGTTCTCCCCCCCGCCCTCTCTAGGCAGATGGAGGGGCGGACCTGATCCATCCACCGCCCTTTTATGAGTCCTGTCTTGATTTTCTTTTTTTTTTTTTTTTCCCTAAAGGGACGTCCTCTTCCGAGCTGAGTTCCCCCTCTACGCGAGGGGCTGGCCCAGTGGAACCCAAACCACTTGACCTCAGGTCTTGCATCCTTCTCCCTCCTGCGCGATATTCCGGCTTCGGCCAATTTCTGATCTTTCTGACCTTTTTAGTTAGTCTTTTTTCCTGCCATCATGATTGGGATGGAGGTTTTTCGGCTTTTTGGGCAGTAAGCTCGTCTTCCCTTTGCATTCATTATCCCTCTTCGTACCGTTTTGAGTTTTGGGCATCGTCTTTTGCAGATCCTCAAATGTCTCACCCTTCCCTTTTCCTCCCCGATCCTGCCGTTGACCCCTTCGGTTGCTGCCACTACTGGGAATTAGTTTGGTGGTCGCGTTTTTACCTGTCCCCGCAAAGCCAACGTACAGCCGGTTATGACCCGGATGGCCCCTCTTCTCTTTCCCTCTTATCTGGTCTCTGTGAAAATACGCCGTCCAAATGCTTTCCTTTCACGGGCATAGCCGAGTGGTTTCCCCTCCCACCTGAGGTCAAGATCCTCCCCTCCATTTACTCCAACTATGCTTTTTTTTCTTTTTTGACGAGTGTATTGACCAGGCTCAGAAACCCAGGAAGGACGTTCCCCCCCATGCGGAAATAAAGAGGACCCTTGGTTTTCAAAGGTCCCACAAAGTCGTTCTTCCCTTCCCTTGCTTTTTTCATCACTCCTTCTTTCTCAGCCTACTGTTCTCCATCTATCATTCTCCACTCCCTTGTTGAGACTAGATGTCGCCCTTGTCCCCAGCTTCTTTCCTCCGCTGTATGATAACCATCGGTTTATGATGGAAAGTGCGTTGGTGGTGGAAGCTCACAGCCCCCCCTTCCGCGCTAGAACAGATGAAAGGTTTCATTCTAACTTTGGGGTCCTGTCTTTCCATCTGGTTTTTATCATCCCAACTCGTTGCCTCTCTTTTTTTTTTGACGACCCCTCTTTGGTTGGTGGTCTCCTCCTCCTTGCAGGTCTATGAAAAAAGCTGCAGGATTCTGTTCACCTTCCGCCAGCGTTTGGCTCCCTCTAAACGATGCGATAGAGGGCTTCCCCTTATTGCTCCGTGTGAAGTCCTGTTCGTTTCCATGTTTCCCCCTCATCTAGGTGAGATTTGCCAGTTTTGAGAGCTGCAACCCCGCCCTCCCCCTTTCTACGGCTGCCTGGTAATTCCGGCAGCCTTTTCGGTTGATCTCTCGTACGAGCGTTCGGGTTACTCGATGGTTCCGTCTTCCTGATTTCGGCTCAACCTCCCCCCCCCTGTATTTATCTTTTCTTCTGAGATGATGAAAAGGGTTCTCCCCTTTCCTGCCAAAGACCCACCCCCCGACGGAAGCATAGAAACAGAACCTGCCCCATCCCAACATTGCACTCACTCGAATTTCCCTTCTACCCCCTTTTTAATAATAGGGTCCTCTCCTGCCGTCTGGCATAGTGCATCCGAGACCGATCCCACCCCCCTGCAGACGGGCACCGAACATCTTCGTATCTTTTGAGACTTAGAGTGGAGGTTGACCTTCTCCGGCTCCTTTTTTTATCCCGGAAGAAGGACCCTTTCCATCATCGATGTTCTTTGGTGTCCGATGATCCCAATTGTCCGCCCCTCAACTTCCCCGCCCCCTGTTTTTTGACCGAACTTGTTTTTCGTTTGGCTTCCTTCGACATATTTTGATGTTCAGCCGTGTCGGTCTGCCTTTGGCCGGACCTCCTTTCCCCCTGTTCCCACAACACAGGTTTATGTCGTGGGATGTGTTTTTAACTTGATTCTGTTTTCCCCCTTTTTCTGCCTCCCCCCATTCTTGTCGTAGGCTTGTCCTTATTTTTCCTGAACTGACGCCACATCTCCTGATGAACGGCTCGCATCCCCCCCCTAGTCGTGGGCTGAGGTGGCCCTTTTTCTTTCTTCCATCTCCCCCCCCACAAAAAAATAGATTTCTAGCCTGTGAGTCACGTCGTAGCCCCGGCGCAGTAGGAAAAGTCTTTTTGGTAAGGCTAAGTTCCTTTGCGTGTCCGTATTACGCTTGTGCAGGTCCTTTTGCCCTCCAGTAGCGGCGTTAGTTAGTAGTCCCCACTCCTTCATAAAAGCATCCCCCTTGCCCCCGTCCCCCTTCGAGGTAGCAAGGTTCTTTTTCTTGTTGGAATTGGATGATATCAGATGATCTCATCCGGGCCGGCCCCTTCAAGGATTCCTCTGCCTCTTGCCCATCATGATGCATGGCCCCCCGCACTTGGGTACGGAGCATCAAAAGGTTCATTCTTTTTAGGATGGCGCAGAGATGCAGGCCCTCGATCACCCTCCTATCTTCCCTCTTCCGTTCTATAGATCTTTTTCTTCCCCCCTTTTTTCCCGCTCCATCCTGGAAACTTCAATTTCTTACCTTTTGATTTCCCTTGCCTGATGATCATGTGCAGTCGAGTCTCGGCCTCCCCGGACGCAGGATCTATCGCCCTCTTTCGAACCCTGTCGACTGAGGTCGTACCCTCCTTCCTTGGTATGTGTTTCTCACATGCGCCTACGAAAACGACCCTTCGCGCCAAACATTACCTGCACATCACTGACTTTCGGAGTGGCCATCGTAGGCCGCTTGATCTTAAGTCTCAGTGGAAAGACTGCTTGCCCTCGCAGAACCCGGATAGATACCTCAGATTCAGGCTTCCGTGACCATGGAATGCTCCCTAGGTTTTTTTTTAGAGACGTTCCTATTCTGTTCTTCCGTGAACCACACAGGAAAGCGACCCCTCCCCTCTCGGCTGTTTTTATTCCTCGCCACGGTCCGCCTGTGCGAATGAACTCTCCCCCTTTCCTAAGGCTACACCTTTGTTGTTTTAGAAACAAGACGGTTACATCTTCCGTTTCAGTTCCCCAAGGAGTTCCCTTCCGGACCCTTTCTTTACCCTGGTGTCCCGTACTACCTCGCCCTAGACGTACAGGTAGAGTGACTCCCCTCATGGCGGTGCAGATGGATTGTTCCCCGTGATAAAGAACCCCGCCTCTCTCATTCGAGTGGTATTACCTTTTTCCCTTCTACGCACCTTCTAGTTTCTTGCAACAAGAAGACCTTGAGACTCTCGCCGTCTTTCTCCCAGGTCTTTCCCGATTAGAGAAGGATGCGTGATAAACTATCCCCCCCCCGAATATGATTCGCTTTTTCTTCAATGAGGGGCCGGCCCCTGTTTTTGTTTTCCATCCTTTGTCTTTGCGGATGCCCCTCCTTAGGGGATTTGTCGTTTCGAGGCGGTGCCTTTTTGGGTCTTGCTGTGTTCAGCTCTTGAGTCCCCCTTCCAGAGAAAGCCGGTTCCGTGTTTCTTTATCTGTAGTCCGGGAGTAAGCCCTGATACGGCCCTCTCCAGACCCTTTTTTCGGCCATCTAGCTGTATGACCCTGTGGATGCTTTGATTGGCGGAATTGCGCTGGCCGGTTCTTTTTGTGTGTGAAAGCGTGTTTTTTCTCCCCTCCTATCACCCGATCTCCCCTCCGAAGGAATTTACCTCCACGGCCTCATCGTAGCTTTCCGCCTCTCGTGACCGCGCTGGACACAACGTCCTTCTCCTTTCCCACCCCCCCCCCCCCCACCCCCCCCCCTTTGTTTGCGGTGGGTAATGAAACTGCCTGTTCAATGATAGTCGCCCACACGGGATCCTCTCTTGTTCCTTTTTTTTCACGAGGAGAAGGCCTTTTTTTTCTGGGTGGCCCGTACATCGCCCCCAGCACTTGATGCATTCCTTTGCTGTCCTGGCATTCCCCCCTCTTTCCCATGGTGGTGATACACTTGGGCACAAAAAGTAGTCTGGTCATCACCGTATTGGTCTAATCGCCTGTTGTGGAATCCCAATGTTCAACGAGTCTCCCATCTTTCCTACACTAGTTTTTTTCTTTCCGAGCTGGATTTTTAACCCGAATATTCTGAATCCCGACGCGTCTTCCCCCGCTTTATTAGTTCCTCTGACGTTTTGGACCCGCTGGATCCCCGAACATGTCAGGTCCTTGTGAGGGACAGATGGTTTCCCAGACGTAACGTTGCTTTCCTTTGTCGCTTGTCACCTTGGCTCAACCACTTTCCTTCATTATCTCGGTGAATCACTGTGACGTTGTAGTTTGATAAGTCCTTACCCAGGAGTTTACTTTCACCCGATGATTCCCCCTTTTATCCCATGACGAATGCCCAGCTTTTTTTAACAGATGTTCCCCCCTTCTTGAAACATCTTATGAGGGCTCAATTCTTGACTTCTCATTAAGTGAGTTTACATCCCGTAGTGTTTGATTCCTTCGGATTTTTTCCCTGCCGAGAGGACCCAAGCGTCCCCCCCACCCCAACACAAACAGCCCGACCTTTACGAATGCCGGCGTACGTTTCTGCATCCCCCCCATCAAGTCTTTGGATGTATCTCCCTTCCAGCCTTTCTTTTCTACTGTCAGGCTCGGCCCTTACTCGTTACGAGGGCCAGCCACACCCTTCACAAGTTTTGTTCTTGTGCTTCCCCCAGTTTCCCCGGCGCGGTCAAGAAAACGCCGGCCGCCTCCGACTCCATAAACCAAATTCATGATTTTTCCCCCCCAAAGCCTCTAAGGTCTTCCCCATCCCCCTTGGCCTTGCCCCTCCGTTCGCCGTCATCTTGCCCTCTCCTTCTTTTGGTTCTTTCTCCGTTTCTGCATGCCTACCTCGGCCGATTTTTGACCCTCGCGCTTCGAGCGCTCAATAGGAGCTAGGCGGTGTTTTCCCTTTTCCTCACCTGTGCTGAAGACACCCGTCCCCGTAGCCCCTCCTGCACGTTTCGGTTTCCTCAGCCTTGGACCTTTCTAGCCCCTATTCCCACTTTTCGTTTTATCCTTTAGAATGACGTCGATGGCGTTGTCTTCTTCGGCCCCTTCATTGGACCTCCCTTTTCCCCCTGTAGATGAGACTGACTTGCCCTTTCCTACAGAATTAAATAGTTCGCCCCCCCCCTTTCTTTTCCCTTTTCTTCTGCTAAAAGTGTGTTAGTTCCATTCTCCCCTGGCTGGCCCCTGCCCTCGTATTGGCGTTCTTTTTGCCGTAGGCCTGGATGTTTTCACTCCCCCTCCCTGCTTCTCCCTCCCCCCCCCTCTGACTTGGCCGCAGTCTTGTTGTCCGGTAAAGGACATCATGAAACCCCGATCAGCCGTGCGTCCCCTTTTAGCAGCGGCGTTTCAATCCTGGTTCCGCAAGCGGTCCCTTCCCCTTCGTCTTTGCAATGGTCTCGCCCTTTTTGGGGAAGAGTCCGGTTGGTACACTTTCCGCTGTCGGAAGGCGTCTCACCTTTTCCTCCAGGAAACTTGAGAGTTGGTTTTTTTCCTTTCTTTGGTTCGTCGATGATCTCGCGCCGGCCGCCGAGGCCTCGGCTTCTTGCCCATCCTGATCAGCCGCCAGACCAAAATTGTTTTTTTCTCATTTTCCTGTTTAATTTTGATGCCCAATAGAATTCATTTCTTGCCCGATTTCCTTAGCGTGGGAAACCCTATCTCTCTTCTTCTCTCCTACTTTGTTGTTGGCTTATTTTATGGTGCTCCTTCTCTCATCTCTCCCCCTCCCTTTACCATTCATGAGACCCTTTTTTCTGCCAAGGCTTATTTCTTTTCCTGATGTCCTGCGACCCGGGGGCCCTCCTTACAGAGCATGACGAGTCCGCCCCCCTGTCCACCGACAAGATTTGTCGGTGATGTCCTTTTCGAACCCTTTTTTTTAGTATCTACGAAGAGAAGACGCGTTCCTGTTTTCCCTTTTGCACTGAATACATCACGGGCTTCGGACCCTTTCTTTCCCCTTCCCTTCAATTTCCCGGCAAGTCTGCTCCCTACTGAGAAACCCTCCTTGCTCTTGAACAACCCCCCCCTTATTCTCCCCTCATCGAGAATGATGTACGTGACCTTCCACTCCCCCCCCCCCACTTCTCAACGTAGTGGTGGTGCTTCCCCCTTTCATCTTATACTTGTCGCCGTCCTTTGCACACAAACTCGCCAAGGCACCCTTTCCCCGACCTTGGGGGGCCTCTTTCCCACTTTTTCTCGGAGAATTGACTTCCCACCCCCCCTGTCCTGAAGAGTTAGCTAGGAGAACCCTCCTTTCCCGGTCTGTCGGCACCACAGGCAGTGCATCTCCCCCATCGCTGAAGTCCCCCCCCCAAAGAATGGTGAGAGGAAGAAGACAACTCCCCAGTCCATGTTTTCAGAGCGATGTATACGCCCTTTTGGTTCTTCCTAGGAGGTCACCGGTTGACCCACAAACGCCTCTCGGAAACCCTCATTTTTCTGATGCCTTCCTCACCTTTCGCGACGGAAACACACGACATCCCTTCTCGTACCCGCTTCGGTGCCCAGCGGCCCTCGTAGTCGGATTCTACTACTCAGAGCTGTCTCCGATGCCCCCGATGGATCTCTGAACGATCGTAACTTCGGTTTGGCCGAAATTCTCGATTTTGTTCTCCCTTTTTCTGACCTCATGATGGGAGGGTTGTCGGCGGGTTTTAGGAGTTTTCAGTTTCTTTTCTTGCAGCGCTGCTTTTCCAAAATTTGCAGTAATCGCCCGAGCTTTTGTGGACGGTTCTGAAGCTTGACCCGTTTCCCCCAGTCTTTCTCCCTTTACATAGTCTTAACCCAGGACCTGATTGGCACCGAGAGATCTACGTCCTGCGGCTCTGACCACGTCCTTTTTGCGATGGCGCTGTGGGATGTTTTTGTTTTGTGTCCGCGTGGCAGCTACAGTCCCCCCTCCCTTCGATAGAATCAACGTCGCCACCCGCAAAGGAATTCGCCATAGGCCACCTCATGGGACTCCCCTCCCCCCTATTCTTCTTCTCGTGATCACTAGATGGCCCCGATTTCCTTCTCCTTGCGTTTTGGTTCGCCGCTGGGGCATGAACAGCTGCGGGTCCCCTCCTATTCGCCATCCAGTGCTATCCCCTCTCGAGAGACCTTCGGTCTTTTTGACGAGCCGGCTTCCCTCACACGTTTTTTACCCCCCCATACTGCAAACTGCTGTCAGCTCCTGTTTCCCCTTTCCCCACTCCCCTGGACCAGTTTTTGATTCCTTTGGATATCCCCCCCCACCCTTAGTCTGGCCTCATCCAATTAATGTTGACCTTTTTGTGGCAGACCCTCCTTTTCCCTTGCGCAATCATTTATCCTCCCTTTGTTCTATCCTCTCCGAGACTACTACCTGAAGGAGTCTGTCCCCCCCCCCCCCCTGCAGTTTATGATTCACATTTGGTATGATGTCAGAATGACTGTCCAAGGGATCCACCGTTCCCCCAACCCATGGTCCGGCTTTTCGGACACGACCAGCTCATGCATTGTTTTGCTGAGCTTCGGTCTCCTTCTTCTCACTCCAGGAATCCCCTTTAAGAACACGAGAGAGATAGCTTTTGCGCAGATCTTGGACCAAGGTCGTCAATTCCCCCCCCTCTCCGCCCAGGTCACCGCCTCCTCCCACAAAAAAAAGGGGGGGAACGTTTTTTCCGTTTCTCGTGTTTCACGATGCAATTACCTCTATGGAGGCATGTAGGGCCCTTTCCGATGAAGTCCTTGTGCGGGTCCCTTCCTCTTCTGAGCGATACTAGGTGAGTCTTTTGTCCTTTTGGCCACTTTTTCCACAACCCACCCCCTCAATTTGCCATGTCGCCGCTCCCGGTTTTTCCTTTGTCAGACTCCCCACCTCAGACAGTTATCTCCGAGTCCTCTTTCTGAGGTGAAGACGATTAAGGTTCTCCGTACTCGGGCTTAGGCAATACACTTCCCCACAACCTTCTGGAGTCGTTTTCCTTTGAAAAAGTGGAGAACCCTCGCTTCCAGACCCTTCCCTTCCCCCTTCCATCCGAAAAAGACGCCTCCCCCAACCCCCATCTGCGGTTTTGACCCCCATCCCCTTCGAAGTCTGCCAGCACTTTGCATCCTTTCCGCCTGGCATCTTCATCTAGACCGAATTCAGGCGTCTCTGGCCTTCTCTTCGATCCCGATTGGGACTTTTCGTTTTTATGCGTGGTTCGCCTCGTCGTCGTGGGTCGTCCCTCCCCCTCCCTGTGACTCCTCTCCCTCATTTCCACGGTAAGAAAGTTTCCGTTTTTTCCTTTTAGATGCTGTTGGTCTCTTTTTCTCCTCAATAGAACCGACAAGCGTGTGCGATAATCTGATACCCCGACTTCGGATTTTGGCGTTTTCCTTCCTATCCCCATGAGGAGGGTGTTCATTTCCTTTTGGTAAGTTGCTGAGTCTAGCAGTTTTCCCCCCCCTCCCCTCCCTTTAGTGTAACCCGCGTTCGCCCATTCGTTCTCCGTCGTTTTGATTCCTTCCTTTCTCCCTTTTGTGCCGTGAACTCCCCCCCCCTCCCCTCGGGGTGGTCTTTTGATGGCCGCCGGCGATACTGCCCCCCCCCCCCCTACTTTGAGCACGGCGCGGTCCAGCAAACTCGACGTTCCCTCCGGATGGCTGAATTTTCCCCTCCAAATCATGACCATCGATTGTCCCTCTGCTCATATCCTCTTGTCTTTAGAGTCCACAGTAGTAATTGCCTCCTCGGGACACGGTTTCCGGTCCCGATGTGCATTCCCTTTTTTAAGATTTACTCGGAGTCTTTCTCGCCATCGAAATGTTCTACAGGACCCTACTGCAGTCTACGTCGCGCTTCAGTGTTTGGGTGACCGTGGGCTGTCTCTTCCTATCTAGTAGATCGGACGGCAGATGCCCGCCTCCCCCCCTTTTTCCCATAATGATCAGAATGAACCCACCATCTTGGGTTTCTTCCCCCTCCCCTTTTCTTCATATTCTCAGCTCCTTCCGCCTTGGATCCCCCCCCTATCTCCTTTGTTGTTGTGCTCTCTATCTTTTTATCCTTTAGACTGCAGCTCGGCGCCAGACTGAACTTCCCTTCCCCCTCCCTTGAATGCAGATGGGTCCATGTTATGTCTTTTCCCTCGTCTTTTGGTGCGGCCGGATACGCTCTTCACCTAACTCCCCGTTTAAAGAAACCCCCTTCCCCCCCCCCCCCCCTTTTCTCTAGTCTCCATTCCGGGGTTGTTCCTTTCGCCACCCTTCTCGCCTACGCAGCAGTTTTTAAGCCTCTTGCTTTCTTTGCAACCTGAAATCAGGGGCCCCCTTCCTTTTTTAGGATGACCGGAGCCGGGCAACTTGACCGTGGTAAAGTATTGGATGTCCCGCTTTTCGCCTTGATCACGGCTCTCTTCCCGATCATGGGATGAGTACTTTGACTTCAACCTTCTTCTGCGGGACAGTCGGGTGGTGTCTTTGACGCGTTCCTCTTCTTCCCCCTTGGTCCAGTGGACACCCCTAGCCTACTTCACTGCCAGAAAGCCCCCCTCGGCAGTGAAAAAGGAAGTCCCAGGTTTTTTCAACTTCATAAACAAACGGATCTCCCCCTACTCCCTGGTGGGTAAACGGCGGTTCACCTGTCGGGAGGTCCCCCCCTTCTTTTTTCCCCGCAAATAGCCCTTCCTTGTCTTGTCAACCATAACTTCCTGGTTCCTCTCCACAAAGCCCTTCTCCTTCCCTTAGAAGTAGATGATTCCACCTACCTCTTTTTTCGGCGTGGAGGCCCGTTGATTTCAGCCACCGCCTCTCGACCATTCTTGATTAAAGGTGTACTTCTCCGCTCCTCCCTTCTTTTTTTTCTTCCTTCCCCCCCCCCGCCGATCATATAGAGGAGAAAATTTTAAGCCTCTTGGAAATTCGGACATCGTACGGAGTACTAACCTCTTCTCCCCGAACCCGATCAGATGCTTAGCGGATGTATGGGCCGGCCACTTTTCATCAACTCGGTTCGGTGGGTTTTCCTTAGTCCGCTTATTTTTGTGGGGGCGGGCGTTCGGAGTTCTTTCTTTTTCCTTTCTTCCCCTGCCGGGTCTCCCTTGCCTGCCTCACGCTCAAGAATTGGTGGATCCTTCTGAGACGAGTTACCTCCTCTGGTCCAATTTCTGCAACAAGAACGTTCTTCCGAGGCGCCCCTCCTGTGGTCTTTGTTACCCTACGGTCATGCTGCGCGGTCCCTGGTTGTTATTTTGTGTTGTGAAGCCCCCCCAGACCTTTCCCCGGCCACCGAGACTCCATTTTTCCCACCCGAGGATGTACCCGTACACTTCCTTTCTCCCTCTGACCCCCTCAGGCCGCCCTTTCTTCTTAACTTTATCCCTAGATGGACCAACCTTTCAGGTGAAAGGAGCATTAGCGCGTTTTTTTCCTTCCTCACTGAGGTAAAAGACTTAGCACCTACATTTCTCTTTCTGGTTCTTCATTCCTCCTGCCTTTTTTTTCTCCTTCTTCCCACGACATCGAGAACCCCCTCCATTTCATTCCGGGCCTGGTCCTTGGTGAGTCTTTTTTATTTCCCACGTTCTTCCTCTTCACCACCCATTCCCTTTACCTCCCTCCGTCCTGTTCGCATTCCCTCTTTTTTTTTTATTTTTAACTTTGCGCCATCTCTCCTCCCCCCCTTGCGTGTGTTGTTGTATCTCTTGCCCCCAGAAGGATTGCCACCAGCGTTTGATGAATAAAACCTGACCCCCCCGTTTTCTTCTGGGTCCGTTGTTTCTATTCCCCGTGTCACACCCTTCCGTCTTGTTGACGCCGAGAACCTTCCGTCCCGACCTTTTCTTCTTTTCTCGAGTCGATGGTCAGTCACCCTTCCTCTTTTATACCCTGATTTGATCCGCTTTGAGTTTTTAACTGCCCGTGTTCGTCTCACCTGGCGAGGCGCACAGCCCCCTGTTTTTCACGTTCCGATTTTGGCTTGCACTACATATCTTTCTCCTTTTTGACGATTAGACGTCCTGTGCGTTATCTCTTCTGGGTCTCTTGTTTGGGCCTTTTCTTCCCCTTTTTGTACCCACCAACAACCGCCTCCAGCCTGGCCTGCCAGGGTACTTGGTCAGCCTTCCCCCGGCGTCTCGATTTCCCGCTTTCTGGGTGAAGACGATTTTTTGCTCTTTTATTTTTCGGCCCGCAACCCGTCCCCCTCTGGAGCTCGGGCTTTTCTTGCACAAAGGGGGCTCGCGTTATGCCCTCCCGCACCCGCCCCCCTCGGACCCCCACATACCCCCTTTTTTTTTTTCTTACCGCCCGCTCCCAGAGGTCCTCGGTCTTTGACTTTCCTCCCTTTTGGCCCCGATAGGTCCATTTTACTCCTTTATAGTCTGACTCTGGGTATCTCTTCCCTGCCCCTGTCCCTTTCTGAGGAAAGACACCCTTCTTTAGATCGTGGTATCAACCCCTCGGATCCGTCGGAAGTCTCCTTTTCTTCTTCCGCAGCATCAAGGTCAGGCCAGACTTTCTTTTCGTGTGTCGATAAACTTTTTTTTTCTCATCTGCACCGCCAAGCTGGCTGGATTAGGATCGGACCATTTTCCTCCGTTAGTATCCCTCTGGAGGGTTGCCTCTTTTTTTTGGCGGAGGATTTGCCGTTGGTCACCGACAGCGTTCAACTTTCGCCCACCACCGTGTTATCCGTTGGGTGATGAAGTCCTGACCCCTGAAGATGCTCCACACTCCCCTCTGGGGATCGGGATTGCAAGTAGGCCTCTTTTTTGTTTTCCCTTTCCAAACGAGAAGAGGAAAGGATCGTTCCATTGTGAACGAGCTGGCCTCCTCAACATCGATCTGGTCTCTCTTTGTGAGCAGTCGTAGAAGTCGTTCTCCCCTTTCACCTTGAGAATTATCAGGTCCGTAGACTCTTGTCCCGGTTCCGGTCTGCTTTTCTGTAGGTGAAAGAACCTCTCTCTGAGACAAAATTTTTTTCCCCTCGACACGGACCCCCCTTTCCCCTCTCCTTCCGACCAAAGCGTGGGTTTTGTCGTTGCCTTTTATCATCGTCGATGATCTCGTATCCCCGCCGACGAGGGCCCTCTGCCTTTTTAAGCAGCCCCTCTTCCCGAATTTGCCCGAGTCAAAAGGTAGTTTTTCCTCCTTCCCCTTTGTTGACAGGCTGCCGTCTTTGCTTTTTTA
>Ga0179593_1632347_pt1 | contig 12732 bp, 21 predicted proteins | sample CZODoug2_1_08_16_FD_185931 | JGI IMG/M metagenome (GOLD analysis project Ga0179593, IMG submission 185931) | Vadose zone soil fungal communities from Angelo Coast Range Reserve, California, USA - CZODoug2_1_08_16fungal (PacBio error correction) | ecosystem: Environmental > Terrestrial > Soil >... | reverse complement strand
CACTTTCCTTCCTTTTTCCCCCCTGGATTAAGAAGGGATCGTCTTCCCCCGACAGTCGTTTCCTTCTGCACGCGAGCAGACTGGCTTTTCCCTTTTATCAGAGTACTTGTGAAGCTGAGATCTTGCTTTTTTCTTTCTTTCTGGCTAAAAAGAATTTTTTTTCCTCCGCTCCTCGTCCGCCCAGCGACCTTTTTAGCTTGGGTCAAAAGAGGCCAGAGACAGCTCTTTTCCCCCCTTCTTGTTTAGAAAGAAATACCTTTTCCTCCCCCCTGAACCCCCTTCCCTTTTGCAAGCAGAGCTCCCTTCCTTTTGTCTTTCTTTTACATATTGGCTTTTTCCCCAAAAAAGGGATTCAGCACCTTTCTTCCTTTCATCCGCTTTTTTCCCTTTACCCCTCCCAATCTGCAGCACTCTTTCTTTTTTCTTGTTTTGCACAAATGGTCCGTATCTCACGTCCAATTCCCCTATTTCCAAAGTCCCCCCTTTCCCTCGGGAAGAGCCACTTTCTCCCTTTTTCCCTTTCGGAGATACGGATTTTTTTTTCAAATAGCCTCCTCACCCCCCCTGTCGTGGTTAACCTCCCCCACGTTTCCACCACATGACTCCCCCCTTTTCTTCCTCCCTTTTAAGGAGGAGCCCCCCATTTCACTATATGATTCCTCGATTGTTGTTTTTTTTTTTCCCCCCCTTTCCCCAGCCGTTTGCGCTTTCCTTTTTTCTTTTTTTCGGAGAGGTGCTGGGCACCTCATGCGTTGAAACTCCTTCCACTTTTTCCCACGAAAAAAAATCTCCCCCCCCCCCATGGTAGAGAAGACCGCCTCCCAAGAACCTTTTGCGTAAGAAAGTCAGCCCTTTTTTCCTCGTCGAGGGGGATGCTGCAGACTTGCCGTTTCATCCCCTCTTTCTCTCTTGTGCTCAAAGGTGTTGATTCGAAGAAGCCAATCTTCTCCAGGCCCATGCGGTAGGGCTTACTTAACTTCCTCTTCTGTTTTTAGAGGGACACCCATCACCCACCCCCGTCCTCAGCCACATATTCCTTTCTTTCACTTCCTTTCAGCTGATTTCTCTCGCCTTCCCCCCCATTTTTTCTTTGATAAAGAAAACTCTTCTTTCGCTTTTCTCCTGCGATCGCGATTTCTCCCCTTCAAGGTAATATAGCAAGTCATACTGTCCCTTGCTCCGGTTACGCTTCCCCCTCTCTTTGCAACTTTTCCTCCAATTTGTTCATGCAGTCCCTTTTTTTTTTCCTTTTTTGATCGCCTCGGACGTTTACGGAACCGTCATTCCCCCTCTCTCCTCCCGGAACATTGCGGGTTATGTACCCCCTTTTTCCCTGTTGACCTTCACCTTTTTCATTGAATTCAGGTGTTTTCCCCCCTTTTGGCTTCAGGATTTGTAGATTATGTTGAGAGTTTTCACCGTTCTTTACTTCCCCGAGGAAGATCTTTCTTCTCCCGCTGTAAGTAAACTCAGTCCTACCCCCTCTATAGGGGTAATCATTTCTTTCCCCTTAAAGGGCATAGAAACCCTTTCCCCCTCCCACAAGAAAAACGTCCCCCCCCTTCACGCCGTCTGGAATATGTACATTCTCTCTTGTTTTTTTCCCATCACGGCGATGATTCTTGTTAGAAGTTAAACGCTCCTTCCCCTCTTAACGTTACGGTCCTCCTTAAAAGTTTGGAGAGCCTCTCTCCCCCCCTTCTATAGTACGGAGTTCCAAAGTACGATAGTCTTGGCCCTCCTTCCCCATCCCTGAGTAATGTTAGTGAACCCTCCCTCCCCCCCGCATGTTTCCAAGACCCCCCTTTCTTGTTCTTTTTTCTGCCAAGGAGGAGCGATGGGCCTTTTCCCCTTTTTTCCTCCCATTGGAAGTGCCGTTGTCCCCTTACTAATCTTTCTCCCTTTCCAACACCGCTGAGAGTTTTTTTTTTTCCTGCCTAGGAATGAGTTAAGACGCCCCTCCTCCCTTTTTTTGACGGAAGGAAAATACCTTTCCTGACGGCCTTCAGTACGATTCCGCGCCCCTCTTTTTTGTGATTGCAGATGAACGGCGCTGGAGAGGCTTTGAGCAGGTTTCCTTCTCGTGCGATAATCCCTCTCTTCCTTTTTCCGATTTGTTGAGAGTTCAGCCTCTTTTTTTCCCCCTTCCCTCGGAGGGTAAGTGAATGCCTTTTTCCCCCCAAATTCTGACCTCTTGTCAGGCTCTGAATTCCACCTTCCCCCTTTTTTTCCTTTTTCTCTAATGGCGGTACGAATGACATTTTTTCCTTTCCTCCCCCTCAGAGCGTTCGACCCCCTCCCCCCACCAGGCTTCTTCAGACCGATCCCTTCTTTTTTCCTTTTTCAAAGTGGGTCGTCCTTCCTTCCCCCCCGCTATCCGAGAGAAGAACTTTTTTTTCAGAAGGCCCCTTTCTCTTGGTTATTTGGGACTCCCCCGTAGCTCCTCCTTCTTCCTAGCGAGTGTGAGGCTTTCCTGACTGCCTCGATGAGTTCCCCTCCTTTTTTATTCGCTCGAGCAAGCATCCGATTCTCTTTTTTTTCTCCCTTACAATAAAAGATGACCTTTTGGCTCATTTTGCGATTTTTTTTTAAATAGCCTGAAACAAAAATGGTTTCTTTACTTAGAGTTTAAATCTGCTTCCTTGCAATTTTCTTTGAGGTACTCACTTTCTCTTCAGATTGTGTAGCCTTTTTTTCTTTTGTCGTGTGTGAGTAGATTTTGATTATGAGGCGAGATAAGCTCCCCCTCGCCTTTCCTCCTTCGCGAGCTTCTCTTCCCGTCTTTTGATAGAATACGCTTCCCCCGACCCCTGAGCTTCGGTGTCCCTTTTTCCCCACTTTTAGAACCATTTTTTTTTTCTGCCGGGAATAATGGAAACCGACTATGGTTTCCCCAAGAAGAGATTGCTTCAGGCCTTTTTTTCCCCTTCACGCATCTTCCACCCAGATCCCCCCCGGACAGTAACAGCCCTCCCCACCCTTTTTTTTTTGGGGGCATTCTTTTTCCCCTTGGCGCGCCGCTCGGTGGTTTTCTGTAATGAACGGCATCCGTTCCCAACGTAAGGCGTGCCGCTCCTCCCCTCCTGATCAAAATCGCCCCTCCGCTACAATTCCTTCCCCGATTCTACTTTTCCTTTTTTTGAAGAAAACTTTGGTTGCCGCATCTCTTTATCCCCCTTGTTGCCGACCTTTGCCTCTCCCCAGCTTCTTTGCCATAAACTTCCCCCTCCTTCCTTGCCATGGGTTTCTATAAAAGCCGCCTTTCCTATTGACCAATCCCCCCCGCGCACTCCTTTCCCTCTTCCGGGTTTTTTTGCCATGGTCCGCGTCCAAGTCCCCCTTAGAACTTTCTTCCTCCCTCGAAGCCCTTTTTTCCTTTCCTTCTTTTTTCGAGCACCGATTCTTCACGAGATCTTTTTAAGGATATACCCCTTTTTTCTTTCACCGTAGAGACGTCGTCCCCCCCTCCCCCCCTGTCAGGGAAAAATTTGCTTTTCTTCCCACACATCTTGGATATCCTTCTTTTCGCCCGACGAACAAGAGAGCGGATGTCCTTTCCTCTTTAATCCGGGAGATGGGATTGGACAGCCCCCCTAGAAAACGCCCCCAAGTATGGGACACTTTCTTTTTGACTGCATTCAGAAAGGTTCCTCCCTCTCTTTCCCCTCAGCGGTGAAGAATAGCAACACTTTCCCCCCCTCCAAACTGTCCCGTTTGTTGTAATAGTGGCGCGTTTTTCCCCCAAGCAGTCCCAGTTTACTGGCCCCCCTTAGCGGGGCAAAAAGCGGATTTTGGTTGTGTTTCCTTTTTATGTTCGCGATAGCTTTTTCTTTTTTTGCCCAAAAGTCGTACACGTCCTCGTCTTTTTCAGAAAAAAGTAATTGCTTTCCTCTCCTTCCAAGCGGCCCCCCCGAATCGACAGCGACGTTCTTTCCCCCCTCCCCTTTCTCCCTTTTTGCTGGGCCCGGTTGGTTCTTCCTTCAGTTTAGGACACGACCCGCTCCTTTTTTTCTTCCAGCAATCCCCACCGCTCCCAGTTCCCCCCTTTTTCGGTGATCCTGCCTCAATCAAGTGCGTTTCTTTTCTAGAGGATTCTTGCGCTGCCCTTTTTCCAAAGATTTTTGTCTCGAAATAGTCTTTGATGAATCTCTTTTTTTTCCCTCCCCTCGTTTCAGTGACACAGCCACCCCCTCTGGGATTCACTCCAGCGACCCCTCTTTTTTCCTCCCGATCTTTACCAGCTCAGCGAGAGCACCTAACGTGGGTTTTTTTTCGTGTAGGAATCGGCAGTAATAGCTCTCTCTCCTGGGATTCACATGGTCAGACTCCTCCTTTTTTGAGAGAGAATGAATGGGAAATCACCGCGCATTTTCCTCTTTTTTTTCTCCTAGCAATAAATCACCCACTTTCTTTTTCCCCAAAAAACTTTAGTTTCTATCTGGTTCTATGACTTCCCCTGATCGCTTGATTGAAGGAAAGATTCGAGTGCCTGTTTCCCTTCTTTTTTCGGGGGCAGTGAACAAAACTTTCTCCTCACCTCCTTTTTTTTTCTTTCCCAGTGGACATCCCTTCCCTCCCCTCCCACGGCTGCCGCACGACTGGATTGGCTTTTTTCCCTTTTTTCTTCGGAAAAGTATTGGAAAATGGTTCTCGGTGCCTTGATTTTCTGGAGACAAGATCGGGAGTGGTTTCCCCCACTTCGGAGCAGGAGCTGCCAACCCTTCCAGCAAAAGCAATCCATCTCTATTTCGAGTAGGTGCTCCTCCTCCCCTTCAGGGCCGCAAGTACGTGGTGGGCTGTCCTTTCCCTGATTAAGTGTACGACAGTTGGTCCCCCCCTGGAAGCTTTCACACCCCGCTACGCTGTGATCGTCAACCCCCCCCCCCCCTCCCCGCTGTGGGCCCCGCTGTTTTTTCCTTCAACTGGGGAAGCGTTTTCCTCCTCACCGTCGCCCCCACAAAGATATCTTCCCCTTCTTTTTTCAGGGTTCGACATTGTTTTTTTTTTCCCCCCCCCCGTGAAGGTTAACACTTTATTTTTATCGGAAGCTGACTGACAGTCTGCCCGCATTAATAATTTTGATTCTTTTTCCATTTTTCCATCGCCGGAGACCGCGCGTGTCCCCCTTTTCTTCTCTGTTCGGTCAGTAATTACTTCCCCCTTCCCGAAGGACCTTGCCATCTCCCTTTTCCGCAAATGGGTTCCTGAATGCTATTTTTTTTTCTCGGCTAATTACGGATTTCCCCTCTTCAAGTGAAGGAGGATACTGTCCCCCCACGATTGATCTTCTTTCCTTTCTCGAGAAAATCCCCTTCCCCCCTTTCCCGTGCGCGCGGGCTTCGAGGGCGGTCCCCTCCCCACCCTCGAGGGTAATGATGATTATGGACTTTCGGGACATGGCCTAACCTTCGCCGATGCACACCTTCCTCTTTCAGCAATGGGCACTTCCCCCTCTCAAGGAAAAGATGAATTTAGAGATTTGCCCCCTGGCTTCTGAATTTCTTTTCCCCTCCCCCCCTCGTCAAGTGTCAGACGACCCGCTCTGCGGCACCCCCCCTTTTTTCAAAAGAGATACTTTCCCTTGAAGTGGCTGCTGGGGCGATTTTTCCCCTTCCCCTTAGCGGAAGCCTTCTCTTCCCTCTCTGGAAAATTCAGGTCATGACAAGCTCCCATGTTTTTTCAATGCGAGTTGATGGTGTTTCTTTTTCCCTCTTCCCTTTCTCTCTGGGGGGGAAGATTGCGCCTTTTTTTCCCTCTTCTTGAGAAACAGGGCCCCTCTAACTACTGAAGTAAACCCGCCCGGCTTTTCCTTTTTCGTTAGAAGATCGTGACCCCTTTCCCCCTCCCCCCGAAGAATAAGGTTACCTCCGCGTATGCGAGCCCCCTTTTTTTTTTTTTCGGTGCGAAGGTTTTTTTTTTTTTTCTTTGAGGAATTATGAATTTGCATCTCTTATACGCCTACTTATATCAGAGCCCGTGCCCCTCCCTTTCTCCAAGCGAATTCCTATTCCCTTAGGAAATAAGTCAAATATCGGCCGAGAAGATTGTCCCTCACTCCCAAACCAATTTTTCTCTTTCCCATGAGATGAGCTCTCCCTTTTCGCGCCTACCACTTTCCCCAAGGTAATTTGGACCCCCTTTCCCCTTTTTCTCTAGCGAATAGAAACTGAAGCTTCCTTTCCTTTCTTCTCGCAGAAGCCTAATCACCCCCCTCTTCGTCTACGATCGCTTAGCCCCCCCCAGTCGAGCTGTCCCTCCTTCTCTCGTCTCTCCTGCCCACTTTGAGGGCTATGCCACGAAGCGCGCGGTCTTCCCCCTTCCTGGCTCCCTGCATGGTTGGCGTTTTCTCCCGCTCTTTCGTATTTTTTGGGGGGGTAAAATTTCCTTTTTCTTTCCCTCTCCACCGCGAGGCGTCGACTGGGAATTTCCTTTTCCCTTTTCAGGACAAGATTTGGCTTTTATTCCTAAACTTTGTTCCCTCTGTGGAACTCTCACAACTTTCCCTTTATCGCTTTAGAGTAGCGCACTCTCCCCCCTCTACCGGAGGGCACTTGCTCGGGCATCTCCTTTCCCTTTAATCTGAATCCCCCTTTCTTGCAAGAGCGGAATCTCCCTGAGGGAGGCTTGTCTTTTCGAAACCCCGTCTCTTGGCCGTCCTTTTTTACCCCCCCTTCCTCCAAAGGATGGCGTCCCTCATGCCTAGGAACCCTCTCGTCCCCCCCACCCGGTGTTATATCTTTCCCTAATATCAAGATTATTACGTAAGACAACTTTCCCCCCCCCCCCCAGGAATGCGAGCCCATCTCCTCTCCTTTGGCTTTTAATCCCTCCCATACCTCTAATGTTGTCTTCGCCTTTTTTTTTTTCACAGACAGTACTTCTCATCACCCCCCCCTCTCCTATCGGAAGGGAAAATCCCTTCCTATCGACCCGCCAAAAACTTTTAATCTTTTTCCCTTCCTTTACGATTTAGGCGCGTTTCCCCCCCCTCCCCCCGAACGAACTAGTCAGCGCCCTTTTCCCCCCGGAGATGTCCCTCTTCTCTTGGTCTGCGAAGTAGTGTATTTTTTTTCCTTGTATTGAAGGGGCTTTTTTTATGCCGGGGCAAATGAGTACCCCCCGCTCTTCTTTCCTCCTTCCAACACTGAGTTTACCTGCTCCTTTTCCGGCCTCGACTAGCAGTCCCCTCAATTTCACCCCCTTTCACTCCCTCTCCTGCACACTATCTTTTCCGCTCTCCCTCCCTCCCCTTTGAGGTCCAAAACGGACGGGACCCCCCCCTGATCATGTTTCCTGACGGTTCCGGAAACGTTTTTCGTTTTGTACAGGAATATGCGCAGGTCCTTTCTTCCCCCTTTTTCCGAAGTGGAAAGAAAGGATTTTCCCTCTTTCTTTTTAATTAACCTTTCCTCCCGGACAGTATGACTTGAGCATCACTTATTTCTTTCCTTTTTCCAATCGGAGATCGGCCGGCGGTTTCCCCTTTCCCTTTCCTCCGCAAGTTTTTATGTATACACCCTTTTCCCCGAGATGGCTGCTCGAGAACAAAGTTCTTTCCTTTTTTTCCCTACTTTTGGCTGAGGACGTGGATCCCTTTTTGATTTTGTCCATGAGACCCCCATCACTAACCTCCCCTACAGGCAGTGGCGTTCCGTTTCCTCCCCCCTTCTAGCTCAAAACACTTTGAGCCATTCTCTTTTTCCTTTTCACACCGGACAGTCGGAAGATAAACCCTCCTCTTGACCCCTCCCTTTCTCCTGCGTACGCCGGTATTTCGGCCCCTTTTTTTTCGGTCTTCCGACCATTTTTTTTTTTTTTTTTTGGAGTGGAAGTGGCGGCGCTTTCAGTCCTTCAGCCGTGGTGCACCCTCTTCTCCCGAAGAATCTCTCCTCGCCCCTTTTTTCAATCGAGGACCCCCTCTCGTTGGTGAAATGGCGCTCCTAAAAGTCTCCCCCCTTTCTGTCAGGGTGGAAAAAACTTTTTTCTTTTGAACCCCCCACGTTTTAGATTTCCCCTTTCCGCGAAGAAAAGCCTCCCCTTTTCTCAAAGCGTCTTCTTCCCTGGAGCCTTCTGTGGAAGCGTCCCCCCCCTTTATGTAATTTCTTTCTTTTTCCGGAACAGTGGGCGACCCCCTGAGTCTTGCTGCAGAATTTGGGCAAGCTTTACCTTTCCCCCCCCGTCTGACAATGCCTTTCTCTTGCGCAGCACTTTTTTTGGTATTTCCAAATATGGAAAAGATCTGTTCCTCTGTTCTTTTCCCAAAACACTTAAGCGCTAGGAGGTTTTTTTTTCTCTTTTTCTGTCTTGAGAAACAGATTGTATCTCCAGCAGATATCGTACCCTTTTTCCCAAGCTCAGCAGGCCTCTTTCGGAGCAGAATGAAGGACTCTACCCCCCCCCCTTTTCACTCAAGAAAGAATAACCCACCGCGATCTTCCCCCAACCTCTCAATTGGAAGCATCTGCTCGCGGCCTAATTTCCTCACCCCTCCTTTGTGAAATACGATCCGTCGTATCCCTTTTTTCCCACGACGAGGAAATCTTCTCTCTTTTTTTTTGTTGTTGAGAGAGCTCCCCCTTCCCTGTTTTCGGCCCACAAAGGATTACGACGGTCCTCCCCCCCCTCAGTTGAGTTTAGATTGACTTCTCTTTTTCTTCAATGATTGCCCTTCCTCCTTTCCTCTTTGGGATATGATGGGTGGTTGCTTTCCCCTTTTTTCTAGTATACCCGAATTTGTTTTTCTCCTCTCATAGTACAGCAGAACTTCCTTCTTCTTTCCCAACGATTCCATGGAGACAGACTCCCCCCCAGCTGTTATGAAGAAATCTCTCGGCCCACCCCTTCCTTGCTTAATTTGCAAGAAGCGATTCCAAATCTTCCTTCTTGAGTTGCTCCCCTTCCAAAACCTTCTTAGGAGCCGCTGGGCTTCCCCCCAGTGAAGCCGTTCTTTTCCTCCTTAAAACAATCTTAAGACTCTTTTTTCTCAGGGTAGAAAAAGGCCTTCCCCTTCCATTACATCCGATACCTTTGCCTCCTTTTAAAAAATTTATCAATGTAAGCTTTATCAATTTTTGCGTGCTCGGAGATCGCGTTGGACCTCTCAACAGAAAACTTGTTTTCACCAGCCCAAAAGGTTCCCCACTCCCTTTCTTTCCTGTAGGAGAGACATTTCCCCTTCCTGGTAAGGTGATATCATAGATTTTCATCGCGGAAGTTTTCGCTTTTCCCCTCTTTTATAGGAGAGGTGCCTTTTTTCCCCAAAAAGAATGCATTTCTTTCAATTTCGCCCGCCAACTTCCCTCCCAAACCTTCCCCCCAAAAATGGTAGCTGCCAGAAGCTTATACCTGTTGCCGAATACCGGCTTCTCAAGTCGCGCAAAGTCCATTGGTCTTTTCTCTTTTAGCGGAAAAGTGCAGTGTTCCTCCTATCCTCTAACTTGTTCTAAGCCAACAGGCGTGTGCTCACGCATCCCTGCTTTTCTGTAGGGAATGTACTTACGTCTTTTTTTCAGGGAAAAAATCACCCTCCCCCGGTGGAATTCTCCTCAGCAAAAAATTCTTCCGTGCCCTGACCCCCCCTTTCAGCTTGAGGTTAGAGAAAGGGAACAAGCCCTTTTATCCCCCCGGTGTGATAAATCCCCCCCCTGGCGTCTCTCCCCCTTCCCTCCTTCCCTATAGAGATTTGCCTTCTCCCCTTTTTCCTTTTATAGAAAGTAATAATGTACGGGCTTCTTCCCTTGAACTTTAACACGCTCTTGAAAAATAATTTTCTTCCCTCTTTTGTCATTCAGGACCTTAGCATATGCCCCTTTCCTTTTCGGAAAAGTCATTCCCCCCCTTCTTCGAATCCCTTTTTGGTTATGTAGAGCCTTTTTTCACTTCCCCGTTTGATTTGAATTCAGTTCTCTCTCCCCAGAGAGGTTAAGGAGGTCGCCTGTGATCCTGACACTTTCGCTAGGAGATTTCGGGAGAATCTTTCGCCCCGTTTTATCGTCCGAGCAAATCCCGGTATCATTGATGGCCCTTCTTCCCCCCCCCCTCAGGTCCCCAAGACCCATTGTCCCCACTTTCTACACTACTGCCCCTTCCCTCTTGGCCATATTGACATCTTCCGATTCCCCCTTCCCGCTGACTAGTAGTTCGTTTCCGTTTTACACCTCTTACGAGGGTAAATTGCACCTTTTAAAAGTTTTTGGAGAGAATAGATTAATTCCCCTCTATAGTAACGGATTTCCTCCTCTTTGTAATTGTCTGTCTAATTAAATAAGAGTTCCCTTTCCCCCCTTCAAAAGCATGTGAGCCCCTACAACATTACTTTTTTTTATTCTGCCAAGGATTCGCTTTCGCGCATTCTTGTGACTTCCCTTTCCCCTTTGTTTCAAATTAAGGGCCTAATCTTCTGATCTCGTACCCCTTTTTTGGTTGGAACCCCAGGATGAGTAGCCTCTTGGGAAGTTGTGTTCTTTTTCTTTTTTCTACCCCCCCTTCCAGGGAAGGATTTCGACATCCCCCCCTCCCCGAATTAAGAGCTCACGATGCTCTACCCGATCGGTGAGGCTATCCCCCTTCCCTTTGCCAGAAGGTATAGAGTTCTCGTTCCTCTCCCCCTTTTCCTTTTTCAAAGGGTGAAGATTTGTGAGATTCCCTCCGAGGGCCCCCTTTTTTTTTTTTGAGACGGCCAAATCTTTTCCCCTCTCTCTCATGGATGACTTCCACTTTTTTTCCCCCTGCGGGTCCGAATTTCGTTACTAATTCCATTTTTCGCTTCGAGCAGCAGAGCTTTCCCTTCCCCCCCCCCCGTCAGGGAGCTCCTCCCCTTCTCCAGAGCGCTTCGTGCTCTCCCCCTTCCCCATTGTTCCCTATATCCGAGAGACGACCCTCCTCTCCTGGTGTTCTGGGCCCTAGTAGCTCCGCGATCGAGCCCGCTCGAGGCTTTTTTTCTGCTCGCGAGCATCTGCTCGTATTTCATCTTTAAGTTTCGATTCGCCTCATCGATTAAGGAGTGCCCCCCAAGTACTTGCCCCTTTTGCCATGTTTTTTCTCTTCCCCCGGGCGTTTTTCTCTCTCATGGGAAATAGCCATGAAACCCCCACTTTGTTTGGGATTTTTTTTCAATCTGCTCTGCCCTCCCCTCTTTGATGAGGTCCGCACTTTTTATTTTTTCTCGCGGTGTCTTTTCTTTTCTGAGATCTCCGGTGCAAATGCTTCTCTCCCTCTTCTTGCAAATGCCTCCCCCTTCCTGGAGAGGAAGCCGCCACAAACGTGATCCCCAGAGGCGAGCTGCGTCTTCCCTGAGGCTTCGGCGTGGTAAAGATATCTCACTTTGCCCCGCGCTCGGCCGGGCCCTCTTTCCCCCTATAGGAGGCTGGCCCCTTCCCCCTCTTGATAAGGAAAGCTCAGCATCTTAACTCCCCCTTTTTTCCCCCATAGATCCTCCTCCCCCCCCCCCTCCCCAATCACTCGACCTAGTTGTAGAACTTTTCCGGAGCTTCCATGTTACCCGGATCCTCCCCCCAGAACATTGAGAAACTCCCCCAAGGCGTGAATTCCCGCCCCCATCGCAAACATCTCCCCCCCTTCCCCTGCAGGAATTCTCTCCCTCAGTTTGAAGACCCCTTGGTGAGCCCCCCGTTTGACGCCCTCCCATCCCTGCAGAAGAACTTTGGTGCCACACTTCTCTCTATCGGGTATAAAAGAAGCTTTTCTTTCCCCCCCTTCTTGGGTGCAGTTTTTTCCCGCTTCTTCCTTTCGCAACCGAGGAAGGGGTGACCTGAGTCCGCGGACATTTTTTGATTTCTCCGCCGGTTGCCGCCTCGAATCTTTCCCGCGCACGTCTTTTTCTTTTGAAGAGACCCCCCCTTTAGCCTCCCCCTTTGGAATCCTGATCTCCTTCAAAATTTCTCCTCCCCTTTTTCCCTTCGCGCCCCCGTCGGGAAAACACGACAATCTCGTCCATTCCCCTTCCCCGGCCGTAAAACTGGCCTTCGTTATGGCAAGGAATTGACTCCCTGGGACCAAGGAGAGCGGCGGAACGCCTTTTGCGAGAGGAATGTATTGGACCTCCTCAAGACTAACTTGCAACTTCGGAACGATTCCCCCCCTTCCGGTTCAGCTTAATAAGATTGGGAAAGGAAGCGTTCCTCCATCATTAAACAACTCCCAGATGCAGGAAGATGCAAGATATTTTTTTAACTTTCTGCAGGTGTTGATTCTTTCCCTAGTAAAAGTTTCCTGTCCCCCCGACTCCGCTCTTTCTTCCGACTCCAACAGCGTATGTCGCGAGATCTGGTTTTTTTCCCCAAAGTACTTACTTCCTTTTGGTCTATAACAGTCCTTCCGTCTCCTTTTCCGCTCACCGAATCGACCTGCAAATCAAGCTGGGATGCTTTTTCTGCCTCTGCTCGAAGCTTCTTACGCCCTAGCTTGGCTCCCGTTCTCCTTCGAAGACACCGCTCCCCCTCCAATACTTACTTGCCCCACGGCGTGAGGCAGGGCTTTCTCCTCTTCTTTTTGCGCTTCCCCTTAGCGACACGTTCGAATAGTCTTTCTTTTTCTCGATTTTTCTCTCTTTCCCCGTGTCATGTGTCCCCATTCCCCCCCTCTCCCTTTTTTCTTCACTCACCCCTCCTCACAGATTATAAAGAGCATTAGATATCCCCCCCCCCTTTTGGTGGACACTTTCTTTGATCGGCCTCATCGCTATCGATTGCGGTTCTTTTCCCCCTCCCCCCT
>Ga0179593_1562907_pt1 | contig 12732 bp, 19 predicted proteins | sample CZODoug2_1_08_16_FD_185931 | JGI IMG/M metagenome (GOLD analysis project Ga0179593, IMG submission 185931) | Vadose zone soil fungal communities from Angelo Coast Range Reserve, California, USA - CZODoug2_1_08_16fungal (PacBio error correction) | ecosystem: Environmental > Terrestrial > Soil >... | reverse complement strand
TCCTCACGCTGGACCCCCCCCATGTGCGGTCTTCGCGCCCTACAACAGGTTCCCCGAATGGTTCCTGGCGACTTGTCCCCCAGGAGCTCAGAAGTTTGCCTTTTAATTGGCTCGTCTCGCGTTCCTCCCGTAGTCAACACCTTACTTAAAGTGTTTTAGCACTATACGACCCTTGATAAATAATTCAGTGTTGGCGGGCATGGTCTTACCCCTAAGGTTTGGGCCCAGACCATCGGACGTTCCGGGCCAGGTCTGGCCTTCCCCGGATTTTTCTTCCCGGAGTGAACCCCACAAAAAAACTTTAACGTCTACCGTCAAAAGAATACCCAGACAGGACACCTTCCCCCAAAACCAGTTCCACATTTTCCCCCCTGGATAGCTTCCTGAGGGCTAAGGTGTCGTTTCGTACCGATATGGAGGGAGGCAAGGAAAGGACTCTTCTTTGTCTTCCACCATGTAGGACCTGGAAGAATCGCGAACGTTTTCTTCTGAGCTTCTCGATTCTTTTGACAAACTCAGTAAGGGAGAAGTGGCCCATTTGTTATTCCCCCCCTTGTGATCTGCTTACCAATGGACGATAAAAATACCTTCACGTGTTTCCAAGGAGGCCCCCCTCCCTAATGTTTTCATGCTCGCGTTGTTCCCAGGCGTTCTTTCCTAGGGCGGATCTGTTTTTTTTGTGTCGAAGTTCGTATAAACTGAATTCTTACAACTTCCTGGTGACCCTTTGGGAATCATCTTAAGTTTTCACTACTTTTGATTATGACCCTTCTTATCATCCTTTCGTACGGCTCCGTTCTTTATTTGGGGGACGTTTGACCTACTGTTCGATTGTTTCTTCGTTTAAATCCCTCTAGGCGCCGCCGTTCTACGACAGCTCCAAGTGGAGCGCCCATCTTTTTTTTCTGAGAAATCAGATTTCACCTCTTTTCGTCGACCTTCCTTCTAGCCCCTCCAGATTTAAACAGTGTTTGCCTCCCCTCAGTATGCGTCGGGAGAATTTTACCTTTCGTGAGGACTAAGACACGCCTCGCCCCCGTTTCTTAAACCGGCCTGCTGCTGTCTTTGATTATTTCATGCGAAGTATCCCCGAAGCTTTCTCCCAACTCGGAAAGAATTAAAAACAGACTGCTCTGGTCTCGTCCGTCTGATCCCTGTTTCTGTGATACTCCCTTCTGTTTTTCTAATTCTGGAGAATCTGAATTTATGGTCCTTGGACGTAGACCCTCCAACGTTCCCTTATTCATGCATCTTGGGTTTCCGGTTCTCCTCGTAAAGACTGAACTTCTTGCCCACCTTTTCTCTAGGTAGGGGAAGAAGGGTCTTTTTCGAACCCGTTTGACCCCCACCCAAAAAAACACAAGTTGATGCGCGGTTCCAAATCATTTTCTCTCACCCTAAACATCTATACTTCCCCCCTAGTTTGCAGGAGATACTGTGCTTTTTCGGTCCCTTTTATATGATTGCTGAACAGAGCATAAACTGTTTTTTTCCTCAAAATGAATTACTTCACTACGTGAGCACAACGAGTGGCTTATTATATCGCTCACGGACCCCCCAAGGAGGAAATTTCACCCCCTCTTCTACATCACCCCGACGTCCTCCTCCTAGAGAAAAACTTCTAGGTCCCTTTCTCAACATGCCGTTAAACCATACAAGCTCCGCCCCCCAATTTTTCATGGTTGTGGTGAAGTTTTTTCCTTTGTCTCGCGTTCCCCTCCTACATCTATATCAGGACGGCCAAGCAGGCCTTTTTACTCTTATATTTCGTAGGAGTCTTCCTTCTTTATGGCCCCAAGACAGTCTGACGCCACGAATCGTGGCAGTTATGCACACTATGCAATATGTATTCTCGAGAACGGATCTTCCAGTAATACTGATCACTTTTCTTTCCCACCTCAGTATAGCTTCCCCCCCTTAAGGTCCCCATAAGTGTAGCCCGGCGCTGCCTGCCCTTTTCTGGTTTTGTTTGGTTCCCCTCCCCCCCCCCCATCTTGCCTAATCAACCTTCATTTAAAAGCACAAAGAAACACCAGGCCTCTGCTCTCCTCCACCGTATGATCCCAGTCTTTTGTCAAGTGTGTTTAATTCAAAGTTTTAAATACCAGGACCAAGTAGTTGTCCACAAGTCCTTGTGTCTTCCTCTTCCTGGACGCACAACCCGCACCCCACCTGAGAGCTAGGAAAGAACTCCCCCTAACAAACAAGCGGCTCTTTCTGCCTTCTTCCCATTGAATTGAGTGAGTGACGAGCTTCCTTTCTCGGATGGGGGGAGACCCTTTCTTATACAACAAGTCGTCCCCCCTGTTTCTATAAATTGACCTGATCTGGGCATTTCTTCCGGTCCCAGGAAACTCAGTTCCCTTCTAGCTTTACCTTGTGAAGGAGGAAATGATGTCGCCCCCCTCCCTTCCTTCGGGAAAAACTGTTTCCTCCCCCCCAAGGCGATTTCTTACCGGACAAAAATCAATCTTAAAAGATGTCGAATGGATCCATGTAGTGCTGGGTGTGGGGAACCAAGTTCCTTGAACACCGGGTCTGCCTCCTCAGTGTTTTATTGGGGTAATGGAGAGAATCCACCCCCTGAAGAGTCTCCCTTTCCCCCGTGCCTTTCGATTAGAGCTCTTCTTGTGAGTTTGCCCCCATTGCCCCATTACGTCGAACAGGCCGCCCTCTTTTTCTTTGCGTCCCCTTACGATGGTTTTTCATCCTCTTACGGCCACAGCTCGTCCCTGTTTTACTCGCTCCCAAGCAGACTTTCTGACCTTCTTACGCTGCTCTGCGTCAAATTTCCATAGCCTCCAATTCCCGCCAGGTATGAACTCCCCCTCCTTTTTCAGAGTGTAGAAATTACTCTCTCCCTCATCTTGTTGTTGTTTTTTCCCCCCCTATATCCCCCCCTTTCTACTATTCCAAATGGGAGTCTTCGGCAAGCACAGTCTGGTCTATTTTACTGGAATGGGCACCCTTGACCTCAAGGCCCCAGGTTACGAGTCATTCTTCAGTCTTTGAGTACAGAACCTGCAGGAGATGCTCGGCGTTTACCGATCAAGAACCATTCCGCTGATTACCTCCAGTTCACCCATGGCGCATGGTACCTCCTTGTTGAAGGTTGTCCAATACCCCGACCCATATTTTGAGAAGTACAATACCCATCAACTGCGTTCTATTGGCAAAGGAATTTTGGTTAAGCTCCACACGCCCAAAGAAAAGATTCCCCTAGCCCCCATTTCTAATGGAACTTTAAACAACCACACACCAGGCAGCCCCGGTGCTGCAAGTCCTTTCCGTTGACTCATGTGTCGTGCCACTTCCTGGAGGTTTGGCCCTCCCCTTTCTACCACCGGCGTTACTGGCCTTCAAATTGCGTCCAGTTCACGTTCACATGACCTTACTTAGAGGGGCTCTCCTTTGCGCTGGAAAACTACGTCGTCAGTGGCGAATTTTTTTGATACCTCTGGGAGCTAATCCTCCCCTTATAAAAATCTCCCCCTTCCCCCCCCCTTCTCCCTTTATAAATAGTAGGAAACCGAACATTGCCAGGTTGCCTTTTTCAGCGTACATAGGTCTGCCTTGTGGTTCAGCGTAACAGTTCCAAATGATTTTGGCCCACCTTTCCGGGGCGCCTTATCACTTTTTTTCCCTTTCACAGAAATTGATACAGTCTCTGAACGGCGTATTTCTCTTATCGTGCGATTTGGGTCGTCTGCCTTTCCTTTCAGGAAAAATGTTAGTTATTTCAGCCTCCCTCGCCAACAAGGTCCCGCTTCTGATAAACGTTTTTACTCTCACCTTCCGCCTGTTCAGTTTGAGATATGACTCTCTGCCGTTTCTTACGGTTAGCAAGATATTCCTCTGCTCTTCTAGTCCAGCCCGCCCCCCTCAAGTTTGAACTTTCTGCGGTTTCGGAAGAAAAGCTGAGAGCAGACTTCCCCCCCCGGTTTACAGGCGAGTTTTTGGCCGACCATCTAATCGAGGGGCCCCCTTGCATGTGTTTGAAGGATTTATATGAAAGATGTCTTTCCCGCACTTCTTCCTTAGTACGATAGAGGCCCCACTTCTTCAACCACAAAGTCCCTGTTTTCCTCCTTGTCCGAGGAAGGAGATTTAGATTTCTACTACTGTTCTGTCCTCTATAATGTCGAATCGTGGAATCATTATTGTTTCCGGGGTTAGAAGCCGTTTTTCACCCTTTTTTTCAGCCTCCTTTGGTTTAGGTTTCTCGATTTAAGAACCTCTCCATCCTGTGGTGATCCGTATTTTCTTTGCGACAAGTTCGACAACACTTTTTATCCTTTTCATCCCATCGCGAGACGGCAGCGTGGACAAAAACAAAGCAAACATCTCTCTCCCATTCATAAGTTGGTGTTGATCGCTTATTGTCTTTTCGGCTGAAGTGATGATCCCCCCCCCTTAGATTCCCTTTTTGTAGCCAGGTTCCCTCACTTTTTGACCTTAGCAAACATAGAGCCCTCTCCTTCCAAGAACAAGGTATTCCTCCAGTAAAACCTTACGGATTAAATGGACAGTTTCCAATTAAGCAAAAAGATACCAGTTACTCTTCGCCACTGATAGAACAAAATTTCTTTTCCCTTTTTCTCAACATGCTAGTTCCCCATTAAGGTCAACCCCTCGCACCATTGGTAGTTTCTGTCCGTTCCTAGTGGCTATAGAACCCTTTACTTCATCCATATGGCCATCCTCCGTCCCCAGCAGGCCTGTGTAAAGCCGCTAATGGTAGGGTCCCATACGAGATGGTCAAGAAAGTAGGGATCCATTCTCCTTGGAGGAAGAAACCTTTTTTCAATCTTCTGTGGCAGAGACCTTTTGCCTCTTCTAGCCTCGTCCTCGGCTGGATTTCCCTCCCAAATATTTTAGATACCCCAAACGTAAGTATAGTCCCTTTTCGTGTTCTGCGGAGCCTGTGCGCGATGGAGGTCCCTTTTTGCCTGCACCATGGCCGAGTCTTTCAAGCGACAAATTTCACGAAACAAAACCCTCCTTTCAGCCTGACGCCCGTCTGATTACTGGTTCTAGCCCAGTCGTGAAGGTCCTTTTCACTATTATGTGCCATGACCGGCACAGGAAATGTTTTCCCAAAAAGCATTCGTTATGACTTGGAAGCGTCCCCCCAGGACAATACCTTTTCTTCCCCTTGAAACAACCCCCACACGCCCTGCAGACAGGAATCCTTTGAATACTATTGCCTCCGGTGGTCCAGCGTGAGAGCAGTTCTTTTTTATCGAGTTCTGTTTTAGAGCACTTTTCTTTCCCCCAAAGTCGCACCTATCGGCCTTCTTTTCTTTCCTTGCCCTGCCCATAAGGTGTAGCGACGCGTGAAAGGCTTTCTCCCCTTCCCCGATGTAGACACACCATGCCCGCTTCCTCCTTGACGGTCATCCAGAACTTTTTTTCTTCCGTCCCCCCAAAACCTTAGCCCGTATGCCATGGATGTCCCCAGTTAGTAACTTGTCTTTGGTACCTGGCTCTTTCCCTCATGGGTCGCGTAGTCCCCCCTTTAATGTGTTTTTCTGGGAAAGCTACCCTGAAGTGGGCCCTGAACGCCCTCCCGGAGGGTCGGGATCCCCACCTCACTCCTTTTCGAACAGGCCCCCCCGCTCGTTATTTATCGCCCACTTGTCTTGGATTCGTGTTTTCCCTTTCTCCTTCCATGCTGTTTCTTCCTCGGTCGTTCTTTTCCTTTTAATTACTTACCGTTATGAAGTCAACCTTTTCTTAAATCGCCAGGAACTCTTTTCGATTGTCGAATCCGCCCTTGTCCCCTTTTCTACACCTTCCTTTCTTTTCCCCATAATTTGTGTTGTTGATCTTGCCAGATCGTCTAAAAGATCGCCCCTTTGTCGGATTCCTAGCAATCAAGGGCTCCATTAATGTCTAGGGGCACCTGACTTCATCGAAGAATGAAGCAAGTGAATCTTCAGAGAGATGGTTGATTCCCCCCTTCTGAACCAAGGAGATGTGACTAGACTATCCCTAAACCGTGATTAATCTCATCACTCCCAACTTGTTTTATCTGGTAGACATTAGAGGTTTCTCATCCCTGACCACCCCCTCTCCTCTCCGAATCAAAGGAGAGTTTCCTGTCCTCGCATTTCTATTAGACGTAAACCTAAACAACAATCTCAGTACCTCGAAAAGTGATCGTTTTCAATCCGGTCCTTCCCAAAAAAAGCCCATGCCCTTTGCTCTGCGTAGGTTCTTTTTATCGTTGTTGTCTTTACCTTCTCTAAAAGGACAGTATTCCTATTTCTGTGGGAGTCCCTTGTCCCTTCCCTTGTCACCCTCCCCTTTCAACTATTTAGTTTATATGCTAGGCATTTTTCAAGCCAGTCAGGGATCATTTCATGTATTTGGTTCAGAGTTGCGTCCTTCACATTCACCTCACACGCCCGCTAGCGAACAGAGCCGTTCCCCCCCTCTCTCCACTGAAAATTGTCCGTATTTTTTTTTTTCTTAGAGTTCTTTTATAGGGCCTCGCTTTATTGTCTGTGGTCCAGTCTTCACCCGCCCTGATTTCTGACAAATTTAATGTCCGGTTCAGGGATCATCCTCTTCTTTAAACTACTTTTATTTATTACAGCTCCTCCCATGCGGAGTAAATTATCGGAGTTCTTGTTGCGGTAGTTCCTTCATGTTAGCTCTCGAACGGTCCCGGCGGTCAACTCCCCCCAGACGAAAAGTCCCTCCGAGATACAAGATCGGCATGAAGTTTTCTTTTCTCTAGAGAATGAGATTGTTGCAGCAGACTGCTGCATTCCGTTTCGAGCCTCCCCCCTCTAATCTTAGGGTGAGAAAGGCCCCCCGATCTTTTTATCGCGACCGTAAACTTTTCCAGGCGAGTTGGAACAGACTAATTTGGGCCGCTACCCTTTGAATGATCTTGACCTTTTCTATTCTTGTATTTAGGACTTCCACTTCCCCTCAATCGAGACCCCCCCTGCCCCCCCCCAAGACCCGTGCGCGGTTCCCCTTAGGTCCCTTGAGATTTTTCCGTTCTATGACGTTTCTAAGGTACCCCATAATGTCCCTCCTTGCAGCGCTGGATCCGTCTTTGCCCTTTTAGACGCAAAGTTTTGAACAATCCTTGTTGCAGGGTCTTCTCGATGTGATCCCTCCTTTTTTGTGCATAACGTTTTTTCCTCTTTTCCCTTTCTACCCTTTCACCCTTCTTCTTTTTCTAAGAAGCTCGACGGTCCTCCGCAAAAATCCAACCTCCCCCCCTCATCCCCCCGTGTTGTTGGTTGTATCGTGTTCTTTCCCCCTCTCCGCGTGATTGCTGACCCTTTTTTCTTACCTTTTTCCTCCACGGTGCACGTTCCTCCCACAAATACGTTTATCAACTCTTTGCAGACCCTTCTTAAATGCGAAACCACGTTTACCTTTTCCCTTTGTTATACACGTCCGCACCCTTAACTTTGCTAGGCACCCTCTTTTCCAACTATAGATGAACATTAAAATAGATCCTCCCAATACCTCCTTCGTTTCCCTCCCTCACTGGTAGTTGGTTGATTTTCCCTCCCTCTCTACCCCCGATCTCTCTCAACCCTACATCTGTTCCCCCCATTTCCTTGCCCGAAGGAAGGTTCCCCTCTTTGGAGATTTAGTGACCTTTCCAAGATTGCACAGACAGTCGGCCTCCTCCTTTCCTTCCGCCCAACCTTCCAATAGGTATTTTGATCCAGGCTGACTCTTCTCAGCGTACTTTTGCTCAGCACCACGAAGATCTTCCCAACCCTTCACCTCCGTTCCCCCCCCCCCCCATTTTCCTTTACCTGAGAGGTTGTATCCTGTTCTGTAACCAAGCCCTTGTTGAAGACTCTCACCAGGAAGGAACCCCAGCCCTCCCCCCCCCACTAAACGCCCAGCCCGAAGTTTTCCCGTCTACAGCGGCATAGTCACTAGTGAAACCATTCCCCTTCCTTTCTTCAAAGTGACCCCGGCCCCCCTTAAAGAGTCCCCAGCCTCCTTTCGAATGGCACGACAACCCCTCCAATACCTTTTTTCGCCCAGGACCCGAACGCCGCCCCACCCTCCCTCCTCCAAGGGATGTTTTCCCAATTCGTCCCTTCCGTCGTGCGTATTTCTTCTCTATGGGCTGGACGCCCCGACTTGATCCCCTTGTTTATTCTACTTGACGAGTCTCTTTCCCTTTCGGCGCGTCAAGCTTCCCGAAGATCTGCGTGAAAGGGAACGCAATTCTCCCTTCTACACGCAGTGCGTTTTGTCTTTTCCCTGCCAGGTAGGAGACAAGACCCCCCACTTCTCCCTTCCCTTTCAACTGGATTCCCTTCTTTTTTGGTTGTGAGCCTCGTTACCCTGATTGGGTCCCCCTTTTCCTCGTGTTGAATGAGAGACGTCCCCTCCCCCACGAAGGAGCCAGACCGGTATGTGATAGTCTGCTCTTTTTTTTCTCCCAAAAAATTGAAGCCCCAGGCTCTCCCCGACCCCCCACCTTTCTCGGATTCTTCTTTATCCGGCCTGTTCTTTTACTTCGCACAGCTAGGCTCGTTCCGCCCGCGACCAAGCCCCTCGATGACCTATACCCTCCTCTGCATAACTTGTTTCCCAATCGCCCCTCGACCTTATGCTTGCTCTCATCAATGACAGAGTTAGTCCCCTATCCTATCTACTCCTTGTTTTTTGTTGAGTTGCATTCCTCTATCAAGCTGCCACCCATGGTTTTCTTTCCTACAAGATTCGGCGAAATGGTATGTTCGTATGTCCCTGGGTGCATATATACCAGGCTAATTCCTTTTCCGTAGCCTCTGTCATCGCGTTCAAGAACCTGAAGTGTTTCCCCTCCCAGATCCGCAGATGAGGCCTAAACCTGTTCAATATGTTTTCTTCCCTTTCGAACTTCAGGCCCCCTGTCTCCTACCCTCCCCCATACTCCGCGAGACCTTTTTTTTGGCAAGGAGGTTTTGGTTCTCTGTCATAGAGCGTTTCCCAGCCAAAAAGGTTGAAAGACTTTTAAAATATAGTTCAACTCCTTCCCCCTCCCCAAACACAAAAAAAATGGAAACCCCCTCAATTGACTTTTTGCGCTCACAGTTGTTGTCCCCAAATCCTTTAGGGTCGGTCCTGTTCCGCTGAAGGAGGAGGTTTTTTAGAAATAGAGTCATTTGGTTTTCACTCTTCTAGCCAGAAAGAGGAGTCCCTTCCCCTGAGAAGTCTGGCACGCTCCCCTCTGTAGACTTCTTCCCTTCCTTTGGGGTAAAACTTTGGGCGCCAAGCCAAAACATGACAGATTTTACACCTTTCCCCTTATCTCAAACTTTCCTGCTAACAAGTCTCGACACAGAAATGTATCTCTTGTTGGCAGTCTTCTAGGCTTCTATGGTTGGATTTTCCCAATTCACTAAAGAATGCTGTCCCTCTTCCCCTTTTTCTTAGGCCGTTAAATCATTTGATCGCACCCCCCCGCAGAGTCGTGACCCATTGAGGGAGGATTTGTGTCCTTCGTTGGTTCTTTTCTAGGAACAGATCCTCGGAACTTCTTAAGCTAAACTAGTTTTCTAGACCCCAGTTTTTATAGAAGCTGATTGTTCTTTTTTTTTTCTCTTGCTTAAGATGAATAGTTGTCTCCCCCCCTTTAAAAGTTCCGATTTCCCTAGCGACTGAGAAAAGTATGGATAGGATCCGACTTGGTTTTGACAGCGCGTCTCCTTCACGTACCCTTCCTTTAAAAGGAATGATGATGCTAGTTGATCTCCTTTCCATGATGTTCGTGCCTTGCGTCGCTTTTGAGAAAAAGTAACCACCACCCCCTTGCTGTCTTTGTAGCTCAGGAGCCCTCCCCCCCATAAATTTTTCGTGTTTCGTTTTCTATTTTTTCTCAGAAATCTTTGCGTCCAGCGTGGTTGACTGTAGACAAGACTGTTCATTGATCCCTTTTTTTCTTCTCCTATCATGAACCCTACTCCTGCCAAGTCTTGATTCCGCGTGGGGCCTAGGAAAAGTGGCTTAACCTCTCCAACCCTTTGCTTGTCGGTTCCGAATCAGAGACCCCGAACAAAGCACAAATATATTATTTTACTCGGTTTTTTTATCAGATGTTTTCTTTTTCTTCTGGGCTGAGAATTGTTTGATGAACAGCTCCACTTTTTTTGTCGACCGGTACCTTTTTTTTCCCCACCCTCCCGGCACCCCCAGCCATTTAAGTATCATAGCCTTTTTTCCCCCCCCACAGGCTTTTTTTCAAGGCAACATCCCCCCCTCCTTAACAAGATTCACTGCCCCAGATAGACCCCTTTGAGCTAACCCTTTTACCCTGGAATTTTCTTTTTCCAAATCTTTCCCCCAGTCAAAGATAAGGACATTAAAGCTCCGTCGGTGTTCTGAGATGGACGCATGGTAAGAATGGGGGTAACTGGACCTCCATACATATTGGTAATACCTTTGGATGAAGGGTTTTATGCTTTCTTTCCCCTGCTCGGAGTCTAATCAGATCACCCAGTAGTACTTGCACTCCCCTGCCGAAACCAACTCCCTTCCCCAGTCTTTGGGATAGAGTTAGACCTTTTTTTCCCTCAGCCCTGTAAATTGCTCTCCCAGTCTCCCTTCCTCGTTCGCCTCGACCCTCTTGTAGCGGAGTTGTTGCGCTTTTTTCACACTTCCTGAACAGTGGACGAGACGAACAGAAGTCCACTCCTAAAAAGCACAACCTGACCCTTTTCCTTCCGAAGAAGCCCCTTTCCCCAGTTTCAAGATCCCCCCCCGTGAACGGCTTAGAAAGATGATGCCCCTCCCTCCCCCCACCAAGTATAAACAAAAGTTCTCGTGGAAGAGACCCACCTTTCATCACCACTCCCTAGGAACCACCTGCTCCCCCCCCACGACGATCAGACCCTTTGAATGTTTTTCTTATAAATATTTCCCGTTGCCCTCGAGGATTTTTTATTGTTCTCTCAGTGATCCCCAAAGTCGAAAGCGGTCTCCCAAGCTTCTAGAAGAGGAACCTTGCCGTTTCGCGATCTGATGAAACTGAAGAATAATGATGTAGCACCCTTTTTTTTTTTTTTCCAGACTTTTATGGTCTTTCAATAAAGCCAGATTTTTACTGAAAACACCACCGTCACACCTCTGCCTCATGGCACTTTTATTCCTTCTGTGCCCTTCAATTCTCGAAGATAGGGTTTGTAGTCCTTTCTCTGCATCGCGACGCCCCAATTGCCGCCTGCCCACTCCAGGTATGTGGATCTGTAGCTCTTTGGGTATGAAACATGCCAGGTAGAAAAGGCGCCCACCCCTGAGGAAGGGATATCTCCTTCGGTTTCCTAGTTTCCTATGCTAAGTCAGGTTCTGCGCTACCACTCTCAGCATTCCGATTTCACGTGACCTATACCCCACCACAAGGCCATCTCCTTCTTTAGAAGAACTGTAGGCTTTTAGTCCCTCGAAATCGAACATTTCAGCGTTCCACCGATTATATATCATTTTCGTTTGTTAGTAGATTATACGTTACCCTAACCCATGTGGCGATCGTCAAGGTTCTGAAGAATCCCTTTTCAATGGGAAACCCTGGGACTTTAGCAACGTTTCAGGAAGGACTCTTAGCGCTGGGGCGAGATTCGTCACGAACCGGCTCCTTAGGAGAGCAAAAAGAAAATTGGATGAAACCAGGGTGGCCCTGGTCGCTAAGGGGAATGTGGCCCCCTATTGCCCCCTGAGCTACGCCTCCCAGTTTAAGGAGGTCTGTCCTTTCCGGCTTCGATTCCTTTTGACCCCAGAACACCTTTCCCTGTTAACAGACCAGACGTAGACGGCAAAGTTTCACCCCAGACAAGAAAACTTGGTTTTCCGAGTGACGGGCCTTCATTTGCTTCCCCCACCGTATTATTTAAGTTCTTCCCACGCCAGGTGGTTCCCCAGTCACGAAAGACTATCTCAGCTAGGCTTTTTGTATAGAGCCGCTCATGGCCTGTTAATTAAGGCTCTCTTCTTTTCCCCTTTGGGCATCGACCCCCGCTCTAAACCACAAAGCATAGGAACTCGTCCAGTGAGTCATCCCACCCCCCTTCATGTCTGCTCGCGTTGTGCTGGATTCTAGTTGATTTTCTTTTTTGTTCTTTTTTTTTGCGGCCCCGTCCACACGAAGCTTTTGTCCTCCTTCCTTTGCGGTTCATGGTATTATTTTGAAGTTAACGAATCTCCTTCCCTTCTGCATCAGAAGGGAGTGATTCAGGTCCACTTCGTGCGGTTTGGGTTCGCGTTGTTTCCCGCCTCCCAATTCGTCTTTTCAGGTTACCATAGAGAACCATTGCTCCTTCTCATACAATGTAGTCGAGTTTGAGCTCTAGCTCGTGGTGCTTTTCCAGCCGCTACTCGCTGATAGCGTCTAGCTGCCCCCGCCTCGGGCTGACCCTTATCGAGCCTGTCTGTGCCAAGCGCTATGAGGTACTCCCGCACATATAATCTTAACCCCTATGGGACTCAGAGCTGAGGCTGCGCCCGATGAGACCCCCAGCCCCAAAAACGACAGGTTGGCGGTCTGATCTCGGAGCTTTCGATTTCTTGCTTGAGAACCTCACCTGTTCGGTCGCCCGCGAGAGCTGGATTCGTGGTGCTCTGCTTTTCTCACGCAACCCACCTTATCCCCCCTGGTTTCAGGGTCGCTCCGCTTGACTTCTTCTCCAAGGTGGTGATACGTCTTTCCGACTCACCGTGGACCCTTTCGCCCCCCTTTATGCGCGCTTCAGCCCATCCTCGAAA
>Ga0179593_1552520_pt1 | contig 12732 bp, 19 predicted proteins | sample CZODoug2_1_08_16_FD_185931 | JGI IMG/M metagenome (GOLD analysis project Ga0179593, IMG submission 185931) | Vadose zone soil fungal communities from Angelo Coast Range Reserve, California, USA - CZODoug2_1_08_16fungal (PacBio error correction) | ecosystem: Environmental > Terrestrial > Soil >... | reverse complement strand
GGCGGCCTTCCTTTTTTCCAGAAGCACCCCAACTCGACCGTTTCTTTTGAGTCTCCCCCACCCACCCCCTTGTCCTGTAAAGCCACTCCCCCTTCCACCGACCTGACCTTCTTTTCCGCTTGGTCCGTGGACCTTCTGCAATGAACTGACGTTCTTTTTTTTCGTCCCAATGGCATCTTTTCCAACCCGCCCCCCATTTACGTAAAATGAAACTGGGATTTTCCCCGTCCCAATTCCTTTTTTTTTTCCCCGCGTCCTTTTTTCTAACATCGCAAGAGGTCCGCTGTGCAGATGTTCCCTTCCCCTTGCAACGACCTTCCCTGCATTGACATTAGAGAGGATAGAAGAAATGGCCTCCCTTTTTTCTCTCCTGCAACAGTTTTTTATGGCAGCCTGCCCCTTGCACAGGGGAAAGTTCAAAATTTCGATTTCCACAAGGTCTTTTTTTTCCCAAAGGTTGTGGCCTACGGATTATTTTTTCCTCTTTTTGTCTGTTCCTTACTTTCCCCCCCTTTTTCATTCCCTTTCTCCCCTCTTTCGACCGCGAGTCCTTTTTCTTCGCCGGAAGTTTTCCCACCTTTCGAGGTTTGTTTCTTTCCTGAGAGACTGTAAGCTGCCCCTTTTTTCTAAGGCGATGTTCCTTTTTTTTCTGCCCCTCCCCCCCTCTTTTTTTCCCTCAACCGTGATAGCCCCCCCTCCCCACTCCCCCAGATTCTTTTTTGACCGTAACGGCCCTTTATAGGACATCCGATGGTTCAGGGCGATCTGGTTCCCCCCCTCCCAGCAACCCTGGGGGTCAAGGGGTGTGGGCCCCTTTATGATCACCTTTTCCCCCCTTCATGATCACGATTCAAGCCCAACGCGCCGAAATTCCGGCGTCTTTCTCCCTGGTTTCTTCCCCGTCCCTCAAGGGGGCTTGTAAGTGTTTCTCTCCCACCTGCCTCCCGAGGATAGGCGGGTCCTTCTCCCTCGGGTCCCACCCCACTCTCAAAGATCCCCCTCGGTTCCTCACCCCCGTTCCGAACCGCCAAATGGTTTCCTCTATCGCAAATTCCCCTTCCAAATCTCACCCCCAACTGGTTTTGTCGGAGACGATTGACTTTTCTCCACCTCCTGAGACTTTTTTTTTCTCGTAACTCCCCCTTCTTTCAATTTCCCGATCTTTTTCCCTTGTTTTTTCGAGCATTTTCCCTGAAGCCGGAAGACGGATGGTGGAAAGAGACTCCTGTTTCCCCCCCCCTTCCAGGGAAGATCGTCTTAATCCCTTGAGGTTCTTTTGTTTGTCACCAGCCGGCACAGGGGTTTTTCTGTGCTTATGTTTTTCCCCTTTTTTAAAGGTTTTTTCCTTTAATGTTGGGATCGCCCACGTAGCCCCCTCATTCTCTTTTTCCCCCCCCAGACACTTCTTGCCCCGCGCGACAGAGACACCTTTTTTTTTTACCGATGCGTCTCTGGGTTGTTTTTTTGGGAGGCTTCCATGGCTCTCGGCCCGTGGCGCCTGGCGCCCCCAACGGGAAAATAACTTTCCCCCCTCCACCCCGACAGTTTTTTTTTTTTCATCCACGCTTCCTTTTCGCGAGGGGGCCGATTGGGCGTGTTCAAACCAACTTTTTTCCCAGCTTTTTTAATTGCACAACCCTCCCCCAATAGACCTCTCTTCCTTCTCTTTCTTCACGCCTTTTTTCTTTCCGGAAGTTTCCCCTCTCTGTCTTTTTCCTGCGACAAGGAGTCCACCCTTCCCTCTTCCCCAACCGCCTCCGTGCCCCTTGACTTTGACCGGGAAAATACGTCCCTTTTTCCTTTTCCCCCCCCAGGGGGTCTTCCCCCTCAGAGGTCACCACCTTTTTCCCCTAATTACCCTTTGGCCGATCCTCCCCCTTCTTGCTGTTTTTATCTTTTTTATTTCGGTTCCCCTTGCACAAATTAAGCCCGCGCCCCGGACAAGCGTTCAATTTCCCCCCTTCCCCCGTTTTCAAATTCCTCTTCCCCCCCGAACGAACGATTTACGGTTGACTCTCCCCCCTCTTCCTTTGACTCCCCCCTTATTCTCGATGGCAGCTTCCCTCTCCTACGCAACCTTCTGGGCCCCTTCATCTCTCTTTAATACCTAACTCCTTTTCCCTATCAACCCCTACCTCTGGTAGATTTTCCCTTTATGTTAGATCCCCCCCGAGCCACCGAGCAATTTGCCGGGGGACCGTTTCATCCGTCTTGTCCCCTTTCTTCTTTTAGTTTAGGAGTTGTTTTTCTTTTCTCCTTTCCCATTGGAACCCTTTTCCGATTGGGACTGTCGCTTGTAGAGAGGATGTGCCCCCTTCCTGAGAATTTTTTTCCCAAGCTTTGAGTTTAGCAGCAAGGAAAATTTCTTTTTCTCTTCAAATTTCCCCTTTTTAAAAGACCCCTGGTTGCGTGGACCTCTTTTTTTTCCCCCCACCCAGTTCGTGATTGACCGTCTTCTTTCGACTAGGATTTCCCTTTGTCAGATCTTTCCCTGGGGCCATCTTGTTCCATTACGGGTTGTGACCAGTCTTTGTTTCCCCCGAAGTGGTTTCCCCCGCTTCTCCCCCCGTCATCGTTCCTTTTTCCCCCCCCTTCTTTGGCACGTGCCCTAGTTGTTTTTGCGTCAACTGCTGGTTTTTTCCCCCCCCCCGCCACACGAACGATCTTTTAACACTCCAATACAATAGGCTTTACCTGCACGTACCTTCTCCCATGTAGTCTGGCTTTAAGGGTGGTATTACATTTGGTTGCCGCCCTTTTTTGCGAAAAGTGGCCCTTCTCCGCCACCCTTTCTTTTTTTTTCCTCCGCAATTGCACCATCCAAGATTATATTCTTCTCCCACCCTTTTTTCCCCCGTTTCCTCTGTTCTTTTCGGCAATTGTTTCCCCAATGCAAAACCAATGAGGGGTATCTCTGTGCCACCCCTCCCCCAAGCGCAAAAAGGGCCGTGACTTCACTTAAACTCAGACAATGCCTTTTTATTCACGTTGGCGTCCCTTGTGCCTCGTCTTGGCTTGCAGGGTCTCTCCCTTTTCCTTTTAGTCCCAGCCCTGCGATTGCTGCCCCCTCCCCTCCAGGCTCGGTCTTTTTCCCGGTGTAGTTACTTTTTTCCTTTTCCCTCAGGCTTTTCCTTGCCATCTTTATCGGCTAAGACCACCCATTGGTTTTCTTCCTCGTGTTCTTTCTCTAGAACTTTTTGGTTCCCACCCCCAGTTGGCTCTTTTTTCTTCGATTCCTTTTCCCCCTCCCGCCTCCTTTAGATTTATTTGACTTTTTTCTCCTTGATGGCCCGCTCCTTCTCGGAAAGATTTGCCAATTGTTCCCCCTTGACCTTTCTCCTTCTTTGTTCGGGGTAACCGAAAATTTCTTTTATTTCGAGTCCCCGGTTTTTGGTGACACATTCGGTGGATATTTTCCTTCAACAAACTTTTCCTCTTGGCATGGGCCCCCCCCCCCCCCCCCCCCCTTAAGGGATTTTTTTTCCTTTCCATTGTTTTTTTTCCATTTCGGCCCCCACTCGTGAGGAGTCGAAGTAAATCCCCCCCAGCGTCCCGCTCCCCCCTGGGTCTTTCTGTCATTGTTTGAATAAGTTTCTTCAGATTGGGGTTTGGTCATTCGACAGCGGACCCCCCGTCTTTTGTTTTTTCCTCCCTGGCTCTGACATTCTCTCTTTTTGAAGGCACCGGCCCTCAGACCCTTTCCCTTCATTGTCGCTGCCTGCCGATAAAATGAGCTTCTCCTGGTTCGTACCGATATTCACCCTCCTTCCCGTTGGCCCTTCCTCCCCTTTTTTTTCCCCCCTTCTCAGGAATTTTCTTGGGATATACTCGTTTTTTTTTTTGTCAAACTCCTTGAACCTTCCGGTTTCTGGTGGTTTCCTCCCCTTTGCGGGCGAAACCCTCTTTGGCAGGTGTTAGACAATGCGCGGTAGCTGCCTTCTAGAAGGGTCTCTAGCCGTGCAGGGTAGTTTCCTTTCCGATGCTTTTTTTGAACTTCGCCTTCTGTACAGTGAACTATTTGAGGTTTTCTTTTTACCAGCCCCTTCCCCCCCTTTTTTTGGGCTCGTCCCTCTTTTTGCGATTGCCGATCCCCCTCTTTTTTCCCCAGGTAATCTTTGGAGGTGAAAGTGATTGGCGCGTTCCCTCCCGTCTCCAGACGTTTAGTTGCCGTTTACTTCGCCCTCTTTTGTTTTTTTTGGAATTTTTCCAGCTCCGTTTCTGAAGCTTTGAAGGCGGGTCTGGTTTTCCCCTTCCCAGGTTGTTTTTTTGATCTCCTTTCGAGTTTTTCTTAGGGATCGACATGCTGGGCACTTTTTTTCTTTTTTTCCTTTTTTTCCCTCCACCCCTCAGTTGTTTTGTTGTTGTTGTTTCTGTCCAGCATGTCCCTTCCCCCCCCGAAAGCGAACCAAACTCGGTCCTCTCTCCCCCCTTTCATTGGACCCATTGTCCTGTTACCCACTGCGTCCCCAAAGAAAACACGCATGCCATTCTTCTGGCAACCTCTTTTTTTCTGAAGACGGCCCCACTTTCTCCGTTCGGCTGCGCCGGGGCGTTCCCTTCTCTTCCATCCCCCTTTTAATTTCCCTCTTTATTTGATCGGAAAATCGGCAGGAGAAGCTGCCCCCCTTCCTCGGGGGTCTTTCCTTTTTTACCCCTCGCCGCTGTTATCCTTCTGGCGAGTTCAATGGCTCCCCCCTTCCCCGACCTCTTTTTTTTTTTCTCATTTTTTTTTTTGTTTTTCTGCTGCCTCAGGATAAGCGTTTTTCCCCTTTCCTTGTCGCTCTTTTTGCCGAAGCCACCCCCCCCCGGCCCGTTAAAATTTCTCTTTCCCCTTCCCCTTGACACGTCTTTTTTCCGCCTTCCCGCTACCCGAAGGAGAGTATTTTCTTACTGAATAGATACTACTGTTTTCCCGAATTTTTTTTTTTTCCCCACTCCCGCGATCCCTTTGCAAATTTTCCTTTCCCCCACCTTTACCGTCGAGGGGGACGGTGCCTCTCTTTCCCCTCTCCCCCAGGCGGCCCCCCTCCCCTTTTTCGCTGGGTTGCCGGTGGTCTTTTTGGCCCACGCCAATCTGATCATCCCTTTTTTTTTTTCCTCCCCCCCCTTCGTGACACTTCCCTTTCTTTTTTGCGGCTGTCTTTTTTGGACGGCAGGCCTTTATCGGACCTCTTTTTGCAGGTTTTCTTTTTTCCACTTGCAAGCCCCTTTGGAAGGGTTTTTGGGGAAGCCCTTTCTTTCCTCCCAAAAACTCCCTCGTCCCCAAGACGTCAGAAGGCCACCTCTCGATCATGGAAAACTTTTCCTCCCCCCTGGCGTCTTTTCCTTTTCTTTTTTGTGTCGGAGCGACCCTTTCCCATCTTACACGTTTTTTTTATTCTTGCACCTGCTCCCCCAAAGAGGATACTAAATTGACTTTCCTCTCCCTGAGACAGTCCCTTTTTTCTCTTTCCTATCGGCCCCATTTCTTCCTATGGCATCAATCTCACGTGTTTTCTCCCCCCCCCCCTATGAACCCCTCATTCTATTTTTTGGCCAATCCCGCCTGAGGGGGCTCGCACTTCCCCGGCTATTGTTTTTTCCTGAGCTGCCCACACCGAGACAGGCAAATCGTTTTTTTCCCGAGTTTTTGCGATCGTTGTAGGCTTGGGCAGGAGGATCCCCCTCCTCCGTCTTCCTTGTTCCGCCACGTCTGGCAAACGCGGTTTTTTTTTTTTCTTTTTCTGGGGGATGACCCTGGCGTCTTCACTTCGTGTTTGGAAGGATGTTCCTTAGCCCTTCTCAGAAAACATCCTGACGCACTTCTCCTCCAACGGTGTCCTTTTTTCTGTATGCTATCTGGTTAAGGTGTTCAGAAATGGGTCTCCCCCCCGTCCCGCCGTTTCCCCCTTGCACTTGCGCAAACACCCGTTTCTCATCAAATGTAATCACTCTCCCTTTAGTCTGTAGATTGGGAATTCGACCGTTAGACGAGGGTGTTTTTCTCCTTTGTTTTTGTTAGAACAAGGCATTTTTCAGCCAAAACAAGACATCCCTCCCCTATCGTGACCCCCTTCATGTTACCCCTACCTGGACCGAGAGGGAAACTTCCCCTCCCCCTTTGCACCCCAAGTTCATGGCCATGCTGTTTGCACCTTTGAGATGCTGACTTTCCCCTTCCTGCGCGAGTTCCGGAAGTCCTGGTGGGAACCCGAAGCGGTTCACAACCACTTCCTTTCCTGTTTCCCCTCCGGACGCAGCCCGGACTTTCTTGCTTTTCTCGCGGCGGGTATCCCCCTTCTTCCTCCCCTTTTCCCCCCCACATTCTTTGTTCCCTCCGTATTTCACCGGGTCCCGTGTAAAAGGTTCCCCAAGTCCCCCGGTGGACGCCGACCCCCGGACACGCGGGGGCCGGCCTATTTTCCCCCCCCTCCTGCACCGAGCTATACGATCAATAAGGCAAAAAGGCCGCTAGGCCTTGCCTTTCCTTCTTTTTCCCTAATCCTCCGTTGTTCGTTTTTACCCTATCTCCAAAATGCAAGCCGGTATCGTTTTTGCTTTCCTTTCATTCGTCCCTACGAGATAAGGCCGGGTTTTTTCCCGCTTTCCAGTACATCCGTTTTTTTTTTTGTCTTCAACCTCCTTCCTTTGGCACTTTTCCGGACGAATATTGACCCTTCTTGGGTCCTCGTCGCATGTTTCGTTCTTGGCTTAATGTTGGTTCTTTCCTGTATCGGTCCCTTTCAGCGTCACATGACCTGCCGGATTGCGGCCGCTCGCTTTCCCCTGTCATCACTCGTAATCGCACCCTTGTGGGGACAGATTACGTATCCCCTCCCCCTTCCAATTGAGATTCCCCTCTTCTCGATTCTGTCAGGCATTTCTCAAAGGTTGCATTCCCTCTTTTTTTCAATGCAACTCCGGTTTCAAGTCCCCTTTTTTCACGCATTTTCTCTTTTTTTCCGGACCAGTCCGCTCATTCCCTCGTTTTCCCCATTCCCCCTTGCGGGTAGTCTCTCGGCAACTCTCTTTCGGCTTTCTTCACTGCTCTTTTCTAACCTACCTAGATTGTTGAACCCCCACCCCCTTTTTCCCCCTCCCTTCTTCCCCTTACTTTTGGTGATTCCTCGTGGATTCGCCATGGCTCGGCCGGGGATGTTTCGGTTTCCTTGATTCTGCGTTTTTGGTTTCCTTGCCGGTTCCCCCCGGCGCCGCGCCCCCTGCCGCCGGCCCTTTCTTTAACGTCTCCATTTTTCCTTTCTGTCCCCATCCCGTTCGCTTTCTGGTGCTCTCAATGCCAACACTTTGGAGGCGATGACTTTTCCCCCCTCCTTCTGGCTGAAAGTGGTCACTTTATCCCCCCCTCCTTCATGGCCCAACGTGGGCGAAACTTCTATAGGGGGTGGAATTGCCTGGGTTTTTCCTCAGCAATCTTTCCCTCTCTCACAACTTTCTCGGTCCCCATGATTGATTGACCCCCCCCCCTTTTTGAACCCTTCGGATTGCCCCTATCCTGGTGTAGGTTTACCCCCTTTTTTCACGGCCGACTTTAGTTCTTTGTGCATCAGTTTTTTTTGTCATCGGCTTCCGGTTCCCCCCGTGAGATTGATCCCCTTCTCCCTTTCGATTGACCAGTTTTGGCTTTTTTTTCTCGAGTCGGTGCTTTTTTGTAGATCTCTTTGAGCTTCATTCAGATGACCTCCTTCTTTTTTCCCTCTTTTGCACTTTTTTTTCTCCGGGACCCCCCTTGAAACTCGATTTTTTTCCCTCTGGGTATCCCGAACGTTTCCATGATTTCTTTTTTCTTTGCGCTTTCTGGTCTAGCGGTTCCCCCTTTTGAGCATTTTTTCCATTCCCCAACCTTAGAGTGGCTTGCCTTGCCCCCAGCCGAAAGTCGCCCCACCTTCCCCTCTTTCGGGTCTGTCGAAATAAATAAAGGGCTCCCTTTTCCCCATCCCCTCCCCGAACGTTCGGCCTTGGAATTGTCGGAAGGTACGGTTGATGATCTTTTCCCTGCCTTTCGGCCGGCCCAAGGTCTACACAACCCTTGCGTTCCTTCCCAGTAAGAGGCCCACGCTCGAAAGGGGAAGGTTTTGGTCGATTGATCCCTTTTTGAGGATTACGCTGTTGTCCCACGATTCGGCTCACAGGCTCTTCTTTTTTCTATCTTTCCTCCCTTCCTTCCCCATAAGCATTTTCCCGAGCCACCTTGGATATAATTTTACCCTCGACGGAATTTGCTTTTGGGACGGTGCCTTTTCGGGGGTGCTGGGAGAATCGCTGACTCCTGATCTCCGGAGCTTCGATTTTGAGGTTTTTCTTTTTTTTTTTCGCGTTTTCCTTTATGAGGTAGTTTTTTTGGGAATTTGTCAATTTTGTCAGTGTTTCCCCCCTGCGATTGTTTTTTCTTGCTTTTTTATTTTTTTTTCTTTTTTTTATTTCTCACTTCCGCCTGAGCAGAGGTCCCCCCTTTTTCCTGGAGGTCTTTTGTGCTTTTTTCCCGCCACGGCGCCCTCCTTTCCCGTCAGTCTTCCGTTCCCTTTCTTGGCCAGAATCCTGGTCTCTCTTTCCTGCGGTTCGGGGGGTTTTTTTTTCTTGTTACCCTTCCCCCCTTTTTTGACTCCCCCCCCCTCATTGTTGAGTATTGTCGAGTTGGTCGATTCTTCCTGGCATATCTGGGGTTTTTTTTCTGTTGTTTGAGAGAGAGGCCAGCCTTCCGGGGGGGGGGGTTTTCCCTTCCTTCCCCCTACCCCCCCCTCTCCCATTTCTTTCGTCCCTTTTCAAACCCCCTTGTCCTCTCCCCCTCCCCCGGCCTTAAATCTCTTTTTTTTCGTCCCGTCTATGGCCACTTTTACGAAACTCCTTTTCCCTTGAAGGTTCACGGGGATGCTTCGTCCAAATGGAACGTTTTCCCCTCCACCCTCCCTCCCCCCACCCCACCCTGTGGCACCTTTTCTCGGCAACTTCCCTTTTTTTTTTCCAATCCCGCGATCTGGTACCCTCCCTTCAGAGGGTCACTGCACCCCAATGGCCTCTTCTTTCCCCCCCACCTCCAACCTGCTCTTTTTTCTCGCGCTGCTAGTCCCCCCTGGGTTATATCCCTGCCCCCTTCGCCCGAGCGATATGTCCTTTTCCAGCACCCGATCTGTCCACTTCCCCTTTCAAACAAACGTCCGAACTGGTCCTTTCAGGGTGGCTCCTCCTTCCGGATATTAACTTTTTCTTTTTAAGGTTCCCCCCTCCTCCCCCTCCTCTGCCCCCCGTGCCAAGATCCGGTCGAACGCGATCATCTTGCCAGTCGAACCATGACCTTTCGGGGAGAACGGTGGCTCTACCTTTCTCCGATGTCACGAGCCAGGCTTACTTCTTTTGTGAGCCTTTTTTTCTTTCGACTTCCCACCTTTTTCCCCGGATCATGCGCACACCTGACCCCCCAATGCGAACGGGGGCGTGGGCCTGGACAGTAAGCTCCCCCCTCTTTTTTTGTCGTCCTTTGGTCAATCTCCCCCCGACGTTTTCGCTCCCTTGTCTGATCAAACTTTGCCCGGTATGATCCCTCATCCCCTGACCTCCCCGGCGGTTCCCTATCATGGGGCCCGGTTACCAGGGCCTGGACAGCGGCTACTCTCAAGGTGTCGGAGCGCTTCTTCCGCTCTTCCCTTTTTTTTCCTTCTTTTCCCCTCTTTCCCGAGATTCGTTTTCTCCTTCGAAACCCGATCTTTTTCCCCTCTCTCCAAGATTACACGGATTGTTCCTTTTCCCTCCCTGGGGGGTCGGAGGACGGATCCCCCCTTCTCCTTCTCCCCCCTTTGGCCACACACGGATATTTCAAATTTCCCGAGCTTCTGCAGAATCCCGTGATTCCCCCGCGCAAGCGTTTGGGGGAGATCGACAGTTTCCCGGGTCTTTCCCTTTTTCCTCTCCCATTTTTGTTTCCGCTGTTCAAGGGTTTTGTTTTTGTGAACAAAGCGTCTTTTTTCCCGGCGTGGGTGGAGTTTTTCGAACCCTTCTCCTTTTCATTCTGCCGGTTGACCCCTTTTCCTGCGACAGCCCTAGGTGATGGCCCGCTTTCGCGTTCGCAATGTTATCATTGTCTTTCGCCTTGGCTCCCCCTGTTCTGTTTTTTCCCCCACTTTCTTGTCATCCCCCCCCCAGTACTTTCCTTTTTCTAGCATTTGCCGTTTCCCGAGTTTATCCCAGATCTTGCAGCTTTACTTTACACAATCTTTTCGTGTTCGTTTTTTTGTGTCCTGCCCCCCCCCCCAGCCTAGCCCGCTTTTGCCCCCGATGTATTCCCGCCTTTCCCCTTTTTTTTTTACCCGTTTTCTGACCTTCCGCTGCGCCCCTCCAGGCAAAACTTTTTCCTGGTTATGTCCAGTGCAAACCTTTTGCTTGGCTTGCCCGGGAAAATCTCAGCTCCTTTTTTCCATCCGTTTAGTCACCTGAAAGGGGAGGTCACCCCCTTCAGACCTTTTTTTAACCTCCATTTGAGCGTCCCGCAGTTTGGCCCCTTTTTTTCGGACTCTCCCGGGCGCCCTCCCCACATTACTCTTTTTTCCCGCTTTTTTTTCCATCTGTGCACCGGCCCGTTCAAACCTTTCAAAGCCGAACCGACTTTTTTTCTGGTGACGCGCCCCTCCCTTGAAAATTTTTATCTCGATTGCCTCCTTTGCAACATTTTACCGTCGCCTATGGACCCCCCTTAATCTAATTTTTTTTCGAGAGATCAAACTTCCCCTCTTTCTCTTGGCCCGAATGGTTTCGTTTACTTTCCTGTTTTATTCGAGCTCAGGACGGCTCATACCCTTTGTTTAGAGGAACACTTTTATTTCGTTTAGTTCCTCTTCCTCCGACCTGCCTCCGGGCCGTTTTCGATGGGACTGCGTGTAGATCTTTTCTGTGGCAGGGGTATTACTCCTCATTTCCCCCCGGGAGATCCCCTGCAGGCGCGGTCCTCTCCAATGCTCTTTAAATTTTCCCCAATTGGTTTTGAAAGTATTACGAGGTTCACCCTTTTACTTTGTTTTTAGATTCCCCCTCCTTTTCTTTTGGGCTCCAACGTTGAAATGGACATTTTATTTGACCACGTTTTTTTGAAGTAGTGCCTCTTTCCTCCTTTTGAGAAGTTCCAAGGTCCCCAGCCTTCTTTCCCGTTTCCCCTGACCAGGGTATCCATCTTTCTGGCCATTGTCTTCTTTTGATCCCCCCCCCTTATGGTTACGTCTCCACCCAGTCCTTCTTTGTGTGTCCACAACCTATGCACTCCCTCAGGTAGATTCTCTTCCTGAAAATTGCCCCCTTGCTGTGATTCCGTCCTCCTGGTTTTTTTTTTTTCCGGCTGAGGGACGACCTGTTTTAGGCAATGGAGCAGTTTTTTTCCCCCAGATATCCCCTTTTTCCTTTTCTCATGTGGTTATCCCTTCCCCCAATGTTTCTTTTTGGCTACTTTTTTGTTTCTGCCAAAACATCTTCTCCCCCAATTTTGTAAAGAACTCTTTTCTTTTCTGTGTTCCCTTGACCTTTTTTTTCCAAGCCCCTTTCGGTGGATCGACGATCGGTGTCCTGGTCCTCCTGGAAATCTTTCTTTCCCACAACATTTACGGGTTCTCCCATTCCTCCCCTTTTCCCCAGCCACTTTCCTGTCTTGCAATCTCCTTTTTTTTCTTTTAGGAGCCAGCTTATCATAGAAATTGTGCATCAAGGGTTTCTCCCCCCCCCAGTCCCCCCCTGTTGTAATCTTTCCCTTTTCGGTCACTTTTTCCCTTTTTCCTCGATCGTTTGCTCGCCGTCGCTTTTCCTTTGAGCTGGTAGATCAGTCTCCTTCTGCTTCTTTTCTTTTCCCCCTTTTTCCCTCCACGGACCCCTTTGTCACCTCGACTCCCCGATGTAGGCCTGTTTCCCTTCCCTTTTTCAATTTGGGCTTTCTTTTTTTTTTCCTTCTTTTTGAACCTGGTCATAGCCCGTTTCAAAACTTTCATATCCCGCCAGGGGCTCCCACCAAACCCCTTTTGGATGCACCTTGTTTTTCCCCAGCCCCTCCGGTTCTTCTTTTTTTTCAATTAAGGTTCCGTCGGCACTCCCTTTGATTGTTCGGCTTTTTTCTTCCCCCTGATAAGTCCTTTCTTTTGTGTTCTTTTTCCTTTTCCAAGCTCACCAAATTCCTTTGCGCATGGTCCCTCTTTTTCTCATTTCCCCTCTCGAACGGGGAAGGTTAATTTTTTTTGGCGCTCTTTATAACTTTGAGCTTCTTTTTCCTTTTTATCGGGGCTCGTATATTCGATTTCGTCGCGGGTAAGTTCCCTTACCTTATTTTTCCTCGCCACCTGAGTATACTTCTTCTGAACTCGAACTCCTTCTCCGTTTTGGGCGAATCTCTTCTACTATTCCTGTGCGAGATAAGGACCTTTTTTCGCGATTTGATCGCCCTGTTGTTTGGCCCTTTTCGATACGTTTTTGTTGAAACTCCCCCGTGCCATCTTACCTCTGCATTTTTTTCTTTCTCACCTTAAGCGGATGGGCCCCTCTTTTCCTCGTCTTTGTCTTCCCCCAGTTGTCTCTTTGGCGGTGGAAGTGATGGCCTGTTTTCTTCCTCCTTGACGCTGGAACGTCCCTTTTTTTTCCCTTGCCGTATTAGTTCACACCAATAGTTTTGGCCAGATTTCCTTTCGACTCCTCTTGTAGTCTGCTTTTACAGGTCCTTCAGACCTTCATTCCCGGTCTTTTTTTTCGCTTTTTGCTTTTCCATGATGGCAT
>Ga0179593_1431817_pt1 | contig 12732 bp, 9 predicted proteins | sample CZODoug2_1_08_16_FD_185931 | JGI IMG/M metagenome (GOLD analysis project Ga0179593, IMG submission 185931) | Vadose zone soil fungal communities from Angelo Coast Range Reserve, California, USA - CZODoug2_1_08_16fungal (PacBio error correction) | ecosystem: Environmental > Terrestrial > Soil >... | reverse complement strand
CTTTACCAGACGACCCAGCATTTCTCGGCCTTTTTTTTTGTCCAACACCTCTAAGCGCCCACGTGCTTTTCGTTTGCCACCACACCATACGGCATCTCACCCTTATTTCTCCTCTGTCTCCCAACTGGTAGAAGCCGACCTCCCCCCCTACTATTTTCCCTTTGCTGCTTAAAGCGAGAACGGACCAATTCTTTGAGTTGGACTGGTTACCTTAAGCCCCGTCCTTCCGGTGGATTCTAGTCATGTCCCCCCCAGTAGCCTTCCTCCGTGAGGCCTGAACTAGGACTCGTTGTTACCTTCGGCCTAATCTAAGCTTTCTAGTTGAGCCTTCCCCACAGTTCGATGACTGATGCTCATAAATTGATCCGATCCTCCCAACCGTCCCGAGTATCTTATCCTGGGCCAATTGAATCGACAACTGGCTCGCCTACTCTCTCAGCAACCCTTACTTCTTTTGAGCGCGTCTGCTTTTAAGCGGCTGTCCACTTCTTCGCCACACCTTTTTTGTTTTGCTCCCCATAGTTTGCTTTCATAGCTATTTCTTCACGACCTACTTTCAGGATCGCATGCCGGGGCCCTTCCGAAAATCATGACAATAAAACCCTTCGGGCCCCCCCATCCCTGTTTTGGCCCTTTTTCTAGCGTGTCACTAGATCAGCTGCCGAATGGACATCGCAGTTCCTCGCCTCACTTTTTGCCGCAGCCCAATAACCACCTTTTCCCAGTCGACCTTTCCTCAATTTATTTCAAATTTCCGGGATTATTCCTCGGTCGATCGTGGGATCGATGGAGGGTCTTTTATTCCTCTTCACAGAAAGCTCGATGGAGTTTTTGCTTGCTTCTTAGCACATTTCCCAGGCCGTTCACACACGAGTACTAGAACACCTCTCTGCTATCTCCTCGCTTTTCTCCACCCCCCTTTGGATGTTTCCCCCCACCTCCTCTTTCTGGATGATTCACCGACAACGATTCGAGACGCGTCCCTTCACTTTTTTCTTTTTTCCTGTTCTTCTTCACTTTAGTCGGTTAGGAGAAGTACCCGCACAGATGCATTTCTTCTTTCAAGCCGTGCCAGATGTTGCCGTTGATTCGACCCGGATCTCTTCAGACAGTTGCTCTTAATTTCCCTTCTGCACGAGCCTTCTTCCTTCCTTCACTCGTCATACCTCTTGTAATTCTCTCCGACAACCTGTCTCCTGAAGCGCGACGAGAGCAATGTGTTTAAATTCCGTGTTGTTTGTACTTTTTTTTCCTTCTGCGCCAATAGATCTGGGTGCAGTTCTTTCCAGCGTGTTTTACATCTACTTCTCTTGGATAGGTTTATGCCTGGTCGCGCCGACACGGTTGAGGGCGTGATCAGCGAGTCTCCCCGATCCCCCCTTTTACGGTATTTTGTTGCTTTTTCTCACACCATGTCTGCGTTATCGTTGTTTTGACTCTTCCAGATGATGATTGAATCATTTTCTGCGCGTCCTCCCTGCCGTCTATACTTGTCTGCCAAAAGGCCGCCCAACGGCGTGTTTCTTTTTTTTCCGTCCTCTTCAAGACTTGAAAGTAGTAGCCCTCCTTTTTTTCTAGACCTGGGGACCGTCCTCTACATCCCCCACTCCCTGAGCTTCCCTCCGAATCTTCGCTTTACTCTATTCGAAAAGGCGAACCATGTCCTGCGTCCCACCCTCCGCCACCCCATTGATGAGTCTTGCTCCTGGCAACGTGCTAAGAGCAGCCCTTTTCTTCTTTTCTTTCTCATTGATGCAAAGAAGGTTTTCCTGATCGGGTCCTTTCAGCTGCCTTCCGCCCCCACCTAACGGGGTCACTGCTACACCACTGCTGCAGAGAGCGTGATCATTTGAACCTATATCCTTTCCTCTAATATGAGCGAGCGTATGCGTCGGCCCACTCGGCGTTTTGCCCATCCTCTCAGTGTCGTGTTGGGCGTGAGGGATATGTGATTGAAGTCCGAGTCCCTCCTTCCTTAGACCCTTTTTGTGCTTCATCCGGCTGTGGTGCGAACTTCTCTCCGCCGTCCTTTCCTGCCGCGAGCTGGTCGCTTTCCGTCCCATACCGCAGGTTGACACGGTTTCCATCAGTGCAGAGTCTGTTTTTCCTTTTTTTTTCACGCCTTTGCCCTTCCAAAAATCTGTCTTGGCTACTTAGCACCCTGCCGTCTATGTGATATCGGTCCCAGGAATCTTTCTTTTTTCCTTTCTTCCCCCACGTGGAGGTAGATGTTTGTTTTGCAACGGCGGCCCAGCGCCGTCGTTCTTTCTCCTTCGCCCTCTTTGCTGCTTATTTTCTTTCTCCTTTTCCGTACTTCCGTGAACAACATTCCTCTCTTTTCCTGTTGTTGTTTCCTTCCTGCCTTTGTCTTTTCGGCGGTTTTACTTTCCCGCCCTACTTCCCTTCTCCCCTATTGCAGCATGCCTCTTCGCTTTTTTTCTCTGATCTATCGACGGTCCACAGAAGACGGTGTTGAGCAGTGTTGTCTCCACTACCTACATTAGTCCTGTCCCTAATCCCCGATGGCGTTTTTCTTCCTAGTCGCTTCTCATTCCCCCCGTAATGAGGGTGTTTTCGACCCCATCAAAATGTGTCCCCGCAAAAAAACTGGCGTCCCTAGCATATCTAGGCGTCTTTTCCCGTGGACGGTGAGAACGTTGCGTGGCCTTTCTTAGACGCAATTCCCCCCCCCGATCTTTCGCGCCCATTGTGTCTTTAATTCATTTCTCTTCTCGCCCCGGTTCGTAGGGATGTTTCCTTGCATGCCTCAGTCTCGCCACCGTTTTCCGACACTTGATCGCGTTGACACTTATGCCGTTTTTGCCGACGCTTCTTCCTGCCCTGCTCCCCGTTTTCTTGGCTCGTTGATGCCCCGCGAGTTATGTCATTTTGTCTGTTTTTCTTCCCGCCCGGTCGAAGAAATATTTTGCTGGTGAGGCCTTTTTGCCATTTTTATTCGGCATCCCTGCATCTATGGGCTTTTTTCTGCGCGTCGTTCTCTTCACGAAAAATTTTTTATTTTCCTCACCAAGAGCACTTCGCAACGTGGTCGAGTCCAATTAGGCACGTGGTCCTTTGCTCCGATTGGCGCGTGTTTTGTAAGGAGCAACGACTCCGCGTTCTCTTCAACTTTGGTTTACTTCCCCCCTTTTACCTCAGGCCGTTCAAGCGTTTGTTGTTTTTTTGCCTCTTTATCTTCCAGGCTTGATGGCCTCTCAGACCAGCTCATCATGCGCTCCTCTATTCTTTCGCTGAATTTTGCGTCACCGATTCCCCCCTCCGAATCCGTGGTTCGCATATATATCCCCCTCTAGCTCTCTCGTTCGCTGTGGACTACCTTTATTTGACGATACTAGGATTCCCCTCCCCCCGATTTAGGTTCTGCCCCTTACTTGGCTCAGATATTTTCTGCGCTATTCTCTCTCCCTGACTTTTTAGGGCCGCGAGATGCCGCCGTGTTTTAGTTCCTCCTAGCTCCGAGTTTTGGGCCGGCATTCTATGTGTGAAGTCCAGTTTGCCGTCAGATCCGGATTCTTCCCACCATCCGTAACTTCGGCCCTTCCCCCCTTTCTGGTCCCCCGAGTTTTAGCTGCGTTGCCATCGGTCACCCCTGAAATTTTTTTCCGTCATGTGACCCGCACTCCCGTAAAGGCTTAAGAGTCCCATCTTTTGCTTCCCTCAGTCTTTTGTTATCGTTGTTTGTACCCATTGGCATCGCGTCTCCTGTTTTTTACTGGCCGATGTGTTGTCCGACCGTCCGGTGAGCTGAAACAATTTGTAGGATGGTTTGCCATAAGCCTTCCCCCCATCCGTTTTTAGAACCTACGTCTTCCCCTCGCTCGCCGCTCGCCTCTACTTATTCTCTTTTCTCCATTTTCAATTGGTCCCATGCTTTGGTTTTCGCCCTCTTTTGTTAATGATAATGACTTGCCTCTCTCGAGTTTTTTGGTCTCTCGAGCTTCCTGAGCTGCCAACCATGGAGTGTTAGATTGTGTTTCCGTTTTTGGACCAGGCTTTCTTCTTCTATCGCTTAAGAACATCATCGTAATAATTCAGATCTGCCCGTCCTGGCAAGAGAAACCCTTTGAGTTCTGCTCTGGTGCGAAAGCTTCATTCCTTTGTTCGCCTTCTCTAGCAGTTTTTGGCTTCCTCCTGCGAGACCTTCATTTTTTTTCATGCCAAATGATCATCCTTTTTTCGCCGGTTCGGTCATTATCTTCCCCAATATAGTGTCGTCCTGCTTTGGCTCCGCATGTGACGCCGTTAGGTCATTGTTCGGCTGTTTCCTCTGCAGGCACTTCTTGAGCTTAGGTCCCTCCCGTATTGATAACGTCCGTTTGCCGAGGGCTCAGGTTGGGATTAAAGACCCAATCATCTCACCGAATTTTCCTTTTATCTTTAACTTAAGAAGTGACGAAGCGAAAGGCCGTGATTTATTCGGTGCGTCTAAAGGTCGATATCTTCTCTGCGCTCTTCACCCTTTGAAGTGATGAGCACGACTCTGAAGCGTGGCGCCATCGAGTTTTTTACCTATACCCTGGTCCCTTCCCTGGTTGGACAATCCTTTTCTTCTTTCCTGTTGTTGTTGTCAGATACTACGTAGACAGTTGCCCCTACTTTCCCCCCCCACACCACCATCTCGATCTCATGGCGACACGTTTTGTCAGCCTGACTTCGGCCCTTCCTGCATTACTGCGTAACGCACCGCGACACCGTCATCCCCCCTGCACTCCTTTCTCTCTCCGTTCTCTTACCTGGACCATCTGGTGGTGACAGCCCCCCCGAATTTTTTGGGAGGCCTGTGCTGCAAAACAGAGTATATCCGCTCTGTCACTGACGTCCTCAGGGGCTGCTCGGAGCCGCCATACTCCCAGATACGCAGTTGTCAGGAACCCACCCGACGACTTTCCTTCTCCCTCCACAAGATTCCCAGAGTGGTGAATGATATGGTCCCCCTTTCCTTCGCAAAACCTTTCTGGTCGGCCCAATTCTCCGACTTTTGAGTCTGAGTACAGAGTTTTTTACGTGAGAGCCCGGCGGGTCGGGAAACGCCTTCTTGTCTTTTTTCTCCTTTAATGTTTTCGCTTGAATAATGGCTCCGCTCTACTCACCTTCCGCCCTATCAATACAAATCAAAATCCAACTCAATGGGTCGGCCATTCGACGATTAGACTATTCCTTTCCCCTCCTCCTGGTGACCCATCGAGATCGCAGATTCTACTCAGAGAAGAACTGGTTCTTTCCCAAAGGCTATACGTAATAGGCATCTTCGCCCAGGGGAAGAGTCTCCTTCATCTCGAGAGCGATATGCCTTGGGGGCGAGCCTCTTTCACGGATGTGGTCACCCATAGCAGAAGCGAGCGCTGAGTGCTGAACCCATTGTGATCAAAGTACTACCCCGCTGCAGACGGCACCAAGACCCTGTTCGGTAGCATTAGTTCCCCCCTCCTTGTGTCATGAGGCCGGCAAATGACGACTCACCCCGCACGAGGGCCCCCTGCACTTCGTGTGTTGAGCTGCGGTCGAATCCTTCCTCCGGTCCGGCTGCTTCCCTTCGCATCTCGAGCCTGTCTTACCATAGCCTGCGAGATATTATGCGTAATCTCGCGTCGCGGACTTTCACTTGATTGTTACCCTTAGATACATGCGCCGTTCCTCGCCATTCTCGATGGGCCGCAGCTCCTCCATTTTATCTCTCTTCCCCAGACTGTCAGGTGAACGGAGAGGCCTCTCGTACCGACCTCTATGCGATTTTTCCTATGGGCTATCTCCAACGTGCGTTCGGCCCTCTCGCAGACGACGTCTGCTTTTTCTTCGAGAGGGTGTTTGTCCCGGCAGCATGGGTTTTTTTTCTCCCATTCTCAAGTAATATACTGCAGACCCCGTCCTCTGTCTCAGGTTACCCGGGCCGCTTTTGAACGCGTTACTTGTCGCCCTCCAGTGCTCGTAATGTCTCCCGTCATCTCCTAAACACAGTGCGAAATGCACGCAGTCATCTTCGCCTACCTTTTTCCTTTGCTCTCTGGTCCAGTCACAAGCCCGCCACAACCCTTTGACTGTAGGACGGGCCCTGTCCCGAGAGCACTGCCGCCCCTGCTCAGGCGGGAGGCTCCTCCGCTTTTCTTCTTTCCTCCTCATCAACTGTGCGGTACTGGCCATCTTCCCTGCGGCGTGACTCCAAGCTCAGAAACTTTAATAACTGGCCAGCGCAAGTACAGTCTTCGCTGTTATTTTTCCTGTGATCGAGGAACCTGCCTCGTGTATGAACCCCGCGATAGAGGCGTGTATCGCCCCCACCTGTGCCATGGCCATGTCAGCGTTAGCTTCTAAAGACCTCCTCCTCCTCACATTCCTACGTGGTGACTCCGCTCCCTAGCGGTTCGCCGGTTCCTCCTGAATTCATTGAACTCCTGAGATGACATCACCTATCCACCTTGAACAGACTCCAGATATTCAATGTAGTTGATTGCCCCCCCTACCCTCCCCCCGTTGTTGATTGGCTCTGATCCAAACCGGCTGTCTACCCTCGCCTCCAGTAGACCCTCCTCCGTCTCGGATCTCATCCTTTCCGTCCTGCTGGATTTTCGAGAACTTGTGGGTCCAACCGTTACGCATTGGACTTTCGTCCTCCCCCTTCTAAATCTCCGTTTTAGGCGGATAGGGTCTTTTCGTTGAAACACCGCAGTTTGAGTACAGATCTCTTCCTATCATGTTGTTTATGATCTGCCTGGTCGTCCCGCCTCTGTGTCCTTTTCCCACGACCTCGTCCCTCTCCCAATGAGCAGCGAACGTTTTTTTTTCCTTCCGCCGACGAACAGCAGTATAAGGCACCTTACTTTTGGCGCATTGTCGCCAATGTTGCTCGCAAATCCTACGTTTACCTTTTTCCCAAATCGAAGCGGTCGGTCGCCTTTCCCTTTGTCCTACTGATATCCTCAGACGACGATTCGCTCATTCCTCCCACTTTTCGTTTTTTTTCCACACCCACGGTCCTTACTCTTGGTCTTTTCTCCGTGTTTCATCGAGGGACTCAAGCGGTTATGATGAAGATCCCCGTGAGTCTTCCCGTCGCATCTTTTCTCGAAAGACTTCGTGTGTTCTCGTCACCTGGAAATATCTTTCGACGGTTCTGATCTTTGACACTTCTGAAGTCGTTCTCCACCATTCATGCTTGTCGATTTGCGTTCCACGACGATCTAGTTGTCGTGTCTTCTCTATTCTGATGATCGCCTCTTCCCGAAGAATGAGCTTTTTTCATGCCCCGACTCCAACGTAGGAGCCCTTAGGGCCTTCGGCCCTGGTCATCCTGGCGAAATAATTGTGTCAGTTTTTTTCTTCCTCTTTGTCGAACTCAATGTTTTGTTTGGGCTTTGGTTTCCACTACTCCAGTGATCCCTTTTCGCCGTATTGTGTCGCATTTTTTCTGGCGAGGGGGTTTATTATTCAGCCGCCCTCCCTCTGCGTTAGCCCACTTCTGGCGTGACTCTCCCTTTCCATCGCCTTTCCTCAACAGGCGCGTCCTCTTTCTTCTCATCGTTAGTTTTTGCGTGATTTCCGCCGCAAAAGATTTCACAAGGCTGCCGACTCCATAACCTACCTCCTCATTTTGCCCTTAGAAGACGCAGAACAGACCCCGTTTTTGCTCTACTCTATTCTGATATTTCCCCCTTTGTAGTTCCTCGTCCTATCAGACCCTATGCTGATCTGGGTGAAAGGTGTGAGAAAGGAGCTCTTCACATCGAGCCATTTTCCGGGTTTCTTGCCCCCGAGATCTAATCCTCCCTTTCTATAAGTTTGTAGCTTTCTCCGATGAGATTGGCGACTGCCCAGTGCTCGAGCTAGCATTCCTCCTGTCTCTTTTTCGTTGGCTTGACTCATCGCTTTTTTTGCCTTTTATACATGACTTGAACCCGGGCAAACATGGATGACTTTGTACCTCTGTCGTTTTGGTGTTCGTTGCCCCTGATTCAAGTCCAGTTGATTTTAATGACAGGTGGCCCGAGTTGCCGCGAGACCCTGGTCGTTTTAATCCTTGGTTTTTCCTCTTTTTCGCACTCCTCTCCTGGAGGCTCGAGGGACTCTTTGTTTCTTTGCATCTACTTTTTGATCCAAATATGTTGAGTCCTTCCACCCTCAAATACCAGAGCACTAGAGATTCTGAATATCATCTTTTTTCCCCTGACGCACACGATCGCCGATTACGTATTGTCATTTACTCAGCTGTGTTTTTTTTCCCTTTTAGTTTTTTGGTTCATATTGGAGCTCCCTGCTTCCGTGACTGATAGAGGTTTTTCTTTCATAAGCGCCGATTCGCCTAGTTTTTTGTTTCGGCCCTTGTTTTTTCTGCTTGTGGGCCCTTAATGTTATCCCGAATTTTCTCTCTGCAAAATTAAGCGTTAATCCCCCCGGTTGGACGGTTACACAAAAATTTTTTTCTCACGCTTTTTATCCACATCTTTCTCCTCTCCTGCTCAAGTTCTAATTTTTTTTCTCTTTATGAGACTCTCTCGTGTCTGTTTTCATTAATCTCATCTTTGATATCAGTGTCCATCTCTCTTATCCCCACAATTTATGCTGACCTTACCTGATTTTTCTTCACCTGTGTTTTTCCTTGTCCTCTGTAGCGTACTGGGCCTTCCAACGCTTCCCGGAATTCAGGGCATCCCTCTGATCCTTTTTCCCCTCGTGCTCCAGGCACAGGCGGTGGCTCCCAACCTCCTCCCCCCCCTCTTTTCCTTGCATATCCAATTACAAAGCGAACTTGTGATTCTCCCCCCCCGTGAGTCTTGAATCTCTCCCTTTTCTTGGGCATAGTGCACGTTTTGGTGGCCACTCGAGTGGGCACACCTCTTCTCATTTGACCCTTTATTGTGTTGTCGACGGGCTAACTCTTTTTATTCCTATTTTGATATTAGCAAGCTTCCTTTGCCACCTCAGGATTCCGTTGTGCCCCACCAACTTGGCGCCGCTTTGTCGATGACTGGATCCCTTCTGGACAAGGAGTAGTCTGAGACTTCCCGACACGCTTTAATCTAATCTTTTCCGCGTCTCCTGACTCTTTCCCTGACCTTCCTTTGAGCATGCTTTGTGACGAAGACCGGTGCTTCCCTTTAACCGATACTCGCTGCAGGCCTCAATCTCCCCTTCCCTTATTCTTCGCGGAGGTTCCTTTCCCCGCGTAAGCTTTCGTCTCACCCCCACATCGAGCTAACTCCTTTTTCTTCCTTTCTCAAAATTTACTTCCGTCGACCCCCCCATCTCTAATGCCCGTTCACTCCGAATAAATAGCAGCCATTCTCATGACCTTTAGCAGCGTATCCATCTGGCTCCCTATTGAGAATGACCCCCCATTCGCTTGTCCACTTTGCGTGCACTCTCCCCTCAACCTTAGGTATTTGCGCGCGATCAAAATCGTCCTTATTCAACGAGACTACCAGAAAAGACACCCGTTCCCTCCCAACCCCCCTTTGCGGGCAGTTCCCCAATCCCCCTCCTGCCGTCCCTTAGTGACCCTCCTCCAATCGGTTTTAGCCGTGCACATCCTTTCAAATTTATACCAGCTTCGCCTTCTTTTTTTTTTTTTATGTCTTTTTCGATCCTTGGAAATGTCTGATTTCATTCTAGAAGACGCTCCCCTCTGCTGGCTTGCATTCCCTCCGTTTGCCCCCTTTTTTTCTCACCAGGACTCTCCCCACTTGAAAGACTTTTCTTGGTCGCTCCTCTCTGAACCCGGTTAGCAATCACGGATAACACGCGAGGCTGCTCTTCAACCCCTGTCTGTACTCTCAACTTTGTTCGTTGGCGGCACTTTCTTAGGAGCCGATTCTCATCCCGCACCCTGTCCGCTCCTGAGTTTGTTTTCTTTTCCGACCTCGGTCCTCTTTCCCCTAGTTCTCTTTGCCGCATCAGAGCCTGTAGATTTAGCAGGATACTGCCAAGGATGACTCCCTTCCTTTTGAATCCCCGCAGTTTCCAGCGCTCTTTTCTCATCTCCCAGCGCCAATCGCGTTAGTCCTCTCCCCGTTTTTTTCCCCTCCCCCCGGATAGTCCGTCGGTTTTCCTCTCTAGCGTCACCCCTCCCCTTCGATGGTGATATCTCTTTCCCACCTTCTTCTTTTCTGGCTAAATTCTTGTTTTTCGGATTGGGTTTCTTTCTAGGAGCTCTGTTTCTTATTTGGATAACTCTGTGTCCCAGTATTGCCACTCTCCCTTTTTCGAACACCTTGCTCCATCTGCTTTCCTTCCTCTTAGCCCTAAGTTTTTTTTTTTACGTTGAGCGTGCTTTTTGCTCTTCCACAGAACACCGAGCTTCCTTTTTTTAATCTTCCCCTACGATTCCTTAGACCACGGCGCTATCCTGATCTCCATCCCCTCCCCGGCTGTTGGGTATACGGCAAGCTTTTTCCCTTTTCTTATTTGATGCCCAATTCCAGGTTCTCCTTTCTCACTGCTCAACTGCTTGTGACTGTTCTGTCCGGAATCTTTTTTTTAGCCGTATCCCTTTCTCACTATAGCGTCCTTCGTTCTTCCAATACGTATTCCTCGTAGGAATCGGGAATCGTTCCCACCGTCTCAAGTGCTGTGCCAGGTGCGTGATGTTCCCTCAGATGCTTTTTTTTTTGTCCGTTACGTACCCGGCGACGTGGCTGTTATCAGCAGCGGGGGTCCAGCCTCTTATCCGTTACTGAAAGCAGGATTCTTAATACCTCCTTTTTTTTACGATAATCTTGCTGAGGATGTGAGTTAGTGGTTGGTTCCCCGCCAATTACGAGCCAACCCGTTCCCCTGGTTTTCTCTTCATCTTCAAGGACGGTCTTTTCTTCCCCGACTCTCGGATATTTGACCTCCGGCCCTTCATTCTTTAGTTTTGCAACCTCTTCTTTCTCCATTTCCCCATTTGCGTTTGCTCTTGAAAAGCCGCGTTGCTTATCTTTTGGATTGCCCTTAGTGTCTTCAGTTACTCTCGTGTTTCCGAATCCCAAGGCTTCTCTTTTCCCCCCTTTGTTGAGCGATATGAATTCTTTTTCGCCTTTCGGGTGTACTTCACTCCCGCCTTCTCCAATCTTCTCCTCGACTTTAGTGTTCGCCCTGCGTGCCCTCGATCGGTCTTCTCGAGAGGCGATTGGTCCTCTTTGTTTCACGAAGAATGCCTCGCCCCTTTTTCCTGCTCAGCCCCGATTGCGGTCGTCGTCCCTCCTCAGCCTCTTTCCATCACTCTTTTTTTGTTGAGAACACAGACCCCCTTTTTGCACCCCCACCCCCCGGCACTCATTTCCACTTTTGGAGTTCCTTTTTTTTTTGATAGTAGGGGAAGGGACCTCCTCGTCGTAGCGTTGTTAATCCATGTCCTAAAATTTAAGATTAAGAGGACCGCTTTTCCTGACAGATTGTGTCCTCGTCCTTAGTTATCTAGTCTTTCCTTCTCATGAGTCCTACCTCCGCGCACGCGTTTGAGACTAAGAGACACTGATCCTACTTTTTTCGACCAACCGATGATGTGCCGACCTCTGACCTTACTCTTTTTCGCCTTTTTGATTCCGCTCCCTTTTTCAGCAGGGCTCTTCCCGAGAGCGTTCCTGAGTTTTATCCTCCCCTATCCCCTTCCTTTTTTTTTTATGTTTTCCCCCATCTTCTTTCCCTTTTCTGCCTCTATTTTTTCCCCCTTTACAGCAAACCTGTATTTTCGGCTTGGTTACTTGCTTCTTGTGCAAATTCTTTTCCGTTTTTTCTCCCCTTATTCCTGACTTATTTGCCTCAGCTGGTTTCGTTACTGGATCCTCCTCCTTTTTATCATGATCAAAATTATTTTAATCTGTCCCTCCCTTTTCATTTGGTCGAAAACGTTCTTCTCTTTTTCTGAATATTTGCTCCTGTCCTGCTGCGCTTGTCTGTCCTCCCTACCCCTCCCCCCTTATTTTTTTTCCCAATATCGGGCCGAGCCTACAACCTCCGCCTTGCCCAGCAGTATTTTTTTTTTTTTTCCGGATCTTCTCCCCTAGCTTTTTTAGACGTTCTCTCTTCGAATCTATGAACCTCAGTACAGCCTCTTTCGTTCTTTCCCCCTTCGCTTTTTCGAAGAGTATGGTGATGAACGCGGGAGCAGGCTTCCAAGAATCTCTTCTGATTAACATTCCCCCTCTCTATAACAGCCTATCTCTCACGCTTAATTCCTTAAATGTTTTGATCATTACTGCTCGCTGCTAAGCAATTCCATCCGGATAGTTGGTCCTTATAATCGCTGAGTGTTGCTGAAATCTCCACAATTCACTCGCTGGCAGGAGTAGTGACTTAGTCGTCATCCTTTCCTCCTTCAAAGTCATGTGGCGTCCGTAACACTCACCGTCTCAGCGCAGATCTACTCTTTTCTTTTGGCGGTCCCTTTTTTATTTCACTTTCTCTTCATCCACGATCATGTGTCATCTCCTAGCGGATTCCTCTTGTTTTTTCCTCCTTTGTTCTTTTGTAGTACTTTTGAGACAAGGGTCGCTGGAAACCTCCCCTCCAGCTCAATCGCTCTTCGCTATATGTTCTCAATTCACTGTCAGGATCCCCCCCTTCTTTCTCAGCTTCCTGTCTAGCCCCCTTCTTTTGCTGCCATCTTTTCCCCCGGTACTTCTATGGCTCGCAAACCGATGTCCCCCGGTCTGGCATCTCGTATACGGCCCGGTATCCTTTTAGATTTCTACTCGAGCCGCCCCCCCCCTTTAGTGTTTGGGCGGAATTGTTTTTCTT
>Ga0179593_1427780_pt1 | contig 12732 bp, 11 predicted proteins | sample CZODoug2_1_08_16_FD_185931 | JGI IMG/M metagenome (GOLD analysis project Ga0179593, IMG submission 185931) | Vadose zone soil fungal communities from Angelo Coast Range Reserve, California, USA - CZODoug2_1_08_16fungal (PacBio error correction) | ecosystem: Environmental > Terrestrial > Soil >... | reverse complement strand
ACACATTTGAACGGAGATCCTGTGATTCGTCTTCCCCTTTTTCTGCGGAAGATTCCCTTCCCTCTTTGATTCTCTTGAAGCTCGTTTTGCGAATTTCCGATCCGTCTTTCCCCTCTTTGGCGAAGAGGGGTATAGTAATCATCGCCCTTTCTTCCTGCCTCATAATGGAAACCGTACTCCTTCTTTTTTGGCGTCTTTTTTTCATGTCAGCTATACTTCTTTTTTTCCTCTCTCCCCCCGCAAACTCACAGAGAGTGCTGGACTATGGGACGGCGGCTTCCTCTCCCCTGTGGCTGTTCGTTCTCTTCCCTTCCCCTCTTAGAGACCTGTTTCCGCCCGCATGGACCCCCTTCCCTGACTTCCCCTCCCAAATTAGTCCTGCCTCAGGAAGCCTGATAGGCAGGTTTTTCAAGAACCTTTCGTCTATTTGTCTCTTTCAGAGAAGTCTCTCGAGACTTTCCCCAACTCACGTGACGATCCATTCTTCCCATGGCTTCGTTTTTTTTTCTCCAAGATGTGACCCCTTGTCTTTTTTTTAGTTCCCCCTTGGGTACAAACCCTTCCTCCGCTTTCTTTTGCTCCATACGCTCCCCCCCCCTTTGGCGGATTACGAGACTGATTTCTTTTTCTCCCCTCTTGTGCACCCCTCGGTTCGCACCGCCCGGATACGCCTCTGCGCGCCCCCTTTTCTCTCCTTCCCAGCCGAAAACCCTCATTGCCCCCCTCTTTCCTCATAGTCTTCTCTGTGACCTCCTCATCTATTGCATTTATTTGCCCTCCCGATCCCTTTTTTTGGAGTTCATTTCTCTAGTTTCTCCCAGCCAAGTAGAGCGGCCACCTCATCACCGGTCAATAATAAAGTGGCGTATTTCTGATCTACTTCTGCCCCTAGTTCTTTGTTTCCTTTTCTTCCAAATGAAGTGAAACACTGCTTTTTTTCAATCTGATTTTTCCCTTATTTCATGGGCCTTTTGCTCCTTTTAGGTCAACCAGTTTGTTTCTACGCAAGAGCTTCCCCCGTTTTTATCTTCTCCTCCTCTTTTGTCAGGAGGAAGCTTCGATTGCTCCCCTCTTTTTTTTTTCCCCAAGTTTCGAAAGTGAACTCCCCCTCCCCTTTCTCATTTCCCTTTTTCTTTCCTAGCCATGCTGCTCTAGTTCCCCCCACATTGGTCCGAGCTGCTCCTCCCCTGCGTTTGTGGTCCTCTTTTTTCCCCCTTTATACCTTTAGTCATTTTTGCCCGTCCCAATTGTATTCACACTTTTCCCAACCCCCCATCCCACCACAGATTCACCTGCTCCAAAGATTCCCTACACATGTAGAACCCCTCTTTGTGTTTTTTTTGTTCATTGTTTACTTTTTTCTTGGTTTCATTTTTCCGATCGTTTTTTCTTTTACTCCTTTAACCCCCCTCCGGACGCAAGCTTACTCTGTCCGGGCTGGATCGAGTGAGGAGGATTCCATTGGAACCCCCCCTTTCTGCTCGTGATTCCTTATTTATTTGCCCCCCTTCGGGTGCGTCGAAACAACAGACGTAGTTTCGTTTCGATCCTTGTCCGTCCTTTTTGTTTTTTTACGGGATCTTTTGTCTTTACCTTTTCTTCCCGCCCGGATAAACTTCTATTTTCCGAGGTCATTTCCATTTCTCTTCTGAATCTAGATACCATCCCCCCTCATTTCCGAGGACGGATATGAAATTCGGCACTTTCCCTCGGCGGGCATGTGCTTCTGTTCTTCTCATTTCCCTTCCTTCTGGTCGAAGAGGAGGGATCACACAAACTTCTTTTGATTGGCATTCCCCGCAATCTTTTTCTCAGAACTTTATATTATGAGCCCAACAGAGGACCCTCTGCAAAGCTGCTCGGCTTCCCCCCCTTCTTCCTCTGGCGTCCTCCTAATGAGGGTGTTCTCTTTTGTTTGCTTCCCGCCAACTTGAAAGCCATTTCTTTTATTCTTCTCTTGCTTTGACAGGCGTCAACGTTTGGCTTCTTTTTTCGCCCGTTCCTAGTAATTTCACTTCCCCCGCCTGATATTCTCCCCTCCCTGGCATTTCCTGCGCAAGGCCACAAAAGTTTATCCGACTTGGCAAACGAGATTTGCATTTCTATGCACTTTTCACGAGCAAGCCCTTTTTTCTCGGTAAGCTCTGACTCCTTTGAATTGTCGGCTGCCTTCCGCTTTTTTGGGTGCCACTTTTCCCCCTTCCTCCTTTTGTGTAGGGATCCGCTCTTTCCTCTTTTTTTTTAAGACATCCCTATGCCCACTAGGGATTTTTTCCTCTTTCGACCTCTTCCCCTCTGAGAGAAGGTCCGCCGTAGTAGCCGGTCGCATTCGTTCCTTTTTTTTTTTTTTTTTTCCCTCCCATGGCTTCGGAGGAATTCATAGCTTCCTTTTTCCGTCCGGTCGCTTCCTCACTCTTTCAGTTTCCCCCTTTTGAATCCTTTTCTATCTTGCGTGGCAGGCGGCGGAGTATGTTGCTTAGGACGGCTCGAAAGAGCCTATAGGATCCCACCTTCTTGTAGCTTCCCGAAAGCCGGATGCCTTTTTCCTTCCCGAGTTTTTTGGCGGCTTCCGTTTTTTTCCGAGCTCTTTTTTTTCTCTTTGGTCCTCCTCCCCGCACCCAACACAGATGGTTCTCTGAAGCGCTGTCCAGTAGTTACGCTTCCTTGATGCTAATTGCCCATTGCCTGCGTGTAACCTCCTAGAAAGGATAATAGTAGCTTTGTGTCCTTTATATATCTCTCCCGTGGTTGTTGCTTAGTCCTTCCCCGCTTGCTTTATTATATCATTTTACACGTGAAGGAGGTTCCCCCCAAATTTCCAGCAGGGACGGGGGGTTCAGATTTCACTCTTCACCGGACTTTCTTTTTGTTCGCTCGAGACCTCTATCCCCTCCGCTGTCTCCCCCCCCCCCTCTCCGCCTAGCCGCCCGCAGCAGAGGAAGTACAACTTTCCCGGTTTCCGGCGACGCGACACATTTATCCCCCCTTTTTTTGGAATTGTCGCTGCCTATGGACTCCCCCTTTTCTTGCCTACTGACCGACACTTTTCTTCCGCCCCCTCCTTTCTTATTACCCCAGATTGCAAGGATCGCGTTTGTCTCCGAACGGCGATCTCATAATATTCTGAATACGACCTGCTAAAGAGTCCTTATTCCCAATGCCGGGCTCCATGGCAATCCTTTCTCCGCGATTTTCCCCCCCCTTTTTTCGAAGCGATCGTCTAACACCCCCTTCTTTTCGTTTCCGCTATGTCATGTCCTCGACTCAAGCTTGAAAGCAGCTTTCCCCCGACAAGCAGGCTTTCCCGTGACTTTTTCATTCCCCCTTTAATTAATAATGTCCCTGGTCTCCTTCCTTGACCAGCGCTTCCGCCTTCCTGCTGGATTTCCTCAAAGGCTGCAAATTCCACTTTTTTTCCGACATTAGCCTTCACGCTTGTACTTTTTCCCGACGTTTCCTTATTTCTCCTCTTCCTGTTTTAAAGTTCTCGCAACCCGTATCCAATGCGTTTGCGACTTCCCCCTTATAATGACTCACTTGGCTTCAATTTCTTTCATTTTTTCCCCCTCTGTTTAACTGAAAGAGGAGATTGATCTTCCCGAATATGAATCCTCCCTGATATCTTGATCTTTTCTTGTTCTTTTTCCAATCCTTTTTTTCGAAACCGATGTCTTACCCCAGTCCTCCTTTCTTTTTTGACATCAGCGGAGATCCGATCTGCCCGAATCCGCTATTGCCCATGACCGTTTCCTGTTTTTTTAGTATTGGAGAGGGGTACTTAGTTGCATTGCGAGAGCTCCGCTTCCACCCTGTCCTTCCCCTCGCTACCCGTTATACCCGTGCTTAAGCTTTCCAGTCAAAAAATTCCCGGCGCCTCCCCCCTTTTTTGCTAATTCTCCAGAGCCAAGACGCTTACTTTCTTTTTTTCCTAGCCCGTCTCCAGCGCACCCTGTCTGCAAATTGATCCTCCAGATCACTGGTTCTACCCTGGACTACCCGACTCCCGTAGACAGGTCTCTTCCTAAGCTTCATTTTTGACAGTTATTTTGCAACTCCTGACCTCTTTAATGACAATTCCACAAGCACACCCCCCACGACATTAACACCCAACCATTGAATCTCCAGTGTAGTTACTTGTCTTACGTTTAGAATCTTGTGCTTTGCTTCTGGTCCTTTCCTAAATGTTGTACTTGCCACACGGCCATAAGGAGAGACTAATTGAAATTACCATATCGCGTTGTGAGGAGTGAGGAATATTTTACCCATCTCCAAGCTGAGCGTCTTTCTCTCCCATTCCCTTTGCCTCTCCTTGGTAGGGGTTCCTTTTTGAAGTAACCCTGATCTCATCGGGTCTTATGCGTAGAACCACTAGGAGGTTCACTCCGATCCCCTTTCCCTTCTTTCCGTTCCACGCTCAAAAATTTTTTTCCCCTTTCCCCTCTCCCCACCGACATTGACGTAGATGTTGTTCTATTGACTTCGTTGTTTCCCCCTTCTTAATTTGCCTTTTCCCTCCTCTTTCTTCAAGATTGGATCAGTAGCTCTCTCCGACACCACCTTCCCCGCGATGATGTATCCGTTCCTCCCTCTGTTTAGAAAACCTAGTCCTTTCTAGCAAAAACACTTGCCTTTACCGAACCCTTCTTCCCCCCTCTTCCGCCCTACTCTCCTTAGTTCCTCGCTATTGAGAAGCTGGACTCCGTTTTCTCTACCAGTTTTTTTAAGGTTGTGGGCAGCAATCCTTGCACTTTCGAGTTTTTTCTCCCGCTCTCGAATTCCCCTCGCACCCGCCGTTCTACATCAGACGGTTGTCCAACTTCCGTAAATACCTAACACGCACCCCGTTTGTGATTGTGAGAAAACTCTTGATAAACAGCGACTGTGAATCTTCCGCGGTGGAACGGCTCGTCTCTTACTTAGGCCAAAATACTACTTTTCCTTTTTCCTGTCCAACCCGCCGATTCTTCCATCGATGCTCTTCTTGCTTTTTCCTGCAGTTACATGTCGTATTTTCCAACTTGCTCGGGCGCACGCCTTCCGTTTCCCAAATTTCGGCTCCCCATACCCCTCTTTCCTTGTTCTGCCAGCCTCTTTCCCCACCTTTCCAGTCATCAGTCCAAACGTCCTCCTCTCCTTTTCAAGAAGCTTCAGGACGTTCTCTTAATCTCCTACAGCAGCGTCCCCCGCCCTCTAGGAAAATTTCTTGCGTTCCCTCTTCCTTCATTTAGAGCTAGCCCCCCCTCTTGAAACATTTACGTGTCCACCTTTTTTCGCCTTTCTAACGCTTTCTACCTCCTTTTCATTTCAGTTCTACTATTTTTTCATCTCCTCCGTTTTTGTTTCTTTAGATCCACCTTTTGATCATTATTTTTTCGCTTCTGGCTCTTTTTTTTTTGGCCGCTCAACTTTCGGGAGTAGATATTCTAATTTCTTTCGTAGTCTGTTGCCATGTCTATTCCTGCTTTTCCTTAGCGCGGGTATCCTAATTCCATTCCCTTGGATCTTGCTTTCTTTCCTCCTGCGGCGTTTCCGAGAGGGTACTGTCCCCTAGTTTTTGTTTAACGCTGTCCACCTCCCCCATCCACCTCTACGATGGCAAATCTTGGCTGGTGAACATACCCTGCTGGAGAGATATTTCTTTTCCCTTTACGTAGTCTTCTCCAAGTTTTTCCTAGTGGCCGCCTTTCTCCCCCTCACATCTGAATCCCTAGATTTTTTTCCCGGACCGGCTTCGAAGGTGAGGCTCTCTACTCGATTTTTCCCCCACCTCTTATTTCGTATTCAAGTTTACGGTTGTCGATCCTTGTTTTGTTTGTCTCCATAAGCTGTCTTTTTTTTCTTTTCCTTATGGGACCACGGCGAAAGAGTCTGGCTCGCCATCTCTCTCAGATCCCCCGATCCGGCAGGCTGGTCTCGCTTTTTGACTCGGATCACCGTTTTCTCAGCTTTTTTTCTTTTGCGAAACCTTTTCAACCCCTTTTTTTCTCTCACCAGAGCTGGAACTATCCCGCAATTGTGTGGTAGAATCTCCCTCCCTTTTATTCTTTTCCCGCTGGCCACTGGTAATTACCCGAGGGTGGCTCCCCCTCTCCAGTTGAGACAATCCTCACGGTTTCAATAATTTCACAGGCTATCGCGAGCTAATTCAGCCCCTTCCGGTTGTCATCGGCCCCCCTGACATTGCCCCCCCCTCCCTACTCACACTTCCAAGGGTGTCATTTTTGGAGGAAGTTTTTTCCACAAACCGTTTCCTCTTCCCGACGTACGAACCTTATGATGTTTATCGGTGTTTTACACCTCGCAGTACTTCTTAATCTCCTTCCTCCTATCTGGGAAAGTTTTCGGCAAAAGTGAACTCCATCCGATTCGCCTGTTTTCTTCCCTTGATATAGATGCTTCTCTTCATTGTTCCTTCCCCCGTCACTCTCGTGATATTATTAGGTCGTCCTCTAGAAGCTTGTTGGGAGAACGTCATTACCTTCACAAATCTGAAAGAATCACCTCCGATCAATCAAATCTCCAATCCCAAACTTAGCCCAAATATTTGTTTTTGAATTGTTTGTTTTCATTTTTTGTGTTTTTTCCTTCTGTCTCTTTGCTTACTTTGCCAGAAAAATGGCCCTCCTGCCATCCTTAGTCGGGCTTTGGTCTTGGATTTCTCTTCCAGTAAACTGGTACCCGCTTGCTCAGGTAGTTTCCTGCACGTAGCGTAAGCTTGCCCTCTTGAACCTCCTGATTTGCTACGGTCGCTTACTCTTTCTGACGCATTTCTCTTTCTGTCTTAAGGCGGTTTGTATAACTCGAGGTAGCCCTTGACTTGTTCTACTGAAGATCTGCTCACTTCCATCCAGACTCGACCTATCGACCTTTCTTGGCTTTCCCTCTTTCTTCTCTGACATCGCGGATCTTGATCTCCGCGGATGGAAACCCCGCGAAAACTCCGTTTTTCTCCCCTTTCCATTCCGGAGCTGAACAGAGGAACCCTCTATTAGGCTTCGAGTTTCGAGGCGATTCCTGTTTTCTCTTGCCCTTGTTTCTTGCAATTAAGGTATGGAGATTTCTAGGCAGTTATCTTCTCCCTCACCTATGCGGGTATAGTTTCTATTACTGTTCCAACCAATTCTTGCCCCTTTCTCCAACCTTTCCAGTCTGAGCCGGAACCCATCTTGAAGAGAATTTTGAGCCTCCTTTTCCGTTTCCACTGGGAATGAGACATCCAGGCGCGGAGAGACTTGTTCGTCATGGTCTGCTAAGGCTACTTCTGAATTCATTGGATTTTTTGATGAAGCCCCCGTTTCCCTCCTGCGGTTTCTGGGTCCTCTTTTGTTCATGCTTCTCTCGATGCCCGTACATCACCATTTCACTTGTTTCTCCCCTTGAGAAGATGACTTTGTCCCCCTCGGGCGAGAGTTAATGTCTTTCCTTCCTTCATTGGTAAGATTCCCTCCACCTTGGAGCCGTTATTCATCAGATATCCCTGTCTCTCCCTGCTGCCTCACGCAGTTATCTTCTGCTTGGGACTAAGCTTTTTCGGAGTCATAGCAGTTCTTTGTTGCAGTGCTTTATGTTGCAGATAGGCTTGACCCGATCCATATAGGTTATTGGAAATCCACTCGCCGAAGCTTCTTCCCCCCTCTTGCTGCTTGCCTTCTTCAGGGCGATCTGGTGATCGAGGTGGCTCTCTCCCTCAAAGACCCCTTTGTGTAGCTGCACGTTCGTACGCCCCCTTTTTGATCCGCGGGTCGCTCCTTCCAGCGCCTTTACTATGATAGAAAGGCGACCGCGCTCTTGTATCTTCTTTCCTTTCATTCTTTTGTTATCGAGCCTCATCACAGGATTATCAGTTCTCCAGATTTACCTTTTTTTCAGGCGCCCCGACCCACTCGTTTATCAGCAAGGGCGGCTACGACGTGTCCTAAGACTCCCATCGGGCTGTTCGGTCTCGACCCTCTCCCCATCTTTTTCTTTTTGACCACGGAAGTGAAGCGCCTCTCTTTAAGCAGATCAGTCACTGGGAAGAAGGAGGTCTTTTCCGCCCTCGATCCCCTCTCTTATCGTCTTTTGTAGGCAACATTATCGTCCTCACAGGCGTATGAGCCCGCCTTTTCTTTTTTTCTTCAATCTTTCCCCACCTTCTTCCCCCCTCTTGTCCACGAAAGGGGACGTGCTCCCTCTCTATACGACGGTTCCTTCTTCGGTCCCTCCAATGCTCCTTTTTACGACGTTTTTCCCTTTCCGATCCCTTAAACGGTCGCTGCCCTCTAGATCGAGTGGCTGCTTTTATGGTCATTTTTCGACGGGCGACCATTGCAACTCCCCTCGTACCGACACGCCTTCGCCTCTTCATACCACCCAACCTAATCTATGGGCATGCTCCCTGACCATTCCTCCCTTCCTTCCTTGGATGTCGCATTCCAGTGTGAAAGCTTTACTTCACCTTCTCCTCCATTCTCAAGATTTTTCCGGAGCCTCTTTTTTCCCCCGTGGTGCCGCCTGATGGGACCAGTTCCACCCGCCGACCACCTCCCTCAACTTTTTTATTAAACTCCCCTAATAATCTACCTACTTGGCTCCAATTTGCGTGTCCTTGAACCCCTGAGTCCTATGAACAAAGAAGGTCAGACTTTTCTCTCATGAAATTAAGCCGATCCTGCCTGATATGTTGACTCTTCCCTCTGAGGCGTCCCCCTCTGCTTTCCCCCCTTGAGTGTTTTTTTCTTTTCCCCCCGATTTCCCTATTCATATTGTTCCACAGAATGCCGACCTTTTTTCCTGCTAATTTCATGTCAGATGGCGAGTTCGGGACGTTTTTTGACTTGCGCGAGCTTCAGAGTTAAATCTTACCTTCCTGCCACCCTTATCTCCCCGGCTTGCACCCTTACCTACCCCCTATATGGCTCGACAAGCTGACTGCCAAAACTATCACAAGAGTCCTGTGTCCGAAGGGAAGCGCTCAGGTCTCCCCCAACGGCGGATACCTTTTGGGTTTCCCTTGACTCAACGCCGATACCTCCCTTGGACGATTTTTTCTTGCTTTGGAGTCCCTTTTCGAAGTCAATCTAAGCGGCCCCCCCTAATTTCCCCCCACACTCCAAGCACCAAAGCCAAAACCCCCCACCCATTCCCCACCCAAATACTTTTAAAGTTTGTACGGTTTCCCTGGAGTGAGAATGAATATGTTTTGTCTTGATGCTCGGTATTTGTACTGTACTTCTTCTTCCCCACCACTACATCCCCTATCAGCCGCCGCCTATCAGTTTGCATTATCTTCCTTTCCTCTAGTCTGCGAGTCGCTGTCTCGGCTCACACCTTTAGATGACTCGTTAGGTTAGTCTAACTTTTGATGAACAACCTTGATCCCCTTCATAGGCACCCTGACAAGAATTAGCTCGGGTTCAAGGCTTTGATAATAACGCTTCATCAGATTCGGCCAAGATCACAAACCGGTTTGTCCTTTCCCGTCAATCCCACATGCTTCGTATTTGCCGTATGCTTTTTGAGTGTTCTCCTTTAATTTGGGCCCCAATCTCCTGATAACTGACGGGTATCAACAGCTAAATCCTCCACTTATCCCTTTCGTCTTCCCGCTTTCCTGCGAGGACCCCCATCGATGTCCTTTCCCCCCACAACTTTTTCGCAGTACACTTCTGGAAACCCTTGCGACTATTTTACACAGCATAGCGACTCGTGGTGAGCCTGTGTGCACCTCGTTTCGACCTTTCAGAACCTAGTGCCGTGGGTGTCCTCGTGCAGGGGACCCCCCTCTTGAGTAGTTCGGTACGATCGCGCGTCCACCTTTCTGGCCTTCGTATCCCTTAGGGTTTCCCCATGGCCGAATCCGACAAAAGGATCGCTCTTTCTTCGAACACCCCTGGAGACACCCCGTAGACTGGAAATCCTGGTTGACCGGCTTCACTCTAGCCCTTCACCCACATCCTACGAGAGCATGTCCAACCTGCATATCGCCTTTTAAGAAGGATTGATAGTGATATCCCGTTCGCGGACGGCGAAAATTCGTACGCGGACGCACTCTTCCTCAATCTTTAGGTGCTCAGCCTTTACAGCACTCGGTGATGGTTTGTTGACCACGTACACTGCGATCTCGCTGGCCTTTCTCCTCCGCAACGCTCTGCCGTTCAGAAGCTGGGCCGCCCCCCTTCCCGGCGATGGCTTCCCCCTTCCGCGGCCAGATTGATGATTCTTACATGGAGCAGGTTGACGAACCTTCGATGTCCTACTCCCGAGGTGAAAATGGCCGAAACCGACAGCCGGTTGCGTTTTACCCCCTGATTCGCATTCGCTGAACAAGGGTATTTTCTATTCTCCTCCGTTTGTTGGTGTTTTTTTAGACTTTTCAGTCGTTTCTGATCAGTGCCCTTTTTTCTGGTTCTGCTCCTTCGCGTGTCGAGCTCGATTCTTCGTCTGAATTGTAATCTTGCCAATTCTGGCGGCCTCGGTTCTTTGTCATGCGAATATCCACTGTCGGACTCATCTTTTTACACTCCTTATTTTTGGCAGGGAGGGACTTTGGAGCTCTATTTTACTTATTGCCGCTGCCCAACGCCACCATCACGAGTGCGTCCCCATCTTTTCTGTGCGCGCCACTTTTGAGAGAGAGTGTTTCCTTACGTACGTGGACGGCCTCATTTGTACCCCCACTTCTCAGCCGGGCATCTCAGATCTGCCAGTTGGACAGGCCTTCGGCTTCGATGGTGGTTTCTTGTCGTCTCGTTCCCCCCCCCCCAATAAGACGATTATACGGCATTTCTGACTTTTTCCTCCATCTCTCCATTGTTTTTTTTTTTTGAGTCTTCCCATTTGGAGAGTCCTGCTCGTCATCGCGCATAACTTTTCGAGTTCGAGCGCTCGGTCCTCAATTTTACTGCGTTCTGAGCACGCCCCGGACCTCACTTGCGCCGGTCCTGCTGGCGTCCGCGTGCTCACCATCTTTGCAGACTTTCGTGTCCCTGATTATTCCGTTTGATTCTCCCCTGCGTCAAAGTTGTTTGGCGTTCCTGAGGCCCTATCTTTACCCCCTTGTTTTACGCTTCTCACCTCAAGGTTCAATAATACACTGTTGCTTCGATGCTCGTCCCTTTAGACGCTTTTGAGATGGCCATTATCCTCATGCTTGCCCCTAGACGTAAATGTCTTGTGAATGGACGGTCCCCACCTTTATCTGTATCCAGAATCGGATTTGATTTACGTCTTGACTCTTTTTTTGTGTAATGTTTCCGCGCTTAGCCCCGAGCTTGGATACCGTTGTCGTCCCTTTCCCCCCCTCAACTCCATGTTAGTCATCAGGTGTGCGGCGAGTTCCCTTTACTTTTTGTCCGTCCTTTTGCGCCCTTCTCCATTATTCCCTCGTTACTCTTAGGCTGCAGAGCTATTTTTTTGGCATGAAGTCCCCCCTTACCCCCGAAACGCCAAATCACATATACTCAAACGTCGTCCTGCACCGTACCCCCGTCTACTTAAATATTTGGGTTTGGTTTTTATTGGTGCTTTTTTCTTTGTCATTTCTGGAGAGGTGAGTCTTTGCCCCCCCATGGTCCAACATCAGTCGTATCGACGTCCGGTTCTCTGTGTATTTGAAACACTTGACAGTCTTGCTGGTTTATTTGCAACTTTTTTCTTCATAAGGGACCTGGAAAAACCTCAGTCTTTTGTTCGATACCCTTCTTATTGTCTCATTGGCTTGGCGTACCCTCGGGGCCGTCTTTGGATCACCTCCTTTCGGACCATTGCCCTTTCCTCTTGAAGTCTTCGTGCCAGCAACACTCTAATAGCTCTCGACATGCACCTTGGTCACCCCGGTCGCTTTTCGAGCATGAATTCGGGATTGATCTCCCTGTGGATGAGAAACCCGACTTTTTCTTCACGCCCCCCCCAATCGGTCTTTGGTAAACAAGGAGTACAGAGTCTAGCAGAAAGAGCGGTTTCACCCGAGTATCGAGGTCTTTGCCTTTTCTCTTGTTCCTCCTGTGCACATTTCCCTCCAATGCCCTAGCCTTAATAGGAAGTTTGTCCGTCGGTCGCTCAGTTGTGCTGCTGTGGTCGTCGGTGCTCGTATGGTCCAACAACTTTTCCCCTCGCGTCGACCCAACACGCCCGCTGCCCGGAAAAATCGGTGCATCCGAATGGGCGAGCACGGAATCTGCTCCTTCACCTCATCCCCGCCACAGGTCGTCAATTCTTTTCTGCGATCTGGAACTTTTTCCTCGACTTTGGCATATTGTTTTTTGCCAACTATTTCTCACCAGTTAACGGTGTCTTCCCCCTCTGCGTTTTTTTGCGTGTCGATGACTTAAACCGCAGCCACTAGTTGTGTTTTAGCACGATCCCATTGCAGGTCCAGATGAGGGCAAGAGTAGCCGGAGCATGGTAATCTCAGTTTTCCGTCCTGTAACTCTACTCTATATCGGGATCGCCTTCCAGGGTCGACTCCCTCGATCATTTTTGACATCTTTTGTCTAAGCTCCTTTGTTTACTTTCTCCTTTGTTCGGTTTCCTTTGCCGTCAAGACGGTTCGAACATTGATCTCCCCCTTTGTAGAGTCATCCCGCGATGCCTGTGTTGATTCTCTCTGCGGAATGCGGTATCCTCGGCTATATGAGGTTTTTACCCTCCCGACGAACCCCCCGTTTGTCGGTTGCTTTCCTTTTTCTTGCCATGAAGACCCCTCCCCCGTGTGATCTTTCTGTCGGCCGTCCGCACTGTGTACACTAAGGG
>Ga0179593_1324707_pt1 | contig 12732 bp, 8 predicted proteins | sample CZODoug2_1_08_16_FD_185931 | JGI IMG/M metagenome (GOLD analysis project Ga0179593, IMG submission 185931) | Vadose zone soil fungal communities from Angelo Coast Range Reserve, California, USA - CZODoug2_1_08_16fungal (PacBio error correction) | ecosystem: Environmental > Terrestrial > Soil >... | reverse complement strand
CTTCCGAACCCCTTGCAGTCCCCCCTCCATGGCGGCAGGAACGTTAGGCACTCTGTCGTGAGAAAAAGCACTCTCTGCTCTTTTTGTGCCGATTGGCCTTCTTTTTTTTCTCCCCTTCGGTGGTACGCTGGTACCTTCTAGACAGGGCCGACGCCCTTCCTTCTGTTAAGTGAGCCACTGACGGCGCCATCATCTAGAGTGACGTGATCTTCTTTTTCAACTTTTTCTCTCCGGAACCGGCCGACGCCACTGCAGTCCCCTTACTAGTGCCCTTAGGGGGCCGGTCTCCTTTCTTTTCAGAGACCGGTCTCAGACAATGCATCCATTTGATCGCCCGACGACCCTTGCCTTTCCTATGGGCGACCTTTCTCGGCGTCATCAAAACCCACCACTAGTCCTAAATCTTTCGCCAGGCCTATTCTCGAATTTCAGGCGGTCCAGGCCGAAAATAAGTCTTTTGGATATATTTTTCGGTATGCACCTTATACCCCTTCAGATCCCAAGCCCCGAGATGGCCGCCATGAAGTTTGTCCTGGGAGAGAACCGAGGTCCCTTCGATTGCGCCCTTCAATCCCATGAACATATACGGCTTTTCCTTCTCATTTTCTTCGAGTCTCCCACTCCGAATCGTCCTCTGTCAAGGACTTGTGCTATCCTAAGTGACAACTTGTTTTTTCGACTCGAATACTCGCTTGACTTTTATGTTTTTTCTCTTCTCTTTGCTCAGGATACTTAATAGCCAGGCGATTCCTGTCCTCCTGTCTCCTTTTCGCTGTAATGGGGGTATCGCAGTAAAGCTGTTTGTGTAGTAAAATGGTTGACCTCCCTTCTCCCGTTGAGCTAAAGTTTCTACTCGATTTCTGTTCCACTTATCCTCCCTGCCTCCCGGGCGTTGTTCCCCCCTTTAGTTCCCTTCACGTCCAAATGTATGATAGTCTTCCCCTCCAGTTCTGCCCCGATCTTCTTTATGGAGAATAGATGGTCCTGGGGTCAAGGAAAGTCAGAACTCAAGCTTTTCCGTGCCTGGCTTCAAGGCCGTCGTTTCTTCCCCTCCTCGGCTCATTTCGTTCCTCATCGATCCTGGAGCTCGGCCGCATGATCCCTTCTGAACTCCTTTTCTGGAAGTCGCCTTCGTCTCCTCCGTCTTGCCCTGTTTCTGAGCCGTTCTCGTGCCATTCCCGGCTAATCCTTCACCTCTAGGTCTAGGCGCGCGGGCGCAGAGATCGGTCTCGACCCTTCCCTCCTGCGCTACTGATTCTATCTTCTTGCTTTCCCCCCTGTTCCGGATCTTAGTCCCTTCGTGGTTGAGGTTTTTATGTGTTCACTCGCCCAAGACTCGGCTCGCCCTTTCATCTCTCTTTTCTTAGATCGACATGAAGTCGCCGATCTTTTACGTTAATTGGAGGAGAGTAGTCAAGATAGCATCCTCTTTCCGCCGGACGATGACCCTACCCCTGTGACCAATCAAGAAGTTTCTTCTTGATTTTAGACAGTTTTTCCACTCTCCAGGATCTCTCGCAAGCGATGCAAACTCCCCTTTTCCCACCGCGTTTTTCCCTGTCCAAGTGGAGACGACCCGCTTTTTGCCCCCCTGGAATAGTAGACTGGCTCTCCCCTGGTCTCGACCGTCACTGTATCTGAGGATCCTGAAAGAAACTTTGGTTCTAACTCTTGATGAAGAGCTGGTAGATGCGAGGTATGCCCCGAATTTTCTCTCCTTGTTATGATTCGACCCCCCAAGCACCTTTTAAGGCTTAAACGAACTCCACTCGAGAACACCGGAACCTGTTATAGTTTCTCGCTCCCCTTTTCTGTAGAGCGCTAAAGTTTTTCCCTTAGTGGGTTGCGGCCGTCCCTGCCCGGCGGCAGGCGAGAAATCCCCGCAAAGAGATACCAGCCCTTTTTTTTCCCCTTCCCGTAGTCGCAGCCTCGACCTTTTGCCTTTGTTTTTCTCCATTCCATCAGCCCCAGCGTAGGTCCTCTCCCCGGCATCCACGAACCTCTCTTCAACGATTCGAAAAGGATCGTCCCGCCCTAACTACCCCTTAGACCGCCGACGTGCTCTCTCCCTGTTGAAAGTGACGATGTTTAGGTCTTTGATTACGAGATTTCTGAAGATTCCTTTTTCTTCGCCGCTTTCACGGTTATTTTCGTTCGTTTTTCTCCTAAGTTGAGCTTCGCAGCCCTATAGACCGTTGAGAAGTTATCTTCGGATGTAGGCGAGTTGGTGAGCTTTGGTCCCGGGCTGGTCTTTACTTCGGCCCACCAGCCTCTTCCCTTGAAGGGGCTTTTCAGGACTCCGATTTTCCCCGTACCCTCCCTTGCAAGACCGTAGTTCCCCCTCCATGGCACTTATTTCTTGACAGCCTGTTTGTGTTTTTGCTTCGATTGTGTGTTGATTGATGATCACGAGTCTTTCCCGGTGTCTCCCCCTTTTTCTGCCCGGACGGTCGAGACGCGCTTACTTTTTTTTTTTTCTAAATGAGAGCCCGGCACACGATTGGGCCACGCTCCTCCCCCTTCTGGCTTGGCTGCCGAATCCCCCCGGCCTCGACGTCGGAATTTTCTCTCTTGCAAGCTCCGTTCTTCCCTGATTCTTAATTGACCTCGCTGAACCGGCGGATGCCGGTGTCCTGACTGTCCCCCTGACCGTAAAAACCTTATTGATTTGCTCTCCCCCTTTCTGGCCCGGCACCGTTGTGACTGTGCGCACGCCTGAAGGAGTTCGGTCCCCTTTATTCCGTACGTGCCGGCATAACCTTTGCTTTTTGCTCTCCCCTATGTTCATACCCTCTGTTGTTAGTTGTTTTTCTCTGATGCACTCTTTTTTCTCAACGATGCCAATATGGTTTTCTAATGGGGGCGTCGCAGAAACAGATCTGCCTCTCTTTTTCTTGCTCACCTGCTTCAATTCCCATTCTTCTTTCCTCTGCCTTCCTGAATACGGCCATCAAGAGTGTCTGGTCAAGGACCCCCCCCCTTTACTTCTCTGAAGTAGCTTCTTTTCTTAGGCCGTCGGCTCCCTTTCTTCTCGAGCTTTTTGTCCTGCTTTGAAGTATCCTCTCGCTTGCTGCAGTCCCCGGACAGAAGAAAAGACTCCTAATTTTCCTTGTTTCCGGCGTTTGTTCGCGTAGTTCCTCGGCTCGGTTCTGTTTTAATCAAGCTGCCGCCCCTCACTTCCCGACTTGCTATGAATTCCCCCCTTCTTTCTGAAGTTTTTTTCTCTCATCCCACCCCAATCGGCCTCATCACAGTCTTCTAAAATTTTCTTTCTCTTACGCCACGGCCTTTCCTTTGACTCCTGGTCCCCTGATAGGCCCTGAAGAAGCCACCCCACACCGGAGATGAAAGACCTTCTATAAGCTTTCACTTTCTGGCATTGGAGCCTGAGCGGGACGATATCTTTCTCTCCCCCTCGCCTCGCGACATAATAACACCCCTCACAGGTGATCTGTTTGTCTACAATATTCTCCAACCATTAGCAAGTACCGACCCAGGTTCTGCAGAAGTCGATCTTAATCGAAAGACAAATTCGCTGTTGCTGGCCTAGATCCCGGCTCTTCTCTTTTTTTTCCCCTTCCTCTGGATTGTGGAATACGTTCTTCTTTTTTCTCTTAATTGTTTTTAGCCCCCTTTCAGTTTTGGCTGATGACATTCTTTACCAATTGCGCTGGCGCATTCGCTCTTGGACTTACTTGAAACGTGATCCGTGGTCTGGGGAGTGTGATTTTCTCTCCCTCCCCCCCGGAAGCCGTTCAGACACCTATTTCGTCGGTTTTTTCCCGACGTCCAACCTTCCTCTCCCCGACTTTTATGTTCAGCGATAGGTTCGTTCTTTCGGTGACAGACTCTCTGACCTTTCCTCTTTTCGACGCATACCAGTCTGGAATGTTTTGAAAGGACTTCGCGACGTATTCCTTTCTTACCTTTTACTCCTTTCTAGCCCCTGGAGCCCGGACTGAAAGCTCGCCCAGCTCTATAGAAGTTAGGCCTCTCCTCCTCCGACCTAGACGTCGAGCGCTCTAATCTTTTTCAAGGTGTTGCTCTTTTGCGGTGTTCTCTTGCTCGCGGGCTGTTGGTGCCCAGAGATGGCTCAACTGCGCATCATGATATACTTTTGATCCCTGGTGAGGCAAGTCGGGCATAGTTCGCCTTGGCATTCTTTGGGCTAAGTCTGTTACGTGCCCCCCTGCGTCTGCCCTTAATGGTCTATCTATCCTCTCCCCCTTTTTTTTTTGCTATATAGACCATTGCGAGCCTTCCGGCTCAAGCCATCAACGGTCCTACGATGCCCGAAGTTTCCCCCCCCTTGACCACGCTAAGAATTTCATTCCTATCGAGGCCTCTTCTTCTCCCCGCGCGCCTACCGCCCGAGAACCGTCGACCACCTCGTTGTGTCCTTTCGAACCCTTCTCTCTTTCATATCCCGGCAACTTGACTTTCCCCTTAGCAGGCGGCTGGAAACGTCTTGAGTCAGCTCGAGCGCCTTCCTCGCAAGGAGCCGATCTAACGATTATTTAATCGAGGTCTCCCTCTTTTAACTTAGTGGCCTGGCAGAAATTCGTCTTTTTGATTTTCTTTTCTCCCCCCCTCGAGTTTTTTCCCTCAACTGTCGTCGGAACCCCATGGTCGAGTGATTGATCCCTTAATGTGGACGTAGCTTGTGGACCGCTGGCGCCGCCGAGTTTTCTTTCGAGTCATTTTCCCGCGATCATTCCTGGTCCACTTATGTCCCCCTGTGAGGCGCAGTCTGGTTGTCCGAATATGAATAATCCAGCGTCCCCTCCGAGCACACAGGCCCACCCTTAAGCAGATGCTTTTTTTCCCGCCCTCGAATTTCTTTTCGTCTCCCTGTCGTTGACTCTTGATGCTCCCCGTCCTCTGCCCATGTCCAAAGCGGCGATTCTTCCTTGTAGTAAGCTCAGAATCCGTCTTCCTTTCCCTTCCCTCATTCACCATTCGTTTGAACGTTTAGAATTAGATTATATAGCCGCCGCCCCTCGTAGCTTTGCTTATTTCCTCGGTCGTAGAGAAGGTCCCCAAGATTATTTATGGACACTTTTCCTCCCCTTCTCGCCCCCTGTCGGTTCAATCCGTACTGGACTCGTAGATAGGTGCTACCTTTCATATCTCCGTTACCGACATAAGTTCCTCCTCTCCTCCCTTGGCCTTACTTGCCTTTTTCTTCTTTTGGCGTCGTGATTTCATCGTAGTTAGGGTTTGCTTTGTACCTGAGACCCTTAAGATTTTTCGTAGTTCCAGTCCGGTGGCAATTTTTCTTTTCTTCCAGCAATTTAGAGACCGCTCACGAAATGTTTCAAGCGAGCGACGCCCCCCCAACGTGGCTCAGAACTTTGAGTTTCTTTTAGCAGACTCTGTCAGGCCCCTTTCCTATCGTCGTCCATGAGCAATCATTCAAGAAGGCTCCCCTCTTTTTTCTTATGTGAAGACTTGGACCCTTGAATTGTCGACAGATTTCGGCGTCGTGTTAAGTCAAGTTAATTGACCCAACAGTTTCTTGCTGCTTTTCCCCCCTTCACCACTAAACTTCCTCATTAACCGGCCGATTCTCGTAGTCTGTTCTCCAGCGAGGCCTAGTGCGACAGTGCCGCGGTCCCCAGAATCATGCTTTGCTTTTCTCATCTCTTTTTCTTTTTATTTTTTTTGAGAGGAGATGAAGCCATCAGGCCAATTGGTGGCTCCTTTGAGTTCAGTCTATACCAGAGGCTCGCACTTATTTCGCCTATTCGCTCCACTACGTACTTTCCTACTTCAAATCTGTCGGGTGAAGAAACTCTCAAGCGGTGGTACCTTATAGGAAAGGTAGACTGAATTATGGTTCATGACTGAAATCTGTCAATTTATCCCGTCCAGGCCAGGGAACTAATCTGTGTCTAACACTCTTTCGTTAGATTCCCGTTCTACCCCACGCCTCTTCCCCTCGTGATCAGAGTGCGACCTGCCCCTAACACCTTTTCGATTCCGTTCCCTCTTGGGCCTCGAGCAGTTTAATGCAGCCGAGCGCTATCATCCACTCGATACATATCTACTAGATTACCCCTCCGGTTTTCTTGACGGGGGTTTCTCCCTTCGTGATCTTCCAAACACCACAACCAATGCCCCCCAATCAGTTCAGCTCTTCCCTTCCTCCTTCGGCATTCGATTATCTTCTCAGGAAAATTCAGGTCGTCGGCTGATATTCCCTTCGGACCCTCTTCTCCTCTTCCCCTGAAGTAAGGGGGTTTTTTTCGACCCCTTGGCCGCCATTCCTGGAATGGCATTGTGACGAGCTCCCCTCATCTTCACCCTGAGAGCCCACTCCTAGCCAGAAACATCTCCCGTTTCATTTCCGATATGGTGGGCTTCGCAGTCCTCCCCTCCCCAAGCCCTCCCTAGGCTTTCTCAAGAAGTTGCTTTTCGGAATCCTCTCCCCATAGAAGTTCTTCAGATCTAGATTCAGCCCAGTTCATGAACTTAATCGACATTGCGAATAGTAGATTCGTGTCTAATTCTTATCGCCTTTTATAGACGTTCCCTCTTTTTTATGACTTTGTAACTGAGCATGGAGATTTCCGACCATGGCTTTCTTCAAGTGACCTTTTCTGTCGCTGTTCCTCCGCCTTCAAGAGTTAAGTGTTTTTCGAAACCATAGTGATTTGGATTACCCCTAATTTCCAATGTAGGCCTCACCATGAAACGAGACCACTGGTGCTTTTTCTCCCTAGGAATGGTTTCCTTCTGTTACCTCTTCTTCTGGCTGATGGGGTATGAGCCCTTCAACCCATACAGCTTCATTTCAAGTGAGAAGTCTGACTCGGTAGGTTCTCCCTCTAGTTCCCCTTTCTCTGATTCTCCCCTTGCTCGGACGCTGCTCCTTTCCCGTCAATAGCTCCAGAAAGAACTGTGAGAAGAGTAGAAGTGCCGGTTTTAGAGGGCTACTTCTACCGTTCTTTGCTAGCCTTCTTTCCCAATCTCTTTGTACGGTGCTAGAAGTTGATGGTCCTTCGCTATTTCGAAGAACATTTTTCCCCTTCCCAACTTAAGAAAGAGCTTATGTATCCTGTAGGATATTGTATTTTTGGCGGACCTTCCTTCTCTTCCTTATGAAAGTTCTTTTAGCTCTTTTGCTTTCTCCGTCGCCCTTCTACGCGTGTTTTCTCATTATTGCTCTTTCTTCTCCATCTTTTGAGATCTCGAGAGATCCCTCTTGCCTGCTCCTTTGAGTTATTGCATAGTAATGTCCCTCTAGTTCCCCAGCAATCCTCCTTGGAAACGCACTACAGGGAAAGAACGTACACGGACCACGACATCCTCAGTTTCCCCTGCAGCGTTTGAAGTTGGGATCTGCCGATCTTATGAGCCCCCGAGGCTCCCCCAAGGTTCTCTTCTTAGTACAAACTCTGAACTTTTCCACAAATTACCGAGGTATGCCTTATTTCTCCACACGGGACGGTTTTTGAGTCTGTTCTCATTACCGGATTTTGAGTCCCTTCGCTTCCTGCCGTGAAAGGGCTCCCCGCAGGACCTCTTCTTCCACGAGCTTTCTCACGGCATGAATAAAACTCCAGCCTTCTTTGCACGACAGGCCTCCACTTGGCTATTTCCCCGCATCGAGGACCTTCCCCCCCGCCTCCACCAGGGGACGAGAAAAGCAACATTACGGTGTATCAGGTCGTAGAGGTTCGTAAGCCTCCCAACCTTTTGAGGCAGCTCCCGTAGTTCTTATGAACTTCAGAACGCGTCCATATGATTTCCTTATTTGAATCCCTCCTTTTTTGCATAAGGAGACCTGAGGCCGTTTTTCTTAACCCAGAAAACTGCTTCCCCTCCTTCCGCCACAGTTCCCTCCTCCCGCATGCCGTGGCCCTTCCGTTCCTTTTCATCGTCCCTGTCTTACGAATGCTAGAAGCGACTGGATCTTCTTCCCCTTTCCCTCGGTTGAGTTCGTTGTTTACCTCTTTTGAGTCACTTTTTCAGCCTTCACGGGTAATTGTCAACGTTCTTCACTTTTGAGAACGCTTGTTGTTCCTGCGCGCAGCCACCCTTCGACCTTCCTCTATGCTGTGTTGGACCTCGGTTCGATAGAGATCGTCCCCCGAGCGGGTATTCCATGCTGTTTCTTATTTTTCTTTCTTGCCTTTCTTATGATTGAATCGTTCGATTCCTGTGCCAATAGCCTGATATCCTCTTCTGCCCTCCAGGAGGACCAGGCCCTTGAACGCGCTGTCGTGATTTGGCGTTGGGTGTATGACGCCTTTTTTCACCCATGCCGTTCGCTGGTCGTTGTTAGGTGACGTCGCCCCTTTTTTCACAGCTTTTCTTCCGATTCCTTTACCCCCGCTCGACACCTTTCCCGAACGCGCTCCCTTCACTTTTGGAACCCCTCCTTCTCACAAATCTTTCTTTTATTGGAGTGCTCTCCCTTCGAACGATCCGTGGAGGGATCGCAGAGTCCGAACAAATCCAGGTCCCCCCTCTGATGCCTTCCCCCTCCGCTGACTACGCCCCCGAAGTCATATGTAGATGCAGGGTCCGACTGACACACTTCCACCAAGCTTATTGACTTTTCTTCCCCATTGGTTTGCACCGCCGTGAGAGAGTTCGCTGGTGAGAACGTGCTCCTGGCGCTTTATCGCCTCCTTTTTTTTGAGCCATGAGGAAATAATCCTTGTTTGGAGATAGGAATTCTCTTTTCCCCCCTTGGTGTTGTTGAGTTGCGCAGGCCAGGTTTGCTTTCTTTTAGGCGGCAGGAAATAGGACCCCGATTTTCACTCGGCTTTCCTTTCCAGTTTCGTGCTCACCCTCCCCCCTCCTCGCGCAACTAGATGACTTTGACTTGTGAGGTGACGAAATTTCTACGAAGGTTTTTTCGAATGCCCCTTTCCACCCTTCCTCTTGACGCCCCGCGACTGTAGTTCAGCCTCCCCCAGGGAACGGCAGCACTCCTGAGAGACTTCTCGTGAGATGCGCCATTCCCGGCCTTGTTTTTGACGAAGTTTTTTTTCCAGCGAAACTGCCATGGGAAGGAGATCGTCGTGAAACAGTTCGGCGATTCATTGGAATCCCCCCTTCTCGCCCAACGGCGACGTCACCGCCTCCTCCCCGTAATTATTGTTCTCTTTTCTGGCGTCATCAAAAACACCCTGGCACCCCAAGAAAGACCGCATGCCACCCATTGTTTTGTCTGTATGGCTTTGTCCTTTGAACTTTCGGGATTCGGATATACTTTCTTTCACCGATTTCAGAGGAAATGAAGGACCCCCTTTTTCGAGGCTCGACCAGCATGGACCCCCTTGGGAGGAGCAAGAGAGGGTCCCTCTTTCTCGATCCCCGAGACGGACCTCCATAACCCTTTTAGGTTAGTCTGGGTTCGGCGAGCTACCTTCCTCTCCAACATCCCCATCTTTTTAAGTGGGAAGCTGAATGTCTGTAAGTATTTCCCTCTCGACAGCTGCCATTTGCTCTCTTTCGATTTTTCAGGCTGTCCAATGACCCCCTGGAGAATCTCCTGTTTCGATTCTTTCTTATGCTTTTCTGTTGGATAGACTCTTTCCACCTCTGAATTCCGTCAACTATTTTTTCGAAATGTTATTGCCACTTGTCCCGTGATACTGACTTTTCTCGTTTTTTTATCTTCTACCGCTCTTTCTAGTTCGTGCACACCCGGTTTCGGAGAGAAAGATTCTGTCCAAAGTTGGCGTCCCCACCCCTCTTTTTTATCCTTTCCCTTTGGAGTTTTCCCTCCCTTCTCCTTGCGACTGAGCCCGAAGAACCTCCGTCCTGCCTCAGGACTCTCGTGTTTCATGAATTCTCCTTTTTTTTTTTTTTTTTACTCTGTTTCTTTGATCACTTTTCCTCCGGATGTGTTAGAGATGTGCTCATTCCTTTCCTAGCCTGCCTTCCTCCCCCTTCTTGCCCGTTGTGGACTGAAGTCCCAGGTAGGGTCAGCCTTCACCTTCGTTCGGTGGGCTCAGGGGGCGCTTTTTGACTGGAGTCCCCCTATCTTTCTTTGACCAACTCTCCACGCTGCTCTCATGATTTTATTTTTATCTGTCTTTTTGAAAGGGTCCCCCTTCCTTTTTTTTTCTCGATGGCTGGTCTTTCCTTCCCTCCGTTGAGTCGGAGAATTAATGTCCTTCTCTCCTCCTCCGTTTTGTTTGTGATCGGCCTCTTCGTTCCTTCTTACCTGAATTTAGCCCGCCCAGCCTCCTTCTATCCCTCACGGGCACGATGGTTTTTTTTTTCCCCGCCCAACCATCTCGATCATGCCTGAGAAGAGGGAAGTGGGATCTGCCCCCAGGATCTCTGCGCCAGAGCGTCCTCCTATCCCCACCCGTCTTTCTTCGCCCACTCTCCTCCGGTATTCATCCCTCTTACCCGGGAATAGGTCTTTTTCGCGCGCTCCGCCAGTCGCTTTAGAAGAAGGAGAGAGACTTTCTGAAGATCACGATGATGACCGATTTGACCTCCCCTTCCAAAAACGTGCAGACCCGTCCCTTTTCCTCCACTTTTTTTATGATGGTTCCCTTCCAGTCGTGTGCCTTTCATGACCAAAAGGACAGACCCAGACCTGGTCTGCCGGCAATAATGTTCAAGAGAGAGTGCGTCTCCTTCTCCCCGTTTGTGGAGGTTCCCCACGACAGTCTTTCGTCCTCTCTTACAGGCAGAACCCATCCTCCTCTCCCACGTTCAGTAGAATGACAATGGCAATTCGCCATGCGCCCCTGAACCCATCCTCCCAGCGTGCCGGTGATCCAACAGGAAATCCCTCCCAGGCATGCCCCGGGAGTCTAACCCTTATCTTCCCTGCGTTTGATATAATATCGCCGAGGATACTAATGGGCCTGGCCCCTTCAGGAGGTTAGCGAGTATTGTCTCGCCTTCACCGTGTCCTTTTAGTCATGTGGATTCTGACATGTGCGACGCACCCCTATTTTATGTTCTGATGTAGCGAGTATAGTGTACGGAGTCTTCCGCGCGGGCTTCACATGCCGATTCCAACTTATCGCCTTGTCCCCTTTTCGCGCGTGTGTCTTCTCGGGTCCCCCTTATATTTCCGTGTGCTCCCTTATATTCCCCCGAATGCCTTTTCCCTTTTTTTCAATTGGATTCTTTTACTGTCCCTCTCATTTCATTGTTGAAGCGTTGAGTTGATTTGCCGCTTAGTTTTGGTGTTATTTACGTCTCCCCCTGGAGTTCCTTTTTCGTCTCTTTGACGTTCCCTTTTTTTGAGATCATTTCTTCTTGTCAGATTTTTTAAGAAAGGTTTCCGCCTGCGGTGATTTCACTGAATCCTAACAGGCTATGGCTTGGCTCTTTGCCTTTTTCCCAACTGGTTTTCTCTAATTCGGGACCACGCGAGGCTCTCGAGGATTTTCCGCTCCCTCGTGAATTTCTAGGCCCCGCTTGTTTTTTTGAAGTCAGTGACCAGCGGACTTCTGATGCCGTTCTTCCACCGCTTCTTGGACGAAGATTTCTTTCCTCTTTTTCCTTTCCGAACCTATAATCTAGAAGATCCTTTTCCGGCCATGACGCCCTGCGTAATATGCTTTTCTTCGGCTCTCTCCTCTTTTCCCTTTTTCTATATAGGAGATCTTTTCCTCCTACCCCGGTGCGGAGAGGAGGAATTTTCCTTAGTCCTGATAAAAAGAGGACTCTGGCTTTTACCCAGTTACATCTCTGTTTCTGACTGGTTTCATGGGCAGTTTTCCGAACGCCACTCAGGTGGCTTCTCTTCCACTGACTTGGAAGACTATTCCTCAGTTTAAGACGCTCCTTCAAAACTGCTACTGTCTCCCTCCCTAGGCGCCCAGTTTGAAGCTCCTCCATTTAAAGATTGCCCCTTTGCCAGGGACAATGACAGACGTTAAATGTTTAGTTCCCTCGGGGGCCGCAGAGCCTTACAGTTCGTTTTTCGATCTTATTTCTTCCCCGGAAAAGTCGTAATTTTTCCTCCCCCCCCCCGGCGGACCCCTTCCTCTTCTGTTTCCTCAGTTGCGGAGTCTCCACCCACACCACCTCCTCCTCAATAACGCCTTGCCACCACCTTACCCTATGCTTCAAGAATGCCAATTTTCCGAATTCATTAATGGAGCGGTGTAAACCTGATCTACGAATTCTTATCCCAACCGGCGCGAGGCAGTTAGCTTGGTCCGCCATGACGTTTCATGTCTTTTTTCTCAAGTCGGGGGCCCCTCCTCACCCTTTCCCTCTGAAAATTATAAGAAGACAAGGTTCTTTTGCGGCGCTTGCTTATACTCCACAATACGACTGTCAAGGACCAGTTGACTTATTCGGCGACTTCCTTTCCTAGTTTTCCTAAGCAACTACTTCTCCGTCCTCTATGGCATGATCATACTCAAGTATCTCCCCCCTTCAGTGGGTTCGCTCCTCTTTCTTTTCTCCTTTTTCTCGTGATTGGGTTTCTTTTTCTTTTTTCCTGTGGGAGAAGACCTTTTGGAGATGAACGTCTTCCGGCGTCATGGCGCCTTTTCAAAGGCGGTAGGATAAGTGACCCATGATGGTATCGCTTTTTTTGCGAAGTTCCTCGCTGATCCCCGGCTCTTTGTCTGCCCCATCGGTGTGTCCTGAATTCTACGTTCCCCCTGTTTCCTCTTAAACCTAGACCGGTTTTTCTTTCCTTTTGGAATATCCGTTTTTAGGAATTTTTTTGTCGCCAGCAGTCCTCACTTCAAATTCTTATCTGAAGGCGTAATTGGCGGAATCTACCGC
>Ga0179593_1529538_pt1 | contig 12733 bp, 12 predicted proteins | sample CZODoug2_1_08_16_FD_185931 | JGI IMG/M metagenome (GOLD analysis project Ga0179593, IMG submission 185931) | Vadose zone soil fungal communities from Angelo Coast Range Reserve, California, USA - CZODoug2_1_08_16fungal (PacBio error correction) | ecosystem: Environmental > Terrestrial > Soil >... | reverse complement strand
CCTCAGGTTTCATCGCACATTTGGCTTGCGTCCTTAACATGAAAACAAGAGCGCCTGTTTGCAGCTTCCTTTTCCGAGGCACGACGTAGGGGTCGTTTTTTTTTTTCTCCCTTTTCTTCCTCCTTTTCCCTCAAGCGACTTCCTGGACAAGCGGTCTTACAGGTCGATAGGTGTATCGACCAAAGATTAACTTTAAATTCCGATCCCCTTCAAATAGGGGGCTTCCCTTTGTATTTACCCTTCCTTTCTTCCCTCAAGTGAAGAGCGGATCCAATTTTACTCGTTTTTATCCTGTTGTTTCAGAACGCAGACAGAAGAAGATCCATCTTCCCCCCTTTTTCAGTATTTAGGACAGGTCCCCCATTTTCTCTTTCTTCTTTCATGGGGGGAGCCATTCGCGACTGAGCGCGACGCCCTTATGTCTCTTTCCAATAGTATGTGCCCCGACGCGGTGGCCCATTGAGGGCAAGTTCCGGATGACTCCCAGATGGAAAAGGTAGTCGGCTCCCTCCCCCCCCCCTTTTCTTTTTCTCCAGAGAAGCTGTAGGTTGTGACGGATGGTGTTGCAGTTTTTTTTTTTTTCTTTTTTTCTTCCCCCCTTTTCCCCCAGGACCAAGAGAGGAGGTTTTTTCCCCCTTCTTTCTATTTCCCCTCCCCATCGCGCGGCCTTAAAGCTTCTTCACCTGCGGACAAGTTTTTTCTTGTGTTTTTCCCTCCAATTCCGATATTCCTTGGCGATTTTCGCAGAGTCCCCCCATTTCAAGGTTGGCGGCTTCATCCTCCTCTCCTCTGCTGGGAGAAAGAAAACGCCACGCATGGGGACTTCAATATCGACTGCACGGCGCGTTTTGCGATCCCTCCTTTTAGGGCCGGCCCTCCTCCTCCCCCCCTGTCCCGAACATTTCACCCTTTTCTCAAATTGTCATAAGAACCCGGTGCCCAGCCACCAATCCTCCGTTGAAGAAGGGTAGGTCGTTTTCTTTTCCCTCCCAGGTATTAAACGAGTAGTTCTTTCGCAACCCCTGCACCGGAGAAAGGTTAGGATTTTCCCCATGAAAAGTTTTCCTTGGTTGTCCTTTGCGCATGCTGACGATAAGTTATGAGAAACTTCCCCTCCTTCCTTTCCCGGAAGTGAGGAGGAAGGAGAACGGGGTGTCAAAATTTATTCCACGATAGGAGGGAAGGGCTCCCCACCCCTCCCCCCCACCATGAGCGTGTTCAAACTTTTTTCTCACGGCCGGCTAATAATATTCCTTCTCCCTTTCCTCTCTCTGAGGGATAAGGAAAATAGGGAAAGCCTTTTCTGTCAAAAAAAGGATTTTCCCCCCTTTTCGGATAAGGTGGCTGTGTACTGCAAGGTTATCGGCCGGGTCCAGGTAGACAGAAGGGACCCCCCCCCCTTTCCTTTCCCTTTGCGTGGGAAACGGCCCCCTGCAGGCAGCCCTTGGATTCGGTCGGACCTGCCACAAACTCATCTGTTGGGCCCCGTTTTTTCCCTTCAAGGGATTGAAGTCTCCCTTCCTTCCCTCCCCCCCCTCCCCCTCCTCCCCCCAAGCGTGCAAGGAGTTAAACGGAGAAAAAAATCGGCCGCTTTCATGGTGTTGCTCCCAGGGGGATCTTAGGAGTGAACCCCCCTTTCCTTTTCCTTGTTAAAGGACAACCTGCCCTAGACACCCTTCCCTTCCCCCCCCATTTTCCCCTTACACGAGGATAGGAATATTTCCCCCCCCCCCCCTCCCCTTTGAGTTTGAGGCTACACACTTTAGACCACCGACGGAATGGTTAATTCAACTTTCCTTTCTTTGGGTGTTCCTCTTTTCTTTCCCTTTTCTAAAAAAGAAGGGAGGCCCTTTTGTTCAAGTTCCGACTACCCGAAGACGACCCCTTATCCGAGCCCTTCCCTTTCCAAGATGACTTTCTATCCTTTCTCCTCTGGAAATAGTACGGATCCGGGCCCGGCAACAAGGGGGCAGGGCCGCAGCCTTTTCTCTTTTCCCTTCCATTTCACCCCCTTTTTTTTCCCTCCCCTCGGCATCAGGGAGAGCCGTCTCCCGAGTAGCCTCTGAGAGGGATGGGCGCCCGATTTCTTCTTTGAGAGAGAATTGCCCCCCCCTCCCCTCCCCCCCTTCTTCCCATTTTCTTTTATCGAGAAGAGGCCGCATTCCTACTACTCGCCGTTGACATCGGCGATCGTCGTTCTAAATTGGGTCTTTTCTCCTCCGACGAACTTGGGCCCGCCATATTCTCGTACAACCCCTTTCATATTCTCTCCCCCTTCCTCCCCTGCGAGAGTAGTGATGATGATTTTTGAGATGAGAACCCCCTCTTTTTTCCCCCATGAGGAATGAGGGATTTTTTTTTTTCATCTAAAACCAATTGCCGCCGTGGACGTCTGAAGCAAGGGCTCTTCCCCCCTTTCCCTCACACGGGCGTCGGTCTTGAACTCGGAAAATGCACAAAACCTCCCTCCCTAAAGGGGAAATTAAAGGAAAATCCCTTTTCCTCTTCCCTTTCTCCATGATGGAGGAAGAAAGGATCCCCTCCCTCCCACGCGGTGCGTGCTGCCAATCTGGGAGGGCCTCTTATTCACATCTACATTCTTTTTCTTCACGCAAGAAATTAGGTTCCTCCTTTCTCCCCCCCCTTTGAAGGAGGGCCGGGCAAAACCCTTCCTGAGATCGCTTGTTACGTGATGCTAGAGGATCCTGCCTCCCCTCTTTCTCTCGAATCCTCCCCCCCTCTTTTTTTCCCCCCCCGTTCATTCTGAAGGGCAATATTTTTGGTAACCCTCTGCCCTGAGGTTGTGAACAAAACACTTCTTCTCTCCCCACTTCCTAAAATGTGGGGGCTGGGCCCCCTTTCTCCCTCTTCTCTGTCCCAGACAATGCGCATTTTTTCTGGTTCCTTCCGCCAAACACGGCAAAGAAGCAGTCTTTCTCTTCTCTACAAATTACAGACGAGCTCTCCCCCTTTTCCCTCCCTCAGAAGTGGGTCCCAGCGGCCGTTCCCTGGTACCTCTGGCGGCAGGGACGATAACGCGACCTTTCCCCCTCCCCACATGGCCGTGAAAAAACTCACCCCTCTCCCTCTTTCCTCCGTCCTCCGATAAGGCAGGCGGTTTCTAGTCTTTTTCAGGGTGCTCACAAATTTGCGCGGGCCCCCCAAGGCCTTCTTTCCTCCCCATCGGAGGCTTTAAGAATGTTTCACCTTCCCCCCCCCTCCCCTTCCCCCCCCTCTTTCCCCATGGGCATTTTTAACAGAACCTTTGATGTTCTCTATCGCATTCTTTTACTTTGAAATCGTTAACGACCCTGCTGGTCCCCCTTGTGTTAAGTCTGGAAAACGCCTTCCTCTTTCCCTTTTTTGTTGAGAGAGGATGAGTTTTCAAGGACTTACCACAATATAGTCTCGGATGGTGGGCCGCCGTTCGGGACGATTTTTCACTAGCCTCTTTTCCCCAGGGTCGTTAAAAGGAAATTGGGCCTTTCCTTTTCTTTCCCCCCCTGATGGGCAAGCATCCTCCTTTCTCGCAGTTATCCACCACTTCAATTGGGGGGCGCGCAAATTTGCGCCCTTTTTTATGAATCGTAGTTAAGTTGTTCTTTTTTTTTTTTCCTTCCTTCCTTTTTCGTTGGCACCTTACACGCAATGTCTTTCTTGTTCCTGCCGCCCAGGAGGTCGAACTGCCTGCTTCCCTTTTCCCGTGGTTATCTACGCTTTGGAATTGTTTCTTTTTTTCCCCTCCCCCTTTTCTTCTCTTCTTTGGCCGGTGATAGGAGGACCCGCCCCTTCGTAATGTTAGGGAAAATTGCCAGAGTGGAGGCCCCCGTCCCCCCCTCCTCTTTCCCCGCTCCTGCGATTGTTTGTTAACCACCTATGTTGCGAAGTCGGTTCCACCTTCCAAAACGGCTTGCCACCCCCTTCCCCCCTTTTTCCTCCCCCCTTCACTGAGATAGATTCCCCCGGATCAGCGCTCATCAAGTAAAGCCGGCGCAGAGCTTCTTGCCGCTTAATTGGAAAGGCTTCACCCCTCCCCTTCCTCCCGGCAACCCCCCCTTCTGCTTGGGTAACGAGCGTCCAGATTTGCAGGGGCGCAACCGCTTTTTTCCTCTCCGCAGGAATTTTTCTTCCCCCCTCCCTCGGGGAACGTCTGGATGGCCCTTAGTGGTGGCGTACTCTTTTTTTGGAATGTCCGAGTTTCCCCCCTTTCTCTTTTCTATTCCGCGCTCCGGGCTTCCTCTGTGGCAACGAGCGGCCTTGGTGGATAGCCACTCCCTCAAGGGTTAGACCAATAATCATCCCCCTTTTTTCCCTTTTTGAAGGTGCCTGATGCGCGGGGATTGACGGAATATCGGACGGCCTCCAATTTTTCCCCTCCCCCCCCCTGAGGGAAAGACCCTTTTCTTCCCCTCCGGATGTAAACTGCGTCTCTTTTTTTCCTCGATTAATCACCCCTTTTCCTTCTTTTTCCCCCCTTCATTGCTAAGATAAGATCTTGCAATCCGGACCGGCCGCCCTTCAACTAGCATAGGCGATCGCTGACTTCTTTTCCTTTGTAGAAAAAGGTGATGAAGGCCCCTTCCATGAAGGAGGGAAAGCCCCTTTTAGCTGGTATATCGTGCTCCTTCTTTCTCTTAGAAGTAGATACTTCCTTTCTCCTTTCTCGGATAAGGGCGGCTTCTTTTAGCCCTCGTCATTAAGGGCCTTCCTGCGTTTCCATAGCGGAGAGGCACCTTCCTTTCCCCCCCCCCCTCTTACCTTCTGTAGGGTGGTCTTTGGACGGTCAGCCAAACGTTCCTCTCCTCGAATATAATCCCTCCCTTTTTTTTCTTTCGGTGAGCGATTCAACTTACTGGCGGCGCGGTGGCTTCCTGAGGAAAGAGGGTGTTTCTCCCCTCGGAGAACATTGCGCCGAAGAATGGAGACCCCAGAAGTCGGCGATTTAGTGGAACTCCCTTTTCCCTTCCCTTTTTTTTATTTCGGCGTGATTTAAGGATAATCGTGTCTACCTCTTTCAAGGGGGCTTGATCGTCTCCCCCCGAGGTCCTCTTCCACACTATTGAGTTTGTTGCAGGTCCCGCCACCGAACGAAATGGGGATGCCTTCATGGCCCTTTTTCTCCGGTCACAGGGGACATTTTTTTTTACCGGTGGACCCGGCGCTCTTCAATTACAGCAACTGATCTCCCCCTCCTGGGGGACAAGTCTCCTTCCCCTAGGTGACGGATCCCCTTTCTCGCAAGACATCCAGGATCAGGAAAATGAGGTGGCCCCCCCTTTCTTCCGAGAATGTTTTTCCTCTTTCCGTTGGGATAGCGCAACAGCCGGAGATCGTTCAGTGAATCTGAAACGTGCTCCTTCCCCCCCCTCATTTTTCTGAATGGGGACGGGGGATTCAGTAAATTGCGATCCTCCTTTCAGGGGAGGACCTTCCCTGCCCAAAAATGTTAATCGAGGTCTACCGTTCCGGTTGCACGGTGTTGCGACCCTTTTTTTTTCCAGGAAGGTAATGCTCTCCCCCCTTTTTTTCCCGGGAGCAATCGGGATTGTCTTTTGCACCTCTCTCTGATTTCAGGTTGCGATAACCTTTTAATTTTTTTGTTCCTTTTTTTTTTTTCCAGGAATAAGGATGCAGACCCCTTCTTTTCCCCAGATCGATATTTCCGATTCCTTCTTCGTTGCGGTATCCAGCGGATCCCCTTCACGGTGAGCTTCCTTTTCAGGCATTGTTCCTCATGTAAATCGCAAGAATTCCTTTTTTTTCAAAAAAAAAAATCGACCCCCTCCCTTCCTCCTCTGGAAGGCAGCGCTCTTTGAATTCCCAGTCAGGTCAACCCTTTGGTATGGACCTCTTTTCTTCCCCTGAAACCCCACCATTCGTAAAAAACGAAAGAGCCCCCCTCTAATTTTTTTTCTCCCCCTCCTACCGTGGAACAGCAGGGGAATAGGATTAGCTCCCCTTAATGGAAAATGGGGCCCTAGGTTCCCCCCTCATGGGAGACCCCTCCTCCTCCTGATCGTCCGGTCCGTCGCAGCTCGTTCTTTCTTACTCCCCTGCCGGCTTACTAACTGGCCCGAAACTGTTCCTCCCGTGAAAAGTTGGCCGGACCCTTTTTTTCTTTCCCTCGTCTTCAAACAAACAGGCTATAAGACTGGACTTTTAGGGAGCAGCGTTCCTCCCCCCCCCAAAATTTAGATGCGCCTCTCCCCCCCCTATTTTCCTTAAGCCAAATTCGCAGCCCTTTCTTTATTTAAAGGTAATCTTGGTAGAATACCCCGATGTATTTCCCTTCTTTCTTAGATTTAGGTGAAAGAGGACGGTTTCTTTACCCCCCCCCCCCCCCCTACCCAGAAGTCGTGCCTCTTCAGCCTCCTTTTTCCCCCTTCTGCAAATCCTGCGCGGTTCATGTCTTCCTCCTCACTTTTCCTTCTCTCAGTTTCATAATACTCAGTTTTTTCTTCTATTCTTCATCGCACATTGAGGATTGGGAACCCCTGGACTTAAACCGCGAGCATGTTGAAGATAGTTTGAATTTATTCTTTCTCCCCCTACGTATGGGTCGGTTGGTTTTGACTCCTTCTTTTTTTTTCTCTTTCCCCCGAAGAAAAGACGCCCCTGCCCCCCTTCGGAGGGGCGGCCTCGGGCTTTTGGTTTTCTTTCCCAAAGAAGATTACCTTTAAATCCTAGTCCCCTTTTGGAAGTAAGGACCTCTCTGTGATGTAATGAACGCCTCTCATTTTTGATTGCCCTAAATGAAGCGCTGCTCCCACTCCCCCCCTTTTATATTCATGTTGTTGAGAAAGCATCCCTCCTCTTTTTCCTGGCCAAACAGTTTCCAGTATTTATGGACGGTTCTTTCCACTTTTCCCTCCCTTTCTCATATGGAATGGAAATCGCATCCTTCTTTCTCCCTTACGATAAGGATTGCTCCCTCATTTTCCAATAGAGATGGCACCTCCCCCCCCCTTTCCAGTAAGAATGAAATATCCCCTTTACCCTGCTGGAAAAAGGTAGGTTCCGCCTCAACAGTTAAGAAAGAGACGCTGTCTTCCCCTCTGGTTTTGTTTTTCTTTTTTTTTCCAAGGAGACATTCCCATACCAAAGGCTGATGGCGGGTGGACCTTCTTTTTTCTTTCGGACCCTCCCCCCCCCCCTTCCGGAACCAGTGTTTCACGCTGTTTTCCTCCAAATTCGATTTCCTGCGATTTAGGAAGAGGAACCCCCTTCCCCCCTTTGGGGGGCGACGTTCCCCTTTTTCTCTTGACATCCGCTTGGATCCCGCAACGAAAGCAATGGAAGCTTCCCCTTTTTTTTTTTTTTCAAATAGGATGACCCCTTTTCCCCCCCCCCCCCTGCATAATTAGGCCTTCACTTGGAACTCCAGGAAAAACCAGAGTCCCGTCCCCTCCCTTTATGGGTATTTCCTCTACCTTCCACAGAGATCGGTTGCCCAGCCCCATACTTGGCCGGTGGTTGGACGACCAGTTCCTTTTTCAGGTAAGTATTTAAAGTTACTTTCTTTCCTTCCGCAAAAAAAAAAATGAACTTCCCTTCTCAACCCGCTTAACAGTGGGGGCGGTTTTTTTCTCCTGAGAAGATAAGTATTCTCCTCCTGAATTTCCTCCTTTCTGCGGCATGGAGCACGTCTTCCTTCTTTAAGGAAAGATGATTCGTCCCTTTTCTTTCCCCACCGAAAGGAGCGTTGTTTTTCACCCATGCGCGAACGGGCCTTCCCCTTTTTTCTTTAGGGTATTTTTAGAGAGGTTCCCCCGAGGGAGCCTTGTCTTTCCTTGAAACGGGATGTTTTGATTGCGGTTTTTCCCCCCTTTGTAAAGTGCCCTTTTTTTTTTCCCCCCTTTCGGACAGGCAGACCCCCGATGTCCCTTTTCCTTGGCGTTTTTTTTTGTTGGGCCCACGGCAATGAAGGCAACGCTCTTTCCCCTTGACCTGAACAAAAAAATATTGTTTTCTTTTTTCCTCCTTACGATAAAAGCCATTGGATTGCCGAGCAAGGATCTCCCCTTACTCCTCCCCCCCCGAGTGAAGGAGTTATCCCCTTTTCCCCACACAATCGTACTTTACATGGGGGTCTCCAGTTTTTTCTCCCTGCCCTTCCCTTCTTTCTCCAAAACAAACGATGGCCGCCCTTCCTTCCTTTCCCCCGTGCCGGCGCGAACTTCCTTTGACTTCTCACCGAACGACCCCTTTTAGGAAGAGAGGATCTCACCCCTTTTGCGGCGACAGGTAGCCCCCCTCCCAGATGATTCGGGTTGCGGGAACGCTTTTTTTTTTTCTCTTTTTCCAAAAGTGAGAAAAAGCCAGTCTTCTCTTTCTGACTCCCCCCGTAAAGCCGCCTGTATCCGAGCCAGCCCTCAAGCCAGCACCCCGATGCCGGGATCGGACGTCGGCTTTTTTCCTTTTTTTTTTCGATAAAGGATCCTACCAGATAAAGGGGGGGGGACGCCTGCAGGGCCTTCTGCAGTACTCAAGGTTGGCGGCCTCCTTTTCCCTTGCGATAGAATATGCGAGGTGGATTTTTTTTTCTCCTTTCCCCACTTTCGCGAGCAGACTCCGCCCCTTTTCTTTCAAGTGCTGATCGAGAAGGAGGGCCTCCTCTCCCTCTTTCTGCAGGGTGGAAATCGTTTCCCATTTCTGTTACATTCATGGTCTCTCGGATTACAGCCCTCGCGGCGTGAATTTATCGTCAACACCTCCCTCCCTTCTCCCTTCAGGAACATCGGAGAGATTAAGCTTCTTTTTTTCAACACATTTTAAGGGGTCCCTCTTGCCGATGTCTATTCGCACAAGGGCCGCCGTTCCGCATTCTCCCTCCTTTAGGAGAGATTAATCACCTTTTTTTTCCACGCGGGACTGCAACCCCTCCTTCTCCCTAGTACGCAACCCAATTAAAGGGGACATCCCTCCCCCCTTTCCTTTTCTTGGCATAAAATTGCTGTTTTCTCCCTTTCAAGGTCATACGCGCCAACCAGGCCCGGTTGCGAATGGCCCCAATTTTTCCTATAAAATCTACTCTTTTCGTTCCGCCAAGAATTCGGGAGGTCTTCCCAGGTGCCAAATGAAGAGGCCTTTTTCCTCCTCTCTCTCCTCTACGGATTAAGTGATGATGATCTTCTTTTCCTTTTCTTTTTCCCTTTCTGGCGCGCGGACCTTTCAGCAATTTCCCGGTGGTCCCCCTCCCTTCCCTTTTCCCCCTTTCATTTTGGAAAAAAGACTTCTTCCCTCAACCCCAAACAAATCGCAGGATCCGGCGTTCAAGAAACTTCTAAATTGTGGCTGCTTCCCCATTTTTTTCTCCCTTCCCCCGGCTGCATTCGCACAGGACCATGTCTCTTCTTTTTCCCTCCTTCAACAAAGATGGCAAGGGCCTTTTCCCCCGGCTCAGCCGAACCCAATTCCAGCGTCTCTTCCCCACTCCCCCTCAGCAAGAAGGGCAGAGTTTTCCTGGCAGCAGGGACGATAAACGGCGTCCCCTTTCCCTTTTTCTAAAAGGTTGCAGGACAAGCACCATTTCCCCTTTACCCCTCCCTCCCCCCTCAGTAAAGAACGATCCATTCCCCCTTTGTGCGCCCATTTTTGCGCGACCCCCCCAATTTACTTTTCCACAATGGAAGCATACGGATGCCTCTCTTTTCTCTCCCTTTTTTTCCATGTGTGCAAAGGCATTTTACGGGTCCTTTTCCCTTCTTTTCCTCTTGGAAACGGCCGAACGGCCGTCCCCCCCTTTCTCTTTTCGATATTTTTTCCCAGTCTTGAACGACATCTCTCTCTTTTTCCCTTCTCTTTTTTTTTTCTCTGCGTGCACAGACTGAAAACAAGCTTCTTTTTTTTTTTTACCCTCTTTCATCGACGAAGGACGCTAAGCGACACAACATGTTTCCTCCCTTCCTTGGCGCTTAAGGTTTTTTCGTGACGAGGTGGACCCCCTCCCCTTCCTTCCCCTTTCTTGATCGAAGTTAGAAAAAATCCCCCCTCTTTTTTCTCTTCGCACCTTCCAAGATACAGGGCGTCCTGATTACGTCGGTTCACTTCTTCTTTCGGTTTAAAGGACATGTTCCCTAGCACGGCAATGGTTCGCCGTTTTTTCTTTCAATGTCCCCCTCACCCTTTCTCTTTCTAAATGACGTGACCTCTGTGAGTTCATTCCAGTGTATTCTTCTAATCTTACCCCGAGTGGAAAGCGGTCTCCCCCCTGATATTTGCCTCCACCCCTCCCGGAGTCATTTCTTGGGCGAATGTTGACAGTTTTACTGCCTCTTCCAAGGGAAGCCTCCCCTCAGTTTCATGGAACGTCTTCCTGGTTAACCCTTTTTCCTTTTCTCCCCTTCGTGGGGACCCCAATATGAATAAGATTACCCTTCTCAAGGCCCTCGGGCCGTTGAGCTCGAGGCCCGTTCCCTCCGCACATTTCCTCCCGTCGAGAGCTATGTCTTCTTCCAGGCTTACTTTCCCCTTGCTTCGTCAAAGTCTTGGCGGGGCCTCCTCCGTTCCTTCTCTTTCTCCCTCTTGTAAAGATGGGGAAAGGAGCCACCTTCTCTCTCTTTTCTCGCAAGAATGTGAGCCCAAGCCTCCTTCCCTGTTATGGGGGTTAACATTAGTGGTGGGAGTAAGCTCGCTTCCCTTTTTTCCCTTTCCCCCGCGCCGTGTTGTGATGACCCCTTCCCTTTTCTGCGGCAAGGAGGCTTGGTGAGATAAGCCCTTCCTCTTCAGTCTGCATTAAGTGTTTTCACACTTCATCCTCCCCCCCCTCCCCCCTCGTCCTTTGAAAGGTAGCTGATCTTTTTTTTGACGAGAATATGGACGTCCTCCTCGCTCTTCGCGCGCCCCCCCTCCTTCCACTCCAACATGGGGCTTTCAATCGCCGATGTTCCATGATGGGAAGAGTTACGGCCCTCCTTTTTCCCCCCCCCCCTTTCTCTAATCAGAAATTGTAACTTACTGTTCCCCCCTCTCAGCTAGCAATAGGAAATCGTCCTCCCTCCAGCATAGGGCAGATTCCGAGACTTTTATCGAAAGATGACGCTTCGGTGATGACTTCCCATGAAACCTTTTCAAGGAGGACTCCTCTTTTTTTTTCTCTTCCGTGACGGAAATTCGCGTCTCCTTCTTTTGTTCTTTTAGCGGATAATTCTGTTTTTCTTTTTCTTCCCTCCATAAGGGGCCCTTCGCAGGTTTAATCCGCCCCCTTCTTTTTCTCAAAAAGCGTTCAGCCCCCCCTTCTCCTCCTTTTTTTACTGGTAGAAGCCCCCGCAACGAGGTTTGAGGAGCTTCTTCCCCCCTCCGGTTTTCCCCCGGTGAGAGGCTTTCAATTTCTCTCCCCCCCTTTTTCCTGGACAAGGCAGGCTTCTTGTGTTGAGGAATAAAGAGGCACCCCTGAAGCCCTGGAGACCCCCTTCCTCCTTGAGTAGGGACCAGGGAACGCTTTTTTTTCTTTGTAGGATCCTTTTCCTCTCCCTTCCCCCTTCATAAATGGAGTGATCTTTTCATTCTTTCCAACAGATTGAGTTTGTTCCTTTCCCCCCTCACCTGTTCTGATTAATGGGCCGTTGTCCCCTTCCCTTTCCCCCCCCGGTGAACATCGGTGTACCCGGTGGAACCGGGCGGGCTCCCGTTTTCCCCGCGGAAAGCACCTTCCTGTCCCCCCGCAAGTCTCTCTTTACCAAGGATACTTTTCTAGAATTCTGAAAGGAAACCCTTTTCCTTGACCTCGTCGGAATGGTTCACACTCTCTTTTTGCGTGGATAAGCCCCCTTTTCCCCTCTTTCGGTTCAGGAAGATGCTTCTTCAGGCCGGACGAATTCTCCTGCTTCTTAAGTGAGATCCTTCCTCCTGTCTCCCAGGGACACTCATCAGGTGGATACCTTTCTCCCTTTTTTTCCCCCTAAAGGGCAATACTAGGTACGCCTCCCTCCCTAACCTACATTCGTTATGCTGGAACCGAGCTCTTCTGTCCCCCCTTCCGATACCTTTTTATGGTCGGGGGAGGGGTTTTTTCCTTTTTCCTTGCCTAAAGGATGGCAGAGCACGCTCCTCGATATTGAAGCTTCCCTCCCCCTTTGACTGTTATCCACGGAGTCCTCCTGTTTCTCGGTCGCCACCTGAAGGTTTCCCCATAGCAAAGGAGTCGCCTTTTCCCCCGAACCCCAACTTTTCCGCTTTTTTTTTTCTCAGGCAGCGCGATTTTTTTCTCGCCAGTCAGGGTCCCCCTTGCGCTGGTTCTGGGGAAATGTCTTTTTGTCCCTGCAAACACCTTTCCAGCGGCTCTTCCCTCCTTTTGCGCGGACTACCTTTTCTGGTAAATCGGCTTCGCTTTTGACTGGACTCAATGGGGCGGCTCTTTTCTACGTTATTGGGCCAAGGTCTTTTCACGGTCGTAGCGCTCGTTCTTCCCCCTCTTGCAAGAATTGCCCTGGTGCCCGAAACTTTTTCATTCCTTGGAAAACGTTTTTTTCCCCGCGCTGGATAGTCTTTTCTTTTCCTTCTCCCCCAGTTTATATCAACCGAAGTGATTTTCTTTCCCCCCCCCATTCGATGGTCTCAGGACATCCCATTTTTCCTCCTCCCCCCTCGATTTTAAATGTATCTTGTCGATTACCCCCCTCTTCTTGGGCAAGGATTCGCTTTAGTGCAAGCGGGCGGTTTCCAACCGACCCAGAAGTCCGTGCCTCTTTCCTCCCCCTGAAACCATGCGCGCGGTTCCTCCCCCTTTCCTATG
>Ga0179593_1507268_pt1 | contig 12733 bp, 15 predicted proteins | sample CZODoug2_1_08_16_FD_185931 | JGI IMG/M metagenome (GOLD analysis project Ga0179593, IMG submission 185931) | Vadose zone soil fungal communities from Angelo Coast Range Reserve, California, USA - CZODoug2_1_08_16fungal (PacBio error correction) | ecosystem: Environmental > Terrestrial > Soil >... | reverse complement strand
CTTCGTTAGCCATTTTCCTCCTTCTCTTCCCCCTTATCAAGCACTTCTCGGGCCCTGCTTCAATCCCCGGAAAAGCGCGGCACGAACCCGCCTATCCACAGCATTAACTTCAGGGAGAGTTTTCCTAATATCCTACCGCAATTTAGCGTAGCATGCCCTGGCGCTCGCATCTTTTCCAACGAGTTCCCTGTTTTAATCGGACTCATCGACAGAGAACCAGGAGGAGGCGTATTAACATCAACCTTTTTTTCTTTTCTCTTCGCCCTACCACTTCTTAGACCAGCCATGCCTCCCCCCCTCCCCCCCATATACCTTCCCCACATGCGCCATTTTGTCTGTCGCCACCGGACGTTTCGCAGTAGGGGTACCCTCAGAACCTCTTTTTACCTCCGCTTCCAGGCGTCCTCGTTCCAGGATATTTGAGCAAAAAACTCTTTTAGTTTTTCAGTTTATCTAAACTCAAGCTTTCCTTTTCCCTCTGCTCTACGCATTGCCCTTTGTAATTTTCCATTAGGAAGGCCTCTGCAACCGCGAATGAGTAAGTGCGCCGTCATCCCTTCCTTTCTCTTCCATGACAGACACACCCTCCATTCAATAGTATGCCTGATAGGCCCCCTTTTTTTCTTCCTTCCCACATTCGTGTTTTTTATCATTTCCCCGACTACCTTCCAATCGAGGCGGTATGCATAGATTTCCTTTTTTGTCGGAGGATTAGGGGGAACTCAACAGATCTACTCCCTCTTTCTGCATCCCCCGGATTCGAGGATTTAAGAGGGAGAAATTGCCGTAGCCGCTCTGTCCCCCCCCCCCCCCCCCCCCCCACCCCCCCCCCCCCCCCCCCCCCCCCCCAAACATGAGATACCATGGTCTTAGGAGAGTAGAAATTTTCAGTTTTGCTATCCTTTGACCGTGTCGCTACTTCTTCCCCCAACCCGCTTTTTCCTCAAATAGCTCGCATTTTGCCCCTTATGGGAAATGCCCCAATGCGCGTTGCTCCTGCATTTTTTTGGTTCTGGAAAAGTAGTCTGGGCTATTTTTGATTTCCTCGCGGTGCCTGGCTTTGCCTTTCGATCAATCCTCGTTATTTCCCCCCAGACCCTTTATTTTCCGGCCCCGAGCTTTTTGTCCGAGAATGGGAATATGCGTGGTCGCGATTTACAAAAACTCGCAGGTTAGTACTGGTCGGAGTACGTCCTCCTTGTTTTTTTTTGGCTGAGGTCATGTTCTTCAGTCTTTTTTTACGTACCGCACTTTCCCTCCTGCATGACTTTCTCCTTTCTATGGGTTTGGAATCGCGATCCTTTTCTCTTCCTCTCAGCCCAGGCTTCAGCCCTGTGTTTCATGCCCCTTGTGATTGTGAGCTAAAGAATACTCTCATATTCGCGAGCCGTTTTCCACTCTTTTTCGCCAACCCTCGACTTCGCGTGCTTGTTTTTTTGGTATTTTTTCTCTTCCTTCACCCGAGCGAGGAAGCGTGCTCCCATACATCGACTGTTTTCTGCCAAAGTTTGCTTGTCGTTCTCAACATTTTTTTTGAATTCTCTTTTTCCGACAATTCCTTGTGAGCACAGCATCCCTCTTTTATAAGCTCCTTTCCGTGCGCCATTTTTTTTTTTTCGTGCTCACCCCCCCCTCTTGCCCCCGCGTCGGCTTGCGTTCTTGATTTTTTCCGTTTCGATTGGCGGAAGCTCTTCAACCCAAAAACCCAACCTCCTAAAATAACAGATGTCCATAGTCCCCCCCCCCCCCTTTTCTTTTTTTTCTTCCCCTGAAGCCCTCTCTCTCTATCCCCTTTCTCCTTTTTTTTTTCTCTCTAGTCTGGACTTTGTCACGCCCACAAATTTTTCCAGATGGAGAACACTTTGTTCTCGCTTAAGATGTCGCTTTTGTGTGGGGACTTCCTCGCCAATCCTACCCCCTTTTTTGCCAAAAAAACAAACGAAACTACCTCTACGCCGTTCCCCTCTTCTTTTTCCCAACCCCCGCCCCATTTTTTTTCCTCGAGCCTCTTCCGATGGATTGATTGATGCCCCTTTCACACCCGGAATTGGCGTTACTCCTCGAAACCTTAAAAAGAAGCCTTTTTTTTCCTGCCAACTTACACTTTTTTTTGCCCCAGTAACATGCAGCCATGATTGGAGTCTCCCGCTCTTCCAAGGTTTGGAGTTATGGACTCACCAACAAAAAAAGCACGACCTGCGCTTAGCTCTTGTTGCCCGTCCCTCCCCCCTAGTGTACACGTGACCTGTACCATTTCCAATGTTCATTCCCCAATAAGAACTGAATCGTTACCCCCCCATTCCCTTCCGATCGAGTCCTGATTTCCTCTCCCTTCCTCTCTCCTTTCCCCAACCCCAGTATAAAAGATTCATTTGCCGCCCCTTTCTTTCCTTTCCCTCACCTGAACTTGCATTCTTCCTCAGCCTCCAAGAGCGTTTTCTCTTACTCCGCGTTCCCCCCCCTTTTTCCCAGCCTTGCGCTTTGGTATCGGAGCCACACCATACTCCTGCCGCGACAAAACAGATTTTTGCCCTTGCAGGTAATATCTTCCCCCCCCACCCCCCCCCCCGCCTATTATGAAGCCACAATTCTGGCAACAGATTGCCCCCTGACCCAAAAATTCCCCCTCTTTTTCTTTCCTACACCTTTTCTCTAAGTTAAAAGAGTCTGCTATGCCAATACTTTTCGCGCGGATGACCTTTCCCTTGCCTTTTTTTCATTCTCTTGACTGGGCTGTCCCAAGTACTGCTTGCCCCTCATGACGTTAATGCGGACTCTGCTCCTCCCATCTTACCTCCTTTCTTCCTTCTTCTTTAAGAACCCATCATCCCTCTGTCCCTCATATAAACCCCCCGCCTGACTTAGATGCCTAGAGTATTTGTGGATGTCGTTTTGTCTTCAACGCTTCCCCCTCCTCCTCCTCTGCTCTAGATTGAAGGATATTTTTTTTACAAATCGAGCAAGTGCGGCCGTCCTGAAATTTACATTCTGGACTTATTATTGGGTGCTGAACTTTCGCCGAGATTTTTCCCTACCAGCTTTTCTTATTACCTCCCCTCCGGCAAGAAAGGAAAATCTCTCGTGCGTGGCTTCTTCTCCCTTCAAGCTGTTTTCTTTGCCTTTTCCTCCCACTAAAGTGCGTTTTTGCTCAACCCCTGAGGGTTCTTACGAACGAAGCCACCGTCTTTTATTTTTTTTCTTTTTTTTTAACTAAGTCCGGCAACCAGGCGCGGAACGCGCGTTTTTCCCTCAACTCCGTCTTTTTTCTTTTCCTCGGTAACTTTGTTTTTTTTGCCTCTGTCGAATCGGTTGGGCGAAGAGTAACCCTGTTTTCTGGATCTCTCCTCCGTCCCTTCCGCCGTTAAGGAAGCTAGATGAGCTCACATTATCCTTTTCCCTCTTCGAGCGGCCCCACTTTTTCCCCCTCCTGAGGAGACTTTTTCCTCTTTCCCTTTCCTTTGCAGAGATCGCCCTCCTCCGTTTTTTTTGATACCGTTAGTTTTCAGCCCTTTTGATTGAAGCTTCTCATGCTGCATAGCTCCTGGGTGCCATTCCGCCGAGGACCTACAGTTCCTATCCTCTTTCTTTTCCTTCCCCCTCCCCCTCCAGGTTTTTTTTTTTTGTAGATAGAGCGATTCGTCACGACATTCCTCTAGCACCAGCTGCTTCCCGTGAAGCAGAATCGACCAGTTCATTCCAATAAGAAAGCAGTCTTTCACCCGGTAGAAAAAAACTTCCTTCTTTTTTGGTTTTTCTCTTCGTTCGCTTCCTTGCCTGACTCTCCCGACTCAATCGCGCGCAGTTGCTTCGCGCCGTCCAGCGGTCCAACGTTTTTTTTTTGGTGTTAATCGGCTCCCCGACACATGCCAGGAAAGACTTGATTCGGCTAAGACCTCTACTTCCCCTCTTCATGCTTCTCATGTTCCCCCTCCAACCTCTTTTCGACCCCGAGCTTCTTTCTAAGCCCCTTTCGTCCCCTTAAACGCCCCTTCTTTTGTAAAACGCGCCGTTTTGCTGGCCGGCTCTCTTCAGAAACGTCCCAAGCCCTAAAGCTCGATTTTCGTTCGGTAAATGATAGTTTGCTCCCAACTTTTACTTTTTTTTCTTTCATACCGCCCTTGCTGTGTCCTGTCTTCACCCCCCTCCCCTCTTCGACCATGCCGTCTTGTCCTCGCGCTCTTTATAGATCACTCGGTATTAGGCCGCCGCTCTTCTTGAGTCTCCAGCCTGCAAAAAATAATAATTTTTCCTGTAGCCTTCTTGCCACCCTTTTGATTTGATATTTTCCCAGCACCCCTGAGGCCTCTCTAGCTGATCGTTTTTTCTCGTTTTTAGACGTTTGGAACTGTTCCACCTAAGAAACGATTAGGTTTCCCTGATCGCGGCTCCCTCTTGATTTCCTTGCGTATTTTCCATGTCGGTACCCATGCGCGGAGTCGCCTTTTTGCATGACTTTCGCTCCTTACCCTTTGAAGATGCCTTTGCATGCCCCCACATTTCCCCTTTGGGCGCTCCTCGCACCCAGTATGCAGGACCCAGACCCCCCCATTCGCCTCTAAAGGCTTTCCTTCGGTTTGTGGTAAGGAAATTCAGTTGTCCGGCTTTTTTGCAGAATTTTTCGTGCGGTGTGACCAGGTGGTTGGCTTCCAGCGGCGTATTTTACCAAGAGATTTCTGTCACCCCCCCCCCCCCTAGTGCTTTTGCTTGCTGACTTTTTTTATATTGATGTGAGCGAACCAACAAAAGAGACCTTTTCGCAGGGCGGCTCCGCTTTCCCTGCTTCTTAGTTTTCCATTTTCCCCCTTTTTTTATGTCAACGCCACGTCCCTTCCTCTTTCCCGGAATCTTATAGCCTGTCTTTGCGAAGTTTCGCTGAAGTATATTCAGATAAGCCGCGTTTTCCTTGGGTTAGCGAACCGCTGTGTGGTTTGCGATGTGACGTCCCCCGAACTAACATCTCTCGTTAGACTTGTTTTTTCCCTCTTTTGACCTGAGCCACCATTTTCTTCTTACTTTAATCCTTTTTTTTTTTCTTAATTTCACCAACCCTGCGCCCAGCGATAGAGGGAGCCTTACCTCTTCTTCATTTTATTAGCGCACCCCAGTAGGAAATTATGTAGACAGGGCGGGTTTTTGTGCATCTTTCGTTGATCCTCCTCATCCCTTACCTCCTTTTCAAGACTTCGCGAGTCAGGCTCCTTCTGAAGTGTGCAAACCCCCCGGACTTGAAGCCTTTTTTTCGGAGGATTGTTGATTTTTTTCAGCTCGGTCCCTTTTGACCAAAAAACAAACGAGCACACCGCCAGTGAAACCTTTTTCCTTTCACACTTTTCTTCTTTTCGTTCGACCGGTTAAAAGAAGATCTTTTGAGACCCCCTCTTCTCCCCCTTTTCTAAGTTTGTTTTTTTTTCTCTCGTTCCGTCCTTCCTCTTTCCCGGCACGCCAGTCCAGATTCAGTCCCATATGTATTTTAGCACGGCTAGTGCGATGTTGTTTTTTGTTTTCCCTCTGATTCACTAAGAGAAACCCCCCCCGTACCCCGACAACAGCGACGTCTTCAAGTTTTTTTGAAAACATCTAACAAACTGACAGAATGGTTCGATTTCTTAAGCTTCTGCCTCGTGCTCACACCCAGTGACATCTCCCTTCCCCGCGAATAATTCCCCCCACGGCCGCTGCACATTTGTCTCTCAAAGCTTCCCTTTTGCCCAACTTAACATGAGCCTTGAGGTTATTTCTTCCTTCCTTCCCGTGGCTTTTTTTTTTGACGATTACACCCCCCCAACTCCGCGGCGATAGCTGAGTTCGTGAAGCCCCCTGAGTTTGAACCCCTCCTTTCTCGCCTCATTGTTCTTTTTTTGCACATCGAAAAGTGCGAAACCACTTGGCGCCCTTGTTTTTGTTACCTTTTCCTGCACTTTTTCACAAAGCTTTCCAAAGAGCCGTCGCACTTGACCTGTTACGCCACGGCGAAATTCTGCTTCAGGTCCTCCGCGTTAATTATTCAAGCCTCCGGAGCTGTGGTTGTCTCGCGTCGCCCCCCGAGATCAGTCGCGTTTTCGACCAGCTCGTTCCTCCTACGCCCTTCCATCTAGTACACATACCTTTTTTGAATCCCCAAGCCGCTGGCACCGCCCGTTCCCCCATTTGAAAAAATCTCGCCCCCCACGAATATACCCCCCCGTTCTGTTCGTCCCCACTGACAGGCTTTGGCCGTTTCATAAGGTCTCGAGGCTCTTCCTCACGGTGCGTTGGATGCTGTCTCCCTTTGCCAAAGTCTGCGTCTTCCCGTTCACTTCAAAGGGAATTTCCCTTCCCTTCCTTTTTTCCGGTTTCTCCGCCTAACGCAATTCTCCTCTCCTTCTAAGTCTTTCCCTCTCCTTTTTTGAGTTTCTCCACCAACTTCAGCCGCTTGACTCGTTTTCCTTGTGCCCACCAAACATATCCCCACAGAGCAAGGAGGCTCTCCCTTTCTCCCCTTTTTTTCATTCTCTGTTTTTTGGTCCCCCTCCCTGCGTATTTCTTGCCTTTCTACGTGCTTTTTTCTGTACCCTTCCCTGAATGGTCAGATTATTCCAACGCCCAATTGCGTTTCGAAAGAGTGTTTTTTTTATTCCCCTGCCGTTTTGGAAGAAAACCACCGCGTTTTTGTGATCCCCCCCCCAACCCTTTTTTTATCCCTGTTCTGAACTTTTTTGTTGTAGGCTCGGCGTTTTTGTAACGCAGCGGCTTCGCTCGCAATTGTCTCCAGCAAAGCGTTGGAGTTTGACCGCGGGACATACTTTGATTGAAGTCCCTTTTCCTTTTTCCGCACCTCGGAATCGCCCCCAGTGTGAGATTCGTCCATTCCTCGATAAGAAGTTTTAGTTCTTGATGTTTTTTTTACCCGAATAAAAGACCTTCTTTTGGCCTTCTTCCCCCACAGTCGCTATTTGAGTTTTTTCTGACAGACTTTTGCTCCTTTTTTTTTTTTCCTTTCCGCGCGTCCCTCTCTCCTGATGAAGATTCGTTTTTTTCCTCGGGGCAGCTCCATTAATTTAGCGTACTAAGATTTCGATCTTTTTTCTATCCGTCTTTTTTGCTGAGAATTCTTTCCCCTCCCTCGCGAAGCTGCCCTGACCCCTCTGTTACATAGCCTGCGAGCTCCCTCTACCTTCGTTTTTTATCTTCGACCTTCTCCCCCCTTTTTCTCTTTAGATCTTCCCCCCCTCAATCCTCGCCCCATTCAGTTCCTTTTGCTCGGTCCAATCTAAGACGTTGGAATTTCATAAAAGAAAATCCGCAAAGGCTTCTTTTGAATTTGATCCCTCCCTCTCCTAACTTTATATTTAGAATCACGAGTTTCGCAGTCAGAGTTTTTGTTTTTTTCCTGCAAACCACCAGAGTCAAAATTTTATCCTCGCTTGCGCGCGCAAGGAAGTTGAGTTTGCCCACCCCCCCCCCCCCCCCCCCCCTCCCCCCCCCCCCCCCCCCCCCCCTCCCCCCCCCCCCCCAAACCCCCCCCCCCCCCCCCCCCCCCCCCACCCCACCCCCCCCCCCCCCCCCCCCCCACCCCCCTCCCCCCCCCCCCCCCCCCCCCCCCCCCCCCCAACACCCCCCCCCCCCCCCCCCCCCCCCCACCCCCCCCCCCCCCCCCCCCCCCCCCCCCCCCCCCCCCCCCCCCCCCCACCCCCCCCCCCCCCCCCCCCCCCCCCCCCCCCCCCCCCCCCCCCCCCCCCCCCCCCCCCCCCCTGTTCCCCCCCCCCCCCCCCCCCCCCCCCCCCCCCCCCCCCCCCCCCCCCCCCCCCCCCCCCCCCACCCCCCCCCCCCCCCCCCCCCCCCCCCCCCCCCCCCCCCCCCCCCCCCCCCCCCCCCCCCCCCCCCCCCCCCCCCCCCCCCCCCCCCCCCCCCACCCCCCTCCTAAAACTCCAAGCCAAATATTTTCTATCCAAGGCTTTCGCCGACCCTTCTCTTAGTGCCAACCCCCTTCTTTTTTTTCGATAGCATCGCCTGCTTTTTGACGCTTCCAACCCCCCCAGCGATGCTCTTTTCCTTCTCCTCTTTTTCCCTGGATAGGTATAGATCCATGGCTTTAGGCCGTGCGTTTTTCTCCTCAACCCCTTTCCCTGTCTCCTTCCGGCCTCTTTCTTTGCCAAGATCCCCATCTAGTTGAGACCTCCCTCTATTTTTTTTTCTCTGTGCGAGCTTTGAACTGCGACAAAACACGATTCGCCTGAATCGACCTTTTGATTTTTCCTTTTTCGTCTCGCTTTTTGTCCCAGGAATTGCGCCTCTGTTTTGCCTTGGCCTGCCGGCGCGTCCGGTACTTTTCCTCTTCTTCAGCCCTCCAAAAGCTTTTACCCCTTTTGCCCCACCATCTGCCAAATATCGGTCGAAAAATCTTCTTTTTTTTTCCATGTCTATCATCCGCGTGGTTGTACGGTTCACTCGTTGGCCCATCTTTTTGTCCCTCCTTCCCCAGTTTGGCGTGCCTCCTCTCTTTTGTTTTCCTCACCCCTCCTTTTGGTAATTTTTTGTAAAATCGATAAGTCTAGGTCCCGTTGCGTTCTATCGTTTTTGAACGGAGGATCCTTTTTCGCTCCTACCCCCACCCCCCCCCCTCCTTTCCTTTTAGCTTTGCTTCGCATACTCTTTCACGCTCCGCCTATTGCGTCCTGCTTCAGTCGTGAACTAACCGCTATACCCTATGAACTTTATAGCTTTTTTTGCCGAAAGCTATAGATCCGGCCGATCATCCATCCATCGCTTCCGCCCTTTTCAGTCCTTTTCGATTGCCGTCCCCGACTCGCACCTTCTTCGGTTGCCTTTTTTTCCCCCCACCTTTGCGATTTTCGCCAGTGAGAGACTGCGGTTTGCTTTTTTTTTGGTAATTTATTCCCCAGCTTGCCTCTTTCCCGCCCATCCCTCTTCTGAATTTTTTTTCTTGACCCCAAGTTTCTGTCGTACCGAAAAGCGAGCTCCTGCGTTTCTCTCTTTTTTCGCCGCTCTTTCCACAAATCTTGTCCCCCCCCCCCGTTTTGATCTCAGCCGAAGTAGTGACGTCGCTTTTTTGGTTTTCCCCCACACCGGCGTCGTTATTTGCTGTTTCGGGGCTTTTTTTCTGTTCTCTTGAGAGGAACTCTTGACACCAAACAAAGAGACCACCCCCCAGTTGACACCATCCGGTGTCTCCATCTGATTTTTTTCACCCAAAGACGTCCTCCTCCCTTCTTCTCTTTTTCATCCCCTTTTGGTTTTTCGATATCCGGAATCTTTTCTTCGAAAGCCATTCTGACCCCCCTGTCTTTTAGAGGATATGTGTCTGCTTGTCCCTTTTGTACCCCGATTCCTGCCCCTCCCCTCGCCCCGCAAACCCCTCACTCTGCCCGCCAGAAGGGCAAATTTTTTTCCCCACAGACACCTGTCTTGACTTTTTCCTCGCAGTATTCTTCGTGTTTCAAAAGCGCTTGTTGGCAGCGAGCACTTCCCCCAACGCCCTTGGTTTCTTACGACACGCATTTTGAAAGACAATTTCCTCCCTTTCTTTTGGCTATCCTTTCCCCCCTTGCGGTTGTTTCTACTATTCCCCAAAACACCTCTCAGGCGCTCCGATTGGGGGCAAAGCCCAGTGCTTTCCGATGCCCGAGAATCTTTCTCTCTTCCGACGTACCACTCTCATTTTCCCCACACTCTTAAGCTCGGCCTATTTGATTCCTTCATCGCCTTCCAAACACAGTATCCAACTTTGCGCGGTTAATAGATGTTACCACCGCGTTTTCGTCCAAAGTTTTTTCCCCCTATGTAAGGACTCCATCGATTTATCGTATTGCCCCCATTCCCTTCAGTCCTTCTTGATCTTCCCCCCCCTCAAGCACCGTCAGACTTGACCAACCATTAGCCGACGATGCCTCCCAGAAGATGACCCCCCCCTTGATTTCGATTGGCAGAAAAGATACTCGCTGCCCCATCTGGTTCCCCCCCCCCAACCTCTTTCCACCCTTGAAACCTCCTCCCCCCAACGAAGAACAGGCAGGTGCACCCGCGGAGGTCTTTTTGGCGCTTCTCCTCCTTTTCCTTTATAGGCTCGGCCCTCATTTTTGTTAAAATTTTTTGGGAATGCGCGACGAAGAAATTCTGGCCTCTAGCTTGTCCCCCTTACTCTCAAGCCAGTTCAGCCTTAAGGTCAAGCTAACGGTTTACATTTCATCCTCCGTACCTCAAATCCCTTTTTTTGAGAGCTTTTTTTTTTTCGCCTTTTTCCCCAACTTTTTTCTCCCCACTCCCCCCCCCCCCCCCCCCCCCCAACCCCCCCCCCCCCCCCCCCCCCCCCCCCCCCCCCCTCCGCGAGCTAGCTATCTTTTGAGGATCTTTTCCCCCCCCCCCCTCATGATAAAGTGATTCAGACTCCTCCTCAATGCGGCTTTACCTTTATCCCTGGTGATGGATGTCTCGTTTGACTCTAGTCGTCACTTAGAGCCCACCTCACACTTTCTTCCCTCTCCTTTGTTGTGCTCTTAAAAGAGGATCGATGACGTCCCCAATCCAAATCGTTTTGTCTCCCATATCTTGAGGCCGACAGCTGGCCAGAGAATTCTCTCCCTGTCCTTTTTTTTTTTCCTGCAGCCCGCCAAAAAAGCGATCGAACCCTCCCTTGTTTTACAGGCCCCTCTGCTTTTTTTTTCTTGTTTCAGGGGTAATTTTCCCTTTCTTTCCCCTGGATTCTTTCCTCCCCTCTTAGAAGAACCTCGTAATGAAGCGTTATTTTTACCGTAGAATTCTACCCTTTATGTCCATATTTCCAGCCGAACTGAAGACGCCTTCCCGCGTCCCGGAACTTTTTTTCCTATTGAAAGTCATTCGTGCCCCTCTCTACTCCCTTGAAGAATGCATTTTTTTTTTTCTCACACGGTTTCGCTCTTTGATTGAATCCTTCTGAATCTCCCTCGCTCGGGGCCTCCTTTCAGTTCAAGAGCGCTATTCTCTCTTTCCTCCTCTGTGTTTTTTTTTTCGGATTAGGCCCTCCTTCCTGCCCCATTCCGGCGAAGTGAACTGTTTAGTCCTCGAAGCCTTCATTTTTGAACTCTCTTTAAACGCGTAGAAATTCTTTTTCCTTTTTCTTCAGCCTTTCCTCCCTCCCAATGCGCGCCCAGGCCTGGCGCTCTCCCCTTCCTCCCCCCTTCTGGAGGTTGGAATGTAATAGTTATTCCTCCCCTATCACTCCCCCTTCAGGAGTATTCTTCTTAATTGTCTCCCCCCCCCAGACCAGATCTGGGATTCTCTTCCCACAGTTGCTCCGCTTGGTCCCCTCCCCGCCCCAGTATTCCGTAACCGCCCCCCCCCCACATCGTTTTGTCTCTGTTAAAAAATGCCTTGTAGTCTTTTTTTCTTTTTTTTTTTTTGTAGCGCTGCGTGCCCGTTTGATCGCGTGCCCTTCTAAAAGCAACCCCTCCCAATCCCCCCATTTTCCCTCTCTTACGCGGCCGCTGAAATACATGGCAAAACTCTTTTAGTTTTCTTCTATCAGAACCTTACGGCTGTTTTCCCTTTCCCCAGCGCTTGGTCGCATTTTTTGTCTCGTTATGCAATTTCATAGGATAGCGAATCTGATGGTAGGCAAGACGTCTTCGCGATCATTTCTTTCCACCACTTTCAATTTAAAAATGATGGCTCTTCTTCCCCCCTTTTTCTTGTGTCTATTTTTGCCCCTCCCCCGTGCGAGATGCTTTTGTCGTTAATCTGCTAATGCCTTTCCCCACCCTACTCATTCGGCTCTACTACCTACGTAGTTGCATAGAGGAGTACTAGGACCCTTCCGCCTTGACATCTCAATGGGCGCTAGTAGTCCCAGCTCCTTCCTGTCGAACTTCCCCCTTCCGTAGTTCATCCATTCCCCCCCCGCCCTCCCCCCCCTTCTAGATATGCCAACTTATCATCCTGCAACGCGAGAGTGAATACATTCTTCGTTCTCTCGCGTTTGCTTGTCCCCCCCTTTTGGGACCAATTGTTTTCAGAATGCGGCATCCTCCGTATGCCCACACATCTTTTTCTTTTCCATATAGTAGGGAAATTTTTCTAGTCCTTCGCCCCTCCTTTTTTGTGGATTTACTGTCTTGTTCGCTCGCTAAAACCGTCTCGCGCCTTCTTACTTGGACGGTAAGTTTTTTTCCCCCAGCCCCTGCTCATTGTCCTTCCTGAGACATTCTAGTTTCTTTTGCACGCCAAGTTTCCGTTTCTTCAAGGATATGTTCTTTATTTGTTCTTTTCCCCTCGCGTTTTAAAAGGATCTGAGATTCAGCTCCGCCCCCCCGCCTCATTCCTCCTTTCCTGCCACGGTCTATTGTCCAGCCCCTCCCTCCAATTCAGCGCATCCTCATTGTCACCTATTTAATTTAAGACGCGTATTTTCTCATGCTTTGTTTTTGTTCTAACGCCCTGGCCGCGTTCCTAAACATACTCTGCTCAGTTTCTTGTGCCCCCCAAAGGGTCCAGCCTTTTTTTTTTTCCGTAAGAACAGTTTGCACGGCAGTTGTGAAGGTGTTAGCCGAGAGTACCCCCCTTCCCCCTTTTTTTTCCGCCTCCGTGAGCCCCTCGAAGAGTCCGGAGTTGTGTTTTGTTTTTACCCCCACCTAACGGCTCTTTTCTTTTTTAGGATTTTTTGAGTTTAGATTGACGTGTCTCTTGCGCCCACCCCACCCCAAAAGTGCAAGCCCAGACAGAGCATTTAGTTTCCTGAGTTGACGATGAACAGTTACCG
>Ga0179593_1453138_pt1 | contig 12733 bp, 16 predicted proteins | sample CZODoug2_1_08_16_FD_185931 | JGI IMG/M metagenome (GOLD analysis project Ga0179593, IMG submission 185931) | Vadose zone soil fungal communities from Angelo Coast Range Reserve, California, USA - CZODoug2_1_08_16fungal (PacBio error correction) | ecosystem: Environmental > Terrestrial > Soil >... | reverse complement strand
AATCAGCCCACCCCCCCAATCGCCAGCCGCCTCCCCTTGGCCGATTTTATTTTTCGCCTTACGTCGTGGACCTGCATGTGTCCCGAAGCTTGTTTCCTAGACTCCCCCTTACACTGACAGAACCCATCTCCCATCCCAGCCACTCAACGTTTGAATGCGTATACAGGCGACTTCCTTGCCTGGCCCTCCGCTCTGGGTCATCACAGTTCGAGCAATACGCCCCCCACAGAAACAACGGTGTTTTTTTTGCTCTTCGCGCTAATACTCATCCCGATCGGCAAGCCAATGCATTTTGGATTTTTTTCTTCTTTTTAGTTTGTTTTCCAACATTTTCTCCTCTTTTTTTCCCTTCCCCTCTCTATCTTCCGTGATTGTTGGGGTTTTTTTTTCGGTTACTGCGTAGCGTGTTGGGGCCTCTCCTCATAGTCTTTTTCCTGATTTACCAGTTATCCCACCACAGGTCATTCTAGCCCCCCCCCTTGTTTCAACCGCCAGGTCCTTGATTGCCCAGCGAAATGGACTTTTTCTATGGCCCGTTTTTCAATTGCAACGATTTCCCCCCCCTTTCCCCCCTGACACCCAAAACCGCGATGTCCATTTCTGATGGTTTTCTCCCTCCCCGGCCATTCCTGCTGTCTCCCCGAATACTTCCCGACTCCCAGGCGGACCTGTAAAACAAAGAGCTTCCCCTTTGCACTTTCTGGCCGAAGAGTATTGGCCGTGCTAAATTCGCGCAGGAAGCATGAGGTCTTTTTTCCCCCCCCCACAAGTTTCTTACCATGCTCCGCACGGCTTAAGGGCCTTGGTAACATAATCCCTTCCCCCCCATTCTTGTTTTTCTTCTGCGTTTCCCCGCATTGACCGTCTCTCATGATTCGCGACTCCGGTCCACACCGTTCCCCCCCCCTCGTTCTTTGAGGTTGATATTTACCTCCCTCAACTGTCCCTGGTTGTCTATGATTCTGGAGACCTCCTTCCCCAGGTAACCGTCCGAATCGACTTCTAACGCTCCTTAATGTCCCCCTTTACTCTATTGCGGTTTCCCCCCAGAGGAGGTTTCTTTTTGATGACGACATCGTCCTGTCGTCGAGTAGTTTTTTCTTCCCACCGTCAATGGGCTCCATCAAAGGGTTACTGTATTTGTTCTGGGGCTTTTTTAGGCAACTATGGTCCCGCCTTCTCTTTCTACTCAAAGCATGTCATGTTCCCTTATCACCCTCTTTTCCCCTTTGTCCGTCCAGGGACCCATAGCCCCCTGCCCCCCCCTGTGACAGGGACGGCAAAACGGCGTTCTTCAAGCATCGGCTGGACCCTACTAGTGCCTGCGTGGCAAAGGAATTTTTTCCTTTCCCCCCTCACTCGGCCAGGAGGATTTTTTTACTTTTGTACCAGGGTTTCCATCTCCTTGTTTTCCCCCCCTCCTGGCGATGTCTCCTCTTTGATCTCTGGGGAAAGTAGTAGGGTTGCCCCCCCTTCCCTCTGTTCCCCTTTCTGCCTTCCGAGATTTTATTTTTCTTTTGGGATGGCCGCTTCTCCCTCCCTCGCGTTTCAACGAATTGGTCCCGCCGTCTCTCCTGCCTGTTCCTTTTTTACTTGAGCAGGTTGCAAAAGCTGGCCCTTTTACTTCCTTTCCCTTCTGACCCAAGCCCAGGCCTCCCTTTAATGTTTGATTGTCTGTCGAACCATCTTTTGCTTTTTCGGCCGGGTAATCCGCTGTTATACAAGGGCGGCGTATTTTTTTGGGTCCCCACCGGGAAGAGTTTTTCTGGGATTAGACTGGCAGGCTCTTCTGCTTCCGCCTCTGCCAAAAAAGAAGTTCTTTTGTTGCGGCAGTTTTGCTCATCTCCCCCTGGTTAGACATTGCCGGACTGGCTTGGTGAATGTTCACGGTAAGGTCTTTTACTTTTTTTCTCAATGATCGCCCAAACCCTGTATCTTCTTTTTCCTTACCTCACCCCGTGTTCCCACCCTCCCTGATTTCATGTAATCTACCTGAGGAAATTTCTGCCCCCCCCCCCGTGTTTTCTTTTTCCCCCCCCCATGCGTAAGTACGGTGATCGTGGGGGCCTTTCCAGTTCCCCCTGTTGTTTTGTAACGTGGCCTTTTTTTTGGTGGCCGGATCCCCTCTCTCTTTCTCCTCCCAGTTTTTTTTTTGTGAGTTCGTCGTCCTTTTATTCCCCCCCCCTGGTGATTGGTCACCGTACCTTTTTTCCCATTTCTTACGGGCCCACTTTTCGTTCCTTTTTACCTGTTCCGCGGTGTTTTCCAAGGGAATCTTTGATCTTTTCGTGTGATTTTGACTCAGTTCGTTCCTTGATGCCCTCCCAAAAGTGTCCATCTTTTTGCGCTATTTCAAAGACGAATGGTCCCAGGCAGCATCCTTTGGACCTTTCCCTCCTCGATCACAATAGTGTAACGTTGGAGGGCACTTGCGGCCAAAGGAACGTTGGGCCGGTCATCCCTTTGTTTCCCCCCCTCCCCTGAACCCCGCCTGGGGGCCGTTCCTCTCCGCCCTTTTCCTTCGTTGTCACCCCACTGACATCTCGTTCAGCGGTTTCTGAGGGGCGTCGTCCCCTGGCCCCCACGATTCGACGGGCCTCGTCACCTACCTTAAACACATGAGGGTCTGGTGCCTTTTTTCGTGGAACTGTTATCTTGCCAGGCTTTCTTCCATTTTCTGGCGAGATATCTTTTAGTTCCCCATATCCTAAGATAATACCGTCCATGTTTTTTTTTTCGAAGGGGATGCGCAATCCTCCTTCCAACTGGGTTCTTCCCCTCCCGACTTCCACAGACCTTGCACCTAAATACCCCCTTCTTTGGTTCCGTTTTGAGCAAGGAACCCCTGCCGGCAATGTAACCCCAACAGGCAACACACTCCTTGACTACATTCAGTCTACTTGCTAGGGAGGTCCCCATTTCCCTCTTTTAGAGGGCATTGCCACACTTCCTTGCGGCCCGGTTTTGACCCCTTTGACGTTTCCCCTTTTTTCCGTTTTGACAGCCCAGGTTTCTCCTGCTGCATAAAGGGACGGTCCTCCTTATTTTTTTTTTTTCCTTTTTCCCAGGTCTGACAAAGATTTTTTTCTCCTTCTAGTTTATAGTGGCTCCAAGACCGACCCAGTGGCCTTTTTCCCCCCATTCAGTGCCCCCTCTTCCTTCTCAGAATTACCCCCCCCCTTGTTGGACCCCTTTTCACACCCGTCCCCCCCCTTTTTTCCGATATTCTTCCATCAAAAGGGACCCTCCATTCTGCCGCCTAGATTAGCTCCTCCCAAGTCGTTCTGGATTTCTGTTCTTTTCCAGTTCCAAAAGGCGTATCCCCCCGTTTTCCCCCCCTTCCCGACAAATTGCCAGTTTTGAGTGGTTTCCCTTCCACATTTCCAAAGGGCATCTGGCCCCCCCGTCTTCCTCCGCGGTTCTTTATGACCCCTTCTTTTCTGAGATTGGACTGCCTGGTGTTAAAACGCGTGCATCAAAGATTTGGCGCTTTCTTGCATTTCTTCCCTCCCTTTTGGCTATGGGGCTTTTCTTTGTTTTTTCTTTCTTTTTTCTTTCCGCGATTCCCCTATCTTTGCGGACTGCATTACCGTTTTTTATAGAACTTTTTTTTCTAGACCGGTATTTTAAAAAAGATGATTTTGTTTTTTTTTTTCTTTACGGCATTGCAGGAATTTCCTTTTTTTCCCCTTGTTGCTTGAGGCGTTCATCTTCTACCCCTTTTTGTGATCCTCATAGTCCTCCCATCGCTTCCCCCAAACCGGTATGGGAGGTTTATTGTTGTGGTGCGGTGTCATTGTACATAATCAACCCCTTTTTCTTCAGGAGCCTTGGGCCTCCGGAACCGGAGGGGCGGCTTTTTTTTTTCCCCTGAACTGCCCCTGGCCTCAAGTTCCTTTTTTTCCCTTTTTTTTTTCGTAAGACATGAAAAACGTGCCTTGGTGCCCCCGAAAAACGCAAACCGCGTAACCTCTTCCGTGTTTGGATGTCTCTCCTAGTTCTTAGTGAGAAGGTCCCCGTTTCCTCCCCCACATGTTATCTTTTCTGCTCGCTGGCCCCCCTGTGTTTTCCCCCTTTGCCACCCCCTTATTCCGGGGATCCTTTCCTTCCGGAAAGGTAAGTTTTGGTTTTTCTGGTTGCCCCTACGTCGGCCAAGCCTATGGGGTTTCCATTTCTTGAACACAACTCTTTTTTTTCTTTTTTTTACCTCAGGTTCCTTTTTAGTCCAACCCCCCTCTTTGCCTCAGCATGACGGCTGGTTTTGTTCTTGATTTCTCTGATCTCTCTCTTTTCCTTCCTCTCTTGTTTTTCTCTCATCAGCCCCCCCCCCTTTGCCCTCCAAACCACAGCCAGTCTTTTCTTTCCCCTTTTTTTTCGCTTGATTTTCGGCTGACGCAGTTCTCCCTGACTTTTTTTCGTTTTAAGCGTGTTTTCAGCAGCAGCCGTCACCTCTATCCAACCCCCCTCAGCAGAAAACTGTTTCGGTTTTTTTTTTTCCGGGGCCGCCGTCCTCCCCCTTGTCCCCTTTACCCCCCAGCTCCCTCTGGGCGTTTTTTCCTTTTCGGAGTTCCCCCCCCCCCTCGCCCAGACACCAAACGGTAATGTTCTTACCTCTCCCGACCCCTGGCCCGGTAACCTTTCGAGCCTCCCCCCAGGGCTTTCTTTTCTTGGTTGGTACTTCCCCTCTGAAATTTTTCCTCCTTTTTGTTTTGCTTTTCACGCGGGCCGGCTGTTTTCTTTTTCGGGATCAGAGTGAGGCTCCTCCCAAATATCCTCCCTTTTTCTATCTTTTCCCCCCCCCCACTCGATTTTCGCTCCCCCCCCACCCTTCACGCATCGAGCCCAGGTGATGGCCCTTTTCTAGGCGCCAGGACTCTCCCCCAAGCCTCCTTTCCCCCGCCCCCAACCCTTCCATGGCGCCAGTTGCCATTCCTTTCTTTGATCCGATACGGGCGATCAAACATGTCTAACCAAACAGGGAGCGTCCTTGCCCCTGTTTACTCTCCTTTTCCCGCTTTACCCACCTTTTTCCCCCCGGAGGTGCAGGTCATGTCCCAATTTTCTTTTTTTTTTTGCCCAACCGAAGCCCAATTGATCTTTTACCCTCATTTCATGGTTCACCATCTTTCTGCTGCGGGCGTCCCGGTCCATTTTTGCCCCTTTTTTTCCCCTCATTTTGATTAGGGAGTTGACTGCGGGCCCCGGTGGCAGGTGCTATTTATACTTCCATTTCCTTTGTCTTTTTTCTTTCGACTTCCTTGTCCCTTTTTCCCCCCCCAGAGGAATTAATCCCCTCCCCCTTTTTTTTCGAAAATTACCTTGAATACACGGGCACCTGAGAGGCGAAAAATGCAGCCTATCCTTCTCCTTTCTTTCCGAGTGACTTATGGTTTTGCCCCACCCTTTTTTTCCGCCAGTCCATGGTTTTTAAATTTCTTTTCCCTGGCTGTCGGCCTTGATGGGCGTCATCGAAGGCGGTTCCACCAGCTTTTGGTGCCATTTGGTCCCTTCGCCTATGACGTCTCCCTCTTTTTTTTCATAGCACCCTGGCTGCACCCTGCTTTTTTGGCGGGTTAAAGTCCACCGTCCGGGGAAGTTTGGACTTTTCATGCCCCCCTGGCCAGGTCTGATTTTTTTCCCCTCCACCCCCGTCCTGAGGGTTTTCATTGACCTCTCCTGGAGTGTTGCTCAGCGCTTTAAATCCCCCCTTTTCTTGTTTTAGTTTCTCAAAGGGCCGGGGGTTTGCAATTTTGGCCCTCTGGTTTGATTTGGGCCTTTTTTGGTTGGATGGCTGTGTTCCCCTCTTTTTCCTGCCAAAAATACCCCCCATTCTTACCCCCTGAAGGGGGGGAGCGCTTTTGGGAGTGCCTTCTCCGTCCAGTCGGCACTTGACACCATCCCGGTGCCGCATCAGGAATTTTTGCCACAACGAACAGGCCGCCACCATGGTCCGCCAAGTCCTTTTTTCGCCGGCCGGTCGCCCCCGCTTTTTCTCCTCCCGAGATCCTTCCCACATCGGTTGATTTTTGGCCCTTTTAAGAGTCTGTCTGGGCTCACTTTTTCCCCCCCTTTTTTTTCTCTTCGCGCAGGCGTTCATCCGTTTCCTTTTCTTCGGCGCATTATGTCTCTTTTTTTGCTCGATCTCCCTTCTCTTGCCTGCCTTTTTCTTTTTTTTTGGTCTTTTTGGCACCTTTAGGCCTCATTTTTTTCCTACGCCTTTCGATTTCAACATCCAAGGCTTTTCAGGAACCCTTTTCTCAGGCGGCCCTTCGTTGTCCATTTCACCCTCTTTTCTTTTTTCAGGCCGCTAGCCCCCACACCATGGAAGTCATTTGACATTTGGTGTGGACCGGGACCTTGACTCATAGACTCTCTCTTTTATATCCACCCCTTTTTTTTTTTTGTTAGCGAGAGGAATGTCCTCCTTCCCCGAGAGCGTTTAGCGCCGGATTTCAGGGCTTTCCCTCCCTTTTTTTCCATTTTTATGTACGGTCCCCCCTCGGGGTAATGATACGTTTTTCCCTCGATACTTGCCGACTGGAGCCTTTTTTCTTTGCACCCCCCCCAGGGACTTTCTCCCTCTTCGTATTGAAATTAATCCCAGAGAGTTTTTGATATCTGTTCGATCTTTATTTAACCCGGAACGACCCATTTTCCCTTGTGAAAGAGAATTGACACCCCCCTTCCCCCCCTGGAGGGGGGGGGGGGGTCTTTGACTTCTCCCCCAGATCACCGTCCGACTTCGCCCCGAGCCCAAGGTTAAACTCGGTCTTTCAGGAAAACGTTTTTTTTTCCGTGTGGAATACCCCCGCCATTTCCCCCCTTTGATCAGGTAAGACTCTTCCTCCCCTTTACACTTGCAACTCCCGCACCGCATGTTATCCCCCTGAAGGGGTAGGAACAACCGTAGTTGGCTACTTTCGGTCTTCATATTTTTTTCCCATTTTCAAAAATGATTTCTGGCTGGCGGCTGGGGTTCTTGTTTAATCGGTTTTCGACCCCGTTGCGGGCCCTTCTTGTCCCTGCGCGGAAAATTTTTCCTTCCTCCGCTCTTCTCTTTCTCCGATGTTCTTGTTGCGGGTACGTCGGCCCTCCTCCAATTTCTCGCCCCACGATGTGCCCCATCGGGTGTGTCACTTTCCCCCCCCCTTCCCCTTGCCCGTGAAAGCCGGACCCCACCTTTTCCGTTGGTAACAAGCGCAATCCGGGATACTGTCCATCGATTTTTTCTTTTTCCATCCTCGCCCCCTTTTGAAACCCTAGAGGGTAATGCGGACATTTCCCCCCGCAGTTCCCGTCCTCCGTTGCCTTGTATCCTTTGCTTACTTAACTTGACTCTTTTTCCCTTCACATGTCCGGACGACATGTAGGCTCCTCCCGGGTGGCTCCAGGACGCAATTTGAAAGGACCCGCCCGGGCCCCTGTTAATGCGATGTCTAGTGCCCCCCCTTCCAGACTCACACTTTCCCCTGACGGACCCACCACGACGTCATCCCCCCCCCCAGCTGGCCCTCCTCTCTGTTCCCCGGTTTTCTCGTTAGCTTTAAGGCAGTCTCCCTCTGATAATTGAATATTTCGTTCTTATTCTCCCAGACCCCCGTTTAGTTTGAGGGTGTATAATACCCCCCCCTTCGATGCACCTTTGTCGGTCCCCCGCAGGTGCGGACTTTGACTGGCATGCGGGTTTACTTTTTTTTTGCGCAGAAGAAAAAAACGCTTGTCCTCTTCCTCAGCCTTTGCTGATCATTGGTGTTCTTCATCTTTCTGCTCGAAGTTTTCTTTTTTACTTGTCTTTCAAAAACTTCGGTCGTCCCTTCCTTTCCTTTTGGGTGGTATCCGCCATGGTGCTGATTGTCCTGGTCGCGAGGTTTTTTTTCGGGTATGGGCCGGGAGTTTATGGATTTCATTTTTCCATCGCTTGTTTCCCTCTTTTCTCTTTGCTTTTAGGTTATCCACCGGGGGCTCTTTTTCCAGCTGGGACCCATAATTCCTTTATTGGCGTTGATTTGATATTGGTTGGGGGTGCTCGCACCCCCCCTTTATTTCGGGGATTGGTGTGGGATTGTCCCTCTCAAAATTAGATGATTCGGCAATCCTCCGCCCTTTTCCGTTTCCCCCCGAAAAACCCCCTTTCCCCCCCCCCTTTCCCGCATTCGTTGAAGACGCCGAACGATTCCAGTGCAAAGAGGGGGCCGGCCTTTCAAGCAATCCGGCCGACAGGGAGTCAGTTGGCTGTTCCTCCCTTTCCCTTTCCTTATTCCATCCTCTCCCCAAACCGGAAGAAGCATAATCTGGGTCCTTCGGTCTTTTCTATTTTTTTCTTCTGCCACTTCGGGCTGGTTCAGTTTCACTTTCCCTTTTTTTTTTTGCCGGCCCCGTTTCGAGAAGGTAAGGTGTTTGGGTTTTTAATTTGGAGCAGCGTTGTGGCCTCCCCCACAAAGCTTCTTGGGGTATCGCTTCTCTTCCTGAAAAAAATCAAGGCGTCCCCGGTCTCTTTTTGTTGTTTTTTATGGGGGGGTGGGCTCGCCCTTTCTCATGTTTTGTGTTGGGTTGAGAGGTCTGAGACTCGGCCCCTGCCACACCTCCGTTCCTTTTCTTTCCTTTTTTTCCCCTTTTTTTACGCATGGTTAGCGACGCACTGTCCCAGTCACTCTTTTCCCTCTGTCAGACAGCGCTTTGACGACAGTAGATCCCCCCCCCTCACACAACGTACCTTCGCTTTGTTTTCTCTTCCCCCGGGCCCTCAGTGCCTGGCCCCCCTCTTTTTCTTTTTTCAGGGGAGCGAATACTCCCCCCCCCCCTTCCCACCAACGGGTTTATAGGTTCTTTTCCTTCGCTCTCCCAAGCCCGTTTAATTCTCTTTTACCCGGGCGTTTTGAACTTTTTTTTTTTTCTTGTTCTTCCCCTTGCACCTTTTTTTTTCTTCTTCGTTTTTACGATGCATTCGAGGTCCTGTTTCCCTTTACCTTGAGTTCGAGGCGTCCCCCTCATCATTCTTGACCCGTTTTAGTCGATTAGTTCCCCCCCCCCCCCTTTTTTTCTTCGGCCCACAGATCAAACCCTTCTGTGGCAGGAAATGAAGTCCCTTTGGATACTGATCCCCACTCCTCCAGGTAAAAACCGCGTTTCCTGTTCTTTTTCTTTTTTTTTTTTTTTTTTTTCCCGGCCCTTCCTTTTCTGGTTGTTCGTCCTTTCGCGACGGTACCGACCTCCCCGAACCAAATAGCCTTTTTCTCGAAAGTTCTTTCTTCCCCGCCGTAACGCCCCCCCTTCCTAGCAGAAAACCCCCTCTGGGCCTTTTCCCACAATTGAGAATGATCAGCCCTGGGGTTACTTTGTCACATACCAATTGACTTTTTTCTGCACTTGTTCCGCATGTTCCCCTTTCCCTCTCCGCCGCGTGGTCCTTCCTTTCAACCCGTCTTTTGGAAGGTTCATACCCCCACTCAAAATGCCCGGCTTTGTTTGTGTTGTCTTTTTTTTCCCCTTTTTCCCCACGGTAGAGTCGAATTAGACTCCTTTTTTCCCCTGAATTCCTTTTGGCCGCTAATCTTTTGCGGATTGGGATTCAGCTTTGATGGACTCTCATTTCTCTTTCTTCTGGGCAATGGCTTCTTGACAGCTCCTCGCCAGTGGTGCACGATGGGGCACTCCCCCTTTCTTCCCTCTTCCGTGAGCAAATTTTTTTCCGTTTCACCGAAAAAGCTTGTTTTTTTTTGACATCATGCCGTGTAGGTCAGCAGTATCTGCTCTTTCCCCTTTTAGGAGGCAACTTTCGGGGAAACCTGTCAGGGGTCCCGAGGAGTGGCATGGTTGGCCTGGCTGGACCTCCCCCTCATCGAAATGGTAGCCCGTTGTTTTCCCCCTTTTTTGGTACCCATGGTCTTTTTAGTTGTTTTGCTCAAACGACGGAACCCCCCAGTTTCAGTCGGGCTTCCCTCTGTGAGTCTTTTTGCTTTGAATGCCAGGTGCGGAACTGAAGACTTTACCACAAACACCTCTCGTAAATCCCAGGCTCGGATCCCAGTCCTGCTCCGCCATCAGAAGACCTGTCCCAGGTTGTGGAAGATCTTTTTTCACAAACACCTCCAGTCTCCCTGATGGGGTGTTAGGTCGAACGTCCCCCCCCCTCACCTTTTCTTGTCCGGTTACGACGCCTCGCTGATACCAAGGGGCGTGTGTAGGCAGGGGGGAAACCGGGCCTTCTTTTGGACTTTCCCTGAACGGGGCCACTTCGGATTCCGCAGGCGTTATGCTCCCCCTGGGAGACGTTTTCCCCCCCTGCGCTTTCTTTTTTTTTTGTGGATAGATTTTTCCCTAGTCATTTCTTACTGCTTCCTCCCCCGTTGAATAGGCGACGGAAACTTTCCCCCCCGATTTTCCCACTGGACCCCTCTGTACTTTTTTCAGGTCCACCCACGCTCCGGCAGGCTTTAGCCCTCCCCTTTCCCCCGTTTTTTGTCTATTAAGTACGATTTCTTTTCCTTCACTGGTGTGCCCGGGACTTTTTTGTTTTTTTTTTATCTTCCCCTCCTCCCGTTTTTTTTTGTTGGAGACCTTTTTATTTCTGCACCGAGGTGGCTTTTTGAGCTTTCACCTGGGGTAACCACACTCCACCCCCACGAAGTCTTCATGCCCTTCCGGTGTCAAGGTTTGGCTCCGTTGGATTCCTGACAACAGCTTTCGTTTCCTTGGGTTTTCCGTGAAATTAAGACCCAAGTTGTTCCCTATCTTTTCTCGATTTTCCACAACAGACCCCCACCAGTTTTCAGGCCAGCAGTTCATGTCCAGGCCATCCTTGGGCACCAAAACCTCGTCTCAGATGAAGATGAAAAGTGACCACTTTTTTTTTTCTGCTGCAAGGAAAAACGACCTTTGAGATTTAATTCCCCCTCCACTTTCCTGATTCCATCACTTTTTTCCCCGGTTGACCCTTTGCACTCCCGTTGTTTTTTACTATTCAGCGGGGAGGGGTTACCCGTGCCAGTTCCGGAGCAGGGTACCCTTTTGACTCCTTTCCTACCTACCCACTTGGAGGCGATTTAGACTGGGTCCGAGGCAGGGTCGGCCCGATTTTGCGGGTCTACTTGCTGTTAGATCCAAGGCTTTGGCCCTTCTTTTCTTTTGGAAGTTGTCCTCTCCCTATTCACTCGTCCTTTTGTTTTTGAGGGTGGCCTCCCCTTTCCCCTCCTACCCCACTTGCTCTTTCCTTTCGAAACATCTTGGGCAATTTTTCCCCACCCCTTCCCCTTCCCGGGTCTTGGATGCCGCCTCCCCCTCCCTTTCGGTAACCCACTTCTGGATCCCCCTCGTGAACTTTTTCTCAGTCCCTCCTTGAGCTTTGTCGTCTTCCTCCTGGCCCACGGGCTCACCTTATTTGCCGGAATTGGGACGTTTAACCCCGTTCCTTTTTTGCCGTCCCCTCGTGTCAGCCAGGGTCTATTACAATTCTAATAAAGACATTTTTTCTTTGCCCATGTGGACCGGCCAGAAAAGCTCCGCTCCTTCTTGAAAATATTCGCCACTCCCGTGCTCCCTTCCCACGGCCGTGGCCTTTTCGATTCCATGTGCCCCCATTGGTTGCCCAGACTACCGACCTTCCCTTCTTCTCGTCAATCAAACAGGCGTGGCCCCTGTCCCTTTTCTTTTAGCCTAGTTATCTTTTCACGGTACTTCTCCCGGGCGGATTCCTTTCCCTGACCCGTTTACACAGGTTCGCCTTGCAAATCCGCCTCAACAACCGTTTTTTAGTGGTTTCTAAATACCCCCCCACCTTCCAAGCCTCTTTTTTCCCCCGCCGGGGCCCGCAGTCTTCCGGAATACCCTTCCGAAACGATTTTTCATTTTGTCGGAAACGTGGGTGTCCCTCACCTTGACCCAGAAAACTTTATGAACAATTGACCCTCTTCAGTCCCTGTTTTTTTTCCTTTTTTCCCTGGCTCTGGGTGCCTCCTTTTTTTTTTTTTTTCTCTAGTTGAACGTCTTTCGGCCACTCCTTTACGCTCCCTTTCCAATGGTCTGTTTGGTTCTATTCGCCATGGTTTTTTTCTTTTTTCTTTCCCGTGAATGCGCTGATTTCCTCCTATGGGGCGGGTCTTCCACCCCAAACGCCCCCCTGGGGTCCTTTCCCCTCCGGGATTTTTGCCTCATGGAGGAGTTTTTTTTTCCCATCCGGGTGTCTCCCTCCTCTGGTGGCCATCAAACTGGGTTTGGGTCGCATGGCCTTTGATCTGGTTGTTTTTCGCGAAACGGACTGGTGTGTGGGTGCTCCCCACTTTTCGAAACCGATGATTCGTTGGCGCCTTCCTACCCAGTGGCGAAGGGGGATTTTGTACCAGCAACAGTCCTCTTTTCCCTGAACGCAATGAAAGAGGCCCCTACGAAACCCTGTGTTTCCACTATTTTTTTGTTTTTTTTTTTTAGCACCCCCCTCCAAGAAATTGCCTCCCCCCCTTCTTCCATATATAGTCCCCTGCTTTATCGCGAAGCCACTCTGTAAGCCTCCTTTACCGTGAGTGTCTGTTCCCCTCGTCTCTTTTTTCCCTTTCTCGCCCCTCCCCCCTTTTTCTGGCTGGGCCCCATTTGTGAGAGACCGTTCCTCCTTTTTCTGTGGTCTCCCGTCCTCAGCTGTGTCTGCTTGATGAAAAACCTGTCGGCCTGTTTTCCGCTACCTGCGTCAAGTCCCCTTTTTCCCTCTGCATGAAGACATTCCTGCTGTTTTTTGGATTTTTGT
>Ga0179593_1384763_pt1 | contig 12733 bp, 12 predicted proteins | sample CZODoug2_1_08_16_FD_185931 | JGI IMG/M metagenome (GOLD analysis project Ga0179593, IMG submission 185931) | Vadose zone soil fungal communities from Angelo Coast Range Reserve, California, USA - CZODoug2_1_08_16fungal (PacBio error correction) | ecosystem: Environmental > Terrestrial > Soil >... | reverse complement strand
GTACTACGAATCACTCTTGACCCCGTTTGGCATAAGATCGCGGAGTTCCTTCTGCGAGGATTTTTTTGAGTCCCACCTTGAGCCTGTCTCCTTTCCGCTGTCCCTTTTTGTGGTGTCTACCTCCTGAAGAGGTCCGAGAGTTGAGATCCCTCGAGTGTATTGTAAACACTTCTTTTTTTCCCGCCCCCTGCTGTTCTCCCAAGGATCTTCTTTTAAACCGCAGCTGTCCCACTTTTTTAAGCTCACTAAGTTTTTAAGCCCTTTCGCTCAACGACGAGCTATGAGTGTGCCTCCCATCATTTGGCTTCTCGATTCTTCTGGACCGAGTCGTGACTCCTGCTCATACACTGGTAGGGCCGTCTATAGCCTCTTTTTATTCCACGCGTTATGTTTTATATTCGCGGCACGCAGCGGTGCTCCCCCTGGCCAAAGGTTTGCATCCCCACTTACACCCCACCAACCCCCCTGTAAAAACGAGTTGACGCAAATGAAGCGGATAAAACGGGCCTCTGGTATTTTCTTCCCTCCTTTTCCTCTTCTAAGTGTTTTATCCACAGGAGTTTAAGGTAGCTGGCTATTTCCTCCCTCTAAGCTCCTGACCCGATTCCCTTCCCTCTTTCTGACCGTGCCTTCTTTTTCTTCCTTCTTTTTTCACAGGCGTGGCCGTCACGCGTTGTTTTTTTGTCCGCTTTTCTACTCGCCGATGTCAATGAGGCGGACAGCTCGTGGGATCGACTTGGGTGCTTCATACTTGGTATGATGCGTATCTCTTGCTGGTTTCCGGGAAGCTTTTTTCTCGGATGCTTTTCTCTGATCCACGCTACGCTTCAGGCGCACCCAATTCTTTTCGTCTCTCTCTCATTGGTTTTGAAGGCCTTCCGATTAGCGCCACGTTTCCGGATGCGTTCAGCCTCCGTTGTTTGTATACCATCCCGCCATTTTCGTGCCCTTAACTCTCTTTTTTTGCAGGTATTTAGCCCTTCCGGTGGTAGGACCTTCATTTAACAAAGTTAGGTTTAATCTCACCTAGGCGACCCATGCTTCTTCCATCAGCCCTTCTGCCCTTTTAACGGTTTCCCCAATTAGCGGAGACTTGCCATCCGGTTTTAGCGTTTCAATCTTTTTCCTCTCCACTGTTTAGGAGCACCGGATTTATACTCTCATTTACAAAAGCCGTGCACTAGGGCCCTCTCTTTTGTCATTCCATTTTTCATGCTGAGTTTTGACTCGGCCACATCCAATTTCCCTTTTCTATCCGGTAAGAATGACTTGTTCTTTTACCGAAGCTTTTATCCCGTGCCGCCCTTTTCTTCGACTTTTTCGGAAGTCTCTTTTTGACCAAGATCGCCTCCCCGGTTGGTTTTTATTGCAACTCCTTCCCTTTCCGTGCCGACACGACGCCAATCCTTTGGCGAATTAAAGGCTCCGCCGTCGGAGTCTTCTAGGATAAAATCCGGCAGGGCAGGTGACGATTTTCTCAGCCAGGGGGCCGATCTTAAACCCTCCCCTACAAGCTAGCCAGGGTTGCGCCCTATCGGAAGAGTTACACCAAAATGACTGCGTTTTCTAACGTCCAAAAGCTCCCTCATAGACATAAATTCTTCCCGTTCGCCTTTATTTGTTAAAAGACTCCCCTTTTGTCGAATCCGCCCCCTTTATCATCTGTCCCCTTCCTCAAGCTAATGGAGAGGGTGTTGTCTGCAGCTCTCGGGATATTGTTCATGCTCTAAGCAACTTTGATTCCCTTCTTTTGTGCTGCATGTGATGATTTTTACTCTCGGTCCTGGTTTGTCTCTTCTTTCCTCTTTGGTTGAGATCGATCCCCCCCCAGTTCGTGCTTCCCCATAATGTCATGCAGCAGACTCCAACCCTCCTTGAGTATCTTCCAACGATAAAGCGAGTTTCAAGGGCGAGAAGACTCAGCTGAGAGCTGTTACCTCGGTTGATAGTAGGTCTTGCTATTGTCGTCCTACCCATGGCGCTTCTTTTTCTTTTTTCCTTCTTCCCACATCGTACCGATTCTTTTTTTTTCCGGTTTTTATCTTTCGGCACCCCCCCTCTGTGTTCTTTTAGGGTAGTTAACCCGGATTAAGAGTAGTGGGTCGCCGTGTTCGGCTTTCCATGATTAACTTTGTGCCGATTTGCCATGCATTTCCAGAACTTACTCCTCCGCTAGACTGCGCTTCGCCAAATGATTTGAGGACTTTTTTCGGCCAATCGCCTTCAGGTGCGTCTTTTGGCTTCCCGTCCACGCGCGGCAGTCCCTGTACAGAGACACTTCTAGCCTACGTCTTTGTGATTCACTTGGTCGTCGTCCCGCTCACGTCTTTCAAAAGTTTCACATTCCCCTTCCGTCCTTCGACGCAGGGGCACCGTTGCCGCGTTCTCCTGTGAATTATTATTGAAGCTCCCCTCGTCACCTGAGCTATTTCCCTCGTCGACTTCTTTCTCCGGGGTGCTCCACCTATATCCAAGCCTCCTCCCCGTACTTTTAGTCTCATTCCAGAGGGAAACCTCTACCACTTTCCTGATGCGAATGTACGCGTTCTCTGCTGGGCCTTTTGAATGAGCGTGAGTTTTTTCGCCTCCGGTGAGTTTGCAAAAGGCCGCATTTGCTTTTTCTGGACCCCTAGCACATGGGCTCCCTCTCCGTGCAACGCCTCCCGCATTTCCCCCCCTTCTTTTCAACTTGTGGTCACTCCTAGCGGTTCGAGGGTTACCCCCGGCGAAGCTCAAACTCCTTGTCCGACCCCCCCGTCGTTTTTCTTTCTAACAGGCAATTAGTTGTTCGCAGATGCAGGATTTTTCGGCCATTGGTGTGCCTGAAGCGAACCGTCCTTGCTTCTGTCTTCTCTGACACTCTTCCAAACACGTCCGCGTTTTTCCTGCATTTTTTTTAAGACTCTTCAATACATATTTCCCACTACCCCCTTCGTGCGATTCTGTATTCCTCCAGTACCTCGGGAGTAGCACTGGTGCCGTCCTGACAAGTTTTCAACGTGTTATTGACCCCCCTCATGGTAAGCGATGCGAGATAGATAATCCCTCCCGAATGCGTAATTCCTAGCTTTGTCCGGATCTCTGAAGAGTTTTCCCCTCTTCAGCACCGACCCAATCTGGTTTTTGACCTCAGCCATCTTCCGCGTCCTCCTTCCCCCCCCCTACCTTTTCTTCCAATACCCAGACTTGTCCACTTTTATTTTCTCCTGTTGATAGTGATTTTGATGCCCAAACCATGTCTTTGTTTCCATCGTTCCCCTTTGTACAGATTCTCATATGTTCTCTCCCCGATTGCCACCGTTGCCTGAGCCTCCTCTTTAGCTGGCCTCATTTTTTTCAGAGCTCCGCCGTTTGTTCCTCTCAGAATTTTCCTTGATGTCGGGTGTTCATTGATCTATTTGCGCCGAAAGTTAGTATTTCGTTTTAATACGTTTTTTTCCCTTCGGTTCCCGCTCGCTGGCGGATATTTTTTCGCTTCCGGTTGGTTTTTTTCCCGCCACAAGGCGGTTTACCCTCTAGCTTAACCCCCTTCGCTCTCGACTCTGAGTCATGCTACGCCCCCACATTCAGCCTCTTTTCGCCGGAGACGCTCAATCGGTGTCGAAACCACCTAGTAATGACGTAACCTTTCTCCGATAAGATGGGCTTTTTTTCTGTGGATAACCCTAGTGATCCTCTCCGGCTTGTCATTGATTTTTTCGTCCCAGAGGTTTAAAGCGTTCGTTCCTCTTACCGAACCCTGCCTTTGTTTGTTCTCCGAAGCTTTCCACATTTGAGCACGCAAAAGTTTCCCATGCTTTTGGATTACTGGCAGGTTTTTTACCCCCTTTTTTGTTAAGGAAAGTTAGAAGAAGAACCTTAGGATCTTATAATGGCTTTCTCCCTGAATTGATCGGAATGCTTCCAAGACCCCACCCTGTTCCTAGAATTCGTTTGCTTTTTCCACGCTCTTAGGGCTGACCCTTGCCTTCGCCCTGTTCCTTTTCCGTTCCCATAACCACGTTTTTTCCCGAGACTTTGCTTTCCCCTTTCCTCCGGAAAGAGTTTCCACTTCCGCAGCGGTCCCACTATTCGATTGTTTAATAGTGTTCCGTTTTCGTATTTCCAGCTTACCCCTTGACCCCACTGCATTCTCCCAAACTTCCTTCTCCGTTGTAGGAGTAAGGAGGAGATCTTTATCTCGCCTGATTTTGACCTTTTTTTCTTCCAATACCTCTGCCCACCTCCGTTCTCAATTTCCCCGCCCGTTCTAGTTCCCAGCAAAGGTTCATGTCCTTCCTAGGCCCGGCGTTTTCGGGCCCGCTCAATGACGATCTCTCGGTCTTTTTCCCCAAAACTTCTCATCTTTTCTTTGCCAGTGCTTTTTCAAACTCTTCCGTCTCTTTCTGTGTGGTGGTTCGGACAACCTTCCTACCCCCCCATTACAGGTTTCTGTGCCCTGCTTGGGTTCCTTCTTTCACTATCCGCCTTAAGTCCAACCAACTACCCCCCCCCTCTTGAAACCAAGCCCCCAATTCCATTTGTTGTTGATAGAGATGGATTTTCCTGGACTTTTCCTTTGGACAACGTTTTCATTCCTTCCTGCAAGCTCATGCCCAGTTTGCCACAAGGTACACTTATCGTTCCTTTTGGGTCCGACCGGCGCTTACCAACCGCAGCCGCCTCCTCTGCCCTTTTTACTTTTTCAACGCACGGCATTGCCGAGGCTCTGAGTTTCTTTTACAGGTACGAATTCTTTTCCCCCTTTCACCTCAAAACGCGGCTAGAGCCGTAGTTTGCCCCGTTTCTCAACGCGAAATGAGCGGTGGCCCTTGATTGGCAAGCAGTGTGTCCCTCACTTTCTCTTAAATCTCCGCCTCACCTCCTCCTGCCACCCCTATGCTTCCGAAGGAAGAGTTGGGAGCTAGCTGCCCGTTATTCATCAAGTTTACGGCTCTTGTTCCCAGTAAATCTAAATTTGCCTCTGCCCGGAAGTTTTGTACCATCTTTTGCCGCCCAACCACAGTCCCTCCGTTAGGTGAGGGCCCCTCCCAGCTTTTTGTCGAGTGGTTCCCTTCTAATGAATTGGTGCACTAGAGAGGCCCACCCCAACTACCGGTTTGGTTTTTTGCAAGGCGTCAATACTCCCCCCCAAAAAACCTTTTTTCCCAGGTTTTTCCCCCCCATCCCCCATTTTTTTCCCCCCCCGAGCAACCCGCCAAGAGGATCTAGTAGTATTCGGTTAAAAGTCCCGTACAAAATGCCCTTCCTGGTTTTCCAACCGAGGCCTAGTGATGCCTGCCTTTTCTTGAAAAGCCCCTCTTACCTTTGCTACTTGGGCCCTTCGTCTTCCTTTCTTCCACTTCCGAAGATTTTTCTCGGTATCGAAGGCACTGCTCAACCTTTTTTTTTCACGCATGATGATAGCTGAAAGAGCGACTTTGTAATCCACCTTTCTCCGTTTTGATTTAGATTAATCGGATCAGAGCGGTATTGTTTTTGGAGCCACCCTGTTTTAGCCGTCACGCATCCTCGCTTTTTTTGTTTAGTGAGCCTTCGTTAAGAGGTTCAGCTGGCAGCTTTCCCCGGGATTGTATTGTGTTTCAACAATTTTTGTGGCCTACATTTTTTTTCTTCATGAACTTTTCTCTCAATTCTGGCACCTAAGCCTCAACGCCCACTCCTTCATCAAGTTCCCATCAAGATTTTCAGTTGGCCCTTCCAGGTTCCTGTACGTCGGGGTTCGGTGGTGGTTTTTTAAAAGTCTTTTTTCAACTTTCCGATAAACGAAGTGTACTTGTCTTGTCTGCGCCTTTTGTCTCCATCGAGTTCTCTTCAGCTCGCCTATTCGAGGCCTACGGGATACATCTGTCATCCAGGTTTTGTTTTCCTCCCTCCCCTTGACCAAATATCACTGACCGGCAAGGACCGGCACCTTTTGATCATTTGCTTTCCCCTCAATCTTTTTCTTGTGACGCGTACGATTTGCCTTACGAACCTCTTTCGGCTTGGCCTGCACTTCTTCAAGGACCCAATCTTGCTCACCCCCTCTTGCTGGTCCGTCCCTCGCTCGCTGGTCCCATTCCGGCAAAGCTGGTGATGTCTCCGGCTTTAATTTATTAAGCCGATGTCATGCCGGAGATCGTCGGGATCGCTGTTTTTCTCACAATATCGCGCCCTTCCCTCCTTTGCAGGACTCCTTTTCAAGTGTTTTCTTGTCGAGATCGGCCTTGCCCGACACCGTTTCTCTTAAGTTTGAACCAAATGCTCAGGGTGGCGCCTGTCGCTTAAAGCTCCCCTTGGCGTTGACCTCGGAATGCCTTCTTAGAGCCCTTGTGGCCGTTCCCTCGTTCGTTTTCCTGTGGTGTGTTAACGTGCGAGCCGCTTTCCCCCTTTTTCAACGTTTCGATAGAGGCCCTCCCTATGCGGGTTTGCCTTTTTTCGATAGGTTGATGTATTTCCCATTTAAAAAAAGTTGAGGTCGTTTCAGCATCATCACCGTGATTTCCACCATGATCCCCTCCGCTAAGTTTACAGCCGATACCTGGTACGGTTCCTCCTCCCCCTTACTTGTACTAGTAATTTCGCTTACTTCCTCAGGTGACTGGTGCCGTCACTTTTGTAGCCATAATTCCCAACCCCCCCCCCCCCCCCCACCCACCCCACCACTCCCCCCTCCCCCCAACGTTTGCTTGTGGACCTACTTAGATGAATTGGTTCTTCTTCAACTAAACTTTTCTCTTTCCCTCGTACCCTAAAGGTTTTTTCTTCATAATCTTTCTGATTTGAGGATCTTCCAAAGCTTTTTTTTTCACGACTAAGTGAATTCAACCCGACCGTCGGGCGAGAAGTTCCGAATGCGCAACCGATCCGCTTCCCTTGGATTCTCCTTTCCCCCTCTTTTCCAGGCTCCCCCGTCCGCAGGGCCACCTCTTGTGCGAAAGTCTTGCGTAGCTCTCCCTTCGTCATTTTCCCTTTCTTTTCCGGGCATGTTCCTCGACAACGTTATTTTTCCTCAGTTGGGAACGAAACCGGTCACTCCCTTAATCGACCAGGGTAATTCTAGCCCGTACCCTAAATTTTTTTCTCTTGTTGCCAAAAGGAAAAAGCCGTGCCCACATACCCCCGATTTTTTCCTCATTCCTATACGACTCTCCTTTTAGGACGCATTCATTCCCAACTGTACGCTCTTTTCTTTTCTGAGTCGTTTTGTCCGGTAATCGTTTTCATCACCCTCTCCTGCACCCCTGTGATTCTTGGGCTGCATGACAGCTTCCCATAGCGGTCGCAGTTTGGAGACCTCTCTCCCCCTTTCCTCCTTTGTTTGTTTGAGAGATACAAACCAGTGCCGTCCCGCCCCAACTTTTCTGCAGCCAAATAGTGCCGTCTTAGTCCCCTTGGCAACCATTCTCACGGAGCTGCGCTAACTTGGGACGACTGGTTAGGATCCCCTTTTCTCTTATAGGAAGCTTGTGCGGGATAGATTTTTAATTCTTTCCCCTTCGGTAACGCCTTTTGGGCCACGGTTTTTATCGGCAACCCCTCGCTCGCTTTCTTTAGTTTTTTTGTCTGCAACCCCCCTTGGCTTCTGTTAGACTTATTTTTGCCCTTTTACCTCTTTTTCCCCTGGCTTACCCCGATCTCTGTCGCACGAACTTCACTTCTTTCTCAGCCCTCCGCATCTCCGACTTCCTCGCCAAATGACTTTGTCCGGCTTGGCCTGCAGGCCGAATTTTCTTTTTTTGTGTGCCACGCGGGCAGCGGTTTCTCTCCATTCGAAACTTTCCGCTTCCAGGCGTTCGTCCGCCTGCCGTTTGCATCCTTAATTCCGGGGTCCCCCCCTCCCTTCCGTTTCCAAGCACTTGGACCCGTGTTATACGCGTCACCGCCGAAGCACTTTTTCTCTTCCGACCGTCATCTCCGATAGTCCCCTATTCGGGTTTTGATGTCTTTGCTCTTCCTCCCCGCTCCGCCCAGCGTACCTCGTGGAAGCTCGCGACCGATTGAACCGCCCCCCCTTGATGGCGTACCTAATTTAGCCCCCAACCTCGATCGGATGGCGCTGTTTGGCGGAAGATCTCTTGTTGGCGGATGGCTGCTTTCAAATTTTCCCTTTGTTAAGAAGGGCCACTCCCCCCCCCTCCTCCCGTTCTTTTCTTTTTTTCATCAATCCGCATGTTCCTTTCCCTTTTTATACTTGGGTCAAAGCGCAGGCGCTCTCTGTTCCCCCCCCCTTTCCCCTCTTTTGAGATCCTGAAGCAAACCCGTTTTTTGCCGCTCTGCATTCATCGCCCGGCTTCCTGAAGAGCTGCTCTTTATTTTCATGGAGAGGCGCCAGTTTTTTTTTCAGCTTCTCCAGTTCCCTCCCTTTCTCGCATCTCTATCCGAAAAACCCGGTCTCGCTTTCCTCATCTTTCCCTCTTCATTTTCAACTCCCAAATTGCTTTCATCCAAAATCTCCCGACCGATTTTATTCCCCCTCGGAGAGTAATTGGCCAGCGTCTCCCAGATCGTCGACCTATCCGAATCTCTCCTTCCTTACAAGCAGTTTTAGAAGACTAGGAATCGGGTTCGTTAGACATCTTTTTTTTTTTCATTTGCACTTAAAGACCCTCTTTAGGACCCCCCTCTCTGACTCCCCCCACAGATTTTGTAAATACCAGATGACGCCTTTCTCCCCTGTCTTTTTCTTTCCTATTGTGATTCTGTTTGATGTAACCCGGTTTAACTAGTGCTACCCTGATGCTTGCCCGAATAGAGAATTGCCTTTCCTCGATTTCCGTCCAGACCGTTACTCCCCTCGTTCGAAATCGCAGGAGTTCGGATGATTCTTTTTCGAATTCTCGTAGCATCGTCCCGTGAACCTGATTGCCCCTTTGTAGCATTTCTCTCCTCTTTTTATTTGATTTTTTTTTTTTTCGTTTCCTGATTCTAGGTTCCCAGACCTGATCGCTGCTCGCAGTTTTTTTTTTTTTGACTACCCCCCCCCTGAGTGTTTAACAGAACCTCGAGATTCTCTCCTTTTCCCCCAGTTTAGTATTGCGCCGCCACACACAGGCCGCGCCTCCCTTTTCTCCAGGACTGTTTCTCACCCATCATCCTTCCTCCGCCTTAACCTCTTCTAAGTCATTCTTTTTTTCATTGGACCCCCAATTTTTGAGTTCGATTCGCTTTTGTCCCTCTCTTTCATTTCCGCCACAGTTTAAGTTATCTAGTTAGATCGTCCGGCCTGACCATAGGCCAGCTCGGGGCTGCGTCCTTTTTTCCCAAGAAACCTGTCCGTTTAGTGAGGACTCCATTTTTGTTAATCAATCGGCTCGTTTTTTACGCCGTGTCCTTTCCGTCAAGTCTTTGCTCGACAATTTGTTTTCTCCCCCTCTTAGGCCTTGTTAGCTTAACCAGGAATTGACCTTGAATTTTCGACTCACTCATTTTTGGAATTCCTTGTTGGCGTACACTGCATTAGGGCTACCCCCCCCTACTCGTCAGTGAAGGGAAATCCCTTACTTCCTTACCGCTGAGTCTTGGAATCTTTTTTTTACCTCCGTGTCCCGGCAAAGCTGTGAATCGTCATATGTAACCCAGATTTTGAGATGCTTTCTGGTGTTTCCGTCGTCACACTTTTAACCCCTTCTGCTTTCCCAACTCTTTTCCTTGCATTCGTGGCAGGTCTTTTTCAAGTCTTTGAGTCTTTTATCTTTTCTCACACGTCTTGCCCAGTCCGATGCACTGTACGGTCTCATTTCTCTCTTGAGACTTCCAAGGCCATTTTTCTAGCCCTTTTTCCCACGGAGAGAGCCCCCCTTTACACCTTCGGCTAGCTTTTTCCTTGCTTTTTTTCCTTCAACAAGGCCTTAAGCGGTCTTATTCCTTTCGTTCTGTTTGCCTCGCCAAACTGCCCCCACAACTTTTCCTTTGATGTCTTTTGGGTCCAACTCTTTTTCCCCCCTTCTGTTGAACTTTAACCCCCCACCCAAAACTTTTCCCCGCCTTGAAACAAGACCTCTCTCTCTTTCCCTCCTACTCCTTTTTTTTTTTCTTTATGGTTTTCATGGCGTACTTTTTTTTTTTTCGTAAAAGTTGTCCTTACTGTTAGCGTCGTGACAGCATTTACATGGAAATCTGCCTCACCCTTTTTTTTAGCTTTGGCGATGCCACACATCCCCTCACGACTCCTTTTTGCGTCTGTAAGTACAAAGCACGTTCTTTTTCCCCCTAGCGAAGTTTTTTGCCCCACCTTCATTGGCTGCTTTTGCTCCCCCTCCGGTATCTCCTTCCCCATGGTCGTTTTCCTCAAAAAGCGTTCGCTCCCTGAGACCCCCACTCTTTCCCGGACTGTTCCTAGTGTCTCCGATCTAACTCCATCTTGACCCTCTCCAAACGATAGGTTCCCCAAGGGAGTTGCCTCCCCTTCCGTTGCATCCGTTTAACTTCGCGGACCCGCCCCTCCACGCACTTCCCCATGGCCTCTGTGGGCAGTTTCCCCTTTTTTTCGACGAGAGGTACCCAATCTGGCCTTTTCCTTTTTCCGCTGTCCCAGATGCGACGCGTGTTGGCTTTTCGACTCAGTTGGGACCTAGTTGCTTTTCCTTCCCAACAAGCTTTCGCCAACCATTAGTTGTTTTTTCTTGGGGGTGGGGCCGTTCAATCGTTCTCCCTCTGAACACCTCTTCCCGGCATAGAGCAGTTTCTCCCACTATTTCATAAACCTCGTTACAAACACTTCCTTTCCGGTTCCCTCTAACCCATGGAAGAATTCTGACCCTTCTGGACCTTTCGCCCCCCCTCCCTCTCTTGCAGATCGACGCTCGCTATGTTTCTTCCTATCTACTAGCAGAAGATTAACCCGTGCGCGCATGTTCCCTGAGATTATATCGGCTTCCAGACTGAATCACCTCTTGAATTACCCCCGGTTACTGCCTCCCCCCATGATCGCGAAGTTCCTCGTTTAGGCATCTTTGGTTTGACCAACAGTTCTCTCCTTTTCCTTCTGCTTTTTTTGTGTCGTCGCGATTGAGCACTCTTTCTAGCTGCGATTTTTTATTGCCCCCTTTCAGTACTGTGGCTGCCACAACCTTTTAGGTCAGTCCCCACCCCTTCCCCCCCGGAATTCTTGACTTTCCACCCCCACGGAGAAACGCATCCTATCTACCTTTCTACCAGATCTGCCCTGTTGTTCCCCCGACGAACCAAGTTAAATTTTACGATCTCGGCTTTCTCCCTTTTTTCCTTTTCTGGACTTCCGTGATAAACGAGACGTCCTCTCTTTCCGCCTTCTTCCCTCCCTCTTATCAGTATATTCTCGTGAAGCCGCTACCCTTTTTCCCCCCGCAAGTTTGCATCCCCCCTGATCACATCGAGAAGGCCTCCGAGGTACCCTTCCCTCTGGTCTTCCAAAAAACTCTTTCCGCGGCAGAGTGTTTTGTCCCCCCTCCCACAGCTTCCTTTTATGGCTAGGATTCACTGAAACTTTCCGCACCTTCCCATTGTACCTTACCGATTCGTTCCGGGTTTCCTTCTTTCTCGTCGGTACAGGCCCCGTCCCTTCTGTTGAGTTTTCAGGGCTGGCCCAACCTCGCCCTGTCCCTCTGCTCCCACTCCTTTTTCCCGAATGTCTTTGGTCCTTCGAGAGTGATGCTGTCCTCCTTCCTTTTCACGTGCCTTGGTCGGAGAGATTCCGAGAAGGATACCCTCTTCCCCATTCGGCCTTCATGCCCACCCCCACTCCGGTGGCCGCTCTCTTGCTATCTGACGCTCTGCGTTTCCCCATTGATGATTAGCGCCAAGGGTTGTGCCTTCCGGAGCGTTCCCCTCTTTCGTGGTTCCTGCCCCCTCTGCCTCCCAGTTAGCTTTCTCTGCCTTACCGACGGATCGTGTTGACTTCGTCTCCTTTTCCTGGTGTGCCCCTTCTTAAAATTTTCCCCTGTGTCGGCCTCCCAGCCACTCTGCCTCGTATTACGCTTAGTCCAGCTCCAGCTTTCCGTCCCCCTTTTTCCTTAGGTCCCTCCAGACTTGTTCGGCAATTCTTAACTCTCCCCGGGTGTAATGGTGCGTCATGTTTTCCCCCCCCCTCTTTAGCTCCTTCCGCCCCAAACCTCGTGCGACTTAGGGGAACTCTTCCTCTTGGTCGGCTTTCCATTTCCCCTTTTGACTTTGCCCGTTTTCAAACCAACTTTTTTTCATGCTTTCCGTCGATAATGTGCCTTTTTCCTTTTTTCCCGGAAGCCCGTTTTCCGTTACGAACGCCTAAGAACCCTTTCTTCGTCCTTTCTCCAGTCCTCTTTCTCAGTTGGCTGATTTTCACCCCCGACGCAATTAGGATTCGTTTGCGACCCGGGCCCCAATCATTTTTTCGTTCCCGCTTGTCCTTCTACTCTTCTGATGTCACGTCTTCTGAGAAAGCTTTTCCGCAAAGGTCGCGACGTTAAGAGTCGCCAGGGGGTCAACCTGATTGCCCCCTCAACCCGTCATATTCCATCGGCCAGGTTTTGGCTCCTTCCGCATTCCCCATCTCAGAAGCGTATCTTTTCCGTACCTCCCACCCCTTTGCACTCCCCCCTCCTTACAGGCTCTTGCAGTTCTCATTCAGATATTTCCCTTCGCACTTGTTCTACAATCTTCCTAAAGCCTTCCTCGTAAAGCCGTCCCCCATTCATGGTGTCTTTTCTATAAGCTCTGTCTCGTTTTACTCATAGATCCCTTCTGTGTTTTGCATTTTTTGGCTGATGACATTATTTTTTCGCTTCTGGTTTGT
>Ga0179593_1303201_pt1 | contig 12733 bp, 19 predicted proteins | sample CZODoug2_1_08_16_FD_185931 | JGI IMG/M metagenome (GOLD analysis project Ga0179593, IMG submission 185931) | Vadose zone soil fungal communities from Angelo Coast Range Reserve, California, USA - CZODoug2_1_08_16fungal (PacBio error correction) | ecosystem: Environmental > Terrestrial > Soil >... | reverse complement strand
GGATTTTCTGGATCATTATTATACTTACCCTTGGTGTTTTGTATTTCCCTTTGTCCCAGCTTTTTTCTCACCTCAAGTCCCTTATGCCCCCCCCAGTCCCGTTCTTTGCCACTCAATCCTCCCTTACATTTCCCTTCCTCCCTTGCTTCGTCCTTGCGATCCCACTTCAAACCTTAAGCACTCCTTATCTGGGGCCAGGGAAGCATTACTATTTGCAATCTCCGTCCAATAGGGTTGGTTCCATTTTAGCCTTCCAAATAAGTGCTTCTTAACATTTATGCTCTTTTCTATCACTTTCTATTTTTGGCTTACCTAGCTTTAGGGATCCTTTCGCCGATTGGAGCCATTTTGTTTTTGTGTCTTGTTCAAGGTAGTTGTCCCACACCTCCCTTTAACCCCCAAACACCTTTTGCTTTGGTTTGACTCTTGCAGGGAGCGATTAATTTTTAAGGACCTCCCCCCTTATCCATGTGGGCATGATCCTTATTCCCACGGTCCTTCTTAGGGTGCTTTCCCCCTGGCAGACTCCCCAGACAACAAGACTTGTAATTTTACTTACCCCCTCTTCCCCCAGGTTTGAGCCAAAAAAAGTTGCCTCAATTTTAGTTTTTCCCCTTTTCCTTAACTTTGCCCATGCCATTTGTTTCTTGTTTCAACTGAGGCTCTTTCGTTCTCCTCTCATGGTGTCACCCTTTAAAATGTCGTCCGATTGTCAATTCCTCCCCTTACTCCCCCATTCCCCCCCGCCTTCGACTGAGTTCTTTCATTTCCTCTCCCCCTCCCTTCCCATTTTGTGATGGTTCCTTCTTTGTTGCCTTTATGGTATCTTTTTTTCCTTTTGAACACCTTTTCATGTGCATTCTTTCAAATGTCAGTCAATTTTTCCACCACTGTTGATACACGTGGGTTATATGTCTGTACCAAATTTGCTTGGTAATTTCCCCTCGCTGTCCCCTATATTAAGATTTATTGTATACGACAACTGGTTCTTTTACTCCCTGCCGTGCAATCACCCCCCCTTCCTTCATGTCCAATGCTTTTTGGCCTCCTCATCTTCTTCACTCCCTTCCATCATCCCGCTGTTCCCTTCACATCTCTTCATGGTTCAAATCCAATTTTTGTTTTTCACCCCTCTTTCTCTCTCGACCGGATCTTGTAATTTCTTTAATCTTATATGAAAAGGCAATTGCAGCATATGGTCATGTTGGCGGTATCCCTCACATACTAAACCCAATGCTCCCCCCTCCTGCTCTCTCCGTTTTTCCTGTGTCTGTGTTGGTAATCTTTTTGTTTCTCCATTTTTTGTGTACTTAGTGAGTATTCCCCTCTCCCCCCCCACCCGTGTCCCACATTGTAACCATGTAGGTCCCATAAGTTTCTCTTCCTCCTCTAGCGAGCCCCTTGTAGGACTATTTGAACGTGTTTTTTCCTCTGGCCAAACTTCGTCCCGTTCCTTAGAACTCCTACATCATGGTTTTTGACCAAATATCTTTGACCGGTACGTTTGTGCCAGGGTTTTTTTTTCCGAACTTAATTCTTCCCTTCATCTCTGGCAAGGCTTTTTCCCCCCCCTGGACCTCCTACATCAATCCACCACTCAAAATCCAATGGCCCACTTTCTACCCACAACTTCCTCCATTAAGACAGGATGTCACGATCTTTGCAAGTATGATGTACTTGCATATTCCTTTCTTACATCCTCAGTAAATATCCCTCTTTCCTCACTCTATACTCACCTTTGACACGGTTTTCGACCCCTTTTCATTCTTATTTTCTTATAGCCAAATAACTCCTTTTCCTGACTGGTTTCCTTTTTCTGAGCATCCAATTCAAGTGCCCTGGCCCATTTCTCAATCCTGAAAGAATTTGTCTTTCTCCCGTTCATATTGCTCTTTCGTCTATAACCCCCCTTTTTATGTTTTTTGTTCATTTCCTTCATTCTCCTTTTCTCCTTTGTTTCCTTTCCCCCCCCTCTGATTAGAAATTACCGTGGCCTGTCACTATTACTTTTTGGTGGTAATAAAGTCTATTGTGATTATCGTCCCTACGTCAATGCTTTTTCCCCCCTCCCTCTCCTGCCATCTACAGTGTATATTATCCCACCATACTCCTGCAAATCTTTTCATCCGCGTGTTTAGCCTTTTTTCATTAATTAAATTTTACTTTTATCCTGTATTTACATCTGTCCTTTGTTGCCCTGAGGCGTTTCTTCCCACCCACACGTCCTTTTTGGTGCATGTATTTCTGAAGCAATACCCCAATATTCTTCCCCAATTCTTATTCATTGTCCCCCCAACGCCTTTGCTGGGTTCCCCCCCCACTCCTCCCTTCCTTTGGCTTTTTCATTCCTTTGTCGTTTCGAGAGACCTGAGGGACGTCTTTGTGGGGGGAACCCATCCTTCTGCGTTTGCACATTCCTCATCGATTGTGAAGTCCCCTTTTTCTTACAATTCCATTTTTACTTTGGAGTCTGTCATGGTCAGATTTGTTAACCGGTCATTTCTTCCCCTGCTTGTGGGATGTCTCAAGTGCCATGTGTCTTTCTATCCAACGTTCTAACGACGTCGCTAGTAGGATGCCTTCCCTTTTGAGTTGGAATCTACGAGATTGCCAAACATTTTTCCTGCCTTATCTTATGGTGTCCACCTTTTTCCCTCCGTAGGTCCTCTTTTCATTCCCCATATCAAATCCTTTCTGCACCACCCCCCCAAAAAGTATCGTTTTTGACCGTCTTTCTCTGTTCGCCCGATTTTTTAAGTTTCCCTACACACAAAGAGTCCTTTCCCAAGTTTCTGCCTGTGACCCAGCCATAAACTTTGGGGAAGACATATCAATTACCTTGCATCCCCACGTGCCCCCTTCTTTCTCCATTTTTGGGCCCATAACGTGATGTTCTCAGAAACCTTCCCCTCTGTCCACGTTGTATTGATTTCTTTCCAGACGTTTAAAGCCCTTGTTTTTCCCCCCCGAAATTAGACGGCAAAGTCTCAGCGGTCTCGTAGTGGTTCATTTGAACCCCATTGGCAACTTCTTCGATAAACTTTTATGTTACTGAGGATTTTTTCCCAGAATCCCTTCAAGTTCTGCTGCCACCAAATATTTCTTTTCATCCATTTCTGCTGAGACTCTCTGTCCTCGTACCCTTATTTGTTCCCGGTCTACCTCCCCCAACTTATGTTTTTTATGTTTTCTCGTTTAGTATTTAGTTCCTCCCCCTTCCAGTCGATCTGGCCTTTCTTTTCATGCTTACACCCTCTCCCCCCCGTCATTGAGCCTCTTTTCTTCTCTTTTTCCACTTTAGACAGTTCCTTAATTTTTTGTTGAAGATTCCCAAAACCTTATATTTCCACAAAGCTTACCTTTTTCCTTTCTTGGCGTGCCTCTGAGACCTCTTAACTTCCTGGTAATCCCTCAGGGCACCTTTCTGCATGCAACGAATCCCAAGCTTGGGGCACACAAAATTATCTACCACTCTTACCCCCCCCCAGACAAATTTTTCCAAACCTCCCTTGATTCCTCCGGAGTTTTTTTAGGATGCTGCCCTCCTGACCGCCCAAAACAACCCCGGAGTGGCTGCCACTTGCATAACCTTTATACTTCCCCTTTCCCTTTCCCCACTTCCAATATGTCCGTTCTATGCTAACTTATGTTTTTTAATCTCATGTTTGATTTTACAAGACAATTTGAAGGCAGGTGTGGATGAATGTGATTATGAATGTGAAGCCCTTATTCCTTGAGGCATTCCACCTTTATTACTAAGGCATGTTTGATGACTGAATTGCTTGCTGACTTCCCCTTTTCCCCTCGTATACACTTGAACCTTTTTTTTTCCGGTGGTTTCTCCCACCAATCCTACCTATAATTGGAACATTTAGAGTTCACTCCACCTCTCCCCTTTGGGACTTTTCCAATAGTAAACCCACTTTTTTCCAAACACGCCCCTCGCCACCCCAAGTTCCCCCCCTGAGACCCAACCCCTCTCTGATTTTGTTATTCCTCTTACAACCGCTACTCTGTTTAAACCCATACTGACCCCCCCCCTCCCTTTTGGACGTTTGAGGGGAGGACTTTGTCCTCCTTTCTTTTACGTGATACCAGTTGGACTTTTTCTCAAGGTTCGGTATCCTTTGAAACCCTTCGATGACCCCCCTCTTCATGTCGAAATTGTGTGCAACCCCCCCCTTGCAGCCTTTCCTCATTCCTTTTCTTGCCAAGACACTGGTGCACACGATCTCAATCCACCTTTCTTTAAGAGCAACTAAACGTTCTGGTCTAAAATGGCCGTCCCTTTTTTTTAAATTTTTCCTGCACCATACAATAATTCTTTATTTTCTTTATTTATTTTGCCCAACCCTCTGCCCCATTTTATCAACACTCTCAGATTCAGTGGGTGTTTTTTTTCCCCCTAATGCACACCTATTTGTGTATTTTCCTATGTGTGAATGTTGCTGTGGTCTAAGGAGTGAACCCAAAAGCCTCACCCACCCGGGTTTCTGAGTTGGCCCCCTGTGTTTCTGGTGTCTCCTCCATTAACCCCCCCAATCCCACCCAACGTAGGGGTTCCTATCAAGATTAACCCTTGCATTTCTTCTCCAGGACTCTGTCTACCATCCCGAGATTCAAATGAGAGATGTGACCTAGACCCTAGAAGCACCATCGGGCTCTTTGAGGCCATCTGATGAGTCCCTTTTTTAATTGACAGTACAAAGATCGTACCATCCTGCCCCCCCCCCCCCCCCACCCATGGGAGAAAGTAAAGTATTGAAACCAATAGTTCTGAAATCACAAATTCTCGGCCAGTTCTCAATGTATTCAGCGCCATGCCGTTGATTTAAGGGCCTGGTGTGGCGTTGCCTTCTGAGATTGGGACTCCACTCCTTCACTGCTGGTCGACTAGGACCACCCGTTTAAGAAAATCCCCTCTTGTTGTCTCCAAGAGAGGAGTTTTAAGTCAAGGTCCACTTTGAAAGTCCCCCCCCCTCTCTCGGAGGGTACGAGCGTTGGGGTGTGAGAGATATAGGTCCCTTGTAGGGGGACCTCTCCGTCGCGGGTGTCCCGTGGTTACCGTTTCATTTTCCACCCACGTTTTTTGGGACAGTTTCAGTCCCCCCCCCCCCCATTCCAAGGCCTTTGCCCATAGGCCGGCAATAGTGCAAACAATAGTCCCCCCGTTCCCAGTCAGACGCACAGCATCCCCCCACTTTCTCTCCTCACATTCACTGGACCCCCCCCCAGGGTCTTCAAGGGGCCCTAATCCCGCTTCTGATTGTAAAGCAAAAGGCGAAGCATTGGACTCTCATATATGGTACTGACACATTGACAGTCGTCAGGGCTAATGTACACCTGTTTTTTTGTTACCCACAGTGAGTTCTGACGCCCTTTTTGTGATTAGGACTCCAATCATAAGTGACTCTCCTAATACTTACTATTCTCCTCCTCTTTCATCTGTTTCCCCATTTTCTCCCAGTTAATCTTCCGGGAGCTCCCTTCTTGGATACCCATTGGTTCTTTCTGTTCCTCCTTTTTTTTTTAGACCCTGCTTTTCTTTTTTTCCCCTCCTCCCAACATTTGCTTTTCTTGTTTTGCCCTCACTCTCTTCAACGAGCCTCCCAGACCCTCTTCCATAGTCCCCTACCCATATAATTTAATGAAATTACCTTATTCCCGGTTCCCTCTCTCTTTTGGCGAATTTTGCATGTGTTCCGCAATTTCCCCCCTGAAAACCCTCTTAATTTTTTTAAGTTTTCAATTACCCCCCCCTGTAAGATTCCAGTTCCCTCAAATTCACCCCTTTTCGTTGTGTTAAATTTGATACGGTGAACCATTGAGATCTAGTTTCCATGCACCTTTTTCTTTTCACGTCGGTCTTTCGGCCGGAGGTGCACAAATGTACCCCCCTTGTGCCCCCCGGAATTGTGCCTTTAAGAGATGATTCCCCTTTTTACTCCCCCTTATCATTGTTATGCTAGCATGAGGATCCGCTTTTCCACCCGACCCCCCCCCCTACCACCAACTCCCATTGTGATTGTTTTTTCTATTGTTGCGCTTCTTCTGTGCTTTTTGTAAGGTTTCCACCCTGAACTTCTGGGGCCCGACCCTGTCATTTGATGTCCGCTTAGCCCCCCCCCGTTGTTTTACAACGGGGAGTATCAGTTATGGCCAATTTGTCTCTTGGGACCTTTTCCCTGATGACCCCCCCCCTATTAATTTTGGTCTCATCCACACCATTTCCCCTTTCTTCGGCCCCTGTGCGCGTGTTACAATAAAGCCATTCCTTTTCTCACTTCTCATTGTAATTCGCCTGGCCTTCGATATTTCAAACTCCCATTAAAACTTCCACATCCTGCAACTCATCTTTTCCTTTTCATCCTTTGAGTGATTACCAATATTTCTCCTCTCAAAGTGCGATGCATTTTTTTATTTAGTCCCCGCCCATTTTTACAAGCACTTGGGCAGTTGGGAGGTCCCATGAACTCTCAGCTTAACCCACTTTACTAATACTTCTGGGGTTAAGTTGAGTGGTCCTTTCCGGGATTCATGTGTTACCCTTTTTTTAGCCTTTTTTGTTATCCCTTTTTTAGTCTCAGTCAATCCCCCCCCGTAGAACACCTTGTGTCCTGTGTTTTTTCCCTCCAAGTGTTAGGTCTCCCGTAACCTGACAGGACATTGTTTTCTTCGGGTCACCAGACCATCCCTCTCGAGTCATTTCATGTTAGTAGGACATATGCCACTTTTTTTGTCACAACAAGTAGTTTCATGTTTGCTTGGCGTCCCATCCTCAACCAATGGTATCAAATTTTTTTTTTGTTTTTTATGTCCAATGCAGTTTAAGGGGTCAGCCTCCCCTCAAGGATTTGGCCCTTCTTTCACAATAGGACGACATGTCCATCCCAACTTCAACACATTTTTGTTAGAACGTTCACATTTAGCATGCAACCCTCTCCAGTTTCCCCGCATCATCCCCCTCCTTTGAAGTCTGCATGAGAGACATTTTTTCTGATTCTCCCCGAGCTTTTCCCCTCTTCAACGCTTTTAACATGTGAGTTCAAGCCACTCAGTGTTCGCCTTCTGACCTGTGAAATTTCGATTTTTGGAATCCCCCTTCGATTCCAACTCCAAGGCCCCTTCATTTTTGACCTGGTTCCCCCTTCCTTCCATCCAATCCCTCCCCCCAGTGCCCCTTACCTTTCGCACCCTTCTGGCCATTCTTGCGGTAAGATTGCTTATTTTAGTCTCAACCCTTTTCTGTGAGTCATTTTTCCTTCCTAGCCTTTTTCATTACGGTTAAACTTGTGTTTTCAGGTTTTTCCTGAGAGCTTTTAAACGGGTTGCGACTTTCCATGTTTTGGTCCTAAATTTACTTGAGCCTTGATGAGGTCAATACTTCCCTTTCTTATGCCCCCTCCAATCTTAAATGTTATCACCTCTCGAAAATAGCTTTAAAATGCTCTCGACGTTTTTTTAGACTTTGTAGAATGCACATGTTTTCCCCAATCTCCCCCCTACCATTGATTACTACTTTTACTGTTGCAAAATCTCTTTTCAGAAGCAACGACGTTTCCTCGTTTTCATCTACCACAATAGTATTACCCCCCATTTCGTCAATTTGTACCTATGCTGGCGCTTCCCCACCCCCACCTCTAATATATTTCTTTTGTGTTGGATTCTTCTCTGCAAGGTACTGTTGATTTTTTTGGGAACCCCCTGCCAGCCCTTTTTTTGACCCCTTCCTCCTCCGATTTTGTTTCAGGAAACCTCTTTTGGTAGCTTCCGCCTACCTGCCACTTTGTTTGTTCGCTCAGATTCAACATTGCCTTCTGCATGTGTCGTTATTAGTAGTTTTCCCCCATTTTTATATTCCCCCCTTTCTAACCGCTCGCTCTCCTATGATTTCGCTTAAAGGAGATTTTCTACTGAGCCCTGAACATGTCTTTACTATTTCCCCTCATGATGATTATTCTTCCCCCCTTTTTTTCCCCAATCCTCAAGTACTTATGACCAACCCAGTTACCTCTTTCCTCTGAACTTGTTTCCTGATGTTCACTGATTATTTTCACTTTCCCAAAGTTTTGAACTCATGCTTGCCTTAGATCCCCGTCCCCTCAAAGGTTTGGGTGGTAGAGAACAAGAGCCGATCAAAACCGTAGTTTTCTCTTTGCGCGTCTGTGTTCACTTACCCCGCTGGATCAGAAAAGGTTCCACGTACCTTTCTTCCCGTTTTCTTTGGAGCGAAGTAAATTACATGAAAAATCTGAAGGGGCTCTAAGAAGACTTTCTCCCCAGTACTGATGCTTTTCCTTTGGCTGAAGCTGTCTTCTTTCTTCTGATGTAAAAGTCTAATTCCCCTGTGACTCCCTCCTCCCTTCAATTTCATTGCGCTTACCCCTAATACTTCCATATTTTCTTGACCCCGTGTGTTTTTTGATTTGGGATGTTCTGGCGGATATCTTTTTTTGTTTTGGAGATGATGTATTTCAGCGTGGAAGCCTTCCAGAGTTAGTGGGTTCCTTCCCCCCCCTATTTTCCCCCTGCTTGGAAAGATATCATGGACCTTTTCCAGTGGCCCCGGAGTTTTTTTCAACTTTTTTTTGTGGATGATACCCCCCCCCCTAAAGTAATCTTCTTTCCCCCCAAGGCCATGAAACTTAGATTTTGGTGTCCTCCTATTGAACCCTTTATTCCCCCATTGGTCGGAAAACGGGTGGGTTATTTCCCCCTGTTCCCACAATTTTGGTTCAAAGAAACCTTTTTTCCCTTTTCAATTTGGTGCTTTCCAACACCAACCTTCACACCCCCCCACCACCCAGCTTAAGTCTTTAGCAGTCTTTTTTTCTGTTAACGCCCCCCCCCCCCGGCCCCGCGGTTTCTGGCAATTGAGAATGTTAACGAATAGACATTTCCCCCAGCAACATTGTCTACTAATCTGGTTTTTCTCATCCCCTTTGCTTTTGCACATTACAAGTATTTTGCCTTTTTTTTTTTCAGGTTTTGGGAATTTGTTGTAGCTTGTAATGTGGATTCTAGGCCCAATCTGCATGACTAAATTTTGTCTATTACCCCTGAGGATTATTTGCTTTCCCAAACCGACCGTCTCCCCTAGGCAAGGATGGGGTCCCATTTTTTATACCCAACCCCCCTCAACCATCTTCCTTTCCCGACCATCTCTTAAATCAACCAAGAGACAAATTTTCATACTATAACCCCAGGTCAAACGTGGTCCCCACTAATTTTCCCCCCCAAATTACATCACTTTTCTGACTGCTCCTTACACTAACCCCTTTCCCCACTTCTACACCAAGCACGTGAAGTTCCTTTTGATGTACTTTTGTGCTCCCCTTCGATCCTGTCTAGCAAAGTTTTTCCTTTTAGTACAGTGGGAAGTCTATCTGAAGAAATCTTGGGCATGTTGCCTTTCTCCCACCGTCGCATTGACACCCACACCCCCCCCTTTCGCCAACCCCCGCCCCACCTTCTCGACATATCCCCTTTCACACTAATGGATGAAACTTTGCATTCTTCCATTCAACCTTTTTCCCCCACTTTCCTCAAAACCTTCCCCGTTTGTCTGATTTCGCACTCAACTTTAACCAGTTTTTTCCTTTTAGGCCCCCTTAAATTAATTTGTTCCTGGATTGACAACCCCCCGCCACACTTTGATCAAACCCACCTCAGCCCGTTGCTTTTTTCAACTGAATCCTCGACCACCATTTTTTCTTCTTGTATGATTTCTTTTATTCGATTTTTTTCGCCTCCTACTGAGTGCAAAAACCGAATCCAAGTGTTGTCAAGGTGTCTCCTGATCCCTTTGACCCAATAACCCACCCCCACACCCCCGCTCCCCCTTCCCCTCTGAGTCACTGTAATCGCCACCAGCAAACTCCCTTCCTCCCCAATGTTTTTTACTTTCCTAGAAGTAACATTTCGTATCTTAGCTTGTTTCCTCTCCTTTCAAATTGCTTGGTGAACATTTTCACCCCCCCAACCAGTTGCCTCCTTTCTGGTCCACCCAAGGATAAGTACTCACAAAGGATTTTCAATTTTTCTCCACCTTAGTTTCAATATCCCTTCCCCAGTTTGTCTCCGGTCCTCGTGCGGGCTCTTCCCCCCTTGAACTGTTGAGATGTGACTCTACCTACGATCACCCTTCTTTACCACTTTAAAACTTTCCCAGATCCCCCTAGACGAGTCAGTTTTACAAGTCCTCTTTCTCTCTCTTCCTCCCTCGTGTGCGCGCTGATATTTTTGGCTATTAACCTTTTCCGTTACTTATTTATTTTTTCTAGAGCATCGACGTCTCCCTCCACCCTTCCGACCCACAGCACAATTCAGAAACCGTCCCCTCCCACCCACTCCCCACCACCCCCATCTTCTTTGAGTCTATTTGCACACTCCCATGACTTTTCCTTTGTTGATGCCGTTACAGTTGGACCAGGAAGTCCTTTGTGTGTTGGACCCCCCCATGCGTTCGGGTTTGTTGCTTATCTAGGAACTAAGTGCCCTCTCCCCCCTTTTCTGCGCTTTCTATTCATATTCCTTGTTTAGGGAAATTCTGCATTGACGTTCCCTTCTCCTCGAGGCCCTTTGGGGTTTGGTTATTTGGGTTCCCTTAAACGTTCTCACTTTCCACTCCTACCCACCTCTGTGTTTCTTCTGTTTGTTTTGACCACGTTCGCAGCCTCCCCCCCCGCACCTCAGCCCTCTTAAATAAACCAAGACTATAGGTTCTTCTCCTTCGCTTTCCCCCCGGTCCCCCTTGATCTGTTTTTGTCCCCTTTTTTCTTTTGTTCCAGAAATAAATACCGCCCACATAACTATTATTTCATTAAGGTTCCCCACCAACTTCCCCCCTCACCTTGATCCCATGTGCGCTCATTACAAAAGTTTAGTGTCATGCACCGGTGATGTTTGAACCTGCTCTATTAAATTTCATTTCCCTGAAAGGCTTGGCCCCCCCTTCGGACTTTCGGGTAGAGGCGGCATTTTTTCTAAAGTAAGTTTGCCTCTGGTTCCCCCGAACTTTTTCGGCATTCAGCCTTTCCCACGTACTACACAAATTACCATGTGTCTCCATGCGGGACATAGTTCTCCCCCCCCAGAGTAGAATTCAACTTTTTCAACCATGAGGATGTGACTTTTGCCATTTTTTTTAGGCCGGTTTTTACTGTTAACTCCAGCCCCAACTTTTATTTTGAATCATTAAATGATTCCCAGTATAAGTTTAAACACCCCCCACTTGGTTTGAGACCCCCTTGGTGTTCTCTTGCTGACCATTTCTCTCTTGGTTAATTTAATGGTACATTCAAGATTTTTTGGACCTCAACCCTGTCCCCCCGTTTACCTTGTCACCCTGTTGACGTGTTCAACTAGAACCATTGCACGTGAAGCCGATGTAAGCAGCGGTTTTTCTTTCCCTGAAAGTATTGTTCACCCATTCCCCCATTCATCCCCACAGCCTGACCTTTCCTTTTTTCACTGGCCCAACTTTTTCTTCTTTTTTTTTTCCCCCGTTAGCCTCGACTTCCCATATTTTAATTTCTTTTGTAATTTCCCTGTAAATAAGTTCCCTCCCCTCCTCCAGTTTTTTTTTTTTTTTCCGGCTTTCCCCCTCCCTCAGATCCCCCCCCGACTCTCTCTGTTCGCCTTTGGGTCCCGGTCTCGTCGGTGAATCTTGACTATTTTTCCTTCATCCTACTTTTCATGATTTTTTGAAATCACCCCTTATGGGTAATCTGATTCCATAATGGTAAAAATTACCCCCAACTCCCAGTACTTCCTTCCGTCTATGTAGACTCTTCCCGTTTTGTTGCCTCTGCCCCCCCCCACAAACATATGTGCATGTAAACCTTTCCCCTTTTAGCCCCATACATGTAAACTGCCTGCCTTTTGGTCGTTACTCTCCCTTCCATGCTATTTCTGGAAAGTTTTCCAAGAGGACATCATCACCCATCCAACATAACTCAAACCCAGTTGATATCCCTGGAAACTACCTGTGAAAGAGCATACATGCTGTCCCCGCTATTGTCCTGAGGGTCTTCCTCTCCCCTTCCTTTTATTTGGTCTTCATCCCCGTCCATCTCCCCCGTTATCTTAATATGAATATTAGCCAATAGCCTACTTTCTTCCCTTTTTTTCTTTTTCCCCGTCATATTTTTCTGATTCCTTCTTAGTCCAAATCAAAATTTCAATTTTGGACCCTGATCCTCTTATGATTTCATAGTTCTTGCCCTTGCCTTTCGCCCATATGAAAGAAACTCTTTTTGAGCAAGTTGGGCTCCTAGGCCTTTTCGAGCCCCCCTTTTCTTTTTGTTCTGGGCCATTGTATTAATTCTCAGCCCCCTGGTTTAAAGGTGCGGTTTGTGTACGGTTCAATACTTTCTGCTAACCCGACGCCCCCCCCCCGTGAACGATTTTACCTTTTGTTTCAACTTTCCTGTCTTTTTATGCCATCCCATATCTTTCCTCTTTTCCCCTCAAGATTCCTGCTCCATGTCATTTTAGTTATATTTCAACATCCCTTGCCATCACCTTTCCCAATTTCACTATACGACCTTCTATTTAGTCCCCTTTTTTATCTCATGTAACTGTTCCCCCTTCATCCCACCATAGCATTTAAACGGCAGGTTCCTCTGGTCCAAGAGGAATTTTACTGAAGACCACACCCGGTCAAACCCCCTTTCTTTCTTTCCCATTTTAACCGCCTGGTTCCCCCCCCCCCCCCCTCCGTATCCCTTGC
>Ga0179593_1293778_pt1 | contig 12733 bp, 12 predicted proteins | sample CZODoug2_1_08_16_FD_185931 | JGI IMG/M metagenome (GOLD analysis project Ga0179593, IMG submission 185931) | Vadose zone soil fungal communities from Angelo Coast Range Reserve, California, USA - CZODoug2_1_08_16fungal (PacBio error correction) | ecosystem: Environmental > Terrestrial > Soil >... | reverse complement strand
TCTCCCTTCTTTTTTTTGATGTGAATTCCCCCTGCACTTCTATACCACTGTGAGTAGGAGTTCGGGAGGTTCGGCGTCACTGCCCTCTCCGCACCTCTTCCCTGTTCTGCGTCCGCGTGTCCTTCCCACTTCCGCTTTGTCCCGGCTCAGAGAGCCATCTCCCCTCTTCCTCCTTCAATACTCTCTTGGTTCAATTTTTTTCTTCGATTTTTGCCCTGCATCCGCCTTTTTGCTTTCTCCTCGATGCGGCTTCCCGGATTTCGTTCTGTTTGGAGCTGGTCGGGCCCGACTACTTCTAAGTTCTGGGTCAAGACTGGGTTCTCCCGACCCAACAGGCAAAGTACGATTACGTTCCCCCCTAAGTCTTTCCCTTTTCCTCACGCCCCGATCTTCTCCTTTGTCTCTTTCAGGCCGGTTGGCCGCTTACATCGTACCAAGACCCCCATGAATTGGGGCTGCCTGATCGCTCTTTTCCTGCGCGCTCTTTTTCTTTAATGGCCACGTCTTAAGTTCAATCCCGGGCCCTTCCCCCTGCTTGAAAGGTTTGAGGCTTTTACGCCTTTTCCCCCAATACATGATCTTCCCCCAGCGCAGTGAGGTCAACCTTTAACCTGCACTTTTTCCCCGGGCTAGTCCCGGACCTTTGATTCTGGATCCCTCACCCTTGCTAGTTTTCCCCCTCTCTTCTCTCAACTGACAGTTTGCCCCTTATTTTTCGGAGGATATCCCTTTCCCCATTAGTTCAGACCGCCTTTGTCCGGCGTGCGGTGAGAACCCGAGTCTTTTGTTTCCGAGTCGGTTGGAATTTCGGAGTTTTGTTCTTGATTCCCTTAGGGATCTCTCCTGAAACCATTTTTTGATCGTCATTCCCTCACTTTTTGCATTTGCCCCTTCCGTTTTCTCGTGCGCTTTAACTCGTTCATCATCGAGCCACAGGTGATCGCCCCCCCTTCTGTCCTTGACACCTTATTCCTCGATGGTTCTGATCATTCGCAGCTAGAACCTTCCCCTCGCTTCACCTCTTCCTCCCTTACCCCCGAATTCACCCCCTTTATATGCTTGGAGCACCAGCGCCCAACGCAGGTTTCAAAAGTACTCTCCCAACTCGTCCTTTTCCGCCAAAGCATCAATTTGTCAACACAAGAATGGCCACCGCGCCTAATACGTGGACGCACGGTTTGCCTTCACATCCTGACCACTCCGTTCCTTTTTTTCCGATCATTTTTTGCTTGGGTATTTAGAGTTCCCCTTTTATTAATATCCCTATGGATCTTTTTTTTTTTTTTTTTTTTTTTTTTGATATACACTTTCCTTTCCTCTTTTGTCAGGCCGCTGAATCGAATGAGTGGTGTGGGTTCTTCCTGCGCGAGTTTTTGCATCCTTCTGCGTGACCTCGATCAACGTTTTTTGAACCTATTCTGTCCCCCTAGTCGATCCCCTCTGTGACCGTATTTGTTGGTACTTCTGCTTTTTCCCCTTCATCGGGCTACTATATCTTTCCTCTTCGCATTGGGCCGTCACTCACGCTCTTTTGTTTTCCACGCGCGCCCCCTTCGAATCTGATACTTCCCCGCTCGTTGACATATCCCCTTCCATCCCCCTTCTTCCCCCAAGAACCTTATCCTGGCCGTTTTGAACCTTTTTGGCATTTGTTGTGTGCCACGGGGCGTTTACGTCGTTTCCGCTCTGCTGACATCTCGGAAGGAATCCCCTTCCGCCCATATTTCTATGCCGAGGTGTTCCCCACGGGCGATTTTGGTATTCAAGCACGTTTATCAGGATGACGGGATCGGCGTGTTTCACACGACGACGTAGTTATGGGCGACTTTTCCTTTCTCCTCTCATCTCTTTTCCGAACGCTCTGACTACCGCCTTTGTATCCTCTGTCTCTTCAGGGACCTTTTTTTTCCCCTCACGGGCCCGATGCTCAGCCTCAGATGATGCGAACAGCCGTCAGCGGCCCCCGCGGGACCTTTCCCCGTGACCCCCTTCCTCTCTTGCTTCAGGGTGAACTCCCCTTGTTTGTTCAGACGGGCTTTGTGCCACAGCGCCATTTTTTCCGTATCTTTTTTTTTTTTTTTCGGGTCTGTATTTTGTGATGTCTTATCTACCCCGTCTCTCTACGCCTTTGTCTTGAGATTTTTGTCTTACCGCTCCATTTCGCACGACCTCTTTTTCCCGTCCTCCTCACCCATCCATTATCATTTTTTTTACCTGGCGGATTGAACAACCGGCCCACTAGCTTTTCACCGAGGCCCCAGTCCACCAATTCTCGAACTTGCGAGCATGCAGCCGTAAGGAAGCGCATCCACGCTGTATTTTTTTTCCGTGTAGTATTTCCATGTGGGGGCATGAGAGAGAGTTGTATGGTAGCAGGTTGAAAGAGTGCTAGGTCGCCCTTTTATTCCGGCGACCATGTTTCTTGCTCGCGGTGTCATCTTTTTTCCGCTCCGCCGCGTCAGCCGCGTTTATTGCTCGCGTGTCATCCCTTTCTCTGCTTTTCGGTCGCCTAGCCCTGCCTTTTTACTGCTTTTATTTGCTTTCTCCCGCCTCTATTCATCCGCCCCAGGCCATAACCCCGAGGTCTCGTTTCGCGGGTCTAGTTCCATAGGAGACCCCCCTCCCCCTCCGTTATTCTCGGACATGAGAGAGAGAGCGGACGAAGAAGGCCTCTCCAACGAGGAGTTCTGGGATAAGCAGGCCAACAGTTTTGCCCTTCCTTTCTTTTGTGGGCTAAGGCAATGGTGTGCTCGGCGGGATGTATCCCTCTTCTGCCGCTAAAGGATTATGCGAGGGTGCACTCCCTTTCCAACAGTAGTGTTTTTTTTGGGCTGTTTGATTTGGTTCTTTAGGCTTAGCCCCGGCCGCGTGGTTGCGCAAGACACCCCTTCGAATGACTACGATATCGAAATTTGTTCGGTGGCTTGGTAGCGCACAGCTGGTAGACCTGTTCCACTTTGTCCCCGCGTAAGTTTCTGAATTATCGATTCTCTTGAGAGGGAGCGACTAGACACTGAGCGCATGTACCCTAGCGGATATGGTTTCCGCGGACGAGTATGAGCTCTGATTTCTTTTTTTCTTCCTGGGCCTAGACTCCACTGCTTTCTACTCCCCCCTGCGAGGGCAGTCGGGTTCGCGAGAAAGAGCGCTGGGTCCCTGTTTATAGTAGGCACCCATTCCCTTTTTGAGCATTTGATCCCGCGCATAACGGGAAAGCAGAGGAAGTCCTAGGAACGTCAGTCTCCCAACAATTCTCTGGTTATAGATGTGTATTGGCAGCCCGAGGGTTTTTCAACAGGAATTCCTGGCAGCGTTCCAGTTTTTAGTTGGATGGGCACCGCATGCACGTGTACCTTCACTTCAGAGTCCTAGGGCAGAGTTTCCCTTTGGCCTTTCGCTTTGACAAGGACCCCCCCCCCCCCCGCGACGAACAAGGACGACTTTATCTAGATGAGCTGTGGGCGTGACGTTACAACCCATACGGAGACCTTCCCGTACCTCCAGTTATCCATAGGTTGACTTTCACGATAACCGGACATACCTGGTAGCCTTGCCTTTTGCACGCTTCGCCACTGGTGTCTGCTTCCTCCCCGGTTTTCTCTTCTTTATTGCGTGCAAAGGTGCATTCTGGTGGTCTGTTTTTCTGGCACGAACCAGTTCCTCGCGGATCGTTTCGTGTTTTCTTTTGGATGGCCCCCGGGGTTCTATGTCTTTAGCTCACTATGAAAGCTGCGATCTTCTGGTGAGTTTTTTGATTCGTAGTAGGTGGTTGTGCCCACATCTACGCAAGAGGCAGCGCGTAGAGTCGATGTAAAAGGAGGTGCGAGGACACTTTTCTGAGCTTGAAACTCCAAAAGCAGGTCACACCGTTCCCCGCGTTCCTCTCTTGCCTACTTTATGGTTGCTCTCCCTTTTTCTTCTTCTTCTCCTGGGATCGATTTACAGCGAGGGGCAGGAGATCAAAAACGGCCAACCCCGCGTTCTCTGTCGCCCGTGCGTGGCGAACATGTGATTGATCGACGAAGCGCCGCGCCCCGTGTTTTTTCGCCCTCACATTCCCGACGTGCTGAGCCCCCAGACATCAGAACCTCTCCAACTCTCGGAGGGAAATGTTCTCATTAAAGACGGACGCTCCTTGTTGGTCCCAACTTAAGTGTTCACCCCCCCCCCCCAAAGAGCGGTTTGGATCCCAGAATATCCTTCCCTTACCAGATCCGTCGGATATACTTTTTTCCAACCTTTAGGTCGAGCTCGTATCTGCCTGGACCGTTACGATTCTCCAATCCCGGGACTAAGAGAAGAGCGGGTCCTCCTTCCCTCCTTTTCCCATCCCCACTGAGTCCTTTCCAGCTCCTTTCTGGTCCCCTCCTGCTTCGCAAGCTAAACCGGTTTCCCTTCAATTGGTCACGCTGTCGCGAAACCACGTCCCTGACTTACCAAACATTTTTGGCAATAGAAGAATAGCCTCTCCCCAAGGATTGGTTTTCGGGTCTCCGCTTTGTAGATGCGCCACCCGGCCTGAACTCGAAAAACCTTGATTCGCGCGGTTCGTAGAGTGAATTCTTCTCGACCCGGTGTTCGTTGCTTTTTTCCCCCCCCTTTCTTGACCCAGTCCCTTTATAGTAATCCATGGTTTTCCCCTGTGTGACAAGTCAAAGGGTCCCCCTACCCCTCTTGACCCCCCGGATCCGTTTTTTGCCCCCCTTCTGATCTAGGATGCTTGCACACAGACATTAGGTCCCTTCCGGCTAGAACAATTCTGGTTGAGACGGCGGGAGCGGGGTTGATCCGAGTATAGAGGAGGAGCTGGGGAGAAGTTGTACGATCAGAGCACACACGGGCTTCGAGGGATACCCTGCGGCATCCGGACAGCAGCATGGTTCGTAAGAGAAGAAAAGGACCAGAAGGGTTTTTTTGTCTTTGGGTGTAGCGGAGCGGGTCATGTGAACTCCCTCCCGGAACATGCCGACCATGTGTTAGTCCGATTTTTTGCATTTGGATTGCCCCGCGGCAGTTCTTGCTTCCTTTGTATTCCAGCTCACACTGTATACAGGTGGATGCATTCGATGTTTGGTTTGCCCATCCGCTCCTACGTTGTTTTGTTTGAGCTTCTCTGCCGAGCGGTTTTGACAGGTAAAAGGCGTTCATCTCTGGTCGCGTTTTGCCTTCCACTGCCACCTTCTTACCTTGGAGTCGGGCATGTTCCGGGAGGTTCGCGTCACTGGTTCTTTCTCGCACTCTTTCCTTTACTTGAGGATATGTCTCTGTCTGCCCTCTACCCGTTCCCTCATCCTGTGAACCAGTTCTCCGCCCCGCTCCCTCATCACCTTTCCGTTCCCACTCCTTTTTTCCGCAGGTAATGTCTTTGCTTTTTCACTGTGCATCCTCGATCAGTTCGAGGTTCAGACCGAGCCTTCTCCGGATTTTCTTCTTTTTTTTTCAGGCTTCTTGTATAACAGAAGATTCCGCTCTTTTTGCCCGTCTCCTAGGATTTTCTCCAAGAAAACGCTGTAACCTAAAGTTCCGAATTTTCCTTTTCCGGCACGGAGTTAAGGTCTTACGACCTTTTCTTGTCCCCTTTTAGTGAGTTTACAGGGACTAGACGCGAGTATTGGCATATCGACCTATACCCGAGCCCCCACCAGGATTTCCTGGATTGGAGGCTAGTTTTTTTTTTCTTAAAGGGCCCTTTTTATTTACTCGTACTCCTTCAAAGTCCTGATGTCCCGGTTTTTTCCTTTCCCTTAAGTCCCTTTCTTCCCAATACACTGATCTTCACTGCTTTTGAGGTCACATTTCAGCAAGTGACCCTCTTGTCTTTCCCTTTATTTATTTCGGCGAGACTATAACCACTTTCTAGGATTATCTAATACTTATCCCCCCTCCTTTTTTCCCCAGTGGCTATCGGTCATATAGAGTAGTGGCTGGATACGGCGAAATTGCGGCCTCCTTATTTACTGTCTTGTTTGTCGCCGTGGTGCGTGTGAGAACAGCGAGGCACGGCCGTGAGTCGTCATTCTTTTCACATTTTTCCTTCTTTTGTTTCTGATTTGCCACCACATTACGCGGGAGATAGCCTCCGAAACAGGACAATTTTTCGAATCCCGCGTGCTGCTGAAAAGAGCGAGAGCAGCCATCGTTCCTTTATCGTGCCTCTACTTTTCCAATATGAGCCATGACCCCCTTTTGCACTCTGCCGACTGAGAAAAGGACTTGCTATGACAAATTCCCCGTTTTCTTCCCCTTGCGGCAGGAAGCCTGATTCCTCATTCTGCTGGCATCAAGGCGACACATCATTTTCCCGCTAACGACCAGACAAAGACGTAGTCCCCACTTTCCCTAATTTCGTTTTCCCCCTCTTTTCCCCCCCCCAGTTCCGGTTCATAACACTCAGTCCCGAACCACGAGGTCCTGAATTTTTCAATTCCTCCCCGACCCCCCAAGAATGTAAAGAGACCCTACTCTGGGAAGAACGGGTGGGAGATTGCCCCCCCATCAGTCGCGACCCGGCGTACCGTTTTTTCCCCTCTAATGTGGCTTTTCTTTATCTATTGGTTACTTTCTCCCTATGGATATTGAGGCCTAGGGATATTCTCCGTATGGGTGGTTACTTCCTTTTCATAGCATTTGGTGTTTGGTCCCATTCGATAGTGAGTACATCCGGCTCTTCCCCCCCCCCCCAGCTAACCCACTGGTCCACACTCTCAGTATCGCACCCTCGTCGAGCCGATCCCTCCCGAGACCGCTATTATTGCTGTGGTCTTGCGTTCTCTTATGCGCTCTAATATAGGTGTCTGGACCCAGCCTCATTGTCCCGTTTCACCTTCCCCTTTTCTCTTTCCCCCTCCTGTCCCCCCGTCCCCTCTTCCATTTTCCACTCTCGGCCACCTCCGAGTCCCCCGCTTTCTCTTCCGAGCAACTTATCCTGGCCGTGGCCGGACGAGCCTTTTGCGACGAGCACTATGCCCGTGAATGGTATACGGGGCAGCCTGTTTGTCTTCGAGGAAGAGAGACGTTGAGATAATAAGGTTCTTCTCCTTCGCTCCTCAACAGGATGGTCGATTTTCTCCCAAGGGCGAGTTGATTGGATCTCCTTCACTGATCAGGATGAAGCAGTTCATGCCTTTTTTTTTTTCCCCCTTGACGAGCGATGTATTTTTACGGTCGAACTTCCCCGAGCTTTCTGTTAGGACGACTTCTCTCTTATCTTTCTAGAGGCGATCGAGGCCAATTCCGGTCCCCTTCCGCTTCCCCAGAGTCCCGCCGCCGTCCAGCTATTTGCGCAACCGCCCGTCACGCCGGGTCACCCACCACAACCCCGCCGGGCACCGTCCCTGCCCCCCAAAGCCGTCATTTGAGGTAGTTTAAGGGGCAATAGTTTTCTTTTTTCCTGCGGTGGGTTGACGCCGCACCTTTGCAAATTCGTTAAGAATTCCATTTTCTTCCCCGTCCTGACGGTTTCTCCCCTTTTCGCTGGGCGCCTGTTCTTCCATTACTTCTCTCTCTCTTCCTCTTTGTTGTGGTGAGTCTCGTGTTTCCTTATACCGTAGATGAAAAGCACGGAGCCTTCCCCCGTCAGATCTCATGTCTTCCCCCCCTCCCCTTCCCTATCAGGAAATACTTCTTGCTCCCCCTTCCCGGGGCTTTGCACCCCGCCTCGGAAAACCGATTGCATCGCTTTCCCCCCTTCCGCCGATTTTCTTTTCAATACTTATTGTCGGTCTTTTTTTTCTTTTTTTCCCTGCGTGAAGTTTCTTTTTCTTTCCCCATCTTCTTTTTTGCGTTGTTTCTCCCTGTGCATTCGTGATTGGTGCCGGCTTGTCCCTCAGCCCCCCCGATCAGCCTCTGCTTATTCTTTTTGGTCCTCCCGGACATCTTTCCGATAAGTTGCTCCCCTTCGCCTATCTATTAGTACTCTATTTGTTTTCGGCCCAATACTTATCCTCATGCCCCCCTTGAGTTGAACTCTCCAGCCCCCTCAGTCTGTGACGGTGAGTGTAGTTAGCAGCGGGCATGCGTTAATCCACCTTGGCGGGAGGCGTCAGATCGTCAGCGATTCGCAATCGCTCACTTTTATTTCGCACCTTTGCCCCCCAAACTGACCATCTTTCTCCTGCGTTCCTCCGTTCACGTCTACGTGTTGATTTATGCTGCCGCGGGACCGAGTCTTTTTTTGTGGAATTTTGAAATGGACTTCTTTTTTCTCTCTTCTTTCCGTATAGACAATCTTTCCTTCCCCACTTTGATGGTAAGCCCCCCTCCTCTGGACCTCATCTCTACTGAGGATCAAGCATGATACACTGATCCATAGCGTCGCTTCGTTGCGACGATTTGAGTCCTCCCTGAAGTTTATTTTCTCGAGTGACCTCCTCAGGATGCCTAACTCTTCCTGGGTCCCCCCCAATCCTTGATTCAGCGGCCGTTCACCGGGAATTATCCAGTATTCCGCTCGTTTAGTACCGATAACCGGTTGAAATCCTTCTCCACCTTCTAGGTGACCCCCCTTTTCGAGGAATGTTTTACTTTGTCATCCTTGAGTAGATCTGCCTTCTTTTCCACACATTCTGGGTTCTTGCCCCTTGCCTCCAAATCCCTCCGTGTTTAGTCTCTTTGTTCGGAAGTCCCTTGTTTTTTCCCCTCTGGTTGCTTACGACTTCTGATACTCCATTTTTCTTCCGAAGGCTTTTTTTCTGAGTCGTGAAGCTTCGGTTGATGTGTTTTTGTATTCTCCTCGTTTAGCGATACCCCCCCTTCCCCCCTTCCTGCATGGTTTCCTTAAATTGCTTCTGATCCTGGAAGATCTAGGCACGAGAAAACCGAAATGCTCTTGTCATATTCCGTCTGATCGATTTTCTTCTACTAACTGTTGACTCCCATTAAGAACCCCCACTCCTCCTTCAAACATCCAGTCCTCTCCCAAGAAGTCGTGTTTTTTACCTGAACTCCTTCCCAAGACGGACCGTCTTTTTTCTTTCTCTTCCGCGAAGCCGATATAAGGGTGCCACACCCGGCTTCGCTCTCGTGTCTCGTTTCCTTTTAGTCCTCTACCCTACATACCGGCTCTCTCCTCGCTTTTTTCCGACTTGACATTCCTGGTGACCCCCCCTCAAAATCTGGCTTTCCTCTTCCTTGTCTTTTTTTTTTCATGCGGTTTCCCTTACTCCCTCCCCAACGGCAGCTGTGTACATGGCCTGCGTGACTCCCAACCGGGACCTTCAATGAAAAACCTTCTTTGGATCTTCCCCCCCCTCCTCCCGAGAGACTCCCACCAACTCCTTTTTTTTCTGGGTATCAGATTCTTGCTCAACCTTACTTGAACATCGAAAAATGTTTCACGCGCCTTTTTTAGTTCTCCTAGTTTCCGTCCTTTAAGGTGGCCTTGAGTTTTTTTCCCTGGGCCAAACACTCCCAGTTTCTTTCCCAGAACTTCTGGGAAATCGGTCCCACCCTTACCCTACCAGCGAAACTCCGTTTCTACGCCCATCGGTGCGGCCCTCTCTGCAGGTGCCGGCCCCCCTGATCATCCGGTCAATTCCTTTTCCAAGCCGATTTGTTCATGCGGCCGAGGTCTTTTTACTTTCGATTCTTGAGATTTTCTTTCCTCTTCTTTCTCTTACTCTCCCTCCAGATTTTCCAGGAGATTTCCCCCGAGGGTGCTGACGGGGTCAGTGACGGCGTCAATGGTCCCCCTTTTCATGTGGTTCGCTACGGTGGCAGTTTTAAGGCCCTCTACCCTTCTGTCTTAGTTTGACAGAACCCTTTCTTTCCCTCCTTTTATTCTGTTAATCCTCTTTACTTTCTTGTTCTACTTTTTTTTCTGCTCTCTTCTTCTCTTTCTTTTTAACTGACGAAGAGCCGGTTCGTGTTACTTAACTGAAAACTTCTCCTAACCCATGGATTAGGGATGTTACTGGAGGTCAGAGTAAAACTGACCCTCTTCCTTTTTCCCTTTTTTATATCTCGGATATCCCCCCCTTCTAGAGAAAGCTCGAGACCTCCCCTGGGCCCCCCTCCTGCGCGCTTTCCCCCCTGACTTACTTTTTTTTCTTTTTTTCCTCACTCCCAACGAAGGAACAGCGAGTCTTACTTTTCCTTAATGGACGGATTATCTTGTGTGGCACTTGATCTTTCTATGTCGAACGATTTCGGTTCCTCTGATTTTTCTCTTTCGGTTGTCCGGGTTTTGGTTAGGGACAGCTACCTCTACTTTCGGGGTCACTCCCTCGGGTCTAACGCCTCATCCCAACTGGACCAGAGATGACGGTCCAGGTTCACAGTTCCTCTACGACCGAGCGATCCCGACCCTTTTTCGATGTTATGGAGGGTTGCGACCTATTCAAATCGATTAACAGCCCAACATTCCTTTTTCTGAACTCTCTTACTTCCTATTGGACGAGACAGTCTCTTTTTTTTCAGTCCTTTCAACGTTTATTGTCAGCGGTACCAGCGTTCTTCTGACCGGTTTGAGGCGTCTTAAGCCCTCCTGTGTAAACTGTCTCTTTCCCTCCCTGTCAGTTTCTTTCAACCTCCCTCCTTCTGACCCCCCTCTCTTCTTTCTCTCCCCTTTCTTTCCCTTCTCCGAACCAGTTCAGGCTTCGATCAGCGCTCGACGCAAGTTTGCCCCTTATATCCGTTTTTCTCGTACGAAGGAATTGGCAGCCTCCTTCCGCTTCTTTGTTCCCCCCTCTCGGCTTGCTTGTCCTTCTCAATTTGGCTTTGGTTTTCTTCATTTTTCCTTGAGTCTGTTTACGACAACCCTTTTTCTCTCTCCTATGAAACGTGCAGGTCTTTTTATCGGCCCGCTAAATCTTTTTTTTTTTTTTTTCCCCCCCACACCCCCCCCTTAGCCTCCCGGGAGTCGCCACCCCTTTGTAGCACTTTGATCACTTCTCTCGTACCGTCTTCATTCTGCTTCCCTCCCCCCCGTCCCTCCCCTTTCCCACTCTTAGACAAAACTACCAAGAAGTCTTCCCCAGCCACTTAGACCTAACCTTTCACAAGCTCACCCGTATGGCCGAAACCGTCATCCTCCAACTAGTCAGTTTTTTTTTCCAATCCTCCCCCTCCCCCCCCCCTACTTGCACGCGCTACATGTCTTTCTGAAGGGGGACTTCCCATAGTCACCCAATTCTTTTCGTTTCAACGTACTTTTTATTAAGGGTTTTTTATCGGGGGTACTTAACATTTCTCCGTATATACGTGATCTTATCCTTCTTTTTTTCCCCCTTCTATGCATAGCAGGGTTTTTTGTGGGAACCCTGAGCGCGTCCTTCAGCCCTTGCGCGTGCCTCGATCAACCCGTTTTTTGGACACGTCAGGTATGCTAACCTCGTCGATTTCCCCCGCGCACGATATTTTTGATTTGTTCTTTTCTGATCTCTTTAACTTTATTTTTTCCTCTCTTATAGTTTTTCCCATCCGCACTTGTCCAGGTCACGTCCTTTCATTTCTGACCAAGCGCGCCACTCGCCCCCTATCATTTCCAAGATCTTTTTTTCATAGTTCACCCTCCGGATATCCCCAATAAACTATCCTTCTTGAGTTCCCTCCCTTTTTTCTCAATCGCATTTTTTTTTGTGTGCCAAGTGCCCCTGCGCTTGCCCCTATTGCCAGAGCGGAATTTCCTATCTCCGCTCCCTCCAAATATGGTCCCATTTGAATCTTTATTTTCTAAACCCCTTTCTCTTTGTTTATGTTATCTCCTTCCTTTCTAAGTATTCGGGACTTCCCTTGTTTTTCCTTCCCCCCTCGACGTACTCTTCTGGTTTCGACTTTCTTTTTCAATGCTCTGATAAGATGCCGAGTTCTTCCTAGCAAGACTACGCTTTTATTCCTTCTCTCTAGTTACAAATTCCTTCCCCCCACTCTTCCAAGAGTCCATTCGCCGACTCCTAGATTGAGACACTCCCTTCCCTACGTCAACCAAACACCTCCGGCAGTCATCTTTCTTTTTATTCTGTCAGGTTTTTTTCAAATCGCTGTCTCTGTTTTCAGCTGGCGGTGGGGAAACTCGCCATTATTCTCCAATTATATCTTCCTCATTGACTGGCTTGGCCGGACGGTATGTCCTACCTTTGCGCCTGTTCTTTCTTCTTCTCTATCTAGTTTTTCTCTCCTCTTGTTTGAGAGATACGGAGATGAACGACCTTTCCTGCCTCTCCCATAATCACTTTCGGCACCCGCCCCTAACATTCTCCTCTCGTTACAAAATTTTTCCTTTTTTGACACCTCCTGCGGAACCACTCGTCTTAGCCCTTTTCCCCTTCCTCCATCAGACGTGTTTCTTTTTTTGTAACTTAAGGTTCTCTGTGTGTTTGTTTTTTTTTCCCGGTCATTTACTTTCGTGTGCGACATCTCTGGACTGCTGTCTTTTTTTTTCCCTCCTTGATGGTTCCGGTTCCCGCTCGACGCAGCCTTCCCTAGAGTAGTATTCCTCAGCCTACCCGGCAGTATTTTTTTCTCTATCAGTTCGTCCGTAGCACCCCCCATCTGCTCTTGTTCTGCTTTTTTTCTTACCCCCAGAAGGCCTTTCACGTAATAATGATACCTTCCTTGCTTCTTTTTTCCTTAACACCTCCGACGGGTTTTTATGCCGACATCCTTCCCTTCCCTTTTGGCGTGTGCGCTTAGATGTCTTCCTCGATTAGCCTCTCTCATGTCCCCGTGCGCCCCTTGTACCAACAACGCAATTTCTTGTTTTCACTTCTTTACTAATTCCCTTCTCTTTTTCTCT
>Ga0179593_1261559_pt1 | contig 12733 bp, 18 predicted proteins | sample CZODoug2_1_08_16_FD_185931 | JGI IMG/M metagenome (GOLD analysis project Ga0179593, IMG submission 185931) | Vadose zone soil fungal communities from Angelo Coast Range Reserve, California, USA - CZODoug2_1_08_16fungal (PacBio error correction) | ecosystem: Environmental > Terrestrial > Soil >... | reverse complement strand
TTTTTCGAGTGCCCAAGCTTGTTTATCTTCCCTCCTCTGAGGCTTTTCAAGTTATGGATTCCAAAGTTGGCACTGGCCCCCCCTCTCTTTTCTCCTTGCGATTTTTTTTTACCGTTCATGTCCCGCCTCAAACCGATATTCCTCCCAGGGGGTGAGGCGACTGAGCCGAGGATTTCGTGACCACCCCATTCGTGAGTCCTTACCCCCTTTTGGTTTTGCTATTCCCTTTCTCCAGTTCTTTCTCCTTTGCCTTGCACATTCCCTTCGGTTTGGAAGTGTTTGCTGGATCGGCGAGCGCCGCATGAGGGTATCTTTTTTCCATTCGGTGCCCTGCAGTCGGTTCAACCCAGATTGTTCTTGCCGGTGATTCCCTCTGGGGCCCCCGGCCTGAGAAAAAACGGCTTCTTTTTTTCCTGTCGGTTTTTTTTGACAGGACCTTTGCTTTCCGCTTTTCTCGGTTTTTCATTTTGTCAGACTAGATTCGTAACCCCCATCTTCGCGCGACGCCCCAGTCTATTATCTGTGGATTCTCTTCCGATCTCGGGGCCTATTTCACTGCCCCTTTACCCCCCCCATTTGCTCTTTTTCCACTTTTCTTCTCCCACTCATCAGCCGGTCTCACCTTTTGACCTTCCTAGGAGGCTGCCCGTCGTGCCCTGCCCCCCTCTTATTTCGTTTTGGCCTTCTTTGACTTTCGAACCTACCCTTCCTTCTTCACCGTTCACCAGGTGATTTTTTCGTAGATGGATTTTTGACTTTCCTTCCCTTGGGGGCGTTCCCAGGTCGTGAACCCCCGTGCGAAGCTTTTTTGCCTAGATCGCCTTCGTTTGCCTTGACCCTTTCGATCGCCCCCTTCTTTTTCTGTTCTTCTTTTTTTTTCGAATCTGTGTTGTGACGTATACCTGAGCGGGACGCCCCCTCTTCATGTGGTCCCCTTTTTTTCGCGGCCCCATCGACCCTGTTGCCCCCATGCTTCCTTGAACGCTTTTCCTTTTTCCCCCCTTTTTTTTTCCTCCTTTTTCGACAAGCCCCGAGTTTGCTTTCCAATGCCCTTTAGGCTGGAATGGTAGTTGGATGCACCCCCTAAGTCGTTCATCAGTGTTACCTTCCCTCTTTCTCCTTCCTCTCTGTTTCGTTGTGAATTCCGCCAAGCAGTAACTTTTCGAGGATTGTATCCCCTCGATGTCCCCTTCTCTTTCAAAAAACTTTCTTTTCTTTGTGTATGAGATTGTCAAGAACCCTGTCTTGGGGGTGGGTTATTTCGAAGCCTTTTAATCGCCATTTTTTTTCGCTGTGTCTTCTTCCTGTCAGCATTCGTGATATTAATTTTTCTCTGCCTCCACCCGGCTAAGCCGGGACTTTTATTTTTCTCGTCCTGAATTCTGGGGTCTTGTCCTTGTCCATTCTGTTTCCTTCCTACGCTCTCTGTTCGATCAGTAAAAGCTCTGCAAGTTTCTTCTCCCCTTCCCTTTCCTTTCCTCTTTTCTGCATGTCCGACCTCTGTCCAAGTCTTTTCTTTTGCCTCAACATTTCAACCCCGACCTGCTCCCCTGGACTCTTTGCAGATCCCCCAATACTCGGTTCGGCTTTTCTTGGAGACCCTCTTCTTTATAAACCGTTTGGTCAACTTTGTTTAGGTTTTTTGCGGGCGTCTGGGCCCGTCGTCAAGGACGCGTCGCTCTTTTGGCGGTTAGCGCCCTTCTTCTGCTTTGGTGCGGATTTTTTCCTCCAATTCCTTTGCATAGCTCTATTCCCCTCTCTCTTAGTTTCGGTACTCGGTTTCTTTCGGCGGGCCATCGTTGTCTTAACCCGTTTTGCTTTTTTCAGTGGTAAGTTCCTGCTTTACATCCCCCCTCTGCCCGCTCTTCTTTCCCTTTCCGTCTCCGCTTTTCCCCTTCTACCCCCCCTTTTGTTATCTGTCAATTCCGCCTCCGCTTCCGCTCTTTTCGGATGGACAATTGTATTAGTTTCCAGTTTTTTCTCTGTAGTTGTTTTTTTTTCCCAGGTGGTCGTTCTTTTCCCCCGTTAAGGATTCCACCAGTTTACCAGTCTTCTTTCCCTTTTTATTTTCACAGGTTCAGTGGGTGGCCCGCTACATCTCACGCGCTTCTTTGTTTCCCCCCTTTTTTCCCAGTCTTTCTTATTCTGGTTCTCTACCCTTGGGTGTTCTTTTATACCCACTTCCGGTAATAACGCCCACCTTATCCCATTTCACCCGTTCCCTCTATCTACCCTTTTTTTTTTGGCTTCTGTCGGGAATTGACTACAAAATTCTTCTTACATGGACTTGCGCGTTTGGTTATTATCACCGGTATGCCCTGGCGCGCAATTATCAACGACAACTGGACTAGACTCTTTTCTGTGTTTTTTCCTTCCCCCTCCTCGTTAACTGGCTGGTCGCTTACCCTTTTCCCCCTTCTTTTTTCTGGAAACCTTTTTCTCCATGTTTCGAGTTTGCTTTGACGTCTACTGTCCCACTCCCCCTTTTCGTTTGCGTTGTGATCTTCCTCCTCCTTTGCTTGGTTTGGTTTCTTGATCAGAAATGCCCCCAGTCGTATCATGAAGTTCAGTTGAACTCCGTTTTCCTTCTCCCACCCGTTCGATTATTTTGTGACGTCTTTCCCTTGGCCCCAAGTTTCCACTTTGAACAGGCCCCAGCCGTACCTGCCTTCGTTTTGTTTTCCTTTCGGCATTTTTCCCTGCTTTCCTTCGTTTTTTCTCCCTCTCCTGCATCGTTCCCTCCCTTTGGTGTTTTTCCTTCTGATTCCCATACCTTTAAACACTTCCTTTTCTCGCTCGGGCGACGCGTTCCCCTATCTACTGGTCTTTTTTTTTCCCCACGATGAAGGCCTTTTTCCTTTTTCCTCCAGCGCTTTACAATTTTTTTCCGGCTCCTGTAGCAACCCCAAAATGGTTTCTCTATAGATTGGTTTACAAAAACCACGTTTTAGTTTTCCTTCGTCCCAGGTCGTGTCCCTTCTTTCCAGTTCTGTTTTTTTTGGGTCATTTCTGTATTCCCGTTGAGACCCGTCCCGTCCCCTTCGAATCATGCGTTCTCCCCCCCCTTTTTCCCTCCTCTTTTGCTTGGGCGGTCCCCCGCCTGTTCCCCCTTACTCCCACCGTGTTTTGTAAACGGAATCCTCGACAGCCTTAGTCAGTTTTGTCCCAGTTCATCTCTCCCGGTATTCACCCCTGTTTTCCTAACTCCAGTCCCCCCCCCCTTCTTCTGTGTTTTACCCTTTTCCCAAAAGCGTTTTTCGACCATGTCTTTCCTTTCGTCGCGAATACTTTTCCAGTGCCTTTTTTTTTTTTTCTTGCCTGATACCCTTAACTCCTTCTGAACCACTCTTGTTTGGTTCCATTTTCTTGGGTGGGTTTTTTTTGCCCTGCGAGGCTTTATCCAAAAAAGCTCCCCCCCCCCCCTCAAATTTCTTCTCAGGCTTCATTTTGTTTTTCTCTCGTCCCGAGGGTTTTAGTGTTCCGTGCAGCTCATTCCCTGCCGCGTCGTTCTCCCATTCCTCAGCTCAAAGGCCGTGAGCTTGCACCTTCTACGACCAGCAATTTGCTCCTTCGCCGTTGCGTTCTTCCTTAACCTTACTTGTCGTTTAACCCTTTCCCTTCCTTACTTTAATCCTCCCCTGCTCTCAGTTGCCCCTTTCCCCCCCCCAAGCTATTTTTCTCTCCCTCTTCTCTTCTTTTTGACTGGCGATGAGGAATAATTCTTTCATGTCTGCCCCAGCAGGTTGTTTGGCTGTCTCCCATCCCCCCAACTTTTTCATCGGACTCCCCAACTCGTATGACTTGCCACTCACCCCACTTTTGCTTTCTGTCTCTCCGTTTCAACGTGGTCTTTCCTGGGCGGTTTCCCATGTGCCCCCGTGATACCCTCCCACCGTCGTCCTTTTTTCCCCTGCATACCCACGTGGCAGGTGTCTCTCCCTTTCTCTCTTTCCCTTTCTCTCTTTTTTTTGTGTTTGTTTTTCTAGTCTCTCCCTCCTGCGGGGTTTTATGTGGGATGGTGCGGATTACCCCTCTTGACGTTTTTCTTTTATTATTCTCTCTTTTTTTTTTTTTTTTTTCCCTTTGTCTTTCGGTTGCCCTTTTTTTTGATTCTTAGTCTTCCCTCCCCTTAGACCCATCTTGGCCCTTTCTCTTTCTTCTCCACCCGGAAGGGGCTTTTTTCGAAGCCGTCTGTCTTGTCCGTGATTTCTTTTTTTTTTCTCTTTTTTTTTTTCTTCCCAGGACCCCTTGTGTTTCCATCCGCGATTTCCCATCTCCCGAATAGTCTTACGATTCTTCTTTTCTTGCAACTTTGTCTCACTGGCAGCCGCTATTCTTCAGTTTTTTTACACTTTCCCCCCCTTTTAATTATTTGACAATGTTTCCGACCATAAATAATGAATACCCCCTCCCCCCCCACTCATCCCCATTTTAAATGGGAGGCGTATTTTCCCTTCCCACCTTTCCCTCCCCGTCTTTGTTTTCCCTTTTTTTTTTTTTTTTTTTTTCCCTTGATGGATTCTCTTACTTTTCTTTGCAGTGTTTCAGTGAAGTTCGTGCTTTTTTTTCGGCTCACGTCCCAGCCCCCCTTCTGTTCTTTTCTCCCTATGCCACCCCACGGTCAGTATTCCTTTTTTTTCGTTGAAGTGTAGGGTTTTTTGCTTTTGTTTCTTTGTGTTATCGCTTTCTCCGCAACCTGTTTTTCTCTTTCGTTTTTTTTCTTTTTTTCATTCTTTTTTTTTTTTTTTTTTTTTTTTTTTTCTCGCGCGTTAACCGGGCTGGTCATAAAACACTTTAAGTTCTGGTCTTGCTTGCCCTGGCGTGTTGTTTGAGGTTTTTTTTCCCCCTTTTCTTTTTTTTGTTGGTCTTCCGTATTTTTCTCAGGCCCTCTTTCTCACACCTGGAACCGCGTACTGTTCCCCTTTCCCTTTTGCTTTCTCCTTCCCCATTTGCCATTTCCCCAGACCCCCCCCTGCCTTTTGTCAGCTTTCATTCACTTCTTTCAGTCATTACGGGATTTTTTTCTTCGCCCCGCTCTACTTATGGCGATCGATTCCTTTCCCGAGAAAACCTTGGTTCCCTCAGTCTTCCCGTTTGGTCTGGGGTAGACCTTCAACGACCGTCTTGTCCCCGTTTGAATTTTTGGTTTTAGAGTCTATTTTTCTTTTATGGGGCTTGGGGCTTTGGCGACTTTTTGAACCCTCCTTTGTTCCTTTATTTACCCATTCTCTATGGCCTTTTTTCCCCCCACTCTTGTCTTTTGCTCCAGTAGCTCCCGTCTCCAATTTTCCCCCCTTTTTTTTTTCTCACCTCGTCCCTTTTCCAAACTTTTGTGTTTTCGTGACCCCTCCCTGTCCGCCGCTACTTGTGTGCATGCCGTCGTCGCTGTCTTTGTCTTTCATAATCTGACAGTGCTTTTTTATGTTTTCCTCCTCGATCCCCAGGCTGCTCTCGTGAACTTGCGCTTCCTTTTTGCTTTTCTCTTTCTTTAATGGCTTTTTTTCTATTGACTTGACTCAGAGATCTCCTTTGGTACCGTTTTTCTTTTGTAGCAGGGACACTTTAGGAACACTCAACAAGCATCCCGGTAATTTTGGGCCCCTTCACTTTTTTCCCCTTTTTCACGCTGCCGTTGTGTGTCGCTTTCCCACAACTTTTTCCATTTTGTCTTTCATTTAAACAAACCCCTCTTCTAGATTTGTTTGTTTTCCCTTGAAACTCTTCCCTCTTTTTTCTTGTTCCCCCTTTCCCTTAGTAGCAAGTACTTTTCTTCCCCCCCCTTGAAAGTCTTTACACCTGTTATTGGCCCCGAGTCCTGTGCCTCTATCCTCTCCCTCTGAAAGAACCCCTGGAGAACGTTTTCTCGCCCAGTGAACCTTTTTTTTTTTGTTTTGTTTGCGATCTATCCCCCCCTGGTTCCCTATCTCGTCTCACTTTTGTTCGCGGCGGTCCTTTTAGTGATTTTTTGACGTACCACTCCCCCGTCAATCCCTCACATCGTTGTTTTTTTTTTGTTGTCCCTTTCTCCCCGGTGGTTCTCCGGTTGTTTATAGACCTCCTCTTTCCCCCGTCCCCATTTCTCTCCTGAAGGACCCTCTTTTAAGTCTGCAAGAATCCAGGGACCCTTTCTCTCAGTCTTTCCCAACCCTTTTTTTTTTCTTTTTGTTGGTTTGCAATTTGGCCCTCACCTTGTGTTTGGTGGAGGTTAACTTTCTTTTTATAGTGTGCCCCTGCGCATCTATCCCCGATTTATTTTTTCCGATGGTTGCCCTTTGCTTTCGATCCGTTGCTGTTGCTTTTGTAATCCCCCCCCTTACTGGTCCTCTTAAAGGTTTTGACGGCCCTTGCCCTGGTTTCTGGTTTGTCCCCTTTTCCCCCCGCCCAACCTTTTGGTTCCGCTTCCAGGACAATGTCCCCCCTCGAAGCACCTGTCTTCCGTTCTTCTCCTCCCCTTCAAACACCTTTGCAGGACGCGTAATCTCGGCCTGCTTCTCCCTTTCTCCGTTCCGCGTGATCGTTGTGACGGCCCCTTCGTTTTACTGTATGACTCCCCCCAGTTTTCATTCACGTTCTAATCCCTCCGCCTTTTTACTCCAACTTGCTGGCGTCCGCTTAAGGTTTCTCTCCTGTCACTTCTTCTCTTTTTTGTCTTTGTGTACTCATTGTTATTCCTTGCCACTCTTTTATCGGGGCTGTTCCTCCGCAACCCATCGTTTCCGTGGGTCTAACATGCCCTCATTAGCTACCCCTTTCTGCGGGTGTCCCTTTCCCGGCGCCTCTGTTGACACCCAACTTTTGGCACCCTTTTCCATCTTCTTTTTCCCCTCCAGCTCTTCCCTAGTAGTTGTTCTAGCCTTTCCCTGTCCACTGGTCTGCGTTGCCCCTTGGGGTTCAATGTGTTTTGGCCCTTTGAAAAAGCGGGCCCTTTTTTCCCGAGGGTCTTTCCCGTTCTTGTTTCCTTGAGAGCTTCCCCCTTTCCCACGGAGTCCTCCCCCCTTTTTTGCTTTTCTCTTTATGAAACTGCTTTCAAGACCGTGCTGGCTGTATTTCCTCTTTCATTGCCCCCTCCCATTCTCCCACCCCCTACACGTGACCGATTCCAAAAATCCTCCGTCCCCACGGGTAGCCGTGGGCTTTTTTCTTCGACAGCTTCTCTCAGTTCTTTTTTGCTACACCTTCTTTTCTGGCTGGTAGGCATTTCCCCTTTGAAACTTCAACACCTTGTCTTACGTTTTATTTCTCGATTGCCTCAGTTTCCCCTTTGACCTTTCTCTTAGGTACCCCCTTATTTTCCCCCAGTCTTCGGCATGCCCTTTTTTTTTTGCTACAGGACCCCATTTTCTCTTCTTTGCTTGTCCTTCCATTCAAGGTTCACCCCGCAGGGTTCCTTTTTTCTTTTTTATCGGCCATGAATTTCTATTTTTCCCCTCCTTCGCTTGTTTACACGTCCCCTTGTAAAAAGCTCTTAGAAGCTACTCAGTTTTCCCCGCCTTCTTCGTCGTTGTGTCGAAGGTCCTACCCACCTTCGGTTTTTCCGGTTCCCTCTTTTTCCTTTTTTCTTCTTTTTCGTCCGTCAATGTTCTTTTCCCTTCCACTTTGGTCGACTGTTTTTTGACCCATGAGGTCTCACCCGTCACCTGACGTGCTGTCCCCCTTGTTTCCCCCAGTTAATCTCCGTTTTGACCCCGTACGTGCTCGGTCATTTCCCCCCTCCTTTGAAGTTTGTCGTGCTTTGTCGTTTCGACGGCCCCTCCACGATTTGGGGCTCTTTCGGTGGATGCTTGCCTTCTTTCTCGTGACGTTCCCTCTTATGCCTAACATTTTTGTGATTTCAAATTTCTGGTTTTTGCTTCTTTCCATCTGTACACCCCATCTTGAGTTTTTTGAAAATTTCTTTTTTTTTCCTTCCGTCTTTGGGAATATGTCCGGGCGGCAGCGCCTACTTTTCTACGATGATTTCACAGTGTGTCCCAGTGAAGTTCGGTTTCCTGGCTCTTGTCCCTTCCTGCACAGTTGTTTTCTTTCTGTGTTTCAGGGTCTTTCCCCCATTACAGGAGGGGACCCCCATATTCAGAGATTAGTGCTCTCTACCGTACTTTTTTTTCCTCCTTTTTTATATCGGTGCTTTGCTTAGTGATTTTCTTTTGGTTCGCTCCGATTTCATTTTCGTGAAATTTCCTTTCTCCCCACCCCCCGGTTTTCTTGAACCCGCGCGTCCTTGAATCTACTTTTCATGGCAAACACGTGTTTTTCCCCAGACGAACTTTGTGGCTTGTGTATCCTGTCCCTCTTCTCCCCCTTGTCCCCCCCTACCTTCCCGATGGCCTCTTTTTCCACTTCCACCTTCCTATCGGCGTCCGATAGAAGAATACTTTCTCCACACTGCGTCATCTTAATGGGAAATGTGCAACCCTCCCCTCGTGCCGTTCCACTGTAGGACAATGCTCGCCCCCCAAGGGTTATTCTCTAGAGTTTGACTTTAGTACTTGGTGGGTTCTCCAAAGGAAGATGCGCTCTCTTCCCCCCCCTTTCCCCCCCCCATTTTCTTAAGCCTTTGCCCTTTTCCTTGACTTCGTGTTTAAAGAATCGAAACGGCTTGCTTTAACGTGACGTTCCACGGATGTTGTTTGGGAATGCACTCTACCTTGCGGCCGCCGCTTGCCTGGTCGCTCCCCCTTTTTGTTATTTTTTTTTCGCGCCCTTTTTCCTCTCCCTTCTTTTAAATAATTTTTTTGTTGTTGACATAATCTCTTTCTTTTTGGAGTCCCACAGCTTTTTTTACGTTCCACTCCTTCCCGGCGGCGCCGGTTTATTTTTCCTGCCTTCAAAATCAGTTTTGTTTCCTTTTTTTTCTTCTGTCGGTCCGCCTTTTTTTCCTCCAAGTTTCACCCTCTTTTATCTCCCTCTATTGTTTTATGCTTTTCTCCCCCCCTAGGGCTTTCGTTGAAACCCCTGCTTGTCTCGCTTCTGTCAAACCCATTTTTCTCTTTTTCTCTTCAACGTGTCCCTCCCTCTTTTTTTTCGCCGGTTTACCTTGTGCCCCTTTGAATCAAGTCAGGTTTTCAGATTCGTTATCTTTTCCCTCGCGCATAGCTATCTACCCTTGTCAGTGATTTTTTTTTTTGTTTCCATTTTTCTTTTCCTTTTTGCCGGGCTTCTTTTCATCTGTTGAAATGGCTCCTCCCCCCCACCAGTCGTTTGGTCCAAGGTTTTGTGAGAGAGGCTGTGCAAGTTTCCTTTTCCCTTTTTTTGTGACCGGTCCCCTATTTCCGTGATTAGGGCAAACCCCCGTTTCGTTTGCGTGCAGCCCCCCCTTCTCTTTTTTGGTCCTGGCGATGATCGCTTTTTGGTCGCCGGACTTGGCCACCCTTAAACGTGCGTTTGTTCTTCTTTTTCATTGCCCGTTTTCCCATAGTCCTTCCGCCCGGACCTTTCACTTTCTTTGGCCTCGTTCGAAGTTTTTTGTTCACGTCTTGACTTTTCCCGCGATTTTTTTTTTTCTTCCCCTTTTTTCCTTCTCGGTGGTTGAGTTTACCGACCACATCCCTCGTCCCCTTCCACGTTTTCCCTCTTATGCTTATGGATTTCTTTCCCTTTTCCCTCGTCCATTCCGTCCATCCTTTTTCCTTCAGCTTTTTCGACGTCGTCCTTTACCCTGTCCCCTTCTGTGATCCCGAGGATGCCGAGCTCGTTTTTGGTACGATAACGTTTCTCCTGTTACTGGGCCTCCCCTTTTCCGGGTGGCCACATCTCACCCGGTTGTCACCCCTTGTTCCAGTTTTTTTTTCTCACCCGCGCTGCCCCCTTGTTTCGAGTACTCACCACTTCCTGCTTTGTCACGGCTAATCCCGTCCGAGCTGGCTGGTTCGGCGCACATTTTTCCTGCTTTTCCCTCGTTTATCTTGGGTCCCCCGGCGTTTTTCATTTTTGACGTGCTTCCCCCCTGTCTTGGGTGAAACTTCCCCTTCTCAAGGCAGTTTTCTTCTTGGTCTTTTTAGCGAGATGCAATGGATTTGCAGCCCTGGTTTTGCACCCAAAAGTTTGCCCCGCTGTTTTGTCACTTCATGCCTACTGCCGAAGGAAACATTTTGGTTGGGATGGTTCGAGGCCCTGAAGCCGTCCCCTCCTTTTTTTTCGCGATCTTTACCTCTGTCCCCACCCCTGCTCAGCCGGGCCTATTCCCTGTATACTTTTGTCCTTCATTTGTTTCTTTTGGTATCATCTCTGGCAGTCCCACTCTTCCTGAGGCTTTTTGCTTTTCGTGAGACGTCCAGCCCTCGGCGGTTTTTTAACTTTTTTCCTCTGACCCTCTCACCCCTTTCTCTCCCTTCCCACTTAGGACCTTCATTATGGTTCCTTTTTTCTCTTTTCTCATACACTTTCCAACCACGAATCCTCGAACCCACTCCTTTCAGTTCCCCCTATCTACCTACGATTTGGGTTCTTTTTTCTTTCCTTTCAGTACCAGGCTTCTTTCCCCCGGGGTCCCAATTTTTGTGTCCGTTCGTGTCTTCTTTCCTCGAGGAGGCGATTCACGCTATTTCTGGTCTTCGCGATTTTTTCTTTTTTTTTTTCTTGGGTTTTTGCGGCTTAAAGCCACGTAATCGTCTGTCATCTCCTCTCGTAAATGAGCAGCGCGTCTTTGGAAAGGTCATCCCTGTGCGGGGCCCTACTTTTTGTAGACAAGGGGTGCTTCCTTTTTTTTCCTTTTCCTGCGTCCTCCCCAAGTTGCCATCAGGACGGCTTCCTCACTCTCGCCTTTTCCTTCCCCACAGGCGTGTTGTTTTTATTTTTTCAGCCCTGCTGTGTTTTTTCCTTGATCTCTTTTTTTGGCGAAGGTCCTCCTTACCCGGTACCCCCCCTCTACTGTCCTCTCAGCTCCCCGGTTTTTCCTTCTTAATAAAATCGCTATTGGACGAAACTCACCCGCTTGTCCTCTCCCCGTTCCTCCATTTGGCCGTGGGTTTTTGCACCCGTCTCCTCCCCCACCGCTGCGCAAAGTTTGTTACCGTCCTTCCCCTTTTTCTCTAAGAACCTTTGTTGCCGAGTAACAAACCCAGGTGTAGCCCTTACCCATTTTTACCATGCACCGGTCCTCTCCTTTTTCACGTGGTTTTCTGTCTTTGGCCCCGGTTTGCCCTTTGCCCTTCCTTATTTTCCTCCCTTTCCCTTCACGTGTTCTCTGTTCTCACGTTGAGTCTTGCTGCCAATTTACCCTGGCACCCCCAAAGGAGCTTAGCTGATTTGTTTTTTGTTCCTTCTTCCGCCCGTCGAACTGTTGCTTCTCGTTTACGTTTTTTTGCGACAAAATTGCTTTTTCGTAGACAATTTTATTCGCATTGGTTCCCTGGATGACTCGTGTTCAGCTTGCGTGGTGTTTGTGCTTCGTCTTGGCCAGGGTGTTTTTCCTTATAGTTGATTCCCGCACGCCTCTCCCGGCAGGACCCGGTTTTTTCCTCTGCTGTTCGTACATTTTCGTTTACTAAGTGCTCCCAATGTCCACCTTTGCGTTGCCCTACGATTCACATCATCGCTGTATCCCCCTGTTTTGTCCTTCCCATTTTTTTGATGGTATTCTTGTCCTACCTAGGAATTTTCCTTTTTTTTTGTTCCATTTTCGCTTCATCCATGAACAATATTTGCCGTTGCCCCGTCTCGCCGTGCCGTATCATTTTCTCGCTCACTATGGAAGCTTAGTTTTCTGCCTCTTTCCTTACTGCACTCCCCTCTCGTCGCGTCTGCTCCCCGTTGATTCTCACCCCTGTTGACACTCATTTTGCTTGTTGTCCATTTCTGAAAAGGGCTTCGTTTCACTTTTTCAGGGCCATTCTTGGCGGTTGGCAACATTTGATGGCCGTTCGACCGACGCTTTCTCTCCTTTTCACTCCGCGACCACCTTTCCCCTTCGGTTGTTTTCGGACCCTGCCATGCCTCTCCCTCTTCCAAACGGGTTTTTTCCTTTTTTTGACTTTTCTGCCCCGGACAGCAGGTTCCCGTTCCCCCCAAAGTATTTTCTGTTATGGGCCCCCCTTTCGGACTTTCGTAACCACATTCTTTTTGGGCCCCTTGTTCAAGCGGTGGCTGAACCCCGTTTCTACTCGTTCTCTAGCGCCCATAGCCGTGATTCCAATTTCTTTGGTGTAGTCTCCCTTCTTCGCCGTAAATAGCTGTTTGGTCCCCCTTTCGGCTTCTGCTCGATCAAACAAGTTCTCGGCCTGCCCTTGACTTCCGTCGCCCCATTTCTCTCCCCATTCGTGCTTGCCTTTTGGGCTTTTTTTCCCCCCCAGATACTTCTCAGCTCTTAGTGCTCGCGAGCTTTTCCCCATTTGCCTTTCCTCTCCAGCAGTCCAAGTTTACCCCCGCCAAAATTTCCTGCTTTTCGCGCTTGTTATTTTCTCACCAACTTCTCTTAAACTCTGCTCTCCTTTTACCAGTTTGCCTTTACTTTACCTTCAAAGAATGTTCCTCTTCACATTTTTCTTAATGGCCAATCGACCTCCCTCCTTTTTTGACTTATGTTCATTAGAGATGGTCGAACTGCTCCTTTCTTTCTCCACCCTCAATACGGACTGCAAAGCCCCTTTGCCTCCTCCCCCCACCCCTGCGGCGTTCTTGACCAGTACCGGTATGGGCTACTTTTTGAGCCCGTCTTCCGTGGCCCCTCTTTTTTGGCTACCTCCACCGTCTGCTGTTTTTTTTCCCCTGTGAAATTCTTCCACGGCTTCAGGGGTCT
>Ga0179593_1732569_pt1 | contig 12734 bp, 16 predicted proteins | sample CZODoug2_1_08_16_FD_185931 | JGI IMG/M metagenome (GOLD analysis project Ga0179593, IMG submission 185931) | Vadose zone soil fungal communities from Angelo Coast Range Reserve, California, USA - CZODoug2_1_08_16fungal (PacBio error correction) | ecosystem: Environmental > Terrestrial > Soil >... | reverse complement strand
AAAACTTTCGATCGGCACGTCAAGGTTTTAATCCCTTTCCCCTCTTTTCTGTTTTTTTTTTTTAATAACTATTCTTTTAGGATAGGAGAAGGGTCGACTTCTGGCGGTATTCGCCGCGGTCGCTTCCCCAAAGTAAAGGCGTCAGCCCTCTTTTCTTTTTCCTAGGATACCCTCCTTCATCTTAGCTATATCCTCAAATCTTTCCCACGCCCTCACTTTTTCCCTTTTTACACCCCCTATGAACAGGGAGAAACTTCCCCCCCCCCCTTCTTTGAGGCAGACAACTTCTTTCTTTTTCTCCCTTAATGTCGGTTTGTCCAAACTCACTTTAGGTCCCCGGACCTCCTTCTAAACATTTCTCCCTTGGAAGAGCCTTTCCCTTGAGTCGAACCGCCGCGACCGTTTCCCTCTTCTTCTTGGTCATTAATGCGCTTTTCCCCCGATTTGCCTCTTTGGGCTAGTTCTCTCTAGAGTCCCAGTTACTCTACTCTAAAATATAAGAGCAGCGTGAGCCTCCCCGGGCCGTCCCCCCCCCCATCATGATCTCCCCCCTTCAGACAACAACGTTCCCAGGGTACTTTCCCCTCCCCGGTTCCCCATAAAGCTTCCCACTTTTCAAGAGAAAAGTCCCCTTTTCTGCGCCGGGTATCGACGCTCCCCGTAATAGGAAGTCTCAAATTTCCGCTTCCCGCAAGACGTTTTCCCTTTTTTCTGAGTACTCTTCCCTGCTTCTTTTTGATTAAAGGATACGATGAGCCTCTTCGGATGACACCGAGATAGCCGCCGACCTTCCCCCCCCATTATTTCCCGCGGGCATTTTCCCACTCCAGCCGCGCTCCCTGTGCGCGCCTTCTTATTTTGAGGACCCCCTTGCAGTTTCCCTTTCCAATACCTCTACGTGATAACTCCGATGGCTGAATTCCTCCTTAGAGCATTCCTCCCTAAACACGTTTTCGCCCCCGGTCTCTCAGTGATCCCCGCGAAAAGATTTTCTTTTAAACTCCCGTACCCCCCAAAGGCTTGCACGCCCGTTTCCCTGATCTCGAAGGTTTTTATTCCCCCTCATTTCATTTTTTCCTTTGGACAAGCTCTTTGGCTCCCTTCCGTCTTGATCTTCTTTTTCCCCCCCCGTGAGTAAAGAGGTTCTTCCTTCTAACCTGAACTTATGCTGGTCCTTTCCAGGGTCTCACCCCCCAGCGATAATGACCCTAGATAATCCGGGTTCTTCTCTTCCCCTCCTTTTCAGGGTGACCTTGTCCGATAGACTCCATTTTAGCCCAAATTTTTTTTTTTTTTCGCGCGGAGGTGCACCTAAGGTTCGGGTGATACCCACATCTGTTTCCCTGACGCTCGGAGCCTGAGTACCCCCCCCTCTCTGTCCAAACCCCCCTCCAGGCCAAGAGCTCCAATCCCCGCTCTCTTCGACAACCCTTTTTTTTCTTCCGCCTTTTTCGTTAGCCCCCCTGCGACGGCAATCTGGTTTTGAAGGAGTCACCAACTCCTTATTTCCTTTCCTCTCGTTGACGGGATAGGTGATTTACCCCTGCTTTTTCTTTGTCCGTGTCCCTCGCAACCTTTTTTTAGAGAACCCGTCCTGAGGCTTTTCCCCACGCCTTCCTATTCCCTGCGTGCGCAGGCAGGTTGCTTTCTCTTCCCAAAAATCGATCTATTTCCTTTCTCTTTTTCATCTTTGGTGAGAGAGATTTCCCGTCTTTTCTCCTTTTTGATTACTCTTAAACTGAATAGCGCACCTCCCCTATATGAAGGCTTTTTCTCCCCCCACAGCCATAGGCCCCCTCCCCTGGGGTTTTCTGATAATTTTTAATTTCCCAAAAGCGATCCCCTGGGCGTAACTATCCCGTCTCCTTCTCTGCCCAGCGCCCCTATTGCGATTTTCCCCCCCCAACCAGTACCACCCCATTGTTCCCTCCCCATTATTTTTCTGCAAGGGTCCCACCAAACATTTTGGCTCCTCTATGAAGAATCAGAGTCGCTTCTCTTCTTTGCCGTTCCACCCCATCCCTACATTTTGCCACTATCCTCCTTCCTCAGCTACTTCTTTTAAACAGAAAACTTCTATTTTTTCCCCGCGGCAAAAAAACCCCCCTTTTCCTTCTTTCCCCCCAAACTTCTTCTATCGGGACCATTTGGTCACTGTTCCCCTCCCTGCCCCTTTCTCCCCCCGGGAAACTCATTCTCTTTCATGCGCGAGATCTCACCCTGTGTTAGGCCTGGCCCTCTTCCCCCGTCCTCCCTGCTTTTCAGGTTGTCCCCCTCGCACCGCTTCTCCTTACGGAACCCTTTCCTTAGTGGGATTTTTGTTCTCCACGGATTGTAACACCCTCCCCGTCGGACAAAAAGTCCCTTCCCCCTCGATCCGGGCGTGCCTCCTATTTGTGTTTTCCCCCCATATTTAGAGGCCCCTTTTCTGGAATACCTGATAGAAGAATGGGCTCCCCCCCTGTTTTGATTCTCCCCCTATCAATCCTTCTCCCATGTCCACCCTCCCCTGCGATTGTATGTCCCCTTTTTTGCAGTTTCTTGGGGGAAAAGGTCCGTCTCACATGAATCCCCCCTTCCCCCTCGCTTTCTGGCCCCTTCGGCGTCTCTTATATCCTTTTCTATCTCGGTGTCCCCCTCCTTATATAGGATCCGTTATCTCTCTTCCCTGCTTAAAGACGTCACAATCTTTTCCCCGGCTCTTCTCTTTTCCTTTTCTTGATATAATTTCCCTTTGGACATCGTAGAATCACCCTACCGTGGAAGGGTATATTTGAAGGCCCACACTTGTGGCTCTTATGTTCCCCTTTTCGTCCCCCTTTGTCTTTTCTCATACCCCCAGCCTCTTTTGGTGCCCTTTTCCTTTTCGATCCTCGCCGACAGCGGTGATTTGCGGAGATTTACAAATGATTTCTCGGACTGGGACATCGCGCGTCCCTTTCTCCCTCTCCCCCACAATATCTCATCTTTTGTCCCCCCAAGACAAACTCCCAATTCGAAATATCTCAAGGGAGCCTTTCGAACTTGGGCAACACTTCCTCCCCGGACCGGCACTGGAGCGCTTTTTTTTTTTCCAAGTTGATTTCCTAAGTATTCGAAAGGAACCAACCCGATGCGACAGTTGGCTGAACAACTTTCCTTTTTCGTTCGCCTTTTTTTTTGAACCTAAAGCTTAGCTCTTCCTCCTTCCCCCCCCTGCCCTTTTTTTCCCTCCCTTTACGAGGACGGCGTCTGCCCTTTTTTATGGAAGATATCAATTAAATCCCCGAAACCCATTATCAGGCGGCTTTTTTTCCTCTTTAATTTGTTTTCATCCCCACGAGACTCAGCCTCGCCCTTCGTCCCTTATCAGAGCTCTCTTCTTCTTTTTCCCAAAGGCCATGGCATTCCCCATTGCAGTAGGGATTCCCCTTCTCCTTTTCTTCTTGTCCTCCATAATACGTTGTTTTTTTCTCTATCTCCACTCTTGAATGAAGATAGGGGTTGGGTTTGTTTGGGGGGGGGGGGGTGTTGTTTGGGGTTTTTGTGGGGAGGGTGGGGTTTTTTTGGGGGGGGGGGGAAAAAAAAACAAAAAAAAAAAAAAAAAAAAAAAACAAAAAACACTCAAAAAACAAAAAAAAAAAAAACAAAAAAAAAAGAAATAAAAAAAAAAAAAAAAAGGGGGGGGGGGGGGTGGGGGGGGTTTTTTGTGGGGGGGGGGGGAGGGGGGGGGGGGGGGGGGTGTGTTTCTGGGGGGGGGGGTGGGGGGGTGTGGTTTTTAGGGGGGGGGGGGTGGTGGGTGGGGGGGGGGGGGTGGGGGGGGGGGGTGGGTATTTGGGGGCGGGGGTGGGGGGTGGGGGGGGGGGGGGTGGGGTGTGGGGGGTGATTTCCAGGTGGGGGGGGGGGGGAGGGGGGGGGGGGGGGGTGGGGGAAAACAAACCAAAACAAACAAAAAAACAAACACAAAAAAAAAAAACAAAAAAACAAACAAAAAAAAAAAAAACAACAAACCAAAAAAAAAACAAAAAAAACAAAAACAAACAAAAAAAAAAAAAGAAAACACCAAACACAAAAAAAAAAAAAAAAACCAAACAAACAAAAAAAACAACAAAAAAAAAAAAAACACAACAAAAAAAACAACCAAAAAAAAAAAAAAAACAAAAAAAAAAAAAAAACAAAAAACAAAAAACACAACAAACAAAAAAAAAAAAAAAAAAAAAAAACAAAAACACCCAACCGTTTTTAAGCCCTGTCCCCTTCTCCCTTTTCGCGCTCTTGCGTTTCTCTAGACCTTTCCTTTGCCGTGGGGTCTCCTTTGTCCCCAAAGTAAATTTCTTATCAGATTTCTTTGGGGTTAGAGATCTTTATTGTGTCCCATTCCGGCGAGACGGCAGTCCTTCTTTTACCAAATTTCCCGTCGAAGACTGCGCCTCACAATTTCCCCCCACCATATTTTTCCTCCTGTTCCCAGACCCTTCTTTGGTCAGCCTCTTTTTCTGTTTTCTTTCCTTTTCACCTTGGCCGGAGTCCCTCCCCCCTGAACGTCGGAAACCCCGTCCCTCCCCCCACTTGTCCGGCTTCTCTTTTAATGTGCCATGAGTCGAAACCTCTTTTCAGGGCCAATCTGATGACTGTCACTCTCCTTTCCCCTTTCTTGTTTCCTTCCCTTGCAGCGATATTTTTGCCCCTTGATGTCTATGCTTCCCCTGTCCCCTTTCCGAAGAGCACTGAGCCATCGCCGCGGGACGGCCGTACAAACTCTCCAGAGCTTTTCCCCCCTCCCGTGCGCCCCCCCCCCTGCGCGCAGGCATGCCAACAGTTCCAAAGCCCCTTTCCCCCCGTGGTTACGGCAACGACGTCCAAGTGGTAAGCTCCGGGTCTTGACGCGGTCAAGACACCCCCCCCTTCCAGGAATTCTCCCACCACGCCCTTAAAGTATTTTCCTTTTTTTGTGCCCTTTCTTCTAAAGAGGGCTTGAGCTCCCACGGATCCGATGAGTCTCCTGGATAGGATTACACCGAGATTACCTCCTTTTTTCCAAATTATGTTTTTCGAGGGCATTTACCCTCTTTCTCTGACGCTTTTTTCTTCTTGAGCCGGAAAGTTGAACCCCCCGATGAAAAAACCCTTCCTTAGCCCCCCTTCTGCCCAGACGACCCCCCCTCTCCTCCTAAAATCCATCCTCCTGGGAGATGCCCGTTATCGTCGTTTTGACTCTTCCTTTTCCCCTCATCCACGTTCGCCAGGCTTACAGATAAGTCGGCCAGTGCTCCGCAAAGATTGCCCCCCGCCCGTAAATGACACTCTTTCATCCGAAGGATGTTTCCCGCTTCTTTTTTCTTTCATTTTTTCCCAAGCCCCTCCTTTCCCAATAAAAGAAAGTATCGTCTCTCGTTCAGTGATTACGCGGGTTTGCCCATCCCGCCGAAACTGAAATCCTTCTTTTCCCCCCTTCTTGGCAGGGCCCTTCCTCGCATGAAAGCGATACCCCTGTTCCGGTGCCTTCTTTTCCCACTTCTTTTTCCCCCATGGTCCTTATAAATTGGATAAGTCCAAATCCTGCGCACGTGTTTTCCTCTTTCCGGTAAAACATAACTCTCCACCGCCCCCTCTCTTTGCCTGTCTTACCCTAGCTTCACACCCCTTTTTGGAGGACTTCACGTCCGAGAATCCTGAATCTTCTCTGATCTTATATTCCTCTCCCCCCCCCCCCCCCCCCCGGTGTGTAGACCCCCAAAATAATGCGCCTTTACTGGTTGCAAGGCCCCCCTTAAGTCGCTCGCTACTTCTTCTTTCTAATGGATAGATTTTCCCCTTTGCCGGAATTTTATCAAGGCAAAATCAGGTTCTCCCCTCTGCTCAAAATTCTCCCACGCCCCTCTCTTGAGCTTTCTTCTTTTCCCCCCCCCCCCCCAGATCAGAACCAGACTGTCCCACTCTCTCTTTTCACCTACATCCTTTTTTTCTTTTTTGTTTCTTCCAAGCTTTCTGATCGTCTTTTGGATCTTACTCAGCATGCTCCCCCTCCTCCCCTAGTGGGAGGATGAAACTACCCCTCAGGCCTTGTGATAATAGGAGTTCCCCCTGAGTTGCCTTGGAGAAAAGTTCTCCCCCCCCCCACCCCGATCCATGAGATGGGATAATTTCCTTCCGACCATCCCCCCTTTTTCCCCTCTGAAACCCCCCGCACTTTTTTTCCTTTGTCGACGCCTTCTTCGTCCTTTTCTGTGAATCTTCCTCCCTCCTTTTCTAAGGGAGCTTTTTAGTGACAGTACTCCCCCCCCCCCCCATCCCGACAGGTTTTTTCCATCCAAGACGATTTCTCGGTGACGATGTGGGATCACCCCCGGAAACTTAGTTTTTTTCAAAACAATCTTTTCTTTGGGGGAATGAGCCCACTATCGGGGACCCTGGGTGGTTCCCCCTCAATGCGGAACTCGAGAAGGCCTTTTTTCCACCCTCATTTATCCCGGTGTAGCCCTGGCCCCTCCTTCCCTTTCTCAGGTTCCCTTTTTTCCCCTGAGTTAATACTGGACTTCTTCAACGAGGACGTCGTGGGATTTGTTCCCCAACGCGCTTGTACAAACTTGTCCTCCCCATTTCACACCTCCACAACTTCCGAGAGATTCAGACCTTCGCCTTTGTCCCTTCCCCCGCTGTTGAAGCAATCTTTCGCGTTGCTGGCCTGGTGAATAACTGATTCTCCTCCTTTCTCTTGCCACGTCCTTCACTGCTCTCCCATCCTGTTTTCATCAAGCAATATCGAGCTTTTAGCAGGGGAGGTATTCCCCCTTTTTGGCTTGGGCTCAACAATTTTTTTTCCTCCCCTGGGGGAACCCCTAAGGCGATCTCACGACCCCCTTTTTTTTTTTTTTTACAAAATGCCCCTCTTCGGATTCTTCTACTACTTTTTCAAATCTTTTTTCTATCTCTCTTCCTCTTCTATCGTCTCCATTATCTTTCCTTACTCCGTACACTCCCTTTTTCCTTTGTGAGTCTTGTTTCGGGAATTTATGATCTACTTCTTGAATTGTTGGTTGTTTTTCCCTTTCTATTGCTTACTGGCCGGTTTTAAAAAATGTTCTCTAAGAGGCCCCCCTCAGTCTTAGCCTGAACCCTCTCCGTCGCAGTTTTTTTCCCCCCAGCGCAAGTTTTCCTTATTGATATATTTCTTTTTTGATAGAGACATGCCTCTCTAAAAGATGATTCGTCTTACGGGGATCTGCGCGACCTTCCCCCCAAATATAGCTTCCTCCTTCCACCCCCATCTTCCAGGACAATTCTACACATTGCCTCCCCCTCGGATTCGAATATTTAAGCTCTCTCCCGACAGGCAACCCCTTGATTTTCAGCGCCCCTCTCAATGGTATCCCACTTTGAATCCTTTCGACCTTCCCCTTTTAGCGAACCGTGTGATGAACACCCTTCCCGGTGAGTTTAGCAAGGTCCTTCTATGGTTGGGTTTCCCCCCCCTACAGTGTTCCTTTTTCGTTTACACATGAGTTCCAGGCTGTCTCGTCTTTCCAGATCTCCATAAAGATCTCGTTTTCCCCCCATTATCAGGAGATGAAAAGCTTGTGTAATTTGCGACGTCTCCCTTTCCCTCCCCCCAAGGAGCCCTTCCCTTCCTAAATTTCTCCTCGCTTTTTAATTTCCCCAGTTGACCTTCCGTCCCCCTTGCAGATAGCAGGTTTACTATCTCTTTTAATACCTTCTTTTTTTTTTTTGACTCGAGATAAAACGCTGAATGCCTTTTTTTTCTTTTTTCCGCCCCCTGGCCCCCCTTTCTCTGGCTCTTGCGAATCTGATAGTCTCAGGTTTCTCGTGGTTTTTTTTGCATGAAAAACAGTCCTTTCCCCGACTGATAATGGGGGTTACTCCTTATAGGAGATCGGTCCCCTTCCTTCTTCTCCGAGTCATCTCTTTTTCACGCAGGCTCAAGATTTTTCCCACTTTATTTTTTCCCCCCCGGGGAGAAAACTCCCCCTCTTTGGTCAGAAATTTTGAGCTCGTGATAGATTTCCTGTCGGAATACTTTTTTCCTGGTACCTTTCTCAATCACCGCCAAATCAATTCGGCGCGATCTTTTTGCAAGAGTCGACCCGGCAGAACCGTTTTTCCAATAATGATGATTTTCCCTTTTTTTCCTCATGGATTCCCCCCCTATTCAGCTTTTTATTGATTCTCTCCCTCCTCTAAGCATTTGTAAATCTCCTCCTCCCTCTTGCATAGGAAGAGGGAGGCTCTTTAAAATATATCCCCCCTGTGCGCTGGCTTGCAAGTCCAACGTCCTCTTTTTCTTTAATGCATACCTTTCCCTTGAGAGGAAAAAGCACCTAGCCCCACGTGTTCCGGCACCTTTCCCCCCGTGTTTTGACGCGGTCACCCCTTGACCCACCCCCTTCCTTAGGGAAGGTCGATTCCCCCCAATTCAGGACCACCTCCCTCGACAACGCCGGGGACCTTTTTTTTTTTTCTGGCGTACTCCTTTATAACGGATTCCTTGAACTGGCTTGCCGATAGCTTATTTTAATTATGTAGAAGAGAGCGTCCCTCCTGCATTGGTCACAAGAGCCAGCACGGATCGTGACGGATGGATTCTCCTTCCTTCCCAAGGGGATTTCCTGCCACAATCGCTATCGCACTTTTCATCCACTCGCTTTCATGGGAGATGCCTGCTAAGGAGGAGCAGTGTCCCTTTTAGTCCTGCGGAAACCTTTTCCCTCTCACCATTTTCCATGATCCCTCTTCATTATCTTTCCCCGCAAGACTTCTTCGTATAAGAATTCGACTCTCTGGACAGAATTTCTTTTTTGTCCTTTTTCTCGGCCATTTTTACAAGCGTTTTTTCCCCCCCGACCGCGTATTAACCGCGGGCCCGTGCCCTCCAGGCTTTTCCCTTCTTTTTTCCAAATGGAGATCGCGCCCTTGCGATAAATGATTCCCGGTGCCTTCTTTTTCCTTCCTTTTCAGTGTTCCCCCCCCCCTTTGTCCCTATAGACCCCCTTTTCAGTCACTGGCCACCCTCCCCTCCTCCCAACATAGTCCACTTTCCAGCTAGGAGCATGAGTACATTCTTCTTTTATATTGAAAACCCTTGCTTTTTTGGCTTCTTCCAGAGCTCTTTTAACAGCTTGCTTAGCCAAAATTTTTTCGACTTTGGAGTAGACAACCTACCCAGTACTGGTTTTTTAAGGCCCCTTCTCATCGTTCCTGTCGAAGAGCACGGTTCCCTTTTTCTGCTCTGTTTGCCGAATTTTCCAAAGTTGCCATAGATTCCCCCCTTCTTTCTTTAGTTCTCCGCCCATCCCTTGGAAGCGTGCGCAGGAAGTTGATCTTCATTCCCCAATAGATCAGAAACCTTTCCCCACCTCTCTCTTTTCCTTTCTCCTCGATCGGAAAGTTTTTGATATTCTTTTTGGAACTTCCCTTTCCTCCCCCCTTCCTTGAAGGAGGTCGGTTCAGAAATATAAGCATAAGGCCTTTTGTCTTTTCTAAGCCTCTTTCTGGAGACCAACGTCTCCAATCGCTATGTTTTGTCCCCTATCCCTCGCGCTTCCCCAAAGAGGGGCTTTGGCCCAAAAAAGTAATGGACGGCCTTTTTTCCTCCGCCCCAAAGGAGTTCTTCCCCTTGGATGACTTAAGGACATTGCGTGAGTAAGGAGCTATGGCCCTTTTTACGTCCGCACAAACCCCTACCAGTTTTTGTCCCTCAGAATTTTTTTTTATTGTTTTTTTTCTGCTCTGTTTTTCCCCCTGTGGATCCCTCCTTCCGCGTCGCCCCCAGTGAAGGCTTTCTGAATGAGCCCCTGTTCTTCCTGCGGACCCTGGTTGGTTCCCTTCCTTTTTTCAACTCGAGAAGGCATGGCTTAAAATCTGCGCGCGATTTCCTCCTTTTTTTTTTCAACTAGAGGCAAGCCCTTTCCTCAGTTCGGAATGGCTTTCCAAGAGCCCCGCCTCTTTTCAAAGGATATTGGTCGTGGGACGCTAACTTGCGTTTTTTCTCCGACAGTAGGAATCCTTTTCCTTGTCCCCCATGTCGAGATCTCCAGCCCGGGAGTTCCCCCTTTCGTTCCCCGCTGAGCATTTCCGTCCTTACTTTTCTCAATTCTTCCAGTTTATGATTTCCGAATGCTCTTCCTTCTTCTCCTATAACCCGGTATCCCACTTTTATCGTATTTATCTGGGCTCATTCCTTTTTTCTACCCCTTGGGGGAAAGGTCACGGATCCTGAATCAACCGTCCCTTTCTTCTGGCGGCTGTTTCCCCCCCCCCCCCACATGCACTATCATAATTTTTCACATCGGTTTTTCGTTTTTTTTCGAGGATAGCACGGATCCTTTCCTCATTCCCTAGGGAGCTTACGCCGTCTTCTTGGTTTCAGAAGTTCCTTTGTGTTGGCGTCCCTCTTAATGGGTTGTTGTTTGACGCTATTACCCTTCTCGGGTATTTTGCGGTCACAACTTGTGGCTCTTCTTTTCTTTTTTAAGAGCCCGCTGAGCATTTTGTTTTGGTTTTGAAATCCAAGCCCATTCTGGATCTTATTTTACGGCTTTCCGATATAGAGGCGGCCCTCTGTACAAATGATTCTCCTCCTTTTCATCTGCGACGACCCCCAATCTAGATGTTTTGAAACCACCTCCCTCAGGACCCCGACATCGTTCATTCTGTCCCTGCGCCGGCGGTTCGACTCGGACAAATTTCTCTTCCTCAGGAAAACCCTTTTCTTTTGAGCGCTCCCAGCTCCCTTGAGGCCCCATCAATCTATCAAACCGCCAGTGGATGAACCAATCCGGTGTGAGTTTCGCCAGTGTCCCTTCTTTTTGGGGGGATTTTTTTTCCACTAAAGTGCTACTTGACGATTGTTTCTTCTCCTGCTAGAGGGCCTTCCGTTCTCTTTCCGAGATCAGATACCAGCTCCCCATTATAAGGAGGGCTGATTTTTACTTTGCAGGCGAACGCTTTCTTTTTTTTTTCCCCCCCTGAGCCTCCCGCCTTTGCATATCCTCAACTTTAAGAATACTGTATTCAACTTTTTGGGGATTACCCCCCTCTTTTTTTTTTCCCTTTCGTCTGAATTCAGCGTCTTTCTCCCTACGTGTCCCCAAGCTTACTTCCTCGGAAGTGACATCCCTCTTCCCCCCCCTTTTGTGATACTCTTTCTTCTTATAGGATAGGCGAAGGGCCTCCTTCGCTAGTGGGTATTCGCCGCCCCCTTCCCCCAAAGTAAAGGCACCTTGGTTCCCTCTCCCCAGCTCTCTCTTGTACACTATATACCCCCCTCTTCTCTCTACGAAGAACTAGTGTTTCCCCCAAACATATGGCCTTTCTCCCCCTTTCACAAGACTTCTTTCCCCTCTCGTGTTGACTCGTAATACTTTTTCCTCAGTTCTTTGAGAACCCCTCCCCACCCCACCCTTTTATGGCCGGTAGGCGAGATTTCTGTGCCAGAGTCGAACCGTCTCCCCTTTCCCCAATAATTGATTGTACTTCTTCTCAACATTGTTCCTTTTCGTTTCGCCGCCTCTCCCCTGAGAAGAATTTTCAATCCGCGAGAGGCATCGAAAGCGGTCCTTAGACCGTTTCTCCTCTCTGATCCCTTCTTTCAAGACCCGCCCCTTGCGTCGCTTTTTTCCTAAAGGACAAGGGCTCTCCCCCCCTTGAAAATAAAGGATCCGTTTCAGGCAAAAGTTCCCCCTCCAAGTGGCCTATTTTCGACTCCCCCTTCCCCTCCCCCTTCATAGGCCTTATCTTTTTCTACCTAATTCCACCCCCTTTTGCTGGCACCTGTTCTTTTGAAGGAGTAAGCTAACTTCTTCTGCGAGATAACGGCTCTTCTCCTCCGCGGAGAGGATACTCCCGCCCCTCCTCTACGATCTCTTCTTAGTTATTCTCCCCTCAAGCGCTTTTTTCCGCTGGATTAATGTGCGAGAAGGACCCCTTTTCCAAAAGGGGAGTAGGAGTCACCTTCCTTTCTCCCCCTAGCTCCCTCTACGTTCCCCGGCCTCTTAGATTCTTATTTAGATCAGCCCGGCATGAGGAACTAAACGTGGCAAGAGACCATCTTCTTTTTCGTGATCCTTCCTTCTTTTCCCCCGCCCCTCCTTCCCCGGTCTACCTCCCCTCTCGAAGGTTTTTTCCGACTCCCCTCTGCGGACTAATTTTTGTCCCCCCCCTTTTTTTAGAGAACCCTTTCACGACAGTCTCGTTTCCCTTCCTTTTTGATTACCGGCCCTCCAGCCTCCTCATTCCTCTGCTTGATCCCCCCCCCCCCCCCTTCTCGCGCTCTTACTTTCCCGGATTTAAAGGGTGCCTCCTTTCCGAATTTCAGGGTGAACCCCCCCTTTTCCCTATAGACCCCAAAGTTTTTTTTTTGCGCTCTTTCTCCCCACTACCTTTTCCCCCCCCACATCGTCACCTCTTCTCTGAATGAGTAAAATAGGCGCTATGGAAAACCCTGTCTTCTTTTTATTTTTTTTTCCGCTTTTCTCTACTGTCCTTCCCTCTGCTTTCCCCTTTTTGTGTCGAATGACGCTTTTTTCCAAAGAATGAGAAGTCCAGTACTGGTTTGGCTTTTTTCAATCGAATAGTTCTCGTCCCTTGATATTTCCTCTTTGATCTCTTTCCGTTTCCGGTCTTTCTTCCAACTCCGGAGTCTCCTTATGAGAAAAAGTCCTTTTCTTTATATTTTATACGCCCCCCTCCCCGTGAAGAGTGCGCATTTTTTTCTTCCTTCCCCCCCCAGCCCCCTTTGT
>Ga0179593_1607980_pt1 | contig 12734 bp, 17 predicted proteins | sample CZODoug2_1_08_16_FD_185931 | JGI IMG/M metagenome (GOLD analysis project Ga0179593, IMG submission 185931) | Vadose zone soil fungal communities from Angelo Coast Range Reserve, California, USA - CZODoug2_1_08_16fungal (PacBio error correction) | ecosystem: Environmental > Terrestrial > Soil >... | reverse complement strand
TCTCTCTTTTCGAATTAGGAAGGTCCCTCACGCCTAGTCCACCTTCAGCCGGCCTTTTCCCCTTTTTGGATCCGCAATTCCCCCTCCCAACCCCATACTTTTTCTCCCCAGGCACTTCGAAAGGATGGGAAACTCGTTAACCCTTCTCTAATCCCTTCTCAACCCCTCCCTTTCTTTCGTCGTTTGCCTATACAAGCCTCCTGCCCCAAGTGACTCCCTCTTAGAGAAGTTCCGCTATTGATTATCTCTTTCTTTTGACTTCCCCGTTTCTACTTTCCCTCGATTCCCCTTCCCCCATACTTCTTCTAGATTTTCATGAGCGCAGACCCTTTCCTCCAAATCCTTCTATCGCTCTCCCTCCCTGCAGCCCAGCTCTTGCACTTACCTGCAAGATAGGGTGTTCCAATTTTCTGCAGACTTCTTTTTCTGGGTGATGCTACCTTCCTTTGTCTGATGGTCCTTTTTCCCTGCATTCTTCAAAGTCTTCCCTCTACGTTTCCCCTACGACCGAACATTCTCCCTGACAGGTTTCTCCCCCCCCCTTTGCTCCTCCTTTCTTTTATGTTTCACTCCCCCCTAGACTCTCCTTTCCTGATCCCCCTTGATGATCTTGAACTTCTTGAATTCTTAGCGGTTTCTTCTTTTCCCTCCTTCCTGAGATTCCCTGATTCCCCCTCAAGGAGTTTTCCTTATGCTCTGCCGGAAGACAACCCTATTCCTCTTTTTTACTTTTTCCCGAACGTCCCTTCCTTTTTCCTGCTCCAAGTGCTCAGCTTTTCTCAGGCTATTTAGTACGCTTCATATGGTCTCACTGTCGCCCCTCTCTCCAGACAAAGAAATTTCTTTTAACGCTCCCTCTTAATTTTTGATCCTTCCTTTTCTTCCCAAGAACTTGTATAGCCTGAGGTTGAACTCATCAAGCTTTTGGGCCCCTTTCTTTCTTATTTAAGCTTTTTCTCGCAGTTTCTCTTTGGGCAGGCTCCCTAAGGCGAGTAGATTGTTGGGTGTTTTTTGCTGAGTTCCCTGGACCTTTGAAACTGATTGTTTTTTTTCGATCGAGTTTGCGAGCCTGGGCTCTTGGGGTTTTTTTTTTTTTGTTTCCCCCCCCTTTTCTGGAATTCCTCCCCCCGAATCGGTGGGTTTTTTTTTTCCCCGCCCTCGAGATTGCAGGATTTTGGAATCTCACCGTTCCCTCCTTTCAAACTTTCGCGTTGTTTTGAGCTTTCCCCCCCCCTCTTCGCTGGCTCTCTGTAAGCTCTTTTTTCCAGGGCTTTCTTTTACAGTAAATCCCCTTTTTTTCAGAAGATGATGTCCTCTAGACCAACCCCGCTTTTTTCCTTCCGGTAATCATATTGCTTCTTTCTTTTCCGTAGTTCTTCTCCCCGGGGATTTTCCTTTTTCTTCAAAGGGACTCTCCCGCCTATGAGTTTAAGTTTCAATGCCTGAAGTTTTTTTCCTGCATTTGTTTTCCCCCTTTGAGTTTCACCTCCCCGTTCTGTCGTAGGTGAGGCTCTTTTTATTTGGTCTTTGTTTTTTTTCCCTTTTCCGATTTCCCCATGTTACCTATTGGCGAGAAGATATAGTTTTTTCTGATGTCCCACATTTCTTTTCCTTTCTCATGACCTTCTCTCTAACCCCTCTCCGTTTTCAGTTCCCCTCTGGCTGAAAGGGGAAGATAAAACTTAAAAAGCCTTTACGTCTTCGGAGGCGTTAATAATTCTTCCCCCTTCAGTCTCTTCTTCCCACCCCCTCCTTCTTTTCGGCACCTTCGGGGTTGAAAGCGAAAATTGTTGCGACTCCTCCTTTTGCCATGTTCCTTCTTAATGGTCCCCCTCCTCCCCCCTCCTTCCCGACCCTTTCTTTTAGTTCCTCGAGCCCTTGACAGAGATTTTGACTCCATGTCCTTCTCCCCCCCTCCCTCTGGCCTCCTTTCCCCCAATCCCCTTTTGACCCCTTCCTCGTTATTTTCCCATGCCTTTTGGTTCAGATCGCTTCTTCCGTTCCTCTTACTACTTCTGTGGGTTCAAGTCGCCCTTTTTGGTTCCCTGAGCCCCCTAAGTTTTTACCTTTGTTTAGAAGGAGCCAAACTGAGATCTCTTCGCCGTTATTTTTTTTTTCCTTCACGAATTTTTTTTTCTGTGACCTGTATTCTTCTTTTTCCCTAAACCTTTTCCCCACCTCTCCTTGTGTGCCTCTAATGATTGTGGACGTACATGTGGCGCCCTTCGGTGTTCCCCCTCCAGCACTCCTCCCGCGGTTCTTCCCCCTCAGGCTTTCGAGTCCTTTCCCCCCGATTCTCGTAAACTGGATAGTCAATTGCACCTTCCCTTCCCCTTTTCCGTTCGCTCCTTCTCCACTTTTCCTCCCCTTCTTTTCCTCGACTCTCTCTCCGTCAATTTCCCCTTCCCCCCTTCCCTTCCCCACCCTCAGCTAAAAACCCTACTACACCTATACCCCCCTCCCCGCGTCCTCTCCCCCTCCTTGAACCTTCCTCCTCCTAATCCTTTCTTCACTGCATTCTAGCACGAGGTCCAACAACCCCCCGACTTTCCCTTCGTGTTCCCCCCCCCAACCCCACTTCCACTGTAATTTTTCTTTTGCCAGCTTCACGGGAGAACGGCCCTTCCTTTCTCCCCAATTCTTTTTTCATTTCCGATGTTTCTTTGAAACTCCTCTGTTCTTCTTGCTCCCCCTCTTTCTTTTCTGACAGGGTTTTTCCTTTTCGCTGACTTCTTCTTTCAAGGTAGAGCCCCCTACTCGTATTAGTCCCCTTTCACGGCGTTCGGTTTCTCTTTCGATTCTCACCTCCTCTCCCTTTTTTTTCCCCCCCGACTCTGAATCCTTTCCGGGTAGTTTTTCTAACAGACCTTTGAGACCCGCAGGCCTCCTTCTCAAGGCGCGTCCAGTAAACCCCCATATCCTTTTTCTTTAAATGTTTTTGATTTCCCCTGAAACCCCCATCTTTCTCGAACCCGAATTTTAACGGCTCCTTTTTCCGACTTCCTTTTCACCATTCGCTGTCGCCCTTTGGTAATTAATTTCACAAAGGAGAGACACGTTCGTCTTGACCCCCTCCCTTCTTTTTTTATGGATTTTTCCTTTGAATTTTTCATTCTTTTTTAGCTCCCCCCGTAGCCTTACAGAAGAGAGGACTATGGCGTTCGCCTTCTTTTTCCTGACTCCTGTCCAGCAGGAGCTTTGTCCCACTTTTGACGATCGCGCTTTTCCCCCCCCTTCTCCCTGCATCTCTTGTCGCCTTCAGGATTTTTCTTTTTGTTTGCTGGCTTAGGATAGAAAAGAACTCCCGCGCCAAGACCCCCCTTCCATTCCCTCGCCTTCTTGAGTTTCTTTAGATCTTTCTACTACTTCCTCTACTGAGCCCAGAAGACCTGGGCCCCCCCCGGTTCCCTCTTCCTGAGCGCACCCTTCCTTTGTTTCAAACGTACCCTCCAGGTTCTTAAATTTACTTTCACCCTTCCCCCCCTTTTCTTCCTCCCCTTTTCTCCATGGCCCCCCCCATTTTTTTCTGCCCCATATCGCCTTTTCCTTCCAAGTGACGCTCCCCTTTGAGGGGTTGTTTCTTTTTCTCGGATCTCCTTGTATTGGACCCTCTTTTCTCTTCGCGTCTCCAATTTTCCCTTCTCCCCTCCGTTTTTTTTTTTTCTACGATTTCTTAGAATATCGCGATTCTTCCCTCCTCAAGCTCCTGCTCAATCCGATTCCCTCCTCCCCGTTTTTCCTCTAACCTTTTCCTTCAGACTGATTTTTGTTGATTACTTCTTGGCACTTTTTCGATCTTTCCATTAGCCTGTGGTTCCTTTTGACCTGCGTCAACTTCTTTCCGCCCCCTCCTCCTTTTTTGCCCCCCCCGGCCCTTAGTGCCCCTCATTCGTTCTTTTCCCTTCATCGATTTTCTCCCAGAAAGGATAATTCTGCGAGTGTCACACTCTTCCCCTTCTCCTTCTTTTCTTCTAAGACCCCAGTTTTTTCCCCGACCACCTCAAACTTTTTATGACGCTAGTGAAGTCCTATGCCGATTTTCTTTTTCCTTGTTCTCGACTTATTTTTCCTTCCCAGTCTTAGGAATCAGTGTCCTTTCTTCCCTCCCCTCCGTTCTTCTTTTTTCGCGGTCCCCTAGATCCCTCCCCCTTTTTTTTCCGAACCCGGACTTCCCCCCCCCTCCGCTCTCTCCATGCTCCTTTGCTTTCAGCCCTTTCGTTTCCGGTTGTCTTTTCCAAGTATCTCTGGATCTGGCGTCCCTGCGGTCTGTCTCTTTCTTCGCGCCCTCCCTGACCTCTTGCCCCTTTCCCTTTCTCGGCGATGTGCCCTTTCCGCCTTGAACGGCTTTTTGCCGTTCCCCCTGCCTCGCCTTTCCTTTTTTCTTCTGTTGGTTTTTAGCGGTTCTCATTTTTCCCCGAAGATAGCGACCCTTTAACTCCCCTGTCTTATTTTTTCCTTCTAAATCCTAGAGGTTTCTGATTTTAAGAGCCCCTCCCCAGCGTGTGCTGGGAGATGGACCCTAAAAGTCTCTCCCTTCTCTTTCTTCCTCCCCCTCTTGACTGAGACGTCTACCGGTTTTTTCCAAGCTCTATCAGTCTAAAATCCCTTCTTTTCACGATGAGAAGAGGACCCCCCCTCCGTTGTCTTTTACCCCGTTTCCCTGCTTCGAAGCATTGGGGGCTCCCCCCCGCTAAGCAAGACCCGATTTCCTTTGGATTCCCCCTTTGGTTTTTTTTTCACTTTTGTTCCTTTTATCTTTCCCCCCCGACAGTACGGGAGAGGTCTCGTTTGCAGCTTTCCTTTTTTCGCCTTCCTTCCTTTTTTGTTCCTTTTAGTTGGTTCTTTTCTTTTTTGATCATGTTTCTTCAGAGAGTTTTAGTAGTTTTTTTTCTCTTTCATCCAGGTGTCAGTTCTTTCCAACCCCCGATAATGGATCTCCCGTACCACCCGTTTCCCCCTCTTCGCGGGAAACCCCTAAATCGATCCCTCCTTCTCGTTTTACGTCCTCCTTTTGGCTTTTCAATCCGTCTCTTCACCCCCCCCACAACTCCTTCCTGTTGACAAAACCCAACTGATCATTTTTCCCCCCCCCGTCTCATTTTGAGCCTCTCTTTTTTCCTCCTTTTTTCGTTGTCAACTGTCCTCCCCTTTACCTCTTTCCTTTTTAGGCAGATAAAGAGTCTCGTTGAAGGGCCCTCTGTCTACCATTCCCCCCCCCACAAAACCCTTGGACCCCCCCCCCCCCACATAGTTTTCTGACACGTATTATGAGTGTAGACTCTCCTTCTCTCCGTTGTGTTTATCTACACGTAGCTACTTTCTCTCCTTCCCCCGGCCTTTGCTGCTGCATACTCCTCCTTTCCGATTTTTCCCCCAGAAAGAGATTCGGACCCACGGTCCCCCGCCGTTAAGGTTTGTTCACCGTCCCCTTGAGTGTGAGCGGGACGAACCTTCTGGGGTTCCCCCCCCTTTGGGTTTTTTTTTTGTTTTGTGCGTGGCCCCCTCTCCTTTGGTTTTCCCATTTTCCTTCATTAGTGGGGACGTCCCTGGCGCTTCCAGGTCTCAGCTTCTTGTTTTGGGGAAGGACCGGTCCGTCCTTCCTCTTTCTTTTTTCGGGGCGCGCTTGCGCCTTCTTTTGAGTCCTTTGCCAACCGCCATTTGTTGGCTGTCGTCACTGGGAGAAGCCTTCCTTTCTCATTTTTCTCCCGCCGGCTCGATCTTGCTTTCCGTCTTTCTGGCATTTCCGCCAAATTTAACTCCGTTTGCCCTCCGCCTCTTTTATCTTTGAGCCTTTTTTTCCTATCTCCGGGTGAATGACCCGACCTCCTTCCCCCCTGCTCCCCTTCTAACCCCCCATCCTGCTTCCCCCTGGCCTGTTTTTTCCACCTCTAGGAGAAATCCTTCCTAAGGCCCCTTCCTTCGCTTCCTCCCTCAGAATTTATCAACTACCTCATCTCGAGAGCCCTCCCCTCCTTACTATTGAAATTTTATAGTTTTCCCTACTCCCCTTTTTCCTACATTTCCGTATTTAGGGCTCCTACAGCTGTGACGCGCCCGCTTCCTTCTCGTTTCATAATTCTCTTCTCTTCCTTTAGCTCTTTATTCCGTAACCCCCGAACTTTTTAGCTGAGGATGAGATGAGCGACCCACCTTTGAGCCCCTCTTCGCTGATCCACGTGGCTTTCGCAAGATTTTTTCTCCTCCCGAGTCTTCACCTGAAGCTCTCTCCCACCCCCCCACCCCAACTCCCCCCCTCACCCTACCCCTCCCTCCCTCACCATCCTAACCTCTCCCCCCCCCTTCTCCCTATGCCCCCCCCCCCCTTTCCCTCCCCCCCTCCACCTATACCCACCCCTCCTCCCCCCCTCCCCCCCTCCCATTTTTTTTTTTTGGCTTTCCTGCTAGATTGCCAGATATTTTCATCCTTCCCCCCCTATCCTGACCATTTCCTCCTCCCCGTCTCCCAACGAAAATCATCTTACAGACCCCTCCCAAACAAATTGTCCCCCTCTTCAAGTTCTTTTCCCACCCTCTGGATTTTTGTTTCCCTGGAGCTTTCCTTTAATGAAGTAGCGGGTAGGTCTCGACACCCCCCCCTAGAAGACTCATCCAACTGCGTATAAGTTCCCCCCTTTTCTCCTCAGGTTGACTTCCTCAGCACTGGACCCGAAGTAGGATCTCTTCCTCTTCTTCTCCCTTTTTCTTAACCCTCTATCATTCTTTTTCTTTTCCCTGAGCATCTCACCTTTCTCTTATCCATGTGGTCATTTCTCCAACGTAATGAGTGAACGCTCCGAGCGGAGCCCTTTTCCCCTTATAATCCCCCCCTCTCATCTTCCTTTATCATCCCTCCCTTGAAAAGCGCCCCCGCTCTGTGCCAAGGCCGTTTCCGCGGCAACTCCGCCGGCCCTTGGGTTTTTTAATCAATTTGAGCGGCGACTGAGGGAATATGCACTCTAAACTTCTACTTCGTCACCTTGAAATTGCGTGCAATAATACTGGCCTTCTCCCAAAGTCCCCTTTTTGCAGAACTCTCCAGAGATTTATGCTCAGCGGGCAGGCAGGACCCCGACTCTCCGGAGTTCCTTCAGGCCTTCTCGTCGAAGTTACTTTCCGTTCTCTTAAGTAACCGTTTTCTCGGCAATGGTTCTCCTTCCCTCAATCTCTCTCTCCGAAGACTTTTCTCGGCTCCCTAGCTTTATTGACCTTCGGGATTTCCCTACTTAAATGTCCAAGATTTGAGTCTCCCACTCGAATTCCTTCCTCCCCACCCCCTCATCAGCTGCAAGAATTTCCCTCCCTACACCGCTCGCCGTCCCCCCTTTTGACTTTTGTTTTTAAGTGGTCTCAAGGTTCCTCACTCCGTTCTTGCAATACCCTCAGGAAGGTTTTTCTCCTTAGAGTTTTACCTTTGAATCCTTGCTTCTTTCAAGGAAGGATGATCCTAGTCCAGATTCTTCTTGCTTTCCTTAGGGCGCGCAAAGCCTTTCCGATATTTCCTTTCTTAGAATTTCCTCTTTCTAAAAGGCTCCTGAACGTAAGGACTCCCGTACGGTGCGCTCTCCAAATGAAAGGTCTCCCGGCCCCAGCCTGGCACCCTTTCTTTACATTTTATTCCGACCGATGAAAGACTGGATTTCCCTCCTGCCGATTTTTCTTGGACACTCTCATTGGTCACTCTTTTCTGATTCCTCAGGGAACTCGGTGAAGACTTCTATTCCGGATACTTCTTCTTCCAGCTATCTTTTAGAGGTTTCACGCCCAGAGCTTTCCCTCAAATTTCTTCCCTTTTTCTCATGTCCCCCCCTCCTTTACGCCTCTCATTTTCTTTGTTCCTAAGGTCTGTGGTTGTTTTTCCCCCAACTTCGTCTTAGGAGGAACCTTCTGTTGATTTAAGCTTGTTTTTCTTTCCTGATTGTCTAGTGCTGGCCGGCGCCCTTCTCGCTTTTATCAGAGGGGGAGGCCAATGGCTTTGTTTTCCTCTTTGCCTCTTCTGACCACGCCTTGATTTATGCTTTCTGCGCGTGGCGCGTTTTTCCTGGGAACGCAGCAGTCTCCCTTCTGTTCTCTTGGCCTCCTCCTCTCTTCTTTCCCGCCTTTGCGGCATTCTTTTTTTTTCTGGTCAAAATTGCGAGTTTTTCCCCCCCTCAAGGCCCTCCAGATTTCCTCTGCTCCCCCTCATACAAGAGAGTGGATTTCCCCCCCCCCTGATTATGTTTTCCCTTCTTTCCCATGGGGTTATGAGTTACTGTAAAGATCTTCCTTTCTTTCCTCTCCTTCTAGACAAAGGTTTCTTTTTTCAAGACGTTTTAGATCTTTTTTAACGTAGTCAGGACTTCGCTTTTGGACCTCTTCCCCCCTGGGACGAAAACCCTCCCCTCCCAGATTCCTTTCAGTTTTCCTTCCGGGTTTTTTTTCCACGATCGTAGTTTCTAGGAAGTGAACCCCAGCCAGGTATTCTCCTGGTTCATTTCGACGGTGCAGTTGGTCCGTTGCTCCGGTCTTTATGACCTTTTCGGAAGTGACTCTTGGCCCTCCCCCCGATCGCTTTCTCTGACCCCCCCTCGTAAGGGAGAGCTGGGAATTTCTGTCTCTCCATTCCCCAAACTCCCTTTCTTGACGGGTTCCAAAATCGCCCTTTATGAATCACTTTTTCCCTTATCGATCGTTCCTGCTTTGGTTTTCCCCAACCTCCCCTTTGACTGGTCAGTCCCCTCTGTTCCCGGCTTTCGGGCGGCGGCCTTTCATGTCCCGTCCTAGCCTGCCACTTTTTCTTCCCAAATACTAGGCCCGTTGCCATCCCCCCCCTATCATTTTCCTGACCATCCCCCAACTCCTCTCCTATACCCCAAGAGCAGGTCGGACGTTCCTTTCTAAACTTTCCCCCTTCTGACAGTCCTTTCACTTTTTAGGTTCCACCATTCATATCTTTCTATGCGTTAGCTAATTCGCAACAACCTTGCTTTCTATTCCACATACTTTCCCTTTCTTTCCCTTGGAGTCCCATTTTTTTTTTTTCCTCTCCCCTGATTGAAAGAAGTAAAGTGGGGTCGGCTTTCCCCTAACCAGTGTTGTGCTGTCTCTTTTTCACAATTTAACTTCAGGGCTCTCTGAGGTATTTCCCCCAGAGTCTCTCCTCTCCTCCCTGTTCTCAACAGGGGTTTTTCTTAGGTTCCCTTCCAGGCACGCCTGTTGCCAGTCTGTGACGGTCCACCAATTTTTGGTGCAAAACAGATATTTCCTTTTTCCACTCCCCCCTTCCCCCTTGAGTGCTGGCTCTAGTTCGCCGCTGCCAGTCCCACAGCTAGGCGTTCCGTAAAAGAGAGAAATCTTTGTTTTCCTCTTTCCGGGCTCCCTGTCTTTTTCCCCGTGACTTTCTGTTCTATAGCCCTTTTTTTTTTTCTTCACTTGATATCTGAATTCCCCTCTCCCCTGAGCTCCCCTCTTCTCCCTTTCTCGTCTCGCCAATCGGCTTGAGCTCTCCTGCGCTCCCCAACTCTTGACCCTTCGATCCACGACCACCGCTGGCGCCCCCCTCGCGTATACTTTCAGGTGCGCTACTTAACTTTTTTCCAACCGCAGACCTGCTCCCTCCCGGAAACCTTTTCCTTAGGCGGCCGTTTTTTAAAACTTCTCAATTCCTGGAAGTTTCCCATGTAGATACTGCTTTGAACCTGGATTTAGTTCCCTAGGTTTCTCCCTTCTTCACTCGTGTCAGCCCTTCTAGACCTTTGTTACTTTTCCTGACCTGTTTCTTCCGGTCCATCCATATGTTTTCCGTACACCTCGTCATTCTTTCTTGTGGTACTTCCCTCCTCTCTGTCAACGGCGCATCCCTTTTTTCTTTAGATTTTTTCTCCTTTTGCGCGGTCCCTCCCCCCCCCGGCATGAGAACCCTTTGTCCTTCGCTCTTTCCCTTCCAGAACCATCCTTTTCCCTTCCCCGCCTCTCAAGTGCAGCGCTCTTCTCGACATTTAATCCTCTTTAGTCTCTCATAGGTATGTCTAGATTCTTTCTTGAAACCAGCTCAAACAAACAGAAGGGCCACTCTCTCTTTTCCCCCCGCCCACCCCCATTCAGAGGAGAGAGAATAGCAAAGAGCATCGCCTGCAGATCCTTTCCCGGCTCTACCTTTCCCCAGGCTTCCCAGCTTTTCAACTAAAGGAGTGCTCATAGCTCTTTCTTTGTGGTTCTCTTTTTTTCTTTTTAGTTAATGGGCCTATAGCCCACCGTTTCCTTGTCCAATCCTTTTGAGCCTGCTTTCGCTAGCTTAGGACACTTGCATCCCTTTTTCATTCCCCTCTCCGGACTCCCTCTCACCAGATTTTTAGGTTCACAGCTTTGCCGGTGCCCCATAATGAGTCTTTTCTTAGCGCTCACCCTCTCCCTTTTAGGTTCGCTCTTCTTTTTATTTTTCCCCTCTAATGAAAGGTGTTCGTCCCAACTTCCTTTTCCCTTTCCAGCGGAGCCGTTTTCAAAATTAGTGAAAGGAGTCGATGCCTTTTCGGAGACTCTCCGTCCTCACCATCCCTCCCTTTAGGAAAAGTAGCCCGGGCTCTCCTCCTTGACCTTTCTCCTGTCCCCCCTTTCAACCCAACCTGGAGCGCGATCTAGGCTCCTTTTCACCTTTTCCTTCAACTTCCCTTGCGGCTCTTCCCCCCTGCATGGATGCCCCTCCCCTCAAATCGTCGCTTCCCAATTTTCGTCCTCATTCGATTCCTTGCTTTTCTCCAGGGCCATTCTATGGAGTTTGGATGAGTCTGCCACCCCCCCCCCCTTTTTTTCTAGGATCATGATTGTTTCAATCCGGTCTCTAGTTCCTTTCCTCAATCCGAGATCCTGCAACCTCCTCTTTTTTCGATCGTCTTTTTTCTCAGGACGAACTTTGGCCTTCCCCCTCTGATTTTCTTTTTGGCGATCCCTAGTGAGCACCCCCCTCTATCTTTTTTTTTTCCTCTTTTGCTCTCTCCTTTTTTGGGACTCAAAACTTTTTCGCCGCTTTCCTTTCTCTCGACAGTTTAAAGCATTTCCTCTAATTTTTCTTGGGCCCCTCTAAGCTCTAATGGATTCGTTTCCTCCTCCCTGCCTTCTCTTTCCGCCCCACACCCCCCCCCCCCCCCCAGGATCCTGAGAAAACCGGCGGAGGCTCGTTTATCTTCTTTTTCCCCGTAAGCTCTAGCCTCCCCATAGCCCCCTTTCTGCCTCCGGCTCCCTTTTTCCTTCAAGTATTGAGTACTAGGCATTCTTTTCGGGGTCTTTACCGGCCTTTCGCGACCTTTGCCTAAGACTTTGGTCTTTCTTTTGAGGCTTTTTCTTCGGAAGCCTTCCCCCCCCCCTTACTCCTGCATGCCGGTTTTGATCTTCCCTTGCGCTTGTTCACTCATTAGTCCGCTGCGGGTCTGCGCACTTTATTTTTTCCTTCAGCTCTTTTCCGATTTTGAGAGGTTCACCCGCCTCCGCCACGCCACTAGGGACGGGCCCCTCCCCATTCCTCCCATCCTCCCTTTTCTAATCATAATTTGCGCTAAAGCCCAGTCAATTCTACGGTTCTAGGTTTTCCTTTCCCCCCCCCCCTTAATCAAAACCAAGGCTGATCTAGGCGAGTGGAGCTTGTCCGCTGCTCCAGAGTTTTTCCGCCCTCGAGGCCTCTTTTTTTCATCTTTTTTTCTCAGGCCTTTTGCCCCCCCCCCCTCTACCTTCTTCCGGGAAGAAGTTAGTGAAGTTCGTCCTGAGGCTTCGAGAGTGCGGCTTTGCCCTGTTTGGGCTTTTTTTTCTACCGTTTTGTCGACGACCCCCACAGAACCTTTGCGCCTGACTTGTTTTCTGTGTTTGCCCGCCGCGCCGAGGCCTCTTGACCCCCTAAATGAGTCTATGGAGATTCACAATATACTCTGGAGATCCTCTTTCCTTTTTCCTTTCTGTATCCTTTCTGTCCCTTTTTGAATCCGGAGGGTACGATCTTTTTTCTTCCTGCATCTTTTTTCCCACATTTTTTCCCCTTTTAGAAAGCGTTCAATCCTCCTTTCTTTCGCCGTTGTTTCAAGTTTTTAGGTCCCTCTTCAGCCCCTTCATTCCTTTGGCACTGCGTGGTCTTTTCCACGATTCTCATTGTGGTTGGGATTTTTCCTACAGTATTCTTTTCTTCGCTTTGGATATGTCTCTCCTCCTTGCCCTTCAGTTTCTTTTTTCCTTAGGCTCTTTTTTTTTTCTCTTGTCGGTATTCTGTTTTCTTAACATCCTGTGCTCCTCTTAACCGTCTCTAATCATTTCTTCCTCTGCCAAGTTAATTCTGTCCCATCCCACCCATTTAATTCCCTGAAACTCTTCGCTATTGCCTTTCTCCCCTTTTTCCTTCCCTTTGACGTTGGTTGAGGTTTTTCGCCGGCCAAATCCTCTTTCCTTCGTCGGTTACTCCATTTTAGGGGGGCGGCGGTGTTTGGGTCTTTCCCCTTTTTCCCCTCATCGTACGTCCCCCCTTATGGCTTTCAAAAGAAGCCCCGATCCCCTAGTTGTCCACCCGCCTCCCTATTTCAAACCGCCGTCGACCATTCCCATGCCTTCCACATTCCCTTTTTCCGGTCCCCCTTCCCCCGAATCTAAAATAAATTTCGCCCTACTCCGATCTTTTTCGTTTCCCCCACAGCGCCATATCTCTTTCTTCTGAAATTTCCGAACTCCTGATTGCTTTTCCCGTGGTTTTTCACGTTTCAGATCCTTCTAGAGTTGAGATTTTT